>Ga0214471_10000687_pt1 | contig 27774 bp, 9 predicted proteins | sample RVTome_5_FD_207665 | JGI IMG/M metagenome (GOLD analysis project Ga0214471, IMG submission 207665) | Soil microbial communities from uranium-contaminated site in the Upper Colorado River Basin, Wyoming, United States - RVT142D155 | ecosystem: Environmental > Terrestrial > Soil > Contaminated >... | reverse complement strand
GCGCGCGCCTTGAAAGACCGTGTTGCCGGCGCAACGCACCTCGTCAGGGAAGGCGGCATCGTCTTCCTGAGCGAATGGCTCAGGTTCCGCGATACCACCAAGGCCATGGCGCGGGTCCGCGAGGCGCTGGCCGAACTGGATCTGAACGCCCTGTTCGCGGAATTCGCCAGCCCGGAGCACGAGGGCCCCGCCGCCGATGCCCGGACAGCGGGTCCGGAACGACGGCGGCGCCAGCTGGCGGCGCTGGCGGGGCGTCTTGATTCGATGGCGCAGGAGGCGCTCGAGCGCGCGGGCGAGGGGGAATCGCCTGCGGAATTGCGCAAGCGCCGGGAGCAGCTTGCTCGGCAGGCCGAGGAAGGCCTTGGCGTGCTGGGGGCGGCGGGATTCCACGCGCTGCTCGCGTGGCTTGACCGCTGGCCGCAAAGCCGGGCACTGTCCGCGCGATGGGCGCGGGAGGAGCTCAGAACTTCGCTGCGTCCCGCTGTCACGGCGCTCATTGAGGAATTCCGGCAGGCGGTCGAGGATCACGAAGCCCGCATTTCCGCCCTGCGGGGTCGGGTTCAAGATTCGGCTGGCAATGTTGACGCCAGTGCGACATCTGCACGTCCTGAACGAGAGAAAGAGCCGGGAGCGAGGGGATTCGATTGGAATCCGGCGACGTGGTCTGCACGGACGCTTGGGCGCATGGTCCGGATCCTGGACGTCCTCTGCGTGGCGGTCATGCTGCTCGCGGTCGGTGGGCTCATGGCTCGGCCATTCCTGGAGCCGGCGGGCCCGCTCGGCACCGCCAGGATCATCATGGCTGTCGGGCTCGGGTTGGCAGCGTTCCTGCTGATGCGCTTCGCGCGGGAGTCGTTCGCGATCGTCGCCGGGGAATACCTTCCGCGATCTCTCAAGCCTGAGGTGTCCGCTCCGAAATTAATCAGATCACTGGCGTACGGGTTTCTCCGGCATCCCGCCTACAATGCCTACCGGCTGCTGGTCATCGCCGGGATGATCGTGAGCCCGACGCGGCTGGGGCTCGTGCTGCTCTTCGGCGTCTTCGTTTACACGGAAGCTGCCACCCGCATCGAGGACGCCCACCTGGAACGCCTGTTCGGCGAAGAGTACCGCCGGTACCGGGAAGTCGTGCCGGCCTGGCTGCACGAATTTGTCGCGCACTGGGTTCAAGCCAGATTCGCGCGCGGGTGGACCGCCCGGATCCGGCTGGATGCGGAAGCCATCGCGTATCACCGGTTCCAGGCCAGGGAGGAGCGGTCCCCCGGCGCCGATCAGATTGAGCAGTGGCTGCTCGAGGCGCACGGCATGATTCAGGAGGCGCGCGGCCGGCTCGACGGCTATGCCTTCACCCAGGCTCCCGAACCGCTGCCGGGCGGGGAATACATCATGCAAGTCGCGACTCCGGCCGCGGCCAATGTATACCTGATTCCGGCTGGGGGCGGCCGCTACGTGATGATCGATTCCGGCTATGCCGCCCTGGCTCAGGATCTGATCGACGTGGTGGAGCGGCGCCTTGGGATCAATCTCGTCTCGCAAGTGGATGAGATCTGGTTGACGCACGCGGACGCAGATCATGCCGGCGGGTCGTTCCTCCTGGCCGACCTGGCGCGGGCGCAGGGACGCACGGTCAGGCTGACGGCCCACGAACGGTTCAGGAACTCGCTGGTGAATCGCAACCCGAATCATCCCGCGCAGCGCGCGGCGACCGATGCCTTCAACCTGATCGCGGGGTTTTCGCCTCCGGCGCTTGACGCGTATGCCATGACGTGGCTGCGTGACGAAGAGGCGCAGCCGGTCCGGGTGAGCGGCGGGGCTTTCCGGCATTATCTGAACCGCCCCCTCGCCGGGACGTCGGTCAGCTTCCTGCGGCCGTTTGAGGGGCGGCATACGCCCGACAGCCTGGTGCTTGTCGTGACCCTCGCGGACGGCACGCCGCTCGTCTTCGGATCCGATCTGTACGAAAACTACCGCGCGCTCTCGAAGGCGGAACGGGCGGTCATCGGCACGCTCGTTCGGATCGCAGGTCCCGACGGGCTGGATTTCGATGCCCCGGAGGCGCTGGCTGGAGTCCGGAGCCGGTTCGAATCATCGCTCATTGCTCCGGCGTCCGGAGCGGGCTTCTTCATCGGACGGGAGTACGGCTCAGCGGCGATTCCCGGCACCCGGAACGTGCTCGGCGCGGTGATGGCATCGGACGGTGCGGTCTGGCATCCGGCGGACTGGCAGGCGCGCGGGCTGCTGTATGCGGAGGCCGCGAAACCGCGCGAGGGGCGCGAGGAGATCCTCGATGTCCTCGGTCCCGACGGCGCGGTCATCGGCCAGACCACGCGGCCTGACGCCCACGCGCGCGCCCTGCCACACGGCGTGTCGCTGGTCGTGCCGGTGACCGGGGACTCGATGCACGCGTGGTTCGAGGAGCGGGATGAAGGCAATGGCCGCGCGTATGCGCATGCGCTCGGCATGTTCGGCGGGCACGCCAGGACGGGAGAGTCACCCGACGCGGCAGCCCGGCGCGAGCTGATCGAAGAATTCACCCCGCTGTTCGAGCTGGGGGGCGAGCAGTTTCAATTCCGGAAGGAGGCGCTGCGCCCCATCAGCGGGCCCGGGGAAATCGAATCACGCCGGGACGGCAATCATGAACGATGGACGATCTTCGCGTATGACCTGAGCTACGAGGACTCCCTGACCCTCCAGGAGGCGGATCGCCGGCTGCGCGCGCTCTCACCGCAGGAGCGGACCGAGCGGGGCCTCTCGGCGGCTTCGCTCGCGCGGCGTCCGATCGCGCGCGTGCTCTCCGAAGGGGCGGGCGAGGACCTCGAGCTGATTACTCCGATGCTGGAGCAGGCAGCGATCGCGCAGCGGATGCGGATGGTGCAGCTGCCGCTGTTTCCGCCGGACACGCCGGATGCCGCACCGCGGGATGCGGAGCGGGAAGATCCGATCCGGGCGGCTGGCGCATGGACATCGCGCTCACGGACCCGCGATGCCGTCGTTGGCGAGCTGGCCTCGGCCTATGCGCATTGGCAGCGCCTGCTCGCCGCGCGGACGCCGCTGCCGTCCGGCGCGCCGACGGCGCTCGGCGACGTGCGGTATCTTCTCGGAGAATCGTACGCGCTCGGCCCGCTTTCACGGGATGAGGTCGAGGCGCGCTGGAGCGGCTCGACGCCGAGCGCGGAGAATCCGGAGCGCCTCGACACTGGACTGCTCATCGATCGCTGGCGGGCGTCCTATGCGCGCTCCGGTGATCGCGAAACGCCGACAGAGCTGTTGCGCCAGGCGCTTCTCCTGCGGCTCTGGGACCTCCTTGCGGCGCAGATGGCGGCGCACCGCGCGGCCCTGGAGGCGAAGCGTGCCGAATTTCAAGTCAAGTGGGAGGGGGCAAAGTCCCGCGATCCCGGCTCGAAAGCCTTCACCGCCCAGATCAGCACGCTTGGATCCCAGGTGACCGCGTTGACGGTGGCGGGCGACATCCTGGAACAGCAGGGTCCGCGAGGGCTGCAGGCGGTCGTATCCGGCGAGACGCCCGTGAGCCGGTCGGGATTGACGCCGGTCCAGCGGGAACACCTGCGCGCATTCCTGAAGGAGCCCGTGGCCGATCTGCGTTCGCGGACCTCCAGGGAAAGACTGCTTGATGAATTGGCTCGAGCGTTACCCGCGCCCGGTACGGTCGCCGCGCCGTCCAGGACGACGGAGCGCGACATCGCCTCCCCCCACCACGCGAACGGAACCATGAAGTCGCTCTTGGCCGTCGCGCTGGCCGGCGGGGTGGCCGCGCTGCTGGCCGATCCCGCACTGGCCGCGTCGGCTTCGGCGAACCCGGTGAGTGGGTCCCTCCTCAGCGGCATCACATGGCTGACGGCGCTCCTGGCATCGGGAGCCCTGGGGTTGCTGCTCTACGCCATCCGGAGCGCGATGAAGATTCGCGCCCGCGAGCAGCAGTTGCGGGAATTCGTGCAGGAATTCGACCGACTTTCGGAGGCCTATCGCAAGGGCCATGATGTGATTCCCGAGGTTGCCGAACGGGCGGCGCAGCGAGGGAACGAGGTCGGAAAGGCGCTGCGGAAGCGGGAGCCCGGTTTCGTGCGTCGTCTGCTCGAGTTGGCCGGCGCGCTCCAGGCGACGGTGTGGGACCAGGAAGGCACGATCGCCGGGTATGACGATCCGGATTTGCGTGATCGCCACAATCGGCTGATGGCCGTCCTCCCGTTCTGGCCCGTGCTGGGCCCCTTGGCCGGGTTCGGGGCGGTGCTTGCCATGTTCCTGATGGCGAAAGTGGGAGGCCATTCCGGCGCAGGGCGCGAGGATCCGGCGTACGTGGTGCGCGACTTCTGGGCCATGTCGTGGGAAGTCACGAACTTCGTTGCCCGGGCACGTCAGGCCTTGCTTCGGGCGCTGGGGACCCCGGAGTTGGCCGTGGCCAGGGAAGAATTGGTGGAGGAAGCGACGCGGATTCGGTCGGCGCTGTTGAGTATCAAGGCGCGCGCCGATCGAATTGATCCGGACGATGCCGCCGAGCTCAGCATCCAATGGGCGGTCACCATGGCTCATCTCGAGGGAAGGTTGACAGAGCTTCGCGGCCTGATCATCGAGCTGTCCGGCCCCGAGCGGCGTGACGGAACTATGGTGGGCCTCGTGGCGCCGCTCGCCTTCACCATGATGTGGTGGGAGGCTGTCCCGTGGCTGCGGCTGTTCGGAGCGGCATTGGCCATCGGCGGAGTGGTCGCCTGGCTGTTGTGGCGGGTCCTCAGGCGCCTCGTTGTTCTGAGCGAGCCGGAAGCCGCGCTTGACCGCCGGATGGGGGAATTCGCTTCGCGTGTAGAAGCCATTGAATCCCGCCTGGAGACCGCGCAAGGGGCAAGTGTCAACGAGGTGGATCGATTAAGGCTGGAGGGAATGCGGTTGGCGGATGACGCGGATACGCTCGGCGTCTACGGCCTAGCCGGGGACGTCAGGGCGATTACGGGTTGGCTGGAGCGTCGTCACGCCGAGCATGGGCGGGTGCAGGGAGGGGACGGTGCATCCTTGCCCGATCCGAATCGGCATGGCCATGGAGGGGCATCGTTGCTCGCGCTCGCCGGGCTTACGGCGGCGGCCGGGGCGCTGGACCTGCTGGGATGGCTGGCTGAACCCTCGTGGCTTCTCATCCGGTCCATGATGGCGGCCGGGAGTCCATTGATCCTCCTATTTGCATATCTGCTGGTACGCGATGGTATCCGGGATTTGCGTGATCTTCGGCAGGACTCCTGGAGGGTCGCGGAAGCATACTGGAAGTTCCAGGGAAGGGACCCCACAGCGCTCACGCAGGTTGAGGTAGACGAGCACGCAAGGAAGGCCTGGATCAGCACAGTCATCGTCATCGCCGGAGCGATTCTGCTGGCCCTGGGATTGGCATTGAACACCTTGGGGTTGGTGATGCAGGCCGCGCAGGCGCTTGCAGCGATCGGCATGGCTTCAATAGGGATCTTGGCCATGGTTCGACGGTACGAGCCCTGGGATGGCACGGTGCATGGAGGCGACATGAATAGAGCGGATCCCATCGAGCCGCTCTTGCTTCCTGGCATCAGAATGCTGAAATCTGGCTGGTTGGCGTCCCGGTCAGGGTAAGGTTCATGTGAAGTCAGGCCAATATGCCATATATATGAGTACCCATTCTTATGAATAATCTTGACAAACATTTTAAAAGTCTATATGCTTGTATTACCTCTTTACGTCAGTGTTATCAGAAGTTGTGCGGTCTCATTGCGTTGCTGCGGGGGAGCAAGGGGATGAGGACACGAAAGCCGTTCCGGGGGCTGATGGCCTTCCTCGGGACGTGCATGATTATCTGGCCGGTGGCGGGCCAGGCAGAGGCCGAAAGCGGGCTTCCCGTTCCAGTCCGAGAGTTCAGTCTCTCGGACTTTTTTGTTCCCCAGGAGTTCGGGCATGTCGCAACCGTGTATGAGGCCCCCAATGCTCCGGCGTTGGGCAAGACGCTGGTGCTCATCCAGGATGCGCATGTGAATTATGAAGCGCAGAAACACATCGCGGACATTCTCAACAATCTCGCCGAGCAATACGGCCTGCGGCTGATCCTAGTGGAAGGGGGGGAGGGCGACGTCAGTCTCTCCTACATGCGGGGACGCGGCGCCACGTCCGTCAGGAAACAAGTGGCCGAGCAATACCTCCGCAGCGGGATCCTCTCGGGTGCTGAGTACCTCGACATTATCTCGGACCGCCCGCTCGTCCTGTGGGGGGTGGACGACTGGGACCTGTACGGGAAGAACTTCAAGATCCTCTTGGAAGTCGAGCAGCTCCGGACCGCCGCAGAACGGGAGCTGGGCGTGCTCAAGCAAGCCGTCGATGCCATGCAGCGCCGGTCGTTCAGCCCGGCGCTGGCGTCGCTCATCGACCAGGCGGATGCGTTCGACCGCGAGCATGTGACGTTCGATGACTACGCGGCGTTCCTGGCGGATGAGGCACGGAAGGCGAAGCTCTCCATGGACCGGTTTTCCTATGTTCGGGATTTTGTGGACGCCCAGACGATTGAGGCTACGCTCGATCTCGATCTCGTCGCGGTGGAGCAGCAGGAGCTCTTGGCGGAGCTCCAGCGGCGGGCCCCGCCGGAAGCGTTGACGAAATTGGGTAGCATCGCATCTGCGCTCCGGTCGCAGGCGGCGACCCGCGAGGCGTTTTATGCGGAGCTGAACAGGCTCATGACGCTGCACGGACTCGCCCGCAGCCGCTGGTCCCATCTCGACGCGTACCTATCCTATCTGGAACTGCAGGCGTCGCTCGATCCGGAGGAGTTGTGGACCCAGGTGGAATTCCTCGAGCGCGAGCTGCGCCGGTCGCTGGCCGCCACTTCGGATGAGCGGGAGCTCCTTGAGCTCGGAGACACCGTGGAGTTTAACCTGCGGCTTGTGCGCCTGGAGTGGACGCCCAAGGACTATGAGACGTTTCTGGCCGGGCGGGCGGACCTCGAGGCGCTTGAGTGGCTGCCCAAGATCGCCGCCCGCGCGGAGCGGCTCGGCATCGCCTTCGGCGGGCCCGCCGATCCCTCGGCATTGGAGACCAAGCTCGCGCATGCGCTGCGGTTCTACGAAGCCGCGCGCGAACGGGACGCCGCGCTCTTTCAGCGCACGATGGCCAAGCTGAGCGTGTCCGGCGACCGCCTGGCGGCGCTGGTCGTCGGGGGGTTCCACGCCTCGCGCTTGGCCGAGATGCTGGTCGGCGAAGGCGTGCACGTCGTCGTGGTCACGCCCCAGGTCGGCGATGAGGATCAGGGACGCTACGTCGAAGTGATGAAGTACCTGCAGAGCCTGCCCACATCAAGCCTGAAGATTCCGGCCAACGGCATGCGGCAGACCGACCCCGGCGCAACCGGCGACATCAGCGAGGACCCCACAAGATGACATTCAAGCTCTCACGGGTGCGTTGGACCAGGTACATGCGCCACCGCGGACTGAATGCCGCGCTTGCCGTCCTGCTCTGCGGCCCGCTGGGCGCGCCTGCGGCGTTCGCGCTGGAGCCGGCCCAGGCGCAAGATTCGCACCTGGCCAAGCCGCTGCTAGCCCAGCTGGGTGTTCCGGCAACTTCGGGACTCGACGCCGCCATGCTCCAAGGGACGCTGCCCATCCTCCATCAGCAGTTCGCGGGGCTGGGGTTCGACTGGGCCGGCTGGCTGGCGAATCCATCGCAACGCCCGGTTACGATGGTGCTCAACGTGGCCGATCTGGAGAATCTCGACGCGCTTGAGATGCTCTACCGGTACTACGTGGCGCTGGCGGAAGCCGTCGGAGTGCCCGAGGAGCGACTGGAGTTGCTTCGGGCATCCGAGCGAGATTTAGACCTGGACCCCGTGGCGATCATCGCCGAGCACATTGGATTGGAGCAGGACACGATCGCCGGCTTCCGGTTTGGCGGCCTCACGTCGACCGTGCGCTGGGAGCTGCATGTCCCCGGCGCGTACCTGCCTCGACGCTTGGGAGAGGACCACGTCACGCTCGGTCAGCTTGAGGCGGCGATCAAGGCGCTTGGCTGGGACGAGGGCTATGCTGCTGTCAGGGCCGCGTTCGAAGGGAACCCCGAGGCATTCTTGCAGGGGCTTGCCTATGTCATCAACCAATACGAGCAGGGCCTGCCCTGGGACTTCGTCGCGGGCACACTCGGCTCGGCCGTCGTCGGGTTCGATAGCACGGATCGCGCGGGCATGGGTTCGGCGCTGCTCAGGGAGCTTGGGTTCGCGCCGGAAGGAGAAGTGACGGCGGAACAGGCTGCTGCTGCGCTTCTGGACACCCTCAGTCGGGAGACCGGCATCCCGCACCGCCGCCATTGGTTCGCCGCGGTGGTGGGGGTGTCGGGACAGGAGAGCCGGACTGCGGCCGATTCCTCATCACCAGTGGACCCAGGCATCCGAGGCAGTGCAGGGCAGGGTCTGCTTGAGTTCGTCAGTAACCCGGGCTTGGCAACCACGATTCAGGATTTTGCGGGTCGACGGGGCATGGGGCGTGAGACGGCGCGCAATGAGCTGAACGCGCTCTGGCATCTCGGAATCCTCTCGCGCGCTCCCGCGGCGCGCGAGCCCGGACAGCGGGGACGGACCCCCGATGCGTACGGACTGGCGCCGTTGATGCGCGAGGTGCTGAACGTTTCCGCGAGTTTCGAGGTCGGGCTGCGGGAACTGGCCAGGTCGCCGGCGTTTGCGGCCTGGGTGCGGGCGGATGATTCGGACCGGCGGGGTGAAGCGCAGCAGGCGCTGCGCGAGCTGTTCGTCCTCACGCGCGGCGAGCTGGAAGCGGGCGCCGCCACGTCTTCCCCGGCGGCGGCACAGCAACTCGCACGCCTGGCTCACGCGCTGCGCATCGCGGAGCAGGTCCTGGACACCGGGTTGTTGCCCGAGACCCTGCGCAATCCCGCCCGGCTCGATGCGGCGGTCAATGAGTACAACGCCGAGGTTGGCGGAGTCCGCCGGATGCTCCAAGAGGGGCGCGCCGCCGACAGCGAGACGCCGTACTCAATTCCGACTGAACTCACGCGCGCGGACGTCGCGGATTACCTGAAGGCGGTGGCGGACGGTAAGCGGATTCTGATGGTGTTTGCGGCGGGACGGGCGACCCGCATGCGGATGCCCACGGTATTTGACTGGCTGGGAATCGGCGGATTGACCGGCCGCATTCTCCGCCTGCTGCCGACAGAGGAGGATGCTCCGGAAGAGGCGTTTGCCGAGGCGACAGCCGAAGTGGAGCGCGCGGCCGCTGGCGTGGTCGAGAGCCTGGAGGACCTCAGCATCGTGCAGCGCCAGGCCCTCCAGATGCGGTGGCAGTTTGAGCAGCTGATCGCGCAGCATGAGGTTACCGAGGTGACGCTGGATGAGGTCTTGAACGGAGCGCGCTTCACGCTCGTGGGCAACGAGAGCAATCTCGAGGCCATGGCGAACCAGATGGTCGGCATCGGGTTTGCCGGCTTCAGGCCCGAGCATCTCTACTTCCGGATCCAAGAGGAGCGCGGCGGGCTCGAGGTGCTTCCCGATGGGGCGCTGCGGCCCTTCGATACGCAACTCTGGCCGGAGGGCCATGGCGAGCCGTTTGTCGCGATGAACACCATCGCGAAGGGGGGGTATCGGCTGAACGAGGCGGGTGAGCTCGTCCCGCTGGAGCAAACGCTGGTGGACGCGTGGATCGAGGAAGGCGTGGAACGGTGGGTCCTGGGCCAGGTGAATGACCTGCATCTCATCGAGGATGCCGCGCTGGTCGAGCGCTGGACGGCGGCCTCGCGCGCCCGAGCGGAGCTCGGCGTCGGCATGGTCATGGAGATGGTCGAAAACCCGATTCTGGAGGGCGCGACAAGCCGGCAGAAGGGCGGAGCTACGTTCGTCACGCCGGCCGGGGTGCAGATGCGCGATACGCTGGCGATGAAGTCCCCTGACCTTGACCAGTATGCCTATCCGTCCAGTCTCAGCCGCATGCTGTACGACGGAGACATCGCAGCATTGAAGGACCTTCAAGATGGGGTGCTGCCGGCATACCTGGTCGTGCGCAAGACGCGGGACGGGCGTTCCATACTCGCGCGTGAGTTGGTCTCCGGAGACGCAAGCTCGCAGCTCGGCGGCGCGACGATGGAGCAGGCCGGATATCAGCTCAAGACGTTCAAGATTCGCGCAAGGATGCCGGCGGCGCTCGAGGTGTTCGCCGCCCAGGACGCCCAGGACGGCTTCCGCCTGATGGTCGATGGGTTGGCCGGCATCGTCCGTGCCGAGGCGCCGGCGTCGTGGTCGTCCTTCGCCCGTCGCGCGGCGGATGCGGCTCCGATCGAGCGGCCCGAGGCGAGCACCAACCTGCCGTTGGACCGCCTCCGGGACGTGTTCGCGAGCGGCGTGCTGCGCGCGATCCCGGGGTGGGACGGGCTTGATGAGGCGGGGCGCTGGGACGCGCTGGTCACGGCGCTGAAGCTTCCCGCCGCGCAGCAGGCGGAACTGAGCGGGGATCCGGACCGGGTGGCCGTGGCCGCGCAGCTGTACGTGGACCGGCAACTCCAGCAGTACCTGCAGTACGGCGACACGCCGGGGTCGAGAGAATTGCTGAACGCGCTCAGCCGCCTGGCGGCCTCCCGGGGCATGCAGGTTCCGGCGGATGAAATCCAGCTCTTGAACGGAGCCCAGGAAGGCCTCGCGATGGCCGCGAAGCTCTTCATCAATGCGGGCGACACGGTCATCGTGCAGCAGGGCGGTCCCGCGCGGGCCGGCCAAGTGTTCGAGCGCTACGGCGCGGTCGTGGAGTCGTTCGACCTGGCGACCGAGGCGGGACTCAGCGCCCTGGAGGAGGCGCTGGCATCGGACCGCGTGCGAGCGCGCCTCCTCTACGTGTCCGATCCGTTGCTTCCGTCAGACCGGTACGCACGGTTGCTGGCGATCGCCGAGCGGCATGATCTCGTGATCGTGGACGACGATTCATCGACCGATCAGCATGAGGCCAAGACCCCGCCGCTCAAGGCGCATGACGGCGCCGGGCGCGTTGTGTACCTGGGCTCGTTCTCCCCGAGCGTGCGCCAGGGGCTCAGGCTCGGGTTCATGGCGGCGCACCGCGATATCGTCAGGCGTGCGGAGATCATCAAGGGGCCCGAGAATATCATGACGTCCGGGGCCGCCCAGATGGTCGGCCTCTCGCTGGCGCTGGAGTGGTTGGATGATGCCCAAGCGGCGGGCCGGGTCGCGCCGCAGGTGGAGCGCGTCACGGGCCGGGAAACGTTCCGGCCGGTGAATCTGTTTTCCACGTTCGCGAGAAATGCCAAACCGTCAGCCATCCGGCAGATCCTCAAGCTCATGCGGCCGGGCCTCATCTATCTGGCCGGAGGGCTGCCCGCGGTTGATTTGCTTCCGCTGCAGGCGTTCCGGGCGATCTTCGGAGCCGACGAGTCCGGCATTTCCGCGGACGTGGCGTCCCGGCTGAGTGCGACGGACGATGAGCTGGAAGCATTTCTCAATCTCGGGCCTCCCCTCGGTCAGCAGCAGCTCAGAGAGGTTCTGGCCGAGCTGATGCGCGAGCGCGGCATGCCGGTGACCCCGGAGCAGGTGGGAGTCATCGACGGGTCGCAGGATGGGCTCTCGCTCCTCGCGAAGCTGCTCCTCGATCGCGGCGATTACGTCATCGTGCAAGATCCCACGTACGGAGGAGCGCTCGCGACATTTGCGACGTATGGAGCGAACTTCATCACGGCGGATCTCGACACCGAGGAAGGGCTCGATCGGCTCGAACGGGATCTGGAAGCTGCCAGGGCGGAAGGGAAGCCCGTCAAGCTCCTCTACGTGATGAGCAACTTTTCGAATCCGACCGGCAGGACGCTCCCGCTGGCCAGCCGAGGGCGGCTCCTGGCGTTGAGCGATCGATTCGGGTTCATCATCATCGAAGATGACGCCTACCATGCGCTGTCCTATGATCCGGAGCCGCTGCCTCCGACCATCAAGCAACTGGATCTCGAGCGGGGCGGGGACCGTGTGATCCATCTGGAATCCTCGTCGAAGGAGGTGTTCCCTCACGGCATCGGGACGATCGCCGCCAGTCAGGGTGTCCTGCAATGGCTCGCTGCCATGAAGGAAGCCGAAACACTGGCGCCATCCGGAATCTCCCAGCTCATTGTGTACAAGTTCCTCTCGGCCGGTCTGCTGCCCGCGCATCTGGAGAACGTTCGGGAATATTACCGCGTGCGGAGGGACGCCACGCTGGCGGCCATCGATCAGTTTATCGATCTGCCCGTTGCGAGGACGGAGCCGGCCGGCGGGTTCTTCGTTGAGATCACCCTCCCCAAGGGGTACGACGCGCAGGCGATTCTGCCGCTGGTCATTGACCGCGGGGCCGCAGTCATGCCGGCGGCCACGTTTTTCGCGCTGGGCGGCGGGGAGAATTCGATCCGGGTGGCCTATTCCAACAATACGCCGGATCGGCTCCAAGAGGGGATCCGGCTCTTGAGTGATGCCCTGCGGGAAGCTCAGCAAGCCTTCATCGCAATGGACCGGCTGGAAGCGCGACTGCGCGTGACGCTGGATGAGGCGGCGCGGGCCGAATTGCTGGTGGGGATGCGCCGCGTCAAGCAGATGCTTCCGGCGGACGCGAAGCTCGAAGTGGGCGAACTGGTTGATCTGATGCAGGACACGAATGTCGCGTCCGCGGACCGCCGGGCGCTCGAGGCGGAAGGGCTCGAGACGCCGCCGACATACGTGTTCGAAGGCTCCAATCTGGGCGCGCGCTTCGCGGACGCCCGGATCCTCGCCGTCACGGTGGATCCGGAATTCGTGGCCGTCAATGCGGTGTCATCGGCGCTGGAATCGATTGAAGACATTCTCGCCAAAGGCGGCCTGCGGCTCTACGTCGCGGGAGAAGGCAACCTCAAGGGTTTGACCTTGGATGACAAACTCACAGGCGGCGTCTTTCTGCTCGAGAATGGTTCTGGGAAAGCCGAGCCAGGTCTGATGGACGAAGGCACCGATTTGGGCACGACCATGCGGTGGAAAAACCTGATCTGGTCGTGGCAGGACGGCGGCAAGACGAACAAGGTGATGGAGGCGGGGACGGACAAGGAGGCGGCCGCGCGGCGCTGGGTCCGCTCTTCCGCGAGCCGGTTGTCCGTCTCGGGCCACGGCGTGCTCGGGTACTGGTACCTCGCGGGTCCGGACGTCGGAACGACGGACGCGCTGATGGCGGCGATCGTCGAGGAAGCCGACCGCGTGCAGGAGCTGCTGGAACTTCCACCCGTGGGCGGGCGCGGCAAGGTCCTGGCGACGACCAGCCGCGGCAAGGAGTTCGGTTCATTTCCGCACATGGAGTGGATGGTGACCAGCATCGGCGTGCTGGAAGGGATCCTCACCGCCCTGGAGAACCCGGATTACCGCCGGATGATCGGACTTGACGATGGCGGACCCATCACGCTTGCGATTCAGGGGTTCGGAGACGTCGGCTCCGGGATCGTGGCGTATCTTGCGGAGCTCCTTGAGTTGGCTGACCGGGGCGGATTGTCCGCCGAGCGCGATGCGCTCGTGCGCCGACTGCGGATCATCAGCGTGAGCGACATCGGCGGAACGATTGTGAACAAACAGGACGGGCTGGATATTCCGGAGCTGCTCCGCATCCGGGCCGAGAACATGGCGCTGCGCGCGCGGGGGGAGGAAGACGTCTCGGTGGTGACGGCGTATGCGGCAGACCTCGAGCAGCGCCTGGGCGCGGAAGGTCAGAGCGGCGAGGTCCTCTATCAGGGCGCCCAGGTGCTGATCCCCGCGGCGATGCCGAACGTGTTTACGAATGCCGAGCAGGGCGAACGTATCGAGCAAGCCGGCACGGTGATGGTTGCGGAGGCCGCCAATATTTCGTTCACCAACGGCATGGACGATGTCTTCGCCGAGTGGTTCGCCGTGTTCCTCGGAGAGATCCTGAACGGAGGTGGCGTGCACACCTCAACGCGGGAAGTCGAAGAAGTCACGCAGTCGGGCGAGACGGACGTTGCGGCGCACATCGATGCCTGGCAAGCGACGATTCAGGACAGCGTTCGCTATGTGATCCGGTCTTTCATGAGGGTGCTGGTTCAGGAATACGTCGAATCTGGCGGTTCGCGCACTCCGAACGCGGTGGCCAGGGAGCTGTTGCAACACATCGAAGCGCGGCGGACCGAGCTGCTGGCCGATCCGGTGCTGCGGATCGAAGTGCGCACCGATGCGCAATTGCTGATCGAGCGCGGATTGGGCACGCGCATGGCGATGCTGAAGGTGGCGACTGAGCGCGCGCGCCGTGAAATCCTAGGCGGGATCGGCGGGGAATCAGAGATTCCGCCGTCAGAGGGTCCGCCGGCGGAGAGCCCTGACCACCGCGGTCGGCAATCCGGTTCTGAGGTGGGACAAGCCCTCGGCGAGATCGACCGGCTCCGCACCCAGGTGCAGGAGGCCGACACCATGGCGGACATGGATTTTTTGCGCATCGATGAGGGCGCCCTCCGCAGTTCGCAGGAGCGGCACCAGCGGTTGGAACGGGAATGGGAGGATGCCATGCGCGCCCTGCTGGGGGAGGCGGCAACCCGTATTCCGTTCAACCAGTGGGAGGCCGTGCTCGCGGCGCTGGCGGAGGTCAATGCCGGCCGGCCGGTGACGATTTCGGACGCGCAGCGGCTTGTCGTTGCCGCCGCGCAGCGCTGGGACGCGGATCCACATGGTCCCTCCATCGCCGAGATGTTGCGCGACAACTCCGGAGGAGACCCGTGGGAGACGCTTGAGGCACTCGCAGCCGTTGCGAACCGCAGGGAGGATCTGGCAGGCGAGCTTCGCCGGCTTCGCAACGAAATGGCCGAATTGACTCAGCCGGCCGGCCCTCCGCTGTCGGCCACCGGCCGCACGCTGGAAGAGGTCCAGCGTGCGATTGAGGGCATCGAGGCCCAGCGGCTACAGCTACCGAGCGCGGAGGCGATTGCGCGCGCGATCGACGGGGTTGAAGCCCATCTCGACGTTCCATCGGGCTCGCCCGCAGAGGATGATGTCGTATACATCGGGCCCGAAGGCGGCGCGGCCGATTACGAGGCGGCGTCACGTCAGGAGGTTCGGGTGAGGGTGTCGACGCAGGCCGGGTCACCGGACGGCACCACGCCCTCCACATCCGCGGCCGTGGTGGATGCCCTCCAAGCCGTTGCAGGCGGCGAACAGGGGCCCGGTCCTTCGGGTGCTGCACGGGAGGAGGGGGGAGTCATCGACATCCCGGTCGTGCCCATTGTCACGAACTTTGCGGACGTGCTTAAGGGTCACCAGGAGCGAGTCCGGGCGACGTTGGAGGCGGCCCGCAGAGCGTGACACGACTATTTCTGTGTCATGTAAAATGTGTAATGTGTAATGGGGGAGCGGTTGTGCTAGGCATTTCGCACCAACCGAGTTGACCGCGGTGATTTCCCTGGGAAGCTCATGCAGACGGATTGCTGATCGAGAAAGGAAGCGTTTTCTGTTTACAATCCGTGTAATCCATTGAAAATCCGTGTAATCAAGGAAGTAATGAAATGACTTCTGAAAAGCGTTGGGTTAGAATGGCACGCAAGCGGACAGGAGTGGGCGGGGAGGCATACGGCAGGCTGGCTGCACAGGGGAGTTGCGCATGAGCGTTGACGTCGTGGAGCGCCGCCATCACCGGCGGGTGGATCTGCGCGTGCTCGTGGTCGTCCGAGCGCTCGAGGAGGACGGCAGCGTGTCCGAACCCTACGTGGGATCCGCGAGGAACGTCAGCCTTGCGGGCGTGTACGCCGTGATGCCGGAGCCGTTTCCCCTCACCGGCGGCAAGCCGGTTTCCTTTTCGGTGAGCATCCCGCAGGAGTCCTGGAAGTCCTTCCCGTTCGTCCGGCTGCTCGGCAAGGGCTGGATCGTCCGCGTTGATCCCATGCTGGGTCCCGAACCTCAATCCGGCCCTCCCGTCCTCGGGCAGCCCCAGCTTGAGGAGAAGCAGGCCGGGGTCGCCATCGCGTTCTCCAAGGAGACCACGGCGCTCGGCACGATCGGAACCGGGTAACCCCCCAAGAGGCCATGAGACGACTGCTCCTCGTGACGGTGGGATGTCTTGTCATTGGCGCCGGGTGCGGGCCCAGGCAGGAAGGGCCCCGGCCGCTGCGCATCTGGCATTGGATGACCGACCGTGAAGACGCCTTCAACGAGCTCGCGCGGCGGTATCGCGAGGACACCGGGACCGCGGTGCGCTTCGAGCTCTATGTCCCGTCGGACCTCTACGTCCAGAAAGTTCGCGCGGCGGCGCAGACCGATGGGCTACCGGAAATCTTCGGGGTGCTGGGGGAGCTGCGCGACCTGGCCAGCTTCATCCATGCCGGCCATGTGGGCGCGCTGGACGAGCCGTTGGGGCGGGGGCCGGGCTCCTGGCGGGAGACGCTCTTCCCGAAGGCGCTCGCCGTCAACGCGTTCGAGCGGGACAATCCCTACGGGGTCGACCCCGGCATCTACGGGATCCCCATCGATGTGATGAACATCCAGGTTTTTTATAATACGCAGCTGCTCGCGCAGCTCGGCCTGGATCCCGAGTCGCCTCCGCGGACCTGGGCGGAGTTCCTCAAGGTCGGCGAGCTCGCCGCCGGGCAGAACCTGATCGGCATGGTCAGCGGGTGGGCGGAGCTGTGGATGATCGATTGCTTCGCGACCAATTACGCGATCCACACGATGGGCATGGAGAAGGTGGAGCGCACCTACCAGGGCGCCGTGGCGTACACCGACCCCGATTGGATCCGAGTGTTCGCGCTGTTCGAGCAGCTCAGGGACAGCGGGCTGCTCGCCGAGGGGGTCGTCACCATGGTGAACAAGCGCGCCGAGCAGCTCTTCGCGAACGGCCGCGCGGTGTTCGCGTTCAACGGCTCCTGGGGCATCAACGTTTACCAGGGCATGAACCCGGATCTCGAATTCGGCATCATGATGCCGCCGGCGGTCACCGACCGGCCGGTGGTGACCTGGGGCGGGGCGGGTTCGAGCTTCTTCGTCAATGCCAGCGCCGAGCGCAGGGCCGAGGCGCTGGCGTTCCTGGAATGGCTGACGGCCGAGCCGCAGCAGCGCTATCTGCTCGAGACGACGCACAACATCCCGGCCAACCGCGCCGCGGCGGCCGGGATCACCGGTCCCCTGGCGGCGTTCGCCTCAGCGATGGACGCGACCGTGCATCCCCGGTTGTTCGCCGCCCAGGAGCATTCGACCGTCATCGAGACGTTCGACAAGGGCATCCAGCGGATCCTCATCGGCGAAGCGACCGCCTCGGACGTGGCGCGGGACGTGCAGGCCGTCAAGGACCGCGAAATGAGCCGCCAAGCCCCCCGGCGAGATGCGGCAGCGGCGAGCGTCACCGACTAAATGCGCCCACGATTGCATCTAAACATTGGGCGCATTTACCCTGAGCGAAGTCGAAGGGTACCCCCTCGACTCGCGTTGCTCGCTCGGGGTAAATGGAACCCATTCGAATGTTCACATGCAATGTGGGTTCCATTTAGATGATCGTCTATTCCGTTACGTCCGCCAGTTCCGTCTATTCCGTCGGCCGAACAGGTTGGTTGGGTGACATGTCCCGCGCCCCCCGCCCCTCGCCCCCCGACCCGAACGCCGGTCTCAAGGGGTTGCCATGCTGACCATCAACAGGTTGAAGCTCGCCCCGTACCTCTTCATCGCGCCCGCCTTGCTCATGTTCGCCACGTTCAGCATCGTCCCGTTCTTCCTCATGACCTCCACGAGCCTGCTCAACTGGGACGGCATCAGTCCCCACCGCGACTTCGTCTGGTTCCAGAATTACGTGGAGGCCCTGTTGCACGACCAGGTCTTCCGCCAATCGTTCCTCAACGGGGCCTGGGTGACCGTGCTGGCCCTCACGATTCAGAACGCGCTCGCGCTCATCCTGGCGCTGGCGGTCAACCGGCAGCTCGCGGGCCGGTCCATCTACCGGACCATCTTCTTCATCCCGCCCATTCTCTCGGAGATCGTGGTGGGCCTCATCTGGTCATGGATTTACGACGGCAACTACGGCATCCTGAACGACGTGCTGCGGGCGATGGGGTTGGGCGCCTGGAGCCGTGATTGGCTCTCCAGCCCCGATACGGCGCTGAACGCCATCGCGGTCATCCACATGTGGAAGGGGTTCGGCTGGGGCTTCGTCATCTTTCTGGCCGGCCTGCAGACGATCCCGGAAGAACTCTATGAGGCGGCGCGGGTGGACGGGGCCAGCCCCTGGTACCGGTTCTGGCACATCACCGTGCCGCTCCTGTTCCCGGTCATGATCCTCGTGTCCATCCTGACGGTGCTGGGGACGATGCAGATTTTCGGCATCATCATCGCCACGACCAACGGCGGCCCCGCGTACCATACGGAGGTGCCGATCACCCGGATTTTCGCGAGCATGCTGGGCTCCTCGCGTTTCGGGTACGCGTGCGCGCAGGGCATCATCTTCGGCGTGCTCCTCCTGATCTTCTCCCTGTGGCAGATGCGGTGGCAGAAGCGGTCGGCGATGTGAGATGAACGGCTCGGCGCGGCGCCTCTTCCTGCGGCAACGGATGCGCGAGTGGATCGGCCACGCCGGGTGGCACGTGCTGTGCCTGCCCGTGGCGATCAGTTGTCTGTTTCCGCTGGTCTGGATGGTGTCCTCGAGCCTGAAGACCCAGCAGACGGTCTTCAGCACCTACAGCCCGCAGGACGCCGGGCGAGCGGGGCCGCTCGCGTTCTTCTTCTGGCTCGGGGACGTCATCATTCCGAACACGCCCCAGTTCGCGAATTACGCCCTCGCCTGGACCAAGGGCAAATTCGGGCTCTACTTCTTCAACTCGCTCCTGTACACGTTCATCGTCGTGTTCGGCGTCGTCGGCATGGCGGCGCTGGCCGCCTACGCCTTTTCGCGCTTCAGGTTCCGCGGCTCCGACATCCTGTACAAGCTGGTGCTGCTGACCATGCTCATGCCGATTCCGGCCGGCTTCGTGGCACTGTACATTCTGCTCAACGGACTCGGGCTGATCGATCAGGGGATCGGGCAGTTCCTGCCGAGGATGGGCTATATCCTGCCGCAGATCAACGCGGGGCTGCCGCTGGGCATCTTCATCCTGAAGCCCTTCTTCGACAAGATCCCGAAGGAGCTCGAGGAGTCCGCCGAGGTGGACGGCTGCGGCGTCGTCGGAGTCTTCTGGTACATCATGCTGCCGCTGGCCAGGCCGGCGCTCGGCGTGGTGGCGCTCCTGACGTCGCTCTCGGCCTGGAACGAGTTCCTCCTGGCGTACCTCGTGTTCTCCCGCCATGAGCTGATGCCGCTGCAGCGGGGTCTCTTGGCCTTCCACGGGGCGCATCTCACGGACTATCCGCTGCTCATGGCCGGGATGGTCATCTCCATCATCCCGATTCTCATCATTTACCTGGTGATGCAGCGCACGCTGATTCAGGGCATCACCGCGGGCGCGCTGAAGGGATAACGCGATGCCCATCGGTGCCGCAATCGTGCCGGCGTGTGGAACGCGTACGGGGGATTGCGTGCGGTTCGAGGCCATGGGGTGGGTCGTCAGTTTCGCGCTGGCCGGAGCCCTCCTTGCGCCGGCGGAGGCGCTCGCCTTCGGCCGGCAGCCGGACCAGGAGCCTCAGGAGGCCCTCAGGGAGCGGCCGCGCTCCGCGCAGACCGCGCCTGAGGATGTTGGTGAGGCCTCTCAGGCAACGCGCGAGCATCCGGAGCCCGGCGCGCCCCTGGCGGAGGATGTCCCTGAACCTGTTGAGCCCGCAGCCTGGGCCGAGGAGAGCGAAGGACCGGCCGAGGCGACTCCGCAGCCGGCGGAACAGGCCGCGGATGTGGCTCAGGCCGGGGCGGAGCCGCAGGAGCGGACCGCCGAGGGCGGTGAGCGGTGGTTCGACTTCGGAGACTACACCTCGCAGACGCTGACGACCAAGGCCTGGGAGTCGCTGGAGTCCGGGGATCTCGAGGCCGTGATGGCCTACGCGGGCGAGTGCATCGAGCTCTACGCGGAGGAGGCCCGCGCCCAGCAGGCTTCGCTCGAGGCGTTCGCGCCCGCGGAGCAGGCGTTCGACGTCTGGGCGCTCAACGACGTCGCGACAGCGCATTTCATCCGCGGGAAAGCGCTCCTGGACGCCGGGCGCGGCGATGAGGCCTTGGCGGAGTTCACCACGGTGGTCGACGAATTCGGGTTCGCGCAGTGCTGGGATCCGAAGGGCTGGTTCTGGCGGGTGGCGCGGGCGGCGCAGGACCAGCTGGATCTTGCGGGCACCGAGTATGATTACGGAGACTACACCTCGCAGACGCTGACGACCAAGGCCTGGGAGGCGCTCGAAGCGGACGACCACCGCGGCGTGGCGCTCTACACCGGCAAGTGCCTCGAGTTGTATGAGGAGGAAGCCCTCGCGCAGCAGGCGGCGCTGAGTGCGCTGCCCGGGAAGGACACGGCGGCCGGGCACTGGGCGCTGAACGATGTCGGCACCTCCACCTTCATCCGGGCGAAGTCGCTGCTGGGCCAGGGAGAAATCGACGGGGCGAAAGCGGCCTTCCAAACCGTGATCGAGCGCTTCCCGTATGCCCAATGCTGGGACCCGCGGGGCTGGTTCTGGCAGGTGGCGTCGGCCGCCAGCGACCACTTGAGCACCATCGGGACGCCGTATGACTTCGGCGACTACACCTCCGAGGCCTTGACGACCAAAGCGTGGGAAGCGCTGGACCGCAAGGACCACAAGGGGGTGGAGATCTACACCCGCAAGTGCGTGCAGCTCTATGAAGAGGAGGCCCGGAACCAGCAGACGTCGCTTGCGGAATACGCCTCCAAAGAGCGGGCGTTCGATTACTGGGCGCTCAATGATGTGGCGACGTGCTATTTCATTCTTGGAGAGTCACTGATGGCGCAGCAACGGTACGAGGAGGCCCGGGCGGCGTTCGAGCGCGTCGTGGACGATTTCTCGTTCGCGCAGTGCTGGGACCCGAAGGGATGGTTCTGGAAAGTCACCATCGGAGCGCGCGGCCGCCTCAATAAGATCTCCGCGCTCACCGGCGCCTAACTGGAACTCACACTGCATGTTACCAAATGTTCTCTGTGCCTCTGTGGTGCATGTTCTGTGCCTCTGTGGTGCCGGTGGTCGCGGTTTCCCGGCATGCAGAACATGCGCAAGATATGGTACTATAAGACTATAACGACGTGGGCGCTGAACGGACATCGCGGCAGGAAACGGCACGTTAAGGAGGGGTGGGCGATGACACACGCACGATGGCTGGTCATACTTGCACTCGGCATCGGGCTGGCAGGCCAGGCGGCTTCGGCCCAGATGTCTGGCGCTTCGCCGGAGGGGGCGGCTCAAGAAGGGGAGGAACCGAAGTACGACTTCGGGGATTTCTCTTCGGAGACCCTCGTGGGCAAGGCGTGGGAGGCGCTTGACGCGGAGGACGACGAGGCCGTGGATGCGTTCACGAGCAAGTGCATCCAGCTCTATGAGAGCAAAGCGATCGAGCAGAACGAAGCCCTGACGGACTACGCGCCCAAGGACGATGCGTTCAGCCAGTGGGCGTTGAATGATGTCGGCACGTCGTACTTCATCCGCGGCAAAATGCTGCTGGCCCAGGGCAAGACGGACGAAGCGAAGGCGGCCTTCCGGACGATCATCGAGAAGCTGAACTACGCGCAGTGCTGGGATCCCAAGGGGTGGTTCTGGAAGCCGGCGGAGGCAGCCCAGGACCAGTTGCAGCTGGCAGGCACCGGCTATGATTTCGGAGACTACACCTCTCAGACGCTGACCACCAAGGCCTGGGACGCCCTGGCGGAAGGCGACCACAAGGCGGTCGCGCTGTACACCGATAAGACGTTCTCGTTCTATGAAGAGGAAGCCCGGAAACAGCAGGCGACGCTTGCGGGATTCGCGTCCAAGGAGAAGGCGTTCGACTACTGGGCGCTGAACGACGTCGGAACATCGCATTTCATCCGCGCCAAATCGCTCCAGGAGCAGGGCAAGACGGACGAAGCCCGTGAGCACTTCAAGCGCGTGGTGGAGCAGTACAGCTACGCTCAATGTTGGGATCCCCAGGGCTGGTTCTGGAAGGTCGCGGACGCGTCCAAGGACCAGCTGGACCTTGAGGGGACGGACTACGACTACGGCGATTACACCTCGCAGACGATGACCACCAAGGCCTGGGAGGCGCTGGGGGCGGGAGACCACCAGGGGGTCGAGGTCTACACCAAGAAGTGCATTACGCTCTATGGAGAGGAAGCCCAGACCCAGCAGGGGGCTCTGAGCAGCTTCGCCCCGAAGGAGAAGGCGTTCGACTACTGGGCGCTGAACGACGTGGCGACCTGCTATTTCATCCTGGGCGAGTCGCTCATGGCGCAGGGCAAGCTCATGGAGGCCAAAGAGGCCTTCGACAAAGTCGTCAACGAACTCAAGTACGCCCAGTGTTGGGATCCGAAGGGGTGGTTCTGGAAGGTGTCCGTGGCCTCCCGGGGCCGACTCAACAAGATCATAGCCATGAGCGGGGGCGGCTGAACGTCTCCCTGACACGGCAGGAAACCCGTCACGGTACGGCCGGGTCCACGCCCGCGGGATTCGCGGACGCGGGATCCGGGTCATACGGCAACCGAGAACCCAAGTCGGAGCCATCGCAGCCTCCATGCGGCATCGAATGCGCCTGATTGTGTCTGTGCTGGGTAGCGCTTTCCTGTGCGCGGCCGCGCAGCCGGCGCGGGCGCAGTCCGACGACGCGCCCGGCGCCGGCTCTGCGCGCGTGGAGCGCTCGGGCGAGTGGTTCTACGTGGACGGAGAGCCGTTCCTGGTCAAGGGCGTGGGGTATTCGCCGTTCCGGCCCGGCGAGGTTCCTTGGAAGCACCGTGTGGACCTGGAAACCATGGAAGCCGATTTTCGGCGCATCGCGGAGGCCGGGTTCAATACGCTCCGGACCTGGTCGCCGCTCTCCCCCGAGGCGCTCGATCTGGCGGACCGCCACGGGTTGATGGTCCTGCAGGGCATCTGGATTCACGAGGCAGGGGACTACGCCTCGCCGGAGTTCCTCCGCGCCATGTCGGAGGTGGTCCGCAAGGAGGTCGATCGGGCCAACGGGCACGACAACGTGCTGGCGTTCCTGATCGGCAACGAGCTGCAGCCCGAGAAGGTCTTTGCGACCGGCATCCCGCAGACCGAGGTGCTGCTGGAGCGGCTGACGGAAGTCGTCAAGTCGCGCGACCCCACGCGGCTCGTGTCCTACGCCAACTGGCCCGTGCTGACGTTCCTCAAGCCAACTTCGCTCGATATCGTCTGCTTCAACCTCTATCCCTACGATCCTCCCAGCATCGCGCACACCTTCGGCTTCCGCAGCTACATCGAGCATCTGAAGCGGACCGTCGCGGGCGGCCGGCCGCTGGTCATCTCCGAGGTGGGGCTGTCGGTCTCTCCGGAATCGAGCGGCACCCCAGGCTACGGCGGCCACTCGCCCGCACGGCAGCGCACCGAACTGCTCGGACTCTGGGACGCGATCTTTCAGGCGGGCGCGCAGGGCGGGGTGATCTTCGAATGGAACGATGAGTGGTGGAAGAACGGCGGCCGGACCGCGGACGAGACGACGCACGACCGCGACGACCCGGAGGAATGGTTCGGCTTGATCGAATTCACCTCCGCCGAGGATCGCGCCGGGCGCCCCCGGCCGTCCTACGAGGCGCTGAAGGAGTATAACCAGGCGGTGCTGCTCAGCCCCGTCACCGGCACGTCGTATCAGGGGGAGCTGCCGGTTGCGGTGTACGCCACCGGCCGGGTCAGCGCGGTGCGGGTGCAGTTCGGTCGGCAGGGCTGGTTCCCGAAATGGCACGACGCCGCGCAGATCAGCCCCCACTGGTGGAAGGCCAGGCTGCCGATCGGCGCCAAACTGAAACCGGGGGAGCACCAGATCATCGTGGAAGCGAACGGCGCGGACCGCCGGCTGCTGGTTCGCCAGCGGCGCCTGATCAGGGTCGGGCCGGCGGCGCCGGAGGCCCGCGTCTCGATCGACCTGGCCAAAAGCGTGTTTGAAATCGGGCCGGAGGTTGAGCCGATCAGCTTCACCATCAAGGCGACCGACGCGCTCGGGCGGCCGCTCGCGCGCCGGAAGGTGTGGTACGCCGTCGCGGAGCCGGAGCACGAGATCGAGCTGACCCAAATCGCCGAGACCGACGAGCAGGGGATGGTCCGAGGCTCCTATCTGCTGGGTGAGGCGGGGCTCATCAGTCTCTCCGCCGCCGTGGCGCATGAACCGGCCCGCCCGGATCTGCGCGCGGGGGACGAGGTATTTCTGGAAGTCCGCCGCGCGGCGGCGCTCGCGCACCGGCCGTCGGTGTGGGAGGCCGGGCTGCCCTCCGGCGTGCGGGAAGCGCTGCGGCACGAGACCGCGGAGTTCCGCCTCGCGGATCCGGGCAACGAGCGGCTGATCGATTACGAGCGCTATGGGCGCTTCCACGGCCGCGGGACCGCGCAGTACCGGTATGAAGTGCAGGATTGGAAGGGCTTGGCTGCGGCGGCCGGAGAAGGCGTGTACCCGAACGAGGGCGGGCTGCTCAATGACCCGGCGTATCAGGCCGCGGTCGCCTCCGGGGCGCTGGAGGGCAGCCAATGGGATTTCACCTGGCATCTCAACGTGCAGCTCGGCTTCTTCAAGTGGGCCGGCACGGACGAGGAGCTTGGCGTCAAGCAGCTCTTCACGGCGCTGACGCTTGAACGCGCGGGGCTCTGGGACCACGCGATCAAAGCGTATTACGCCGTGCTCGTGCATTTCCCGCAGTCGGTCGGCTGGACGGCGTTCGAGCCGCCGACCCCCTATTACGTCGCCCGGGTGGCGCAGGACAAGATCATCGCGATTCTCCGGCTGCATCCGGAGCTGGGGTTGCGCCTGGACGGCAGCCGGGTCGTCGTGGAAGGCGGATACGACAACGACGTGTCGAATGATTCCATCGTCGTCGATCCCGGGCAGCTCGTCGAGGTCGCGCCGGAGGCCGTCCATCCTCCGACGAAGAACGTCGCCGCGCGGCCCGTGACGGACGAGCGGGGCGGGGAGGCGGTGCGGCTCGTCCGCCACGATAACGGGCACTGGAGGCTGCTGGTGGGCGGCGAGCCCTGGATCGTCCGCGGCATGACGTATAAGCCGAGCGCGGTCGGCGAGTCGCCGGATGAGGCCTCGCTCAAGGATTGGAGCCAGGCGGACCGGGATGGCGACGGCACGCTGGACGTCTTTCAGACGTTCGTCGATGCCAACGGGAACGACGCGCGCGACGCGGACGAGCCCGTCGTGGGCGACTTCGCCCTTCTGCACGAGATGGGCGTGAACACGCTGCGGTTGTTCCACACCGACAACGACCCCAAGACGCTCAAGCCGATCCTGCGCGACCTGCACGAGCGCTTCGGATTCATGGTCATGATGGGCGATTTCGTGGGCATGTACACGGTCGGGTCGGGAGCCGCGTGGGAAGAGGGAACCGACTACCTGGATTCCCAGCAGCGCACGCGCATGTTCGAATCCGTCAAGCGCATGGTCCGGGAGTACAAAGACGAGCCGTACCTGCTGGTGTGGGCGCTCGGCAATGAAAACAATTACGGCGGGGTGCACGGCATCGTCGGCGGCGTGGGCAACGCCGGGCAGCATCCCCGCGAGTACTACGGCTTCCTGAACGAGCTCGCCGCCTGGATCCACAACGAAGATCCGGCGCACCCCGTGGGGGTCGGCAACGGCGATCTGGGGTTTTTGGACTTGATCGGGGAAGCGGCGCCCGAGCTCGATTACTTCGGCGCGAACGTGTACCGCGGCTGGTACGGATTCGGACACAGCTTTTTCTCCGACGTCAGGCGGGAGCTTGACAAGGCGGTCCTCATCATGGAGTATGGGTGCCCGGCATACCAGCAGGACGTATCCCTCCAGCAGGCCGAAGTCGATCAGGCGCTCTACCACATGGGCAATTGGGTGGACATCGCCGATCACGTGGCGGGCCGCGGCGTCGGCAACGCCATCGGCGGCATCGCGTTCGAATGGTCGGATGAATGGTGGAAGGCGGGTCAGCCGCCGAGATTTTCACCCCTGAAGCAGGAAACGGTGCCGAACTGGGCCGGTCCGTACCCGGGGGGGTGGAACTTCGAGGAATGGTACGGTCTGGTCGGCCAGGGAGGGGGCGGTCTGAGCCCGTTCCTGCGCCGGCTTCGGGTCGGGTACGAGATGTACCGCGTCCTGTGGCGAGGCAGCGTCATCCAGCGTGGGGACACGGACGTGCGAGGAGGATCATGAAACGAGTTCGTCGAGGGCAGGGCGCGCCGCTTGAGCGCTACGGGGCATTCAGCAAGGACGCGACGGAATTCATCGTCCGGCGGCCGGACACCCCGCGGCCGTGGATCAACTACCTCACCAATGAGCAGTACTGCGCTGTCATTTCCCAGTGCGCGGGGGGCTACAGCTTCTACAGGGACTGCCGCACCGACCGCATCACGCGCTGGGCTCCGGAGAACTGGCACTTCGACCGCCCGGGGCGCTACCTGTATCTCAAGGAGGGCTCGCGCGTCTGGAGCGCGACGTACCAGCCGACCCGACAGACGCCCGAGCGGTTCGAGGCCCGGCACGGCCTGGGCTACACCGTGATCGAAACGCGCCAGCACGGCGTGGACGCGTCGGCGACGTATTTCGTGCCGGTGGAGGACCCGTGCGAGGTCTGGCTGTTCACGCTGACCAACCGGACCGGACGGACGCGGACGATTGAGGTGTTCCCGTACGTGGAGTGGCTCCTGGGCGACTACCACTTGGAGCTCCGCTACCGGAACATCATGAACCTGTACAACCGCATCTGGTACGACGCGCCGAGCAAGACGATCCTCGCGAAGAAAACCGCGGCGTGGGGGGATCTCAATATCCAGCCGTTTTCGTACCTGGCGTTCTTCGCGTCCAGCCTGCCGGTCAAGGGCTGCGTCACCAGGAAGGACGCCTTCCTCGGCAGGACCAACACCGAGGCGGATCCCGAGATGCTCGTCAAGGGGCCCTTCCGCAGCGTGCCCCTCTGCTCGGGCGAGGACGGCATCGGCGTGTTCCGGCATCAGGTGCGCCTGCGGCCGCGGCAGACGGTCACCTTCAGCGTCGTCATGGGCCAGACGGAGCCGGACGATGTCGCCCGGCTCGTCAGGCGGTACCGGCAAGTGCAGGAGGCGAAGCAGGAGCTGAGGCGCGTGCAGGCCACCTGGCGGACGCGGATCGTGGACAACCTGCGCGTCGAGACGCCGGACCCGGAATTCGATCAGATGATGAACGTGTGGGTGAAGTACCAGCTCTATATCTGCAATTTCTGGTCGCGCTCTCCGTCGTATTACCACGAAGGAGCGGGGGGGCGGGGGTACCGCGATTCCTGCCAGGACGCCGAGGGGATCCTCTCCATCAATGCGGAGCACGCCCGGCAGAAGATCCTGAAGATCGCCACGCTGATCCGCGAGGACGGCACGAGCGCGCCGGGATGGTCCGACACGACCGGGCCCGGCGGGTTCCGGCCCAACAAGGACCACCCGGTGTGGCTGACCTCGACGGTCTCGGCGTACGTCCGGGAGACGGGGGACGCGGACATTCTGAAGCACTCGCTGCCGTACCTCAAGGACCGCTGGATCAAAGGCTGGGATCAGGACCCGTCGTTTTCGGGTCCAGGGCGGGCGGAGGGGGAGGGCACGCTGTTCGAGCACCTGTGGCGCAACGTGGACTTCACCTTTCATGACGTCGGCGAGCGCGGGCTGCCGCTCATCGGGCACGCGGATTGGAACGACGCGATCGACGCGGCCGGGATCCGCCTTCGAGGTGAGAGCGTATG
>Ga0214471_10000686_pt1 | contig 27790 bp, 25 predicted proteins | sample RVTome_5_FD_207665 | JGI IMG/M metagenome (GOLD analysis project Ga0214471, IMG submission 207665) | Soil microbial communities from uranium-contaminated site in the Upper Colorado River Basin, Wyoming, United States - RVT142D155 | ecosystem: Environmental > Terrestrial > Soil > Contaminated >... | reverse complement strand
CGAGCGCTTTATCACGGATGTCCTGGTGCGGGGACTGGGGGTGCAGTGGCTGCTGGTGGGGCGCGATTTCCGCTTTGGCGCCCGGCGCGCCGGGGACTTTGCGACGCTGCAAAACCAGGGCTTTGCGCTCGAGGCGATGCCCGACGTGCAGTTCGAGGGCAAGCGCGTATCGAGCTCCGCGGTGCGCGCGGCGCTCGAGGCGGGCGATCTCGCCGCGGGCGAGCGCCTGCTCGGGCACCCCTACACCATCAGCGGCCGCGTCGCGCACGGCGCGAAGCTCGGGAAGGACCTCGGTTTCCCGACCGCCAACATCGTGCTGCGACGCCCGCCGCCGATCGCGGGAATCTTCGTGGTGGAGGTTGACAATTACGGCCACGGCGTCGCGAGCGTGGGCCGGCGGCCGACGGTGAACCCGGTGACGATCCCGCTGCTCGAGGTGCACCTCTTCGACCACGAGGGGGACCTCTACGGCGAGCATCTGCGCGTGCGCTTCCTCAAGAAGCTGCGCGATGAGGAAAAGTACGACGGGCTGCCGGCGCTGCAGGCTGCGATCGCGCGCGACGCCCGCCAGGCGAGGGAATTCTTTCTGAACCATGGCTGACTACAAAGACACGCTCAACCTTCCGGAAACGCCGTTCCCCATGCGCGGCGACCTCGCCAAGCGCGAGCCGCAATGGGTGAAGGAGTGGCAGGAAAAAGGCGTCTACCGGCGGCTGCGCGCCGTCGCGAAAGGCCGGCCGCGCTTCGTGCTGCACGACGGGCCGCCGTACGCGAACGGCGACATCCACATCGGCACCGCGGTGAACAAGATCCTGAAGGACATCATCGTGAAGTCGAAGACCCTGGCCGGCTTCGACGCGCCCTATGTGCCCGGCTGGGACTGCCACGGCATGCCGATCGAGGTGCAGATCGAGAAGAAGCACGGCAAGAACCTCCCCACGGAGGAGACGCTGCGCCTGTGCCGCGCCTTCGCCGCCGAGCAGATCGAGCGCCAGAAGAAGGACTTCGAGCGCCTCGGGGTCCTCGGCGACTGGGAAAACCCGTACCTCACGATGGCGCCGCGCACCGAGGCCGAGGAGATCCGGGTGCTCGGCCGGCTGCTCGAGAAAGGCTACGTGTACCGCGGGCTCAAGCCCGTGAACTGGTGCTTCGACTGCGGCTCGGCGCTCGCCGAGGCGGAGGTCGAATACGAGGACCGCAGGGACCCGGCAATCGACGTCGCTTTTCGGGTTTCCGATCAGGAATTGCAGGTGCTTGCGGCCGCGTTCGGCGTTCCGATCAAAAAGCCTGCTTACGCCGTGATCTGGACCACCACGCCCTGGACGCTGCCCGGAAACCAGGCGCTCAACGTCCATCCGGAATTCAGCTACGACCTCGTCGAGACGGACAAGGGCCTGCTCATTCTCGCCACCGACCTGCGCGACGCCTGTCTGAAGAGATTCTCCGTGCAAGGGAAAACAATCGGCGCCTGCAAGGGCCGCGCGCTCGAGAACATCCGCTTTCGCCATCCGTTCTACGATCGCGACGCCCCGATGTATCTCGGCGAATACGTCACGCTCGACGCCGGCACCGGGATCGTGCACTCGGCGCCGGCGTACGGCGTCGAGGATTTCGAGTCCTGCCGGCGCTACGGCATGCGCGACGAGCAGATCCTCGCCCCGGTGATGGGCGACGGCAGGTTCGCGCCCTCGCTGCCGCTGTTCGGCGGCCTGTCCATCTGGGACGCGAATCCGAAGATCGTCAAGCTGCTGGAGGAGAAGGGCGCGCTGCTCGCGGTGGACTGGAAGCACACGCACAGCTACATGCATTGCTGGCGCCACAAGACGCCGGTGATCCTGCGCGCCACGACGCAGTGGTTTGCCGCAATGGACAAACCCGTCAAGGGGGAAGCGTTGCGCGCCACCGCGCTGCGCGGCATCGAGAACACCGAATTCTTTCCCTCGTGGGGCCAGGCGCGCCTGCACGGCATGATCGCCAACCGCCCGGACTGGACCCTGTCGCGGCAGCGGCAATGGGGCGTGCCGATGCCTTTCTTCCTGCACCGCGAGACCGGCGCGCTGCATCCTCGGACGCCTCAGATTTTGGAAGAAGTTGCAAAACGTGTGGAGCACGGCGGCATCGAAGCGTGGCAGCGTTTCAATGCCGACGTCGGTCCCGACTATGAGAAAAGCCGCGACACGCTCGATGTCTGGTTCGACTCGGGCTCGACGCACTACACCGTCATGCGCGGCTCGCACGCGCAGGACACGCGCTTCCCCGCGGACCTGTACCTCGAGGGCTCGGACCAGCACCGCGGCTGGTTCCACTCCTCGCTCCTGGTCTCGTGCATGCTCGACGGCATCCCGCCCTACAAGGGCCTGCTCACCCACGGCTTCGTCGTCGACGGCGAGGGCCGCAAGATGTCGAAATCGAAGGGCAACGTGGTCGCGCCGCAGCAGGTGTCGAACAGCCTCGGCGCGGAGATCCTGCGGCTGTGGGTCGCAGCCACCGACTACTCCGGCGAGCTCTTCATCTCGAATGAGATTCTCAAACGCGTCGTCGAGAGCTACCGCCGCGTTCGCAACACGCTGCGCTTCCTGCTCGCCAATACCTCTGACTTCGACGTAGAGCGTGATGGTCTGCCGTTGAAAAACTTACTTGAAATTGATCGCTACGCGCTGGCGATGACGGCGGCGATGCAGGAGCAGGTGACCACCGACTATGCCCGCTACCAGTTCCACCTGGTGGCGCAGAAGCTGCAGGCGTTCTGCTCGGAGGATCTGGGGGCGTTCTACCTGGACCTGCTGAAGGACCGCCTCTACACCTGCGGCGCGAATTCCGCACCGCGGCGCTCGGCGCAGACCGCGCTGTGGCACATCACCCACAGCCTGGTGCGCCTGATGGCGCCGGTGCTGTCGTTTACGGCGGAGGAGCTCTGGCAGGAATTTGCCCGGAAGGCGGACGACAGCGTGTTCTTCCATACCTGGCACCGGATCCCGGACCTGCCGGACGGTCCGGAGTTGCTTTCCAAGTGGGCCCGCCTGCGCGAGCTGCGCAACCCCGTCAGAAAGCAGATCGAGGACCTGCGGGCGGCCGGCAAGGTGGGCTCCTCCCTGCAGGGCGAAGTCGACGTGACGGCTCCGGCGCCCGATTACGATTTGCTCGCGAGCCTCGAGACGGAGCTGAAGTTTCTGATGATGACCTCCGCGGCGCGCGTCACGCGCGGCGACGCGCTCGCGGCCAATGTCGTCCCCAGCGAGCATCCGAAGTGCGAACGCTGCTGGCACTACCTGGCGGACGTCAACGACGAAGGGCTGTGTGGACGCTGCCAGAGCAACCTGCGGGGGCCTGGCGAGACGCGCCGTTATGTATAGGACTTGGTTCGTCCTGGCCGCAGCGATCGTTGCGCTCGACCAGCTCACAAAGTGGGCGGTGCTCGCGCATTTCGCCTATGGCGAGCGGCGCGAGGTCACCGGATTTTTCAACCTGGTGCTCGTGTACAACAAGGGCGCGGCGTTCAGCATGTTCGCCGACGCTCCCGGGTGGCAGACGCCGCTCCTCATCGCCTTCGCGCTCGCCGCGGCCGGCATCGTGAGCACTCTCATCCTCAGGAACCCGGGCAAGCGGCTGCTGTGCCTCGGGCTCGCGCTGATCCTCGGCGGCGCGGTGGGCAATCTCATCGACCGCCTGCGCTTCGGCCACGTGGTCGATTTCCTCGACTTCCATGCCATGGGGTGGCACTGGCCGGCGTTCAACGTCGCCGATTCCGGGATCACCGTCGGCGCGGTGCTCCTGATCCTCGACGGCTTCGTGCACCATGAAAAGCGAGCTCGCGCTCCTTCTTAGGGCGCTCGCATTCGCGGCGCACAAGCACCGCGACCAGCGCCGCAAGGATCCCTCGGCCTCGCCCTACATCAACCACCCGATCGCGCTGGCCGACGTGCTGGTGAACGAGGGCGGGGTCACCGACGTCGAGGTGCTGTGCGCGGCGCTGCTGCACGACACGGTGGAGGACACCGACACCACGCACGAAGAGCTCGTCAACGCCTTCGGCTCGCGCGTGGCGCGCATCGTCGCCGAGGTCACCGACGACCAGGCCCTCAGCAAGGCCGAGCGCAAGCGCCTGCAGATCGAGCACGCGGCGCGGCTCTCGCCCGAGGCGAAGCTGGTGAAGCTCGCCGACAAGATCTGCAACCTGCGCGACGTCGCCGAGCGGCCGCCGGCGGCGTGGGATCTCGCGCGGCGGCGCGAGTACTTCGACTGGGCGAAGCGCGTCGTTGACGGTCTGCGCGGAGCGACGGGGAAGGAAATGCGTCGCCTTGAAGCGGCGTTCGATGCCGCCTACGGCATGAGAAAATAGCGCGATGGAAGTGTTGCTTGCCAATCCGCGCGGGTTCTGCGCCGGCGTCGAGCGCGCGATCGAGACCGTCGAGCGCGCGCTCGAGCTCGTCGGGGCGCCGATCTACGTGCGCCACGAGATCGTGCACAACAAGTACGTGGTCGACGACTTGCGCGCCAAGGGCGCGGTGTTCGTCGAGGAGCTGGACGAGGTGCCCGCCGGCGCCACGGTGATCTTCAGCGCGCACGGGGTCTCGAAGCAGGTGCGCGCCGACGCCGAGCGCCGCGGCCTCAAGGTGTTCGACGCGACCTGCCCGCTGGTCACCAAGGTCCATGTCGAGGTGGCGCGTATGCTGCGCAACGGCCACGAGGTGGTAATGATCGGTCACCGCGGCCACCCGGAGACCGAGGGCACGATGGGCCAGGCGGCAAGCGGCATGCATCTGGTGGAGACGGTCGCCGACGTGGCGAGCCTGAACGTTTCGGCTCCGGAGCGGCTCGCCTACGTCACCCAGACCACGCTGTCCATCGACGACGCGAGGGCGATCGTCGCTGCGCTGAAAGCGCGCTTTCCCGCGATCCGCGGCCCGAAGAAGGACGACATCTGCTACGCCACGCAGAACCGGCAGGATGCGGTGAAGTTCATGGCGCCGCAATGCGAGGTGGTGATCGTCGTGGGGTCGCCGAACAGCTCGAACTCCAACCGGCTGCGCGAGGTCGCCGAGCACATGGGCGCGCAGGCCTACATGGTCGACCGCGCCGCCGACCTGCGCCCGGAGTGGATCGCGGGCAAGCGGCGCGTGGGCGTGACCGCGGGGGCCTCGGCGCCGCAGGTGCTGGTCGACGAGCTGATCGCGCAGCTGAAGGCGCTCGGCGCCGAGAGCGTGCGGCCGCTCGAGGGCATCACCGAGCGCGTGGTGTTCACGCTGCCGCGGGAGCTTGCGCGCGACCCTCAGGACCGCTCTTCGGGCGTCGGCCCGTAAGGATCGAACTCCACCTCGATCAGCTTCTCGCTCGGCACGGGCCGCCCGGCCTTGCGGGCAGGGCGGAAGCGGGTACGCTGCACAGCGTCGATCGCCGCCTGCTCGAAATGCCCTGCGGGCGTCGCGGCCACGACATCGACTTTGTCGATACGGCCTTCGGCGGAAACATAGATGCGCAGGCGCACCGTGCCGGCGATGCGGTTGAGGTAGGCCTTTTCCGGGTAGACCAGCGCGGCCATCTCGATCGGCGTCGCGCGCTCGTCCACTTCCCCCGAGCTCAGATATCTCTTCGGGGACGCACGCCGGGCGGGCTTCACCGGAGCCGTTACGGTTTCCGGCTGCGTGCCGAGCTGCACCAGCATGGCCCGCGCGGGCGGCGCGGACCCTGCCGGCGCCGGATCGCCGGCGCCGACGCCGCCGAGCACGGCGGCGTGCAGCAGGAGCGATGCGGCGAGCGGCAATCCCAGGCGCGCCGCCGCGCTCAGTCGATCTCCTTGTACCAGTACGACCGCCTGCGCGAGCCCACGTCGAGCGTGCCGACCGACCAGCACGAAGTCCCCGTGCACACGATGCCGCTCACCGGGCCCCCCCCGCCTCCAGGCGGATTGCCGCCGGCGTCGTTCGGATTGCCGCACGCGGCGCCGGTGCAGGTGCCTTGCGATGAAGAGGGGATCGTGATGACCCCGGTGCCGCCGATCTGGATCGCAGCGAACACCGGCGAGGGCACGTAGCCGCCGCCTGCGCGGATCACCGATGTGCCACCGCCGTCGGCGACGTTGATCGTATAGATGCGAGCCACGCCGAGGTTGCTGGCGCAGGCATCGACCGCCGTTCCGGCGAGCACCGTGGGCTGGTTGGAGCTGAAGATCGCCGTGCCGGAGACTACCAGCGCGCTGCTGACGATCTTCTCGCCCGGACGCAGGGTGGTCATCCATCCGGAATTGCTCGCGCCGATGGTGCTGGTGGCGTCGAACAGGTCCGCTTCCCGGATCACGCCGCCGATGCCGCCGCCCCCGACAGGCGTTACTGTCGTTTGCGTCCACGAGCGATTACCGCTGGCCGTGCCACGGGTCTCGGCCTCGCCGCGGTCCTTCAGCATGTAGAAGCGATTGACGCTAATGCCGTCGAAGGGATGCTCCCGATCGCCGCTGCCGACGAGAACCGCGAGATACAGGCCGAGCGCGTCCTCGGCCACCACGACCTCCGGGGCGAACAGGAACTTGCGCTTGTTCGGGATGTCGGTCGCAACGCCCGACGCGAGCGTCGCGAGCTTGCGTACCTTCCAGTTGCTCGGATCAGTGTCGGCAAAGTCCAGGCGCCATACGTTGCCGCCGGTATCGCCGACGTAGGCGACGTCGGCGAAGCCGTCGCCATTCAGATCGGCGACGCGCACGTCAGACGGGATCGCATAGGCCATGTCGGCGATGGTGACGTTATGCGTGGCGCCGGTCGGAGCCGGGCCCGCCTGCCAGATCACGTGGCCGTCAAGCGCGTCGACCACCATGATGCCGCGCCCTTTGGTGCGGAACACGGTCGACGCGCCGCCGGTCGCTGCACTGACCGTACAGCTGCCCGAAGAGTTGAACGTGACGACGCCGTCGCCGACCGCGATCTTGCGAACCGAGGTCGAGTCGTGCTGGTCGATGAGGCACGGGCTGGGGTCCTCGACTGCCGGGTCGTAGCCTGCGCCCATCACCAGCACCAGGTTGTCGGGGTTTCCGCTCGTCGTTTCCGACGGCCGCGTGTTGGCGTGCACGCGCGTCACCTTGGCCTCGGACCAGGCCTGGCCGAGCTCGCCATATCCCGGGTCGCCCGCCTGCTTGCGCCACAGGAACCTGGGCGCACCCGGGTCGGAGGCCTCGAGGGCGTAGATCGCGTCGCCGCCGCGGCGCATGACGAAGTACACGTAAACCTTGTCGCCGTCGGCGGCGACGATGCCGTCGTTGCCGAGGTCCTTGGTGAAGGCGCTGACCGCGCCGTCGACGAAATAATCGCGCGGGCTGTCCCTGCTGATCTCGGGGGTGCGCGTCTTCAGCCGCTCGAGCTTGCCGAAGAGGTCCTTCGGAATGAAGGTCCAGCGCTCGTCGCCCGGCTGCACCGGGTCGTTGTTGGGGTGGTTGTCGCCGGTCACCGGGAGGAGGCCTCCCTTCACCGCGCGCAGCCCGCCGTCGTTCGCCCCGTAGAAGATGTACACGTCGTTCTCGAGGCTGCCGCGGCCGTAGTTGACCACCGCCGGGCGCGAGTGCAGCACGTCGCCGTGCGCCGAGGGCCGCACGTCGGGCGCCGTGATATTCGACTTCTCGTTCTCGGCGTTGTCTCGCCCGCGCACCCAGAGAATCAGGTCGTCGCGATCGATCGGGTTCGCGTCGAGCGGCTCGAAGGGCCGTCCGGCCAGCATCACGCCGGTCGCGTTCGCTTTGGACGAGAGCGAGGTCAAACCGACGGGCCTTTCCGAGCGGATGGTGCCCGAGGCCTGCACCACCGGCTGGATCTGCGACACCGTCCGGCCGGCCAGCATGCCCGCCGTCGTCAGCGGGGTGGGGATGCCGTCGATCTCGTTGTTGGTGATGCCGGTCTCGCCGATCCTGAACGTGGTCGCCGTCACGCCGCTGATGACCCAGCTGCCGTTGTAGCCCGCCGGAGGAACTCCGGCGGTGTTCGAGATGATCACTGTCTGACCGTCGGTAAAGCCGTGAGTGACAGACGTGGTGACGGTGGCGATGTCGCGCGCGCCGGCCGCGCCGCTGGTTGGGTGCGTGATCTGGGTGATGCCGATGCTCGCCACCATGCCTGCGTTGCTCGCGCTTCCGGCAGAGCCGCTCACGGTGTAGCTGAAGGTGTTGCCGTCGATCTTGGTGATGGGGAACGAGCCGTTGAACAAGGTCTCGGACGAGCCGGCGACCGTCACCGTGTTGCCGGTGCTGAAACCGTGCGCCGTCGCGGTGACGCGCGCGGTGTTTGCCGTCCCGGTGATGGGGATGGTCGTGTTGTAGTCGAAGCTGTTGGCATCCACGATCGTCACCGATGCGTTCGAGACATTGAACGCAGTCTCGTTCGCGCCGCTGATGGTGACATTGGTGACGGTGGCGCCTGCGCTGCCGTAGCCATGCCCCGAAACGGTGGCGCGCGCCGAGGTGCCGACGCCGGTCGCGCTGGTGACGAGCTTCTTGCCGATCACCGTATGCCCGGTCGAGACGGCGGTGCTGCTGCCGGTCATCGAGAATTCGAAGTTGTTGGCGTCGATTCGCGTGACCGAGGCGTTGGTAACGTTGTACTCATTCGGGACTGCTCCGGTGATGCTGACCAGATCGCCGCCCACCAGGCCGTGATTGGTACCGGTCGCGCGCGCCACGTTGGCGGGAGGCAGCGACGGCAGGGGGTAAGTGAAGGTGCTTGAGTCAACTACCGTAATCGCCGCGGTCTGGTTGTACACGTTCGGCGAGGCGCCGGTGATCTTCACGATGTCGCCGGGGCTCCAGCCGTGCAGGAAGACTCTGGCCGTTGCCGTCGGCACGCTGCCGACAAGGGCGCTGGTGATGCTCTCTACCGGTTGCTTGGTGTAGGTGCCGAGGTCTGCCGCCGTGATGTCGGCATTCGCTACGTCGAACGGCGATGCCGAGAGCAGGCTGTTCGGGCTGCAGAAGCCCGAGCCACTCACGCAGGTGTACATTTGGCGGGTCGCCTGGTCGGTGGCATAGCGCGCGCGTACCCTCTGCGCGGCGCCGCCTTTCTCCACCAGGTCGCCGTCCGGAAGGTCGGAGATGCCGCCGGCGCCGTTCTCGTCGGCGTTGCGGTGGTCCCAGAACGACGAGCCTGCGGTCCAGAAGCTCTTGGCGTTCGGCGAGACGAAGCCGGTCGCCGCGTTTTCCGCGCGGTTGCCGTCGACGTCGACCAGGAACGCGTTGCCCTGATCGTCCTCGCCGATCTTGTACATTTTCAGGTTGCCGAACCAGCGCGGGCTCCTCTGGCTGTCGGGGCGGAACTGCCCGATGTAGACCTGGTTCAGGTTCGTGCCGCGCACGTTGACGCTGACCGGCAGGGCGACCGAGGCGAAGACCGAGTTCACCGCCTGCACTTCCTGGAAGATGGTGCGCAGGACGTTCTCGAGCTGGCTGGTGTCGGCGATGCTGTTGACGGCGAAGTAGCGGCCCTTTCCGTTGTCGGCCATGCTCTTCAGCTGCGCGGTGTGGTCCGGGCCCTGGCCGCTCGTGGGCGGCAGCACGTCGATCGTGTAGGTAAAGACGTTCTGCACGCCGTCGACGGCCGGCGCGCAATCGGTCGTCGCCATGAACTTGGCGTACTCGTCTGACCACATCGGTTGCTCGCCGCTCGGCGATAGGGTGATGGTCGGCGGCAGCACGCCGTTGTTGTGGGCAGTAAGGAAGCTCTGCGCCGCGGAGAGCGAGCTCGAGTTGTCGCCCGCCGGGCCGTTGCTGATGAAGATGATGAAGTTCTTCTGGCAGCCGCTGACGATCGGGCTGACGTAGGTCTGGCTGGTGGCGCTCGTCAGGGCATGGCCGGGGAGCGCAGCCGCCAGCGGGTTGTAAGCGGTGTTGCCGGCGTGGTCGCGCTTCGCCTTGCCGAAGCCGGAGTTCGCCTGCTTGCCGCTGAAATAGCGGTACATCTCGTCCATCGCGAGCGAGTAGGTGGCGTTGTTTCCCTTGTCGCCCGTGATGTCGAGCGCGTTGATCAGCGAGGTGAAGGCGGTCTTGTTGGTCGGCGTCATCTGGCGCACTGCGAAGCGGATGTAGCCGCCGTCGATGCTGTCGTTCGGGCTGCCGGTCTCGACGAACATCGCCATGCCGACGTTGAACGCGTCGGTGATGAGGTTGTTCGCGGTGTTGATGAGCGCCTGCTTCTCGATCGCGAAAGCGGTGTTCCAGTTCGCCGTGTTGTCGACGAAGAAGAGCACGTTCGGGCGCGTCGCTTCCAGCAGCGGGTTCGCGAGGAAGATGTCGGTGTCGTCGCCGACCGGGTCGAACTGGGCCGCGGCGGCGCCGGAAAAGGCGAGCGCGCAGGCGCTTGCGAACGAAGTCAGGAGTTTGCGTAGGATCATTGGGATCTCCGCGCGGTCAGCAGGTGGTTGCAACAAAAACCGAGGTCGGGCACGGCGTGCCCGCAGAAAGTGTTTTTACGGCGATGCCCTGCCGGATATACGACTTCGCGCCGGTGAAGCTGTCGCGGATGCAGACGTCGAATTCCCAGGTCGAGGTGCCGAGCTGCGGATCGAGCAGCTGCGGCGTGAAGGCCTTGCAATGGCGCTCGGTCACCTGGATGGTCATTCCGGCCGGCGTCCACGACGGCGTCACCGGCACGGCGCGCTTGTCGCCGAAGAGGCCCTCGGAAATCACCTGGTCGACCACGCGCTGCGCGATGGCATCGGTGGTCTTCTTCGCCTGCATGTTGCCGACCACCTTGCTGGTCGAGGCGCTCAGGGTGATCGCCGATACGGCGAACATGGTGAGCAGGACCAGCATCACGAGCGTGATGACCAGCGTCGCGCCGCGCTCGCGCGCGGGGAGACAGCGGGGATGTCTCATTTTTCTCTCCAGCCGGCGACGTTCTGCAGCCGCACCACGGTGGTGAAGAGGTGCCGCTTGTAGGCATCGGCCGGCGCGACGGTGCCGTGCAGGCCCAGGTCGTAGGTCTTGGTGTCGGTATAGCCGGCGCTCGGCTCCGTGGCGCGCGCGAGCAGGTGCAGGCGCACCCCGACGACCTGGCTGAACTCCGCGACAGTGGGGGCGACGATGTAGTTGTCCGGCATGCCGTCGCCGGCATACGGCGCGCCAACCGGCAGTCCGCCCAGCACGGTATCGATGCCGTACTCGACCTGCAGGTTCTCGATGCCCTCGACGAGCGGCACGATCTGGAAGGCGCCTGCCGGCCCCAGCTCGAGGCGCTTGAGCGTGGGAATCGGCCGCCCGCCGTCGTCGGCCGCGCCGGTGCAGCTCGTGCCGCCGCCCGCCGGCGCGCTGCACGGCGCCACGAAGTAGATGTGCACGTGGAAGCGGCGGATCTCGCCGAGCTCGCCGGTGGTCGGGCTCGCCTGGATGAACGGGGTCGTCGGGCTGCCCTTGGCGATCACGGGCTTCATCGCCTGCAGGGTTGTCGGGTCGTAGGCTTCCGCGACCGACTGCAGGTACACCGTGTTGGCCACCAGCGAGGCGAGGGCCGTGCTGCGCGATTCGGCGCGCCGCACGATCAGGATGTCGGTGTTCGGCACGAAGTCGCTCGACGACAGGCAGGTGAGCGCGGTGGGTACGCTGCCGGGGGCGTTGTAGCCTTGCACGGCGAATACCAGGGCGTTCTGCAGCGGAGTCGGTGACGCGACCGCCGTATCGACGTTGGTCGAGCACGGGTCGGGCAGCGCTGTGGGCGCGGTCGTAGTGTAGGCGATGTGCCGGCCGTAGAACCCCGCGTGCCAGATATCGTCCTGCAGCGTCGCGATCGCGAACCGGCCGTTCTCGATCTGCTGCGAAGCGCGCGCCAGCTCGGTCTGCGAGCGGCTCGAGTTGACGAACACCGTCGTGAGCGCGGCAAGCAGGCCGAGCCCGATGGTAATCGCGATCATCAGCTCGAGCAGCGAAAGTCCCTGCTGTGCGCGTCTGCTCATGGCGTCACCACGGTGAGAACCGGGACCACCACCTCGGTGAAAACGACGCGGCGCAGCGCATCGTTCGCGCCGTACTTCGTCGTCGCGCAGCTGTCGGCCGAAGCGACGGTGGGCGCCATGCCCTGCCAGGCGATGCTGACGCGGATCACGCCGGTCGCGGCGTCGCGGGTGATGCAGCCGCGCGCGCCGAGCAATCCCCCCACGCGGGTGGCGCTCGCGGTCACGGTCTCCGCCGAGCCCTGCAGCAGGTCGTTCCAGGCCGCCAGGTCGGCGTCGGCGCGCGTTTTCGGATCGCCGGTGATGGCCGCGTCCGCGCACGCCGGCGCGACGCTGTTGTCAGTGCCGAGGTACTGCTGCGGATTGGTAGTGAAGGCGTAGCAGCGCCAGCCGATGACGTAGCCGCTCGCGTCCATGGCGCGGTTGAAGGCGATGCGGTCCGACATGTCGTTGACGAGCACCAGCGCCTGCGCGCGCTGGTAGGACTCGAATTCCGTGATCTGCGCCTGCGCCTGCAGGCCGATGAGGCCCAGCAGCCCGACCATCGTGATGAGGAGCGAGACCAGCACCTCGAGCATGGTGAAGCCGGCGAGTCGCGCCGGGAACGATCGCGGGGAAGAGCTCAGTCGCATGCGGCCTGGTCCACGTTTCTGTCGACGCGCACGCTGGGACGGCCGGTCACGTCGACCAGCACGCAGCGCATGCGCGCGTCCGGGTTGCCGGGAACCATGACCCGGAACGTGGTTGCGGAAGTCGACAGGCGCCCGTTGCTGCCGTAAGTCACGGTGCCCGCCGCGCTCGCGTTGATGGTGATGCGGGGATAGCTGTCCTGCGCGCGCAGCACGGTGCCTCCCGACTGCACCCTGACCCTCCAGCCCTGTGCCCAGTCGGTCGCGCTCGGCACGACCTCGATCGCGGCATTGCGCTTGATGGCTTCGCTGCGCGCGAGCACCAGGCTCGAGTAAAGGTCCGACGCCGGGGTCTTCACGATCTGCGAATCCATGAAAGCGCGCATCGACGGCGTGGCGATGGTAGCGAGCACCGCCAGAATGGCCACGACCATCATCGCTTCCATCAGCGTGAATCCCGCCGCGCCGCGCATGCCGTTGGCAGCCACCGGGGCGCTTCCTACCATCCCAGGTTGGGGCCGGTACCCACCTGCCGCACCTTGGCGCCCGTCTGGTTGATGGTCAGATTGCCGTCCTCGACCTGCTTGGCTAATGCCGTGGCCGTGGCAGTAAAGGTGGGCGGCGTCGCGGTGTTGTCTACCGCGACGGTGACGTTGTACGCCCCGTTCGTGCAGGTCGTCGGCGCGCCGCTCGGCGTGCAGGTCCAGCGCTCGGTGTTGGCGTTGAGGCCGGTCGCCCCGATGACGGTGGTGTACATGCGCGAGTCGAGCAGGTATTGCGCTTCCCGGTTCGCGATCGCGGCCAGGAGCTGCTGCGCCTCGGAGCGCTTCGAGCGCCTGATATAGCTCTCGTACGAGGGATAGGCGATTCCCGCGAGAATGGCCACAACGGCCACCGTAATCAGCAATTCGATGAGCGTGAATCCCCTGGCCCGGCGCATGCGCTCTCCCTTTGTTGTAGGGCCATGCTAAGGACCGGGGTGCGGGCCCGGCAATTGCGGGCGACCAACGGCGAGCGTCGGGGGCCGAACGGCCAACGCAGCGCAGCAGGACGTGAACTGTTGCACGGTGGCGCCGGTATAATCTGCGTCCCGCGCTACGAACCGCTGGTGTAGCTCAGCTGGTAGAGCAACTGATTCGTAATCAGTAGGTCGCCCGTTCGAGTCGGGCCACCAGCACCACGCTCCGAGATCGGATCTACTTCTTCTTCGAGCGTCTTGCTCCGGGTGCGTAGGGGCCGCTCGGACCTTCGTCGGCGGCCGGCGCCTCGGCCTGCGTCGGGGCCGGCCTGGGTTCGGGCTGCGAGCGCGGCGGCACGATGCCGGTCTTGGGATAGCCCGCGGCGTCGAGAATGCCGTGGTAGGTCGTCTCTTCGAAGCCCTCCTGCACGCTGCTGCCGACGACGAGCGACGGCACCGCGTTGCGGCCGACGACGCGGGCGAGCTCCTCGACCTGCTTTTCGGTGACCACGCTGATTTCCTTGAACGGCACGCCGCGCGCGTTGAGCAGCCCGCGCGCCTCGTCGCACAGCTCGCAGCTTGGCGTCGAGTAAAGCGTCACCGGCGCGTTCTTGCGCGCGAGTTGCAGCGCGTAGGGCTCGCTCTCGCCGCCTTGCGGCGCGCTCGCCGGCCGCTGCTTCTGCACGTTCTTCGCGCCCGCTGGGGGCGGGGTGTCGGTGATATGCAGCTTTCCTCGCTCGTCGGTCCAGCGATAGATCTGCCCGGATGCCGCGCCCGCGGCGAGGGCGAGCGCGAGGGCGAAAACGGTGCGGCCGACGGTCATGCGGAAATCATATCACCCCTATAATCCCCAGCAATTCATGGCGGCGACGATCCTGGTCATCGACGACGACGAAAGCATTCGCGAGCTGCTGCGCATGCACCTCAGCGCCGCCGGATACGAAGTGCATGTCGCAGCGGACGCCATCGCCGCGGGCTACATCGTGTTGCGCAGCCCGCCCGACCTCATCATTTCCGACGTCAACATGCCGCACATGGACGGCTTCGAGTTCATCGCGGCGTTGAAGGCCGATACCACGCTGCCGCACATCCCGGTGATCTTCCTCACGTCCTACGACGAGGGGGACGACCGCGGCAAGGAGCTCGGCGCGGTGGGCTACCTCACCAAGCCCGTGCGCGCCGACAGGCTGCTGCAGCTGGTGGCGAAGCACGTGCCCGGCGGGGCACTACCGATCGGCTAGGGATTCTAGGGACAGTCCCTCAGCTCGCTGCCCTCGACCTGGCGCGCGAGCTCCTTCAGCCGCGCCTGCAGTGGAGCATCCACGCTCTTCACTTGCAGCCAGACCTTCGGCACCGCGGTCTCGCGCGGGCCGACGCGGGCGCTGCGCACGCCCAGGGTGCGCAGCGCGGCGAGGCGCGCCTGCGCCGCGTCTTCGCTGCGGAACACGCCTAGCGAGAGCGCCCAGCGGTGCTCGGCGTCGTCCTGCACGATGAAGTACTCCCCGATGCCGAGGTCCTTCAGCTCGGCGGCCTTTTTCAGCGCGCCCTGCCGGCTGCCTTGCGGCGGAATGAACACCCACCAGCTGGCCACTTCCTCGGTACGGCGCTGCGCGAGCCGCGCGCCGAGGGCGAGCGGCTCGAGCGCCTGCTCGGCGCGGGCGCTGTCCGCCAGCGTGAAGCTGCCCCATTCCATGCACGCCGACGTTGCCGGTACCGGCTTCTTTGCCGCGGAAACGGGCGGCAGATCGCCCGGCGGGATCACCCTGAGCTTCTCGGGCTCGATCTGGCGCGAGAGCGGCGCCGGGTCGGCCGCGTCGGCGGGAGCGCCGTAGCGCCACCAGGCATAGAACGCCAGGTTGGCCAAGAGGAGCAGCAGAAAGAGCGCCCTCACCGGTCGAGGGCCTTTTCGTGGAGCGCGATGTGCGCCAGCCCTTCGAGCACCAGGTTCTCGACGTAGCGCCGCGGCATCGAAAGCTGGTCGACCAGTGCGCGGCCGGCGCCGCCCGCGACGATGCACAGCGGGTTCAGCTCGATGTCGCGCAGCACGCGGTAGAGCCGCTCCACCGCGCCGGCCTGGGCGTGGCGGCAGCCGCTCTCGATGGCGTCGCTCGTCTTGCGCGGGGTGTCGCGGTATTCGCCCTCGTCGAAGGGCAGGCGGCCGGTGTGCTCGTGCAGGACGAAGCGCATCAGCTCGACCCCCGGCAGGATCGCGCCGCCGAGGAACCGGCCGTCGCCGGAAAGCATGTCGACCGTGGTCGCGGTGCCGGCGTTCACCACCAGCGCCGGCCCGGAAGGGTGCAGCGCGCGCGCCGCGATCAGCGCGGCCCAGCGGTCGGGGCCGAGCTGCTCGGGACGCTCGTAGAGGCTGCGCACGCCGCAGCGCTCGGCCTCGGCGCGCAGCCACAGCGGCTCGACGTCGAAGATGCGGGTCCAGTTCACCAGCAGGTGGTGCGCGCCGTCCCCGGCGACGTTGGAGATGATGATGCGCTCCGGGTCGTCGTGCGTCACCGAGAACGGGTTGACGTGGTCGCTCGAGGCGGCGAACTCGATCAGCGAGACCGTGGCGATGCTGGTCCACGCGCTGCCGTCGTGCCAACCCCACTTCACGCGGGAGTTGCCGGCGTCGATGGCGAGGATCACGCCGCTCTCGCCGAGACCACGCGGCCGCTCGTCACGGCACGCCGGCCTTTTCTAGTGTGAATTTGCAAAGAACCATCCGCGCCGAGCCCGCCCGCGATACCGCTCAGCGTGCTTCCGTCCGCGAGTCGCACGCGCAGCCTCTGGCCGGCGTGCGCATGCATCGCTTCCCACTCGCCACGCAGCGCGTCGAGCCCGTGCCTTTCGAATTGATCCACCGCTTCGAGCAGCGCCAGGCCCACCCGCTGGATGACCTGGTTGCGCGTAATGGAAATGAAGTCGCTCAGAAACGCGAGCCTGCGCCGCACCTTCTTCTCGAGCCCGGGCGTGCGGCGGCAATTCACGCCGATGCCGATGACGGCACGGTTGCCGTTGCGCGTCTCCACCAGGATGCCGCCGAGCTTCGCGCCGTCGACGACCAGGTCGTTCGGCCATTTCAGCCTTGCCTCCATCCCAAGGGCGCGAAGGGCGCGCGCGGCGGCAACCCCGGCCACGAGGGAAAGCGCGGCGAGCTCGCGCGCCGGGCGATCGATGCGCCGGCCGAGCGAGAACGTGACGCCCGCTCCCGGCGCGCTGTGCCAGCGCCGTCCGCGGCGCCCGCGCCCTGCGGTCTGCTCCTCCGCGGCGATCAGAACCGGGTTTTGCGGAATCTTCTTAAAAACCAAATCATTGGTGGAGCCGCAGCGCTGCACCACTTGCACCTCCACGCCCGGCAGGACGATAGCAGCGGCATCGAGTCGGTCCATGGCGCTAGTTTAGCCGCCAAACGCGAACCCCCGGCCCGGCGCCGCGGCGAACAGCGCCCTCGTGTACTCGTGGCGCGGCGCGAGGAACACCTCGCGCGCCGGCCCGTACTCGACGATGCGCCCTTCCTGCATCACCGCCACCTGGTCGCAGACCTGCGCCGCCACGCGCAGGTCGTGCGTGATGAAGAGCATCGCCAGGTCGAGGCGGGAGCGGATCTCCGCGAGCAGCGCGAGCACCTGGGCCTGCACCGAAACGTCGAGCGCCGAGACCGCCTCGTCGGCGACCAGCAGCTCGGGCTGCATCGCGAGCGCGCGCGCGATGCAGATGCGCTGGCGCTGGCCGCCGGAAAATTGATGAGGAAACCGATTGAGAGACGCCGGGTCCATCTGAACAAGCGCGAGCAGGCGCCGCGCGCGCTCCAGGGCGGCCTTGCGGGGCACGCCGTAGTTGAGCGGCCCCTCGATGATCGCCTCGCCGACGCTGCGGCGCGGATTGAGCGAGCGGTAGGGATCCTGGAACACGATCTGGACCTTGGAGCGAAGCGGCCTGAGCGCGGCCGTCCGCAACTTCGCTATGTCCAGGCCGCCGAGGCGGATCTCGCCGCCGCTCGGCTCGATCAGCCGCACGATGCAGCGCGCCACGGTCGACTTGCCCGAGCCGGACTCGCCCACGATGCCGAGCGTCTGGCCCTTGCGCACCTCCAGGGTGACGTCGCTCGCCGCCCGCACTTCGCGCCGCCGCCCGAACCAGCCGCGGTCGACATAGGTTTTGGACAGGTTTTTTACTTCGAGAACCCGCGGGGCGCCGGGGTCGGTCGGACGCTCATGCGGTTGCAACGTCGGCACGGAGCGGATCAGCATGCGGGTGTACTCGTGCCGCGGCCGCTGCAGCACCTCGAGCTTGGCGCCGAGCTCGACCAGCCTGCCCTCGCGCAGCACCGCGACGCGGTGCGCGAGCTCCGCCACCACGCCGAAGTCGTGCGTGATGAACAGCACGCCCATCCCATGTTTTTTCTGCAGTTCGATGATCAACCTCAAGATCTGCGCCTGCGTGGTGACGTCGAGCGCCGTGGTCGGCTCGTCGGCGATGAGCAGCGCCGGCTCGAGCGCGAGCGCCATCGCGATCATGATGCGCTGGCGCTGGCCGCCGGAAAGCTGGTGCGGGTACGAGGCGAGGATGCGCTCGGGATCCGGCAGCGCGACCTCGCGCAGCAGGTTGAGAATTCTCGCTCTTCTCTCAGATTCAGTTAGCTTGGTGTGGATGCTGAGGACCTCGTCTATCTGCGCGCCGCAGCGCATGACCGGGTTCAGCGCGGTCATCGGCTCCTGGAAGATCATCGACATGCGCGCGCCGCGAAGCTGGCGAATGCGCGCTTCGCCGGCCGCTGTCAGGTCCTCGTTTTCCAGAAGGATCGTTCCGCCCGCCACCGCGAGCGTCTTCGGCAGCAGCCCCATGATCGCCTGCGCGATCACGCTCTTCCCCGAGCCCGATTCGCCGACCAGGCAGAGGATTTCCTCCTTCTGTACCTCGAAAGACACGTCGCTGACGGCCTCCGGACGGTCCCCTCCCACCGGAAGCTTCACGGTCAGGTGTTTGACCTCAAGGGCGCTCACACGCGCTTCGCCATCTTTGGGTCCAACGTGTCCCTGAGGCCGTCGCCGAGGATGTTGACCGCGAGCACGGTCACGGCGAGGAAGATGCCCGGGAAGAACACGTTGTGCGGGTAGGCGACGAACTGCACGCGCCCTTCGGCCATGATGTTGCCCCAGGTCGGGATGTCGGGCGGCAGCCCGACGCCGAGGAACGAGAGGATCGCCTCGAGCAGGATCGAGAACGCGCAGATGTACGTGCCCTGGACCAGGAGCGGCGCGACGGTGTTCGGCAGGATGTGGCCGAACATGATCTTGCCCGTCGGCGTGCCCAGGGCCACCGCGGCCTCGACGTAGGGCTCCTCGCGGATCGACAGCACGAGCGCGCGCACCAGGCGCGCGACGCGCGGGATCTCGGGAATCGCGATCGCGATGATCACGCTGGGCAGGCTCGCGCGCCACAGCGCGACCACGGCGATGGCGATCAGGATGGCGGGAATCGCCATGATGCCGTCCATGACCCGCATCAGCGGCCCGTCGAGCCAGCGGATGTAGCCCGCGCTCAGGCCGATCACGACACCGAACGCGACCGCGAGCGCCGCCGAGGCGATTCCCACGACGAGCGAGACGCGCGTGCCGTAGAGCACGCGGCTGTAGATGTCGCGGCCGAACGAGTCCGAGCCCATCAGGAAGGTGTGCTTCAGGACCTCGCCTTCCAGCGTCATGATCTCGCCCGCGGCGCCGGGCCTCAGATCGCGGCTTGCGGCGTCGAACAGGGTAGGGTCGACGGTGCCGAGCCAGGGCGCGGCGGCTGAAATAAGCAACAGCAAGAGCAGCGCGGCCCCGCCGATCCTCACCGACCAGTTGCGCCACAGCATCAGTAACGGATCCTCGGGTCGAGGAACACGTACGACAGGTCGATCAGCAGGTTCACCAATACATATATGAAGGAGAAAAACAGGATCACGCCCTGGATGGTCGGGAAGTCGCGCGCCAGCACTGCGTCTACCGTCAGGCGGCCCAGGCCCGGAATGGCATACACCGATTCGGTGACCACCACGCCGCCGATGAGGATGGCGATGCCGATGCCGATCACCGTGGCGATCGGCACCGCGGCATTGGCGAGCGCATGGCGCACCAGCACGCGCAGCTCGGGCAGTCCCTTGGCGCGGGCGGTGCGGATGTAGTCCTCGCCGAGCGCTTCCAGCACCGAGGCGCGCGTCACCCGGGCGATCAGCGCTATATAGATGACCGAGAGCGTGATCGCCGGCAGGATGAGGTGGTGGAGGAAGGGAAAGAACCCGTCGGCGAGCCGCCGGTAGCCCTGCACCGGGAACCAGCCGAGCTTGAGCGACACGATCCAGATGAGGATGTAGGCGAGCACGAAAACCGGGATGGAGAAGCCGAGCACCGAGAAGCCCATCAGCGCGCGGTCGAACCAGCCGCCGAAACGCCAGGCCGCGACGACGCCCAAAGGTATGGAGACAAGGATTGCTATGAGGATCGTCAATGTGGCGAGCGCGAACGTCGGCTCGAGGCGCTGGCCGATGAGGGTGGCGACCTTGATGCGGAAGTAGAACGACTCGCCGAGGTCGCCGGACAAGATTTTTTGCATCCACAGGCCGAACTGCACCACGATCGGCCGGTCCAGGCCGAGGCCGGCGCGGATGCGCTCGATCTGCTCCGCGGTGGCGGCGTCTCCCGCCATGATCGCCGCAGGATCGCCCGGCGTCAGCCGCAGCAGCAGGAAGACGAGGACCGCGACGACCAGCAGGACCGGGACGGTCGCCGCCAGCCGCCGGGCGATGAAGTTGATCAGTTAGGTCAGTTCTTCTTGACGTTCCAGTAGATATCGCCGGGGCCGATGACCCAGCCGCTCACGTTCTTGCGCGTGGCGAGCGGGTTGACGTACTCGCCGAGCGGCGCGTGCGTGCCGATCTCGAACGCGCGCGCCTGGATCGCCTCCGCCAGGGCCTTTTTCTTTCCCTCCTCGGTGGCGCGCGCGAAATCGTCGCGCAGCTTCTCGAGCTCGACGTCGCTCGGCCAGCCGAACCAGGACTTCTCGCCGGCGGCGCCGATCGCCGCATTGGTGAGCGGGTTCCAGATGTCCGGCGCCACCCAGGCGGTGCAGAAGATGTTCCAGCCGCCCTGCGCCGGCGGCTCCTTCTTGGCCCGGCGGCTGACCACCGTGTTCCAGTCCATCGCCTGGAGGTCGACCTTGAAGCCGGCCTGGCGCAGCAGCTGCGCCGCGACGTCGGGCAGCTTCTGGATCGCCGCGAGGTCGGTGGGCTTGATGATCACCACCGCGGTGCCGTCGTAGCCCGAGGCCTTCACCAGCGCCTGGGCTTTCTTCATGTTGGACTTGGACTGGATGTCGCTGCCCTTGCTGCTGCCGTAGGGCGTGTTGCAGGTGAACATCGACGCGCACGGCCGGTAGAACTCCTTGATCCCGACCTGCGCGCGCAGGAACGGCTCCTGCGCCATCGCGGACAGCGCCGCCTGGCGCACCTTGGCGTTGTTGAACGGCGGATGCAGGTGGTTGAAGCGGCACATGTACTGGAAGCCGAGCGGGTCCTTGGTGACGAGCTGCACCCCGGGCGCCGTCTTCAGCTGCTCGTAGCTCTCGAACGCCGGGCGCTCCAGCACGTCGACCTCCGCGTTGGCGAGCGCGTTGACCTGGGACTGCGCGTCGCGCAGCGCGAGGTTCCATTCCACCCGGTCGACGTAGACGTGCTTGCCGCCCGCGGTGCCGGAGGGCGTCTCCTTGCGCGGCACGTACTTGGTGTTCTTCACGTAGACGGCCTTGTCGCCCGGCTTGAAGTCTTCCTTCCTGAAGATGTAGGGGCCGCTGCCGATCGCGTCCTCGATCTGCTTGTCGGCCGGGGTGTCGGCGACGCGCTTGGGCATGATGAAAGGCACGTTCGAGGAAGGCTTGCCGAGGGCTTCCAGCACGAAGCCGCAGGGCTCGCGCAGGAACAGGCGGAAGGTTTTCGGCTCGGGGGAATCCATGCGCTCGACGAAGGTCATGAGCTTCTGGCCCATGGCGTCGCGCTTGCCCCAGCGCTGCAGCGAGGCGATGACGTCTTCGCCGGTCACCGGCTTGCCGTCGTGGAACTCCAGGCCGCCGCGCAGCGTGAAGGTCCACTGCTTCTGGTCCTTGCTCACGCTCCATTTGTCGACCATCTGCGGCTGGATGCGGCTCTTCTCGTCGGTGCCGAACAGCGTGTCGTAGACCATGTAGCCATGGTTGCGGGCCATGTACTGCGTGGTCCAGATCGGATCCAGGATGTTGAGGTTCGAGTGGGGAACCACCCGCAGGACCTTGTCTTGAGCAACGACGGGGGAGACGAAAAGGACGAGCGCTGCAGCGAGAACGCGATGGCGCATGCGAGAATCTCCTCCTAGCAGAAAAACAGGTTAGCAGGGCATGGCACGCATCGCAATCGGCGGCTTCCAGCACGAGACCAATACTTTCGCCCCGTCCAAGGCGGACTACGCCGCCTTCGAGGCGGGCGGCGGCTGGCCGGGCGTGCAGTACGGCGAGCCCATTTTCGGTGCAGTCGAGGGCACGAACATTCCCGCCGCCGGTGCAATCCGGGCGCTGCGCGCGCTGGGACATCGCCTCGTCGCCACCGCCTGGGGCGCAGCGAGCCCATCGGCGCACGTGACTGCCGGCGCCTTTGAAAGAATTACGGGCGAGCTTGTCTCGAGATTGAAGCAAGCCCTTCCCGTCGACGGCGTGTACCTGGATCTGCACGGCGCGATGGTGGCCGAGACCTACGACGACGGCGAGGGCGAGATCCTGCGCCGCGTGCGCGACGCGGTCGGGCCGCGCGTGCCCGTGGTCGCGAGCCTCGACCTGCACGCAAACGTGACGCGCGCGATGGTGGAGCACGCCGACGCGCTCGTCGCCTACCGCACCTACCCGCACGTCGACATGGCCGAGACCGGCGAGCGCGCGGCGCGGCTTCTCGACCGGATATTGCGCGCCGGCGAGCGGCCGAAGGGCGTCTTCCACCCGCTCGACTACCTGACGGGCATTCCTTCGCAATGCTCCTTCATCGAGCCTTGCAAGACGATCTACCGGGAATTATCCAGACTGGAAGAGCGGCACGGCTGCGCGCTGTCCTTCACGCCGGGCTTTCCCATGGCGGACTTCGCCGAATGCGGCATGGCGGTGTTCGGCTACGGCTCGGGGGAAGCCGTGGAGCGTCTGCGCGGCATCGTGGCCGACGCGGAGAAGGACTTCGCCCTGGAGCTGCACGATGCGCCGGACGCGGTGCGGCGCGCGAGAAACCTCGGCGAGCCAGGCGCCCCGGTGGTGCTCGCCGACACGCAGGACAATCCCGGCGCCGGCGGCAACGGCGACACTACGGGTTTATTGAAAGCGTTGATCCACCAGGACGCTCAAGAGGCGGTTCTCGGCATGTTGATCGACCCGGCGTCGGCGCAGCGCGCGCATGAGGTCGGGCAGGGGAATACTTCCGTGTTCAGCCTGGGCGGCCTGTCGCGAATTCCCGGAGATGCGCCGCTCAGCGGCGAATTCACGGTCGAGCGCCTCGGCGACGGGCGCTTCACCTGCACCGGGCCGATGTTCAAGGGCTTTCGCATGACGCTCGGGCCGATGGCGCTGCTGCGCAGCCGCGCCGCGCCCGGCGTGCGCGTGGTGCTCGCCTCGCGCAAGTGCCAGGCGGCCGACCAGGAGATGTTCCGCCATCTCGGCGTCGAGCCGCGCAACAGCCGCATCGTGGCGCTCAAGAGCTCGGTGCACTTCCGCGCCGACTTCGAGCCCATCGCCAAGGAGGTCCTCGTGGTCAAGTCACCCGGCCCGGCGCTCGCCGACCCCGCCGAATTCAAATGGACCAAGCTGCGCAAGGGCGTGCGGCTGCGGCCGCTCGGGCCGGTGTATTCATGACCAACGAGAAAATCAAGGTGCGCAATACCGACACCGGGCAGGTGCACGAGGTGGTGGTGTTCAGCAAGCGCGCGGAGGTGATCGAGGTGGTGCTCGGCGAAGGCGTGCACAATGTGAAATGCACACTGACCCCGACGCGCAACGGCCTCGCTTACGCCGGAAAGGTGATGGGCCGCGAGATCGTCTACGAGCGCAGCCGCGAGCAGGTGCAGGCCGACATCGACCGGCTCAACCCCAACCTGCGCAAGCCGCGCTAAGCGGAACCACATCGATTGCGTCGAACTGGCAGTAGGTGCGCTTCGGCAGGCAATCAGAACGACACTCGCACCTATCCTGGAGGGCTCTTGGTTTTCAGTTCCCTCGGCGGCGCGGCTGACACAAAAAGACCTTAGCGAGCGCTAGGGCCTTTCTTATATCTTTGGCGCCTCGGCGCAAGGCGGAAATGAAAAGGGGGCATTGCGCCCCCTTTGCCGTCAGTTATGGCTGGTCGGCGGTACGACCTTCAGTTTTCCGCTGCCCTCGAAGCGCCGCCCGTCGGCCGTGTTGCCTTTGAGGATGCCTACGATGTCGGTGTGCTCGAAGTCGGCCGACTGGTTGTCGAAATGGCATACCAAGTCCGGGATTCCATCACCGTTTAAGTCCGAGCCTTCCTTACTGCAGCGGAGCAAGCTCTTCTCGTTGCCCTTGTGGCCGAAAGTCAGAGAGTCAGAGTCGCGCTTGACATCCATCGGTCTGAACTCGGGCGAGGACCCGATAGCTTTAGACGAAAGCAGGGCTACCGGAATGTTTCCCTTGGACTTGGGATTGAGGGGTGCCTCTTCGTCGTCGTTGCCGGGTTTGATGTCGATGTTGATGTACTGCACCAGCACCGTCGGCGTAACGCCGGAGATGGTCAGCTTGTAGCTTCCGTTCGGAAACGGCGCGCTCGGGCCCGAGACCGCATTGCTGGTCATTTCACCGTTATTCTTGAAGAAGCGAGGAAAACTGCTGACTCCCACGACATAAGTTCCATCGACGCGCAGGCGGACCGGTGGGTTGTCTATGCGCGCGTCGCGAACCCCCCCTTGCGGAGAAGAGCCCTCGTCGACGGGACTGGCGTCATTATTTTGCAACTCTAATTCCCACGAATCCGGCTGCAAACCGGGTCTGAAGATGGCGATGATGGTATCCACGTGCCTGGTCGTAGATGGCAGCGGCTTTATGCCGCCGTCGATATCCAGGGTCACGAGGTCCCCTTGCTTTGCGTCGAAGGAATAAAAGTCGACATCGGGCACTGGCGTCACGCCGGTGAGTGCGGTCACCCCGATGGCGCCGTTAATTTCCACGGTGTTGGTGGTGAAGAACAGGCGTTGTGCCGTTTTAAAGGAATCGTTCAATCCCATAGTGCCGCTCGGCTCGGCTTCACCAACCGCGAACGCGACATTGCTTGCCCCCGAAACGAGGACAAAGGCTGCTGCGACTGCATGACTTAGATATCTTTTCTTGCTCATGGTTAGGCCCCCTGTTTGCCTTTTCAGCACGGCTGACACTACCGAAGGCGGCGAAGGCTGCGCAGGGCAGAAATCACGCGACGCGGGACCCCGGAAACAAAAAGCGACGATCGGCAAGACTTACCGCACGCTGGACGGCCTTAGTGCGGCGCAGCGTGCCGAGAATTGTCAGCGTGCCCAAAATTGTTACGCGGAGGCGGGCCAGGGGCGCTGCTTGGGTCGCAGTTGCTCCAGGAGAAGGCAAAGCCGCAGCACGCCGGTATCGTCGAAGCGCCTGCCGATCACCTGCACGCCGATCGGCAGGCCCGCGCGGCTGTAGGTCCAGTTGATCGAGGCGGCGGGCTGCTCGGACATGTTGTAGGGCACGGTGAAAGCGATGTGCGGCAGGGCGTGGCGCGGATCGTTGCCGGGCGCGGGAAGCTCGGCCTCGTAGGCGAGGATCGGTGAGGTGGGCGACACGATGAAGTCGTAGGGCTGTGTTGCGGCCACCGCCGCTTCGCGCATCGCCATGACCAGCGCATGGGCCTGCATCACGTCGCGGCCGGAAAACCGCGCCGCGCGCCAGCTGCACCACTCGGCGACGAACGGCAGCACTTTCTCGCGCTTGCCGGCGGGAAGCTGCATCAGGTCGTTGTACGAGCGCGCCTCGAAGAAGCGGCACATGCCGTCGAGCATCTCCTCGGTGAGGAAGGAACGGATCGACTCGACCGCGCAGCCCGCGCCGGCGAGCGCCGTCGCCGCGCCCTCGGCGGCGGCGCGCACCTCGGGATGCACGGGCAGGCCGGCGCCCATGTCGGGAAGGAAGCCGATGCGCAGGCGCTTCGGCTCGGCGCGTGCGAGCGCACCGAAATTGCATTCCTGGTAAGGAAGGCTCATGAAGTCGCGTGCGTCGGGGCGCGCGATCAGGCTCATGAAGAGCGCGGCGTCGGCGACGCTGCGCGTCATCGGGCCGGTCACGCGCCCCATGTACGGAGGGTGGACGGGCACGCGGCCGAGCGAGGGCTTGAGCGCGAAAATGCCGCAGTGCGTGGCCGGCAGCCGCACCGACCCGCCGATGTCGGTGCCCAGGTGCAGCGGCGCGTAGCCGGCGACCGCGGCGGCGCCCGCGCCCGAGCTCGATCCCGACGGATTGCGCTCCAGGTCCCACGGGTTGCGCGTCACGCCGTGCAGGCTGGAGACCCCGGAGGAGAGCATGCCGAAGTCGGGCATGGTGGTCTTGCCGAGGATCACGCAGCCGGCCTCGCGCACGCGCGCCGCCGGCGGCGCGTCGGCGCCCTGCGGCGGCGCGTCCTCGTTGGCGCGCGTGCCGACCGGCGCCGGGTCGCCGCGCGTGGGGATGTTCTCCTTGATCGTGAGCGGCACCCCATCGAGCGGCGACAGCGGCCGGCCGGCGCGCCAGCGTCCCTCGGATGCGCGCGCCTGCTCGAGCGCGCCGTCGCGGTGCACGCGGTACATGGCATTGATGCGCGGCTCCCACGCCTCGATGCGCTCGAAGAGCGAGCGCGCGACCTGCAGCGGCGAGAGCTCGCCGCTCGAATAGGCCGAGGACAGCTCGGCTGCGCTGCGCTCGTGGATCGCGGCCATCCCAACTAACTATATACTCGCCGCCGCATGCTGCGCATTGCTCTCCTGGCATTGGTCCTGCTGTCCGCGACCGCGACCGCAGCGGACATCCGCGTGTGGCACTCGATGAACGGCGCGCGCGGCGGCGAGTTCGAGCGGCTCGTCGCCCGCTTCAACGCCTCGCAATCGCAGTTCCGCGTCGTCGCAACCTACAAGGGCGCGTACGACGAGGCCGCGGTGGAAGCGGTGACCGCGCGTGGAAGCACGAAATTCGCGCGGCGCGCGCCGCACATCGTGCAGGCGTCCGAGCTCGGCGGCACCTTCCTGCTCGAGCAGAGGGACGTCGCGCGGCCGCTGTGGCAGGTGATGGCCGATGCGGGCGCCGTGCTGCGCCCGGAGCCCGCGCTCGCCGGCGTCGAGGAGCTGATCGACGCCGAGGGCAGGCTGATCGCGCTGCCGCTCGGCCGCGCCACGCCGGTGCTCTACTACAACCGCGATGCGTTCCGCATCGCCATGCTCGACCCGGCAAAGCCGCCGGCGACCTGGTACGAGATGGTCCCGACGCTCGCCGCGCTCATCGCCTCGGGCAGCGACTGCGCCCTGACGATGGCCTGGCCGGCGTCGACGCTGCTCGAGAACATGGCCGCCTGGCACAACCAGGCGTTCGCCACCGACCGGCTCATGTTCAACAACCGCCTCGCGGTGCGCTGGGTGTCGACTCTCGCCACCTGGCAGAAGTCGGGCTACTTCACCTATTCGGGCCGGCGCGGCGAGGCCGAGGCGCGCTTCGTCGCCGGCGAATGCGCGCTGCTCGCGGCGTCATCGGCCGACCACGACGAGCTTCGCAGCCGCGCCCGGTTCGACCTCGGCATCGCGCAATTCCCGTATTACGACGACTTCGACGGCGCGCCGCTGAACACGCTCGCGAGCGGCGCGGCGCTCTGGGTGATGGCCGGCAGGCCGGCCGCCGACTACGCCGGCGTCGTGCGCTTCCTCGCCTTTTTCGCGCGGCCGGAGGTGCAGGCCGAGTGGCACCAGCGCACCGGCCTCGTGCCGCTCACGGCGGCGGCCTACGAGCTCACGCGCAAGACCGGCTTCTACACCGCGCAGCCGGGCCGCGAGATTCCCGTGCGCCAGCTCCTGGTCCGCGGCACGCCGAACTGGAAGAGCCTGCGCCTCGGCCAGTTCCCGAAGCTGCGCAGCATCATCGACGAGGAGCTCGAGTCCACCTGGCAGCGCGGCAAGTCGCCGCTCGACGCGCTGAACGCGGCGGTCGCCCGCGGCAACGCCTTCCTCGACTCTAAGGGGTACTGAGAAGTCTTTCGATTTCCCCGAGCAGCCGGGGGTCGCCC
>Ga0214471_10000685_pt1 | contig 27850 bp, 22 predicted proteins | sample RVTome_5_FD_207665 | JGI IMG/M metagenome (GOLD analysis project Ga0214471, IMG submission 207665) | Soil microbial communities from uranium-contaminated site in the Upper Colorado River Basin, Wyoming, United States - RVT142D155 | ecosystem: Environmental > Terrestrial > Soil > Contaminated >... | reverse complement strand
CGTCACCAGCGGCATGTGCCTGGCCGTCGGCATCGCCTTCGGCCTCGTGCCGGCGCTCCATGCCCGCCGGCTCGATCCCCAGACCTCGCTGCGCGGGGAGGCCACGGGGAGCACGTCGGGTGGCGCGGGCCACGGACGGTTTCGCGCCGCGCTGGTGGTGGCGGAGCTGACGCTCGCGGTGGCGCTCGTAGCGGGCGCCGGCCTGCTCCTCCGGAGCTTCTGGCAGCTGCGGAGCGTGGACCCGGGGTTCGAGCCCCGGGGCGTGCTGAAGGCGCAGGTGGATCTCCCACCGACCCGCTATCCGGTGAACTTCGCGAACTGGCCGGATTTCGCGGAGATCCATGCGTTCAACCGGGCGGCCCTGGAGCGGGTGCGCGCCGTGCCGGGGGTGGCCGCGGCCGCGCTCGCCGGTAATCACCCGCTCGACGCCGGATTCAACAACTCCATCTCGGTACCCGGCCGCGAAGCGGACGCCGCCACCTGGCCGGAGATCGCGGTGCGCCGGATCTCTCCGGGGTACTTCGAGACGATGCACGTCCCACTGCGCCGCGGGCGGGCGCTCACCGACGCCGACGGCACCTTTGCCCCGGCCGTGACGGTCATCAACGAGGCGGCCAACCGGACCTACTTTCCGAACGACGATCCGATCGGCCAGCAGATCTTCCTCTGGGGCACCCTCCGCACCGTCGTGGGGATCGTGGGTGACGAGCGCAGTAGGGGTCTCGCCGAGGCGCCACCGCCGGCGCTGTACCTGCCCCTGGACCAGGCGCCGCCCGCCAATGGCGATCTCACCATTCTGATGCGAACCACCGGGGCCCCCGAGGCGCTCGCGCCCGCGGTCCGCGCCGCCGTGCATGCAATCGATCCGGGCCTGCCCGCCTTCGGGATCGAAGCGCTGGAGCGGACGGTGGGCCGGTCGGTGAGCCAGCAGCGATTCACAATGCTCTTGCTGGGCGGATTCGCGGCCACGGCCATCGCGCTGGCGCTGATCGGCGTGCACGGCGTGCTGAGCTACCTGGTGGCCCGCCGCCGCCGCGAGCTGGGACTCCGGCTCGCGCTCGGCGCCGCCCCCCGGGAGGTCGTGGGTGCCGTCGTGTGGGAGGGCGTGCGGCTCACCAGCCTGGGGGTGGGCCTCGGCCTCGGCCTGGCCCTGGTCGGAGGCCGCCTGTTGCGCGGTCTCCTGTACGGGGTGTCCGCCACCGATCCCACGACTCTTGGGCTCGTGGGCCTGGTGGTGTTCACGGCGGCCGCGGTGGCGAGCTGGATTCCGGCGCGCCGCGCGGCCCGCGTGGACCCCATCACGGCGTTGCGGAGCGAGTAGGGTGGAGGTGTCGCCGACGAGCGGGTTGCGACTCCCACGACGGCCGGCGCGCCCCGCGACCCGGACCCGGCCGATGGACGCCGTGGGCGTGGCCCTGGTCATCCTGTCCGCGGCGGTCGGCGCGGCGCTGGTGCTCTTCGCCGCGGCGGTGTTCATTCAAGTCCTGCGGTAGCGGTCGCTCACCCCTCACCCAACGACGTGCACCCGATGCCTCTGATCTCGCTCACCCACCTCGAGAAGTCGATCGCGTCGGGCAACGGCCGCCTCTGGCTCCTCCGGGACATCACGCTGGACATCCAGGACGGCGAGTTCGTCACGATCATGGGACCGTCCGGCGCCGGCAAGTCCACCCTGCTCGGCATTCTGGGGATGCTGGATCACGACTGGCAGGGTGAGTACCGGCTCGTGGGCGAGGCGGTCCATCTGCTCAAGCCGAAACAGCGGATTGCGCTCAACAAGCAGTACATGGGCTTCGTGTTCCAGCAGTACCATCTGCTGGACGATCTCACCGTCTACGAGAACCTGGACATCCCGCTCTCGTACCGGAACGTCCCCAAGAAGGAGCGCGAGGCCATGGTGGCCGACGCGCTCGACCGCTTCGGCATCGTGGCCAAGAAGGACCTGTTCCCGCCGCAGCTCTCGGGCGGGCAGCAGCAGCTCGTGGGGGTGGCGCGCGCGGTGGTGGCCAAACCCAAGCTCATCCTGGCGGACGAGCCCACGGGCAGCCTGCATTCGGAGCACGCGCGCGGGATCATGGAGTTGTTCCGGGAGCTGAACCGCGCCGGCACCACGATCATCCAGGTCACGCACTCCGAGGAATGCGCGTCGTATGGGCACCGGGTCATTCAGCTCTTCGACGGCTGGCTCCGACAGCCGTAGCCGTGGCGGATGGAGGTAGATTCCTCCCCAGACCGACCCGCCACCCGGTGGCAAGGCACGATGTCCCCACGCATTCTCGTCGCCGACGACCAGCAGGACGTGCTCGAAGCCCTGCGGCTCCTCCTCAAGGGGGAGGGCTTCGAGATCGCCACGGCCACGTCCGCGGCGGGCGTGCTGGCCGCGGTGGAGCGGAGCGACTTCGACGCGGTCCTGCTGGATCTCAACTACCAGCGTGATACGACCTCAGCCGCCGAGGGCCTCGATCTCCTGACGCGGCTCCAGGCCATGGACCACACGCTCCCCGTCGTCGTGATGACCGCGTGGGGCACGGTGGACAAGGCGGTGGAGGCCATGCGGCGCGGCGCGCGGGATTTCATCGAGAAGCCGTGGGACAACACGCGGCTGCTGGCGACGCTCCGGACCCAGGTGGCGCTGGGCGCCGCCCTCCGCTCGACGGCGCGGCTCGAGAGCGAGAACGCCGCCCTCCGCGGCGACCGCCCTGCGTTCATCGCGACCGCCAAGGCCATGCAACCGGTGCTCCAGATGCTGCGGCGCGTCGCCGCGTCGGACGCGCCCGTGCTGATCTCGGGCGAGCACGGCACGGGCAAGGACGTCGTGGCGCAGTGGCTCCACGCCGAGTCGCACCGCGCGGAGCGACCCCTCGTGACCGTCAACGTCGGCGGGCTGTCGGACGGTGTCTTCGAGAGCGAGCTGTTCGGGCACGTCAAAGGCGCCTTTACCGACGCCAAGACCGACCGGGTTGGCCGGTTCGAGCTGGCCGACGGCGGGACGCTGTTCCTGGACGAGATCGCCAACATGACCCTCACGCAGCAGGCCAAGCTGTTACGCGTGCTCCAGACGGGCGAGCTGGAACGTGTGGGGTCGTCCAAGACACGGCGCGTGGACGTCCGGCTCCTGTCGGCCACGAACGCCGACGCCGCGTCCGAGGTGCGCGCGGGCCGCTTCCGCGAGGACCTCCTGTTCCGGCTCAACACCGTGGAGATCCGCCTGCCGCCGCTCCGCGAGCGCCTGGAAGACATCCCCGCGCTCGCCGTGCATTTCCTGCGGCACCACGCCACCCGGTACCGGAAGCCCGTGGACGCCTTCGCGCCCGATGCGATGGACGCGCTGCTGCGACATCCCTGGCCGGGGAACGTCCGGGAGCTGGAGCACGCCGTCGAGCGCGCGGCCTTGCTGGCGGAAGGCCCCGTGGTACGCCCGTCCGACCTTGGCCTCGCCCCAGGCGGGGCGGACGATGCGGCGCGTCTCGACGCGATGACGCTGGCCGACGTCGAAGCCCACCTGATCCGCCAGGCCCTGGATCGGGCGGGGGGCAACGTGAGTGACGCCGCCCGCGCGCTCGGCCTGAGCCGGTCCGCCCTGTACCGCCGCCTCGAGAAGCTCGACCGCTGACACACGAACGGCGCATCCTGATCGGGACGCTCGCCGCCGGCCTGCCGGCGGTGATCCTGGCGGGTGTGCTGCTGTTCACGGGAGACTTCGCGGCCCGCACCCAATGGACGCTGGCCGGCCTCGTGGCGGGCGCGTGGATCCTGGGCGCCTTCGCGGTACAGGAGCGGGTCATCCGGCCGCTGCAAACGCTTTCGAACCTGCTCGCGGCCCTGGGAGAGGCCGACTACTCCACGCGGGCGCGCGGCGCCCGACCGGACGATTCGCTCGGCCTGGCGTACTGGGAGGTGAACCGGCTCACCGAGACGCTGCGCGGGCGACGCCTGGATTCGGTGGAGGCCGAGGCGCTGCTGCGCCGCGTCATTGCCGAAATCCACGCCGCCATCTTCGCGTTCGACGCGGCCGGCGCGCTCCGGCTGGTGAATCGCGCGGGGGAAGCCCTCCTCGGGCGGACCTCGAACATGCTCCTGGGCAGCGCCGCCGCCGACCTCGGGCTGGCGCGCTACCTGGCCGGCGCGGACGAGCGGATCGAGGAGGTCGTCTTTCCCGGCAAGTCGGGCCGCTGGGAGATCCGCCGGCGCCAGTTCCGGCAGGGCGGCCGCCCGCACGAGCTGCTCGTGATCAACGACCTGAGCGCCGTGCTGCGCGAGGAGGAACGCCAGGCATGGCGCCGGCTCGTGCGGGTGCTGAGCCACGAGATCAACAACTCGCTCGCGCCCATCAAATCCATCGCGGAGAGCCTGCGCAGTCTGCTCGACCGGGAGCCGCGCCGGAACGGCGACGACGACGAGGACTTCGCGCGCGGCCTCGCGATCATCGCGGATCGGTCGGAATCATTGCGCCGGTTCATGGCCTCGTACGCGCGGCTCGCACGGCTTCCACCCCCATCCTTTGCCCCCGTCCGCGTGACCGAGCTGGCGCACCGCGTGGCGGGCCTCGAGCGCCGCCACCCGGTGACCATCCGGGAAGGGCCCGACATCGTGGTCCAGGCAGACCCCGATCAGGTGGAGCAGCTGCTGATCAACGTGGTGGCGAACGCGGTGGACGCCGTGATCGAGTCCGGCGGCGAGGTGACCGTCACCTGGGCGCTCGAGCGGTCGGCCGTCGAGATCCGCGTGGACGACGCCGGGCCCGGCCTCCCGGATCCGTCGAACCTGTTCGTGCCGTTCTTCACGACCAAGCCCGGGGGATCGGGAATCGGACTCGTGCTCAGCCGGCAGATCGCCGAGGCGCACGGAGGAACGCTGTCCATCGAGAACCGCGCCGATCGCACGGGGTGCACCGCCCGGTTCCGCCTCCCGCGTGGCAGGGGGGGCGCGGGGGGTTGAAAAGCCGACGGATTCTGTCGTACTTTCCCCTCATGCGCTCCCTCTGCCCTTGCGCCTGTCCCACGCCACGCCGCGCTGCGGGGTGATCCGGACCGTTCCGTAGGTTTCGTTTCAACCAGGTTCCCAATCCCTCGCCGGCCGCATCCTTGCCCGTCGGCGAGTTCGTTTTTTTCCGGAGGTGACACATGGCTACCACACTTCCCATTCCTCAGGCTCCACCCATCGAAGCGCGGGGCTACGCGCAGCCCGAGGTTCTCGTGTCCACGGACTGGGTTGCCCGGCATCTGGAGGATCCCGCGGTGCGACTCGTGGAATCCGACGAAGACCTGCTGCTCTATGACATCGGGCACATCCCCGGCGCCGTGAAGATTGACTGGGTGGCGGATCTCAACGATCCCCTGATTCGCGACTACCTCGACGCCCCGCGACTCCAGGAGCTGCTCCGCGCCAACGGCATCGGGCGGGAAACGACGGTCGTGCTCTATGGGGACAAGAACAACTGGTGGGCCACGTACGCGTTCTGGGTGTTCCGCCTGTTCGGGCTCGAGCACCTCCGCATCATGGATGGTGGCCGGGCCCGCTGGGAGCAGGAGGGCCGCCCGCTCGTGCGCGACCTCCCTGCCTACCCCCGCGGCGACATCGTCGTCGGGCCGCGGGACGATGTCGGGATTCGGGCGTTCCGGGAGGACGTGCTGCTGCACGTGGAGGCCGGCCGGCCGCTCGTGGACGTCCGGAGCCCCGAGGAGTACCGCGGCGAGCGCCTGCACATGGCGGACTATCCCAACGAAGGCGCGCTGCGGGGCGGGCACATCCCCGGGGCGCGCAGCATCCCGTGGGGCCGCGCGATCAATCAGGATACCCACACGTTCCGGCCAACCAACGAGCTTCGGACGATCTACGTTGAGGAGAACGGGCTCGGGCCGTCGGACGACGTGGTCGCCTACTGCCGCATCGGGGAGCGGTCGTCACACACGTGGTTCGTGCTCACGTATCTTCTGGGCTTCGAACGGGTGCGGAACTACGATGGGTCGTGGACGGAGTGGGGGAACATGGTGCGGGCGCCGGTGGAGAAATGACGAGGCGGAGTGCGGATTGAAGAATGACGTGCAGCGTGCGGCGTGGGAGGCAGGCCTGAGATGACCGAGTGTTGCTGACGCGCGAGCAGCTGATCGAACGGTTGGTGGACCATCACCGGCGGCCGCGGCATCAGGGGGCGTTGGCGGGCGCCGAGGTTTCCGCCGGTGCGGGCAATCCCGGGTGCGGGGACGTGGTGACCGTGTACCTCAGGACCGAGCCGGGCACGGATCGCGTTGACGCGGCGTCGTTCGAGGGTACGGGGTGCACGATCAGCCAGGGCGCGGCATCCATGCTGCTGCAGGAGATCAACCGCACCCACCCCACGCTGGCCGAGGTCCGGGCCCTGGCGTTCGAGGACCATCTGGATAGGGTCGGCCGTGCGGTCGTGGGATTCCGCGAGCCGTGCGCCGCGGTGGGGTTCGACGCGCTCCGCCGAGCGGCCGGCATGCTCGAGACGGTGCGGAAGCTCGTGGCCGCGGGCGACACGCTGGACGAGGCGCGGCGCAAGGTGAGCCTGCCGCCGTATCCCGAGACCACACCGCGGTGAGCGCCGCGGGGGAGCCACGCCGCGCCGGACGCTGGCTCTCCCTGTTCGTTCCGGGCATGCTGGTGGCCGCCACGGGGGTGGGCGCCGGCGATCTCCTCACCGCGAGTCTCGCGGGTTCGCGCTTCGGCCTCACGCTGCTCTGGGCCGCGTGGGTGGGAGCCCTCCTCAAGTGGTTCCTGAACGAGGGCATCGCGCGGTGGCAGATGGCCACCGGGACCACGTTCATCGAGGGACTGGTCGCGCATCTCGGCACCTGGCTCCAATGGGGCTTTGGCGCGTACCTCGCGGTCTGGGCGTTCTTCACGGGCGGCGCGCTCGTGAGCGCGTGCGGCGTGGCCGGCACAGGCATCCTGCCGCTGAGCGCCGACCTCGCGACCTCCAAGATCCTCTGGGGGATCCTGCATTCGCTCCTCGGCCTGCTGATCGTGCTGCGCGGCGGCTTCCGCGCCTTCCAGCGGCTCATGATGGTCTGCACCGGCCTGATGTTCGTGGCCGTCGTGCTGACCGCCGCCCTGCTCCGTCCCGACTGGGCGAGCATCGTCGCCGGCCTTACCGTGCCGCGCGTGCCGCCCGGCGGCACCGCGTACACCATCGGCGTGCTGGGCGGCGTCGGCGGAACCGTGACGTTGCTCTCGTACGGGTACTGGATCCGCGAGCGCGGCCGGGCCGGCGCGCGTGGCGCGGCGGAGAGCCGGATTGACCTCGCGGCGGGGTACGCCATGACCGCCGTCTTCGGCCTGGCCATGATCGTGGTCGGATCGCGGGTGACGCTCGCGCAGGGACCCACCGCCGCCCTCGAGCTGGCGGGCCAGCTGGCGCTGGCGCTGGGGCCGGCCGGGAAGTGGATCTTCCTCGTGGGCTTCTGGGCCGCCGTCTTCTCGAGCCTGCTGGGCGTCTGGCAGAGCGCGCCGTACATCTTCGCCGACCTCGTGACCGCGCGCGCCGGCACCCAGCGGCGGCGGCCCGGACCGGAGGACCGGTGGTACCGGGCGTTCCTGCTGTGCCTCGGGACCGTGCCCGTGGTCGTGCTGTGGACCACGCTCGAGCGCGCCCAGTTGCTCTATGCGGTGTTCGGCGCGCTCTTCATGCCGCTCCTCGCCGTCGCCCTGCTCGTGATGAACACCCGCACCGGCTGGATCGGCCCGGATCTCCGGAGCAGCTGGATCATCAACCTGGCGCTCGCCGCCACGCTCGGTTTCTTTGCCTGGGTTGGCTGGGGGGAGCTGGCCGCTGCGGTGCGGCGGCTTCTGTCCTGACACGCAGCGGCGCGGGAGGCCCGATGCAGGAAGTCAAGGGAAGCGTGTTGAAGGCGCGGCTCGCGTTCGCGGAGCAGCACGCCGGCGCCGACGGGCTGCGACGGGTGCTGGCGGCCCTGTCGGAGGAGGACCAGAAGACCCTGCGGGCCGTCTCGGCCGTCGGCTGGTTTGCGTTCGACCTCGGCAAGCGCCTCGACGACACCATCGTCACGGTGCTCGGCGGCGGCCGGCTCGAGTTCTTCGAGCGACTCGGCGAAGCGTCCGCCGAGACGAATCTCACCGGCCCGCACAAGGCCTACCTGACGCCCGGCAAGCCGCACGCCTTCCTGGGCTATACCCCCAAGATCTACGACTCGTACTACCGCACCGGGCGCCGCGTCTACGAGAAGACCGGCGACACCTCCGCCATCCTCACGACGCACGACGCCGAGACCTTCAGCGCCCCCGACTGTCACACGGTGATCGGCTGGTACCGCCGGGCGCTCGAGATGTGCGGCTGCCAGAAAGTCTCGGTGGTGGAGGACGAGTGCCGGGCACGCGGTGGGGCGGTGTGCCGGTACCGGCTGAGCTGGAGCGAAGGCTAGACGGTCGTGACGACGCTCAGGAACGCCTGGTACACTGGCTCGGACCACGAGGCCCGGCACTCCGTGATGCGCCGAACGGCCTCATCCGGCGGCAGCGCCCGCTGGTTCGGGCGCTCGGTGGTCAGCGCGTCGTAGGCCTCCAGGATCCCGACGATCTGCGCGCCCAACGGGATCTCGTCGCCGACGAGGCGGTCGGGATAACCGCTGCCGTCGTACTTCTCGTGGTGCCAGCGGATGATGGGCTTGATGTCCCAGGGGAAGTCCACGTCGGCCAGCAGCTCGACGCCCCAGGTGACGTGCATCTGCACGACTTCGCGCTCCTCCGGGGTCAATGGCCCCGGCTTGCTGAGAATCTCGTGCGGGACGCGCATCTTGCCCACGTCGTGCAGGTACGCCCCGAGCAGGATCGTCGTCTCCTCGTGCTCGTCCAGGCCCAAGACGCGCGACATGGCGACCGCATTGCGCGCCACCCGCTCACTGTGGCCGAACGTGTACCGGTCGCTCGCCTCGATGGATTCGCCCCAGGCGCGCACCACGGCCAGGTAGGTGCCCTCGAGCTCCGCCACCTTCCCCCCGACGTCCACCAGGTCCACGCGGGCGTCCAGACGGTGGAACAAGCGGTAGGCGATGTTGAGCTGCCGGAGCGCCTCCGGGTTGCGCCCGGTCATCTGGTAGAGCAAGGCCAGCTCGCGGGCAGCCTCGGCCTCGCCGAGCACGGAGCCCGCAGACACCGCCTGCTCGATGGCCGAGCGCAGCCGCGCCTCGGCCAGCGCCGGGCGGCCGGTCTCGCGATAGACCACGCCGATCACGCGGTACGCATCGGCCTTCGGGCCGCGGGCACCCAGCCGGTCGAAGCGGGCCAGCGCGGCCTCGGCGTTTTGCAGGGCGTTCTCGTAGCGCTGGCGGGCCACGTCCACCTCGGCGGAGTTGACGAGGCAGAGGCCTTCCAGTTGCGCGTCCCCGAGTCGCGCGGCAATCGCCAGGCTCTCGCGGAAGTAGGTTTCCGCCTGGTCGTACAGCTCCCGGTCCGCGCTCACCATCCCGAGGTTGTGATAGGCCAGCGCGCAGCCGAACTCGTCGCCGGCCTCGCGGTACGCGTCGAGCGACCGCTCGTATCGGGCCAGGGCCTCGTCCAGCTCGCCCTGGATGTTCGCGAGAATCCCCAGATTCTGCTCCACGCGCGCGCGCAGTCCCCGGCTGGACCCGCCCAGCGCCAGCGCCTGGAGAAACGCGCGGCGGGCGGCCTCGAGGGACCCGGTCGTGAGATCCAGCGCGCCGAGCGTGTTCAGCGCCTCGGCCGCGAGCGGCTTGTTGCCCATGCGCTGGGCCACGTCATAGCTCCGCCGGCAGATGGCGCGCGCCCGGGTGTACTCGCCGCGCTGATGCTGCACGATGCCGAGACGGCGGAGGGCCTGGGCCAGCACGGCATTCTCCCCACGGTGCTCCGCCGCCACGATGGCCGACTCGTAGCAGGCGATCGCGTCGGAGATGCGCCCCGTCCGCTCCCGCGCGCGCGCCTCGTCGAGCCACGCCCCCCCCGCGCGGGATTCGTCGAGGCCGGGCTCGTGGACCGGCCGAGCGGAGGACGTCACGGGACCCTCACCACGCGACGGCATAGCTGGAAAAATGGTCGAGACGGCCGGTGACCGTCCGGGACGCCGGGTGGTCCACCGAGAGCAGGTACTCGAGGATGTCGAGCCCCTCCGTCACGTAGGCGATCTGTTTCGGCAGCAGCACACCGAGCAGGTCGCAGTTCGCGTAGCTCATCGTGAGGTGCGCGGGCCGCTCGAAGACCAGGCCTTCGGGTCGAAACAGGACGCGGTTCACGGTCTCGGACGGGGCGACGGCCGTGATGGTCACCACGTCCACGAGGGCGTCGGGCGGTACCGACAGCTTGTGCGGCCCCACGCGCACGACGCCGCCCTCGGGCCCGATCGCCTGCGTCACCGAATCGTACGGCAGCGGAGAGCACTGGAGCAGGCCGGTCGGCTGGGCGAGGGAGCCGAGGAGCCCGGCCGTCGGACCCCCGCGGCCTGCGTCCAACGGACCGGACGGGGGGTCGGCGCACGTCACGACGAGCAGACAGGTCGCGAGAGCCAGCACCGGTCGCAGGAGGCGGGTGGTGGTCATGCGCTGGTCCTCCTTGTTGGCGCTACCATGCCTGGCGGTGTCACGCGCGGCCGCACGGGCTCGACTGGGGCCTGGTGGAATCCGTTTTCGAAGCGCCGCACCCAGGGACAGTCAGGCTCGGGCTTTCCGGCACGGACGGCGTGAGCCGCGCGCGCGAGCAGATCCACGGGATCAATGGGCGTGTACCCGAGGTTGGCCACGGCATCGTAGCCGGCCTCGAGCCGGACCTCGGTGCCCGCGGACTGCGCTGCCCGCAGGACGTCGCGCAACGGCGTGGCGGCCCGCTGCGCCAGTCGCACGGCACCGGCGTGCGCCGTCGCGGGCGCCAGGATCGCGAGCTCGGTGGGCCCGAGCCTGCCGACGACGTCGGACATGCGGGCGCCCCTGCTCAGGGCCGCTCCCAGCCGGGAGTCCCTGGCATCCGTCTCGAGCGCGAAGACCACGCACGCCAGCGCGCCGTGCCGTCGGGCCATCAGCGCGCCCAGCTCCCGCGCCCGCCGAGCGAGGCTGTGGCGATTGTGCAGGCCGGTCGCCGGGTCCACCAGGCCGTCCGCCAGCGCAATGTCAATGTTCCGCTTCGCCTGGACGTAGGTCTGGAGCTTGAGCGTCAGCTCGTCGGGGCCGTTCGGGTAGCGCAGGAAGTCCCAGGCGCCCGCCCGCAGCGCCGCGACGCGCTGCTCCGGGGTCGGCGGCTGCGGGCTCAGAATCAGCACCGGCACGTTGTGGCCGACGCGCAGATCGTCCCGCAGGAGCCGGCACGCCTCGATCGCAGGCAGGTCGGGCAGGTTGGCGTCGAGGATAATCGTGTCCGGCATGATGTCGCGCGCCCACTCGAGGGCCAGGGCGCCGCTCTGGGCCTCGAGCACCGTGTATTGCTCACGGTTCAACGCGCTCGCGAGCGAGCCGGCCTCCCCTATCGCCATGAGGATGATTGGGGGCACAGCGTTGGCAGTCGTCATAGGTCGTCGAGGCGTTGAGCATCATCCGCGCCTGAACGCCCGGTTTGGTGCACGGTGTCATAATCGCTTGCCGTGTCGGCAGTTGCGGATTACACGGTGGCTTCGGAATCGAGCCCTCTACGCACCGTTTTGGGGCAGGGGCACGCTGCGCGCTCAAATCCGGTGCGAGGAACCGGTCGTAAGCGGCGGTGCAGACTACCTCGACAAGCCCCGTGAGTGTGCTGGGGACCGACCGCCAGCCGGATTCCCGGCACCGTGTCCCCCGTCCTACTCTGGTTTCGGAATCCGGAACGTGACGGTCTGCCGAATCCGCAACGGCGCGGGCTGCCCGTGGATCACCGCGGGGCGGTATCGCGCCCCCCGAACGGCGTCCGCCGCGGGCCGCTCCAGCGCCTTGTGCCCGCGCTCGCCGGGGATCACGATCACCGAAGCCGAGTCCACCCGGCCCGTCGCATCCACGAGGAATTCGAGCACGACCTCACCTTCGATGCCGGCCTCCCGCAGCAGCGGGGGATAGCGCGGCTCCGGCATCTCCAGGAGGACGGGCGGCTGATTCTCGAGCGAAACCGGCGGCCCCGGGACGGCGGGCGCGACGTCGGTCGCCGGGCTCGGCGCCGCGCACGCGAGCACGACGAGCAGCACGCCGAGCGCGGCGCCGGTCAGCGCGCGGACCCCGCGCGTGGATGAGGGTACGGGCGTCATGTGATTGATCCTCCGTGACAAGAGGGACGGCCGGGCGGCGAGGGCCACGGCCATGCGGCGCCGCGACGCGCGGTGGGCGACCTCGAGCAGCAGCGTCCCGTAGGCGCGGACGTCCACCCCCGCCCGCACGAGCCGGTGGTCGCAGTCGAGCTCCACCGCGTCGTGCAGCCGGCGCACCTGCCACCAGATGAACAGGTTCCACGGACACGCTACCGCCGCGAGCGCGGCCACGGCCAGCAACTGGACGTCCCCGGTCCGGAGATGTTCGGCCTCGTGCCGCACCGCCAGGCGACGGTCTGCCGGATCGAGGTCGGTGATCCACGCGGGGAGCACGATCGTGGCGCGCCGGAGCCCGCCTACGACCGCGGGCCCCGCCCCCGTCGTCACGCAGACGCGCTGGCCATCGAGATCCCGCTCCACCCCACGCGCGGCTTCGCGGCGGAGCGCGCGTTGCGATGCCACGAGGAGCAGGAGCACCAAGCCGGACGCCGCGGCCCAACCCACTCGGAGCGGCGTGTCGAGTATGGCGAGCGTGGGCGACGGATCCGGCACGGCCGCGGTGGCGACGCGCACCACCACGGGCACCACCCCGAGGTCGAGGGTCGCCGAGCCGGGCTCCGTCCGCGTGGCAAACAGTGGGAGCGCCAGCGAGGAGGCGAGCGTCGCGGCCCACACCCACCGCCCCTCCCGCCCCACCAAGCGCAACGCCCGGTCGGCTGCGAGCGCCGCCCCGGCGAGGAACGCGGCGACCACGGTCGCGTAGATCATCCACGCGGCCATCACCGCCCGAGCTCCTTGAGCCGCGCGGTGAGCCGCCGGCGGATCCGCCGCAACTCCTCCGGGGCAATGCCCTCGTCGGACACGAGCCGCGCCACCAGCATTTCGCGCGATCCCCGGAACACCGTGTCCACGAGACGCCGCAGGGCGCGGTCGCCCGCGTCTTCGGGCCGCGTGACGGGGTGGTACCGGAAGGCCTTGCCATCCCGCACGTGACGGACGTGCCCCTTGGCCTCCAGCGTGCGGAAAACGGTGAGCACCGTGGAGTAGTGGAGATCGTCGGGGAGGCGGTCCACCACGTCGCTGACGGTGGCGGATCCCAGCTCCCAGACGACGGCCATGACGTCCAGCTCGCGGCGCGTGAGTGCGGCCGACATGGAGCCTCAACTATTAGCTTTGTAATACATAGTAGTGAAACGGTCCTCGGGTGTCAACCCGCACACGCCGGCGGCGCGCGCCAGCCCGTCTCGAGGGGCATCGCACCTAGTCCACGGATCAAACCACCTGCATATTGGCGCCGGACGTTGCCGGGAGCCTCGTGGGCACGCAGATCGAACGCCTGCAAGTGGCGCTGGCCGGTCAGTACCGGATCCAACGGGCCATCGGGACGGGCGGGATGGCGACCGTCTACCTCGCGGACGACCTGAAACACGGTCGCCAGGTGGCCGTCAAGGTGCTCCGGCCGGAGCTGTCCGCCGCCGTCGGGATCGAGCGGTTCCTGCGGGAAATCCGGATCACCGCCCGCCTCAACCACCCGAACATCCTTCCCCTGCTCGATTCGGGTGAGGTGGACGGGCTGCCGTTCTACGTGATGCCGTTCGTGGAGGGCGAGTCGCTGCGCGATCGACTGGGTCGCGAGGTCCAGCTCTCCATTCCGGATGTCGTCGCGATCGCGCACGACGTCGCGGACGCGCTCGATGCCGCGCACGCCCTCGGCATCGTGCATCGTGATGTCAAACCCGAGAACATCCTCCTCGCGGGAAACCGGGCCGTCGTGGCCGACTTCGGAATCGCGCGGGCCGTGGACGTGGCCGGAGGGGAGACCCTGACCGCCACGGGCATCGCGGTGGGGACGCCCGCGTACATGAGCCCCGAGCAGGGGGGCGGCTCGGCGTCCATCGACAAGCGGACCGACATCTACTCGCTCGGCTGCGTGGTGTACGAGCTGCTGGCCGGGGAGCCGCCCTTCTCGGGGCCGGTGGCGCAATCGGTGATTGCCCAGCACGTGCTGGAGCGGGTCCCGTCCCTGACCATCGTGCGCCCCGGCCTGTCCCAACCCCTCCGGCGCGCGGTGGAACGGGCGCTCGCGAAGGTACCCGCCGACCGTTTTGTCAGCGCATCGGATTTTGCCCGGGCCCTGTCCGCCGCGGCGGCCGCGCCCGAGCGGTCCGAGCGGCAGCGGCCGCAGCGATCGGTCGTGCTGGTGAGCGGCGTCGTAGTCCTGGCGGTGCTGGGCGTCTGGGCCGCCGCCCGCGCCATCCTCGCCAATGCGGCCCGGTCCCCACTGGATCCGCGCAAGGTCGTGGTGTTCCCTCTGCCCGCGACCGACGACGAGGCCAATCGGGCGGGAGTGGGCTGGGACGTAGCTTTGGCAATCGGCGGCGCGCTGGAGCATGCCCATCCGCTCAAGTTTCTCGATGGCTGGACGTGGCTTCCCGACTCCACGCGATCCAACCCCCGGTTGCTCACGCCGGCCCTCGAAGCCCGCATCGCGCGCGCGCGGGGCGCGAGGTATTACGTCTCCGGCGCCATCCGCCGCGACACCGCGGGCCTCGCGGTGGTCGTCCGGCTCCTGGACGTGGCCGGCGACTCGCTGGTCGCCCAGGAAACGGCGGCCGGGGCCCCCCCGATCACCGCGCAGACCCTCGGCATCCGGGCCATTTCCAGGCTGGTCCCGCGGATCGCCGAGCCGGATCGGCGCGTCGACCTGGATCCCTACCTGGAGCGGGACCCTGGTGCGGTCGTGCTCTCCATACAGGGGGACCGCCAATACCGGCATTCCCGGTTCGCAGCCGCGCTCGACTTCTACCGCCGGGCGGTTGCCGAGGACTCGCTGCTCGCGGTCGCGGCGGTCAAGGGGGCGCAGGCGGCCAGTTGGGAGAACCGGTACGGGGAGGCGGAAGTGCTGATCCGTGTGGCGGCGGCCCACGCCACGCTGCTGCCCCCCAAGTACCGGCTGTTCCTCGACGGCTGGCGCTCCTACCTGGCGGGGAACGCGGACTCCGCCGTTACCGCCCTCCAGGCGGCGCTGGCGCTCGATCCCGAGTGGAGTGAGGCGGCAATGGCGTTGGGCGAGGTCTATTACCACCTCTTTCCCGGCCACGGGCTCGCGGGCGCGCTCGCGGAGCGGACCTTTCGGCAGGTCCTCGACCTCGACTCACTGTTCGTGCCCCCCCTGTTTCACCTGGGAGAGATCGCCACGCGGAACGGCGACCGGGCCGCGGCCGAGCGCATGATTCGCGGCATCGCGGCGGCCGGGGCCGACAGCACCTGGCTCCGCCACCTCGCCACGATGCGCGATTGCGTCTGGAGCGTCGGCGGGGCCTACGACTGGCGGGACGCCGTGCACGCGGACCCGCTCGCGGCCTTGCTGGCGGCGCGGGCGCTCGCGGTGGGAGGCCGGCATCCCTCGTGCGCGCGGCGGGGCTTCGAGGAGGTGCTCCAGTCCCCGGACGCCGACCGCGACACGCGATGGGGGGCCGTCATGGCCCTGCAGAGCCTGCTGCTGGCGGAGGGCAGGCATCAGGAGGCACTGGCGCACCTCGACCTGGCGCGCGACGCCGGACACCGGGGGGCGTACTCCCTGTACGTGTTCGACGCCATCACCGGCGCGCCGTTCGAGGCACGGGCCGCCGAGGCGGAAGGAATCGCGCGGCGCGCCACCGGCGAGCACTATGAGGCGGCGCAACCGACCACCCGCTGGCTATTGGGCGTCTGGCGCGCACGTCAGGGCGACTCCGCGCGAGTACGGGGCATCGTGGCCGGACTCCGCCAAGCGGCGGACGGCAGCGGTGACCCGGTCCCCCGCCAGATCGCGAATCTCCTCGAGGCGCATCTCTCGGCGCGCCTGGGCGACTCCGCGTCCGCGCGAATCCGCCTGGAGCTGCTGCTGCCCAACACGCCCCCCGGCGACCTCATGTGGAGCGTGACGGGCGCGCACGCCGCGGAGCGTGCCCTGCTCGCCGAGCTGCTGCTGGCCAACCGCGACTACGAGGGTGCCGAGCGCATGGCGGCCGTGTTCGACCATCAAGAGCCGGTGGCGTTCTGGCCCTACCTGCCCCGGAGTCTGAGGGTCCGATGGCGCGCCGCCACGGCGCTGGGCCGCGCGGCGGCGGCGCGTGCTTACCTCGAGCGCCTTCGGCAGTTGGGATGGACGGACAGCGCAGCCGCCGCACTCGAGCTGTAGGACCCCGACTTCCCGGGCATCACGCGATGCCCGTGCCGGAATACGTGGCGCGCCACCGCGCCCAAGTACCCCCGCACAAAGGAGGGTGACATGCGCTTCCTGCAATCGTGGTGCCCGCTCATCACCGTCGTGCTGGTGTTCCTCCTGATCCAGTTCTGGCTGCAGCTTCTCGCGTGGAAGAACTGGGCGAGGCTGTACAAGGAGTGGGTCAACCAGTACTGCAAGTGCGAGACACCGGGCGGCACCAAGCCCGTCGAACCGACCTGGCCGTAGACACGGCCGCGCACAACCCCGGTGCCGTCGCCGACGGGCGGCGGCGCCGGGTTGGCCAGCCAGTGAGAGGGGGACGCATGGCCTCGACACGCCTTCACGGACGACGGGGAGCGGTGACGGTATCCGGGCAATTGGTCGCGCTCTGGTTGGTGACCGCCACGGCGCCCCCGCTTGCCGCTCAGGCAGTGGACACGGCGTCGTACTTCTTCGCGGGGCGCTCTGTCCCGCTCACGGTCCATCTGGATTCGCTGGGTCTGTACGCACCCGGCGTGGACGACAGCACGGTCGGCTCCCTCGCGGCCGGCCTGGACGGAGGTGGCGTCCGGGCCATGGGCAAGGGCTTGTTCGTCATCGGGTTCGGCGCGCCGACGGAGCGATCCGCGCTCGTGGCCCGGGCCCGCCTGGCCGTCGAGCTCGGCGGCGGCGCGATCCAGGCGGCCGGCCTGGTCGTGCGCCGGGCCGGAGCGCCGGACCCGGCCTTCGTCACGGATCAGTTCATCGCCGAATTCCAGCTCTGGGTGACGCCGGCCCAGATTGACTCTCTCAGCGCGGTGCACGGCGTGCACGTCGTGCGCAGGCTCGGCGTGCTCCGGAACGACTATCTCCTGGCGGCCACGCCCCAAAGCCGTCAGGACGCGCTCGATCTCGCAAACCTGTACCACCAGAGTCCGGCCGTGGTCTTCGCGAGTCCCGACTTCTTCGGGCTCAAGCGCGAACGGGCCTTCACGCCCGGCGATCAGCTGTTCCCCGACCAGTGGCACCTGCACAACGCCAACGACGCCGACATTGACGCCCCCGAGGCGTGGAGCATCACCCGGGGCTCGGCCGACGTCGTGATCGCCATTCTGGAACCGTTCGGATTCGACAAGACGCACGCCGATCTGGCGACCAAGATTGACCACGCCTGGAGCTTCGACGGGTGCGGCAGCACGGCCGACTTCGGCCAGACCACGCCCTGTGGGGCAGCGACCTTCGGGCCGAAACAGAACCACGGCACGGCGGTGGCCGGACTGGCGGCGGCCGAAGGGGACAATGGCGAGGGAATAGCCGGCGTTTGTCTCGAATGCCGCCTGATGGTGATCGAGCTGCCCATTTCCGACGCGGCGACGGGCCTCGCCATTGATCACGTCGCGGCACGCGGAGTGGACGTGATCAACAACAGCTGGACTTGGGCGTACAGCAACGACTATACGCTGGCCGCGTTCGTGGAGGCGGCAGAGGTGACGCCGAGTCAGCAGGGCATCGTCGTCGTGTTCTCGACGGAGGACGATCGCGACGACCACTGCACGGAAGGCGGCGGGCTCGGGCAGCTCTACGCGCACCCCGACCTGATTGCGGTATCGGCCTCGAACAACCTCGATCGGCGGGCCGACGCGTCCACCATCGGGTCGTGCGTCGAGCTGCTGGCACCGGGGTACTATGCCACGGTCGTCGCCGCGGGCGATACGCTCGAGCAGTCCGGCATCGTGACGACCGACCGGACCGGATCGGCCGGCTACAATACCAGCGCGGCGATCCAGCCGATCACCTGCGCCTTCGCGGAACCCACGGCCGCCTCGGCGACCAACGGGCTGGCCTACACCCGGTGCTTTTCCGGTGGGTCGGCGTCCGCGCCGATCGTGTCGGGTGTCGCGGGGCTCCTGCGTTCCCTGAAACCGTGTCTCACGCGCGCGCAGGTGCAGGAGATTCTGCGCTCGACCGCGGACAAGATCGGCCCACCAGGGACGTACGATCCCGTCACGGGGCACAGCCCGTCGTATGGCTATGGCCGGGTGAACGCCGCGGCCGCTCTCCAGGCCGCATCGGGCGCTTCCTGCCCGACCGTCGCCGTCACGCCGCCGACGTCCCAGGCGCCGGCGGTCGAGTTCGGCACGCGCGCGGGGATCACCGGACTCCTGAACGCCAACGATCAGGCAATCGCGAACGGCCCCGGCGGCGGCCCCATGGCGGAGCCCGTGGTGCACGTGGCCTGGTTTCCGACACCGAGTTGGATGATGGAAGCACAGGTGGGCATCTCGTTCCTCACGCAAGCGGTCGGCCCGAACCGGACCAACCTGGTTGTGGCCCTCCAAACCGCGTACGGTTTCGGCGGCTTCGGCGACGCCACGCTGTTCGTCGGCCCGAACGTGGCGTTTCAATACCTGGCAACGGGAACGCTGCCCGCGACGAACGATGCGGCCCTGGGATTGGCCTTCGGATACCGGTGGCTGCCGCTGACCTTCCTCGCGGTGCGACTCGAGGCGCGGTACCGGTACTGGTTCGACCGCATGATCCATGAGACGGGGGGGGCGCTAGGATTCGGCGTGGTCATCCCGTAGTCGGGGCCGTGCCTGAGGGCGCGGCGGCCCGGGCCCCCGGCCGCGTGGCCGCAGGGTATCGGTGGGCCGATCAGCCCGCGGCGGCCAGGGGCGTGACGTGCAGCATGCTCTGCGTGGCCAGCCGCAGCCAGTCCCCGTTCGGCGTCCACGGCTCGCCGTCCAGAGCCATGGGCAATCGGCTGGCGGCCCGGGCGAGCAGCTCACCGCCGCCCAGCATGTGCGCGGCCGCCGGACGGGCCAGCAGGTACCCCTGGACCGTGCGCACGCCCTCGCTCAGCACCGTGCGCAGGTCCGCCGCGCTCTCGACGCCCTCGGCGATGGCCGTGCCGCCGAAGCTCGCGGCCAGCTCGACAATGGAGCGGAGCACCGCGCGCCGATAGTAGTCGCCGTGCGCACCCGCCACCAGAAACGCGTCAATCTTGAAGTAGTCGGGCCGGCATTCGAGAATCATCCGGAAGTTCGGTATGAGACTGGACTACAACGACTTACGTGGTGGCGGAGACCGAAGCGCCAGGGACGAACCCGACCGAAGTTCAGAATCGCCGTCTGAATCCTGGACCGGGGCGGAGGCGACAAGGTCGGGCTTGCCAGCCGGGCTCCCCGGGAGAACCTTGGACGCATGGCCGGCATCGTCTGGCGTCCCCCAGCCGGGCTCGTGGAGCACGCCAACGTCACGCGCCTGATGCGCGCCCACGGACTCCCGTCGGTCGAGGCCCTGCACCGACGCTCCGTGGAGGAACCCGCGTGGTTCTGGGACGCGGTCGTGCGCGACCTCGGCATCGCGTTCACGGAGCCGTACCACACGGTGCGCGACACGTCGCGCGGGATCCCGTGGACCGACTGGTACGTGGGCGGCACGCTCAACCTCACTGCCAACTGCCTGCACCGGCACCTGGGCACCGAGCGCGAGCGGCAGCCGGCCCTCGTGGGCGAGACCGAGAACGGCCGGATCCGGACGCTCACGTACGCCCAGCTCACGCTCGCCGTGGATCGCTGCGCGGCCGGTCTCCGGGCGCTCGGCATCCGGCCCGGCGACCGCGTGGGCGCCTGCATGCCCATGACGGTGGACGTCGTCGTGCAAATGTTCGCGGCGTTCCAGGTGGGCGCGGTGTTCGTCTCCATCTTCTCCGGGTACGCCCCGGCCGCCATCGCCGAGCGGTTCCGCCACGCCGGCGTGCGCGTGGTGTTCACGGCCGGGCGCGGCCGGCGACGGGGCGAGCCCGTCGCCATCAAGCGCAACACCGACGCCGCGGTGGCCGCGGTGCCCGGCGTCGAGCGCGTGGTCGTGGTGACGGACGGCGCCCGGGATCTTCCGTGGGACGACGCCCGGGACATCGAGTGGGAGACGTTTCTGGCAGCCGGGGACGACTCGACCACCACTTCCCTGCCCTCCATGGCGCCGGCCCTGATCCTGTACACCTCCGGCACCACCGGTCGCCCCAAGGGGACGGTGCACAGCCACGCCGGCTCGCTGGTCCAGATCGCCAAGGAGGTCGGATACCAGTTCGACCTGAAGCCCGACGACAGCTTCTTCTGGCTCACCGACATCGGGTGGATGATGGGTCCGTGGGCGCTGATCGGCGGGCTGTTTCACGGGGCCACGGTGGTGCTCTACGACGGCGCGTTCGACTGGCCGGACCCCACGCGGCTCTGGTCCCTGCTCGCGCGGCACCGCGTCTCGGTATTCGGCGTCTCCCCCACCGCGGTCCGCATGGCCATCCGCGCGGGCGTGGATCCCGCCGCGGCCTGCGATCTGTCCGCGCTCCGCATCCTGGGTTCCACCGGCGAGCCATGGGACGAAACGTCATGGACCTGGTACTTCGAGCGGGTGGGCGGCCGCCGCTGTCCGATCATCAACATCTCGGGCGGGACCGACCTCATCGGCGGGTTCCTGAGCCCCCTGCCCGTGCAGCCCCTCAAGCCCACCACGCTCGGCGGACCCGGGCTGGGGATGGCGGTGGACGTGTGGAATCAGGGTGGCCAACCCGTGCGCGGCGAGGTCGGCTACCTCGTCTGCACGCAGCCCGTGCCGTCAATGACGCGGGGTCTCTGGAACGATCCCGAGCGCTACCTGGAGAGCTACTGGTCCGCCTGGCCCGACGTGTGGAACCACGGGGACTGGGCGCTCGTGGACGACGACGGGTTCTGGTTTCTCCAGGGGCGCGCGGACGACACGCTCAAGGTGGCGGGCCGGCGGATCGGCCCCGCCGAGGTCGAGGGCGCCCTCATCGCGACGGGAACGGTGAGCGAAGCCGCGGCCATCGGCGTGCCGCACGAGATCAAGGGCGAGGCAATCGTGTGCTTCGCCGGGTTGAAGCCGGGCGTGCCGGCCACCGATGCCTTACGCGACACGCTGCGTCAGGCGGTGGTGGACCGCCTGGGGAAGATTGACCGCCCCGAGGCCGTGCACTTCGTGACCGATCTGCCGAAAACGCGGAGCGCCAAGATCGTGCGGCGGCTGGTCCGGGCGGTTCACCTGCGCGAGACCGACCTCGGCGACCTCACGTCCCTGCAGAATCCCGAGGCGTTGGAGGCGATCCGGCGGGCTACCTGACGACGGGAAGCGACGGGAGCGACGGGAACGACGGGAGTGACGGGCGGTCGCCTTGGCGACAGACGGCGGCCGAGGGCCCGCTTCAGCGGGATCCTCCGAACCCCGCCCTGGCTCACCCCGGCCCGTCCCCCTCGCGCAACGCGCCCAGAAACGCCTCCCCGTACCGCTCGGCCTTCACCGGACCCACGCCCGATACGCCCAGCAACTCGGCCCGCGTCGTCGGGCGCCGCTCGATCATGTCCCACAGCACCTGATCCCCGAACACGACATACGCCGGGACCCCCTGCGCGTCCGCCAGCCGTTTCCGCAGCACGCGCAGCCGCTGGAACAGCGGATCGGACGGCGACCGATCCGTCGGCGCCACGCCCATCCCGGCGGGTTCCCTCCCCCGGAAACCGGGCTGGCGCGTGGCGCGAACCGGCTCCCTCGCCGCCGACGCGCGCGGAGCCCCGCCGCGAACTCCGCCAATGAGATCGCGGACCGTGACGCCGTTGCACCGGTCGCACGCAGTCCCGCAGGGCGCGATCCGCTCGTCGAAGTGGGCCAGGATGGCGCGGTGACGGCATTGATCGGACTCGACGAGGCGGTAGAGCCCCGTTGACGCCCGCCACTTTTCCCGCCGCAGGTCGGCGTCCTCGATCTCGTCCAGAAACCGCTCCCGCAGCTTCACGTCCGCCCACGAGTAGAACAGCACGCACTCACTCGGCAGGCCGTCGCGGCCAGCCCGTCCGATTTCCTGATACCACGCTTCGATGTCGCCGGGGAGGTCGCGGTGGATCACGAACCGCACGTTGGACTTGTCAATCCCCATCCCGAACGCGATCGTGGCCACGATCACGTCCACTTCGTCGCGCGCGAACGCCTCTTGATGCGCGATGCGGTCCGCGGCCTCCATGCCGGCATGATAGGGCGCCGCGCGAATCCCCGACCGTCGCAGGAACGCCACCGTCTGCTCGACGGTGCGCCGCGCCAGGCAGTACACGATGCCGCTCTCCCCCGCATGCCGCCGGATCAGGGCCAGCAGCTCGCGCCGCGTGTCGCCCTCGCCCTTCTTGCGACAGAGAATGCGCAGGTTGGGCCGGAAGAACGATCCCTTGTACCCGGCCGGTTTCCGCATGCCCAGCTGGCGGATGATGTCGCGGGCCACGCGGCGCGTGGCGGTGGCGGTGAGCGCGAGCACCGGCACGTTGCCCAGGGATTCCCGCAGTCCCAGGAGCCGGCGGTAGGCGGGCCGGAAGTCGTGACCCCACTGGGAAATGCAGTGCGCCTCGTCCACCACGACCAGCGACACGGAGCACGCGCGCAGGCGCTCGCGCAGCCGCCCGTCCAGCGCTTCCGGCGCGATGTACGCCAGCTCGTACGCCCCGCGCTCGAGCCCGCGCACGCGCAGTCGCCACTCGTCCAGGTCGAGTGACGAGTTGATGGCGGTGGCCCGGAACCCCAGCGCGTTCAGCGCATCCACCTGGTCTTTCATGAGGCTGATGAGGGGCGACAGAACGAGGACGGTTCCGGGGAGCAGCCGGGCCGGCACCTGGAACGTGAGCGACTTGCCCGCCCCGGTGGGCATCACGGCAATGCAGTCCCGGCCCGCGAGAACGGCCTCGATCACCTCGCGCTGGCCCGGCCGGAACGTCTCGTAGCCGAAGACGTCCTTGAGGACCGAGTCCGCGGTGGGTGTGGGTTGGGCCATGTGTCAATCCGGTTGGCACGGTTGGGTGGTGGATCCCGCTGAAGCAGGCCCTCGGCCACCATCTGTCGCCAAGGCGACGGAACCCACGCCCGTTTCCCGGGCAGATCGTGGCCGAGGACCCGCTTCAGCGGGATTCACCCCACACCATAGGCTCGCGCGGCAAGGCCGCATAACCAGTGGAACGCATGGCCCAACCAGCCCATCGGCACAGGACCCGAGAGCGTCTACGTCAGGCGTGCCATCGCCTCCCGCGCAGCCCGCATCCCCCCGCGGATAGTCTCGTCCGGCGTGGCGAACGACAGGCGCAGGTATCCATCCTGCATGAACCCGGAACCCGACGCCGTCACGACCCCGCCCTCTCGAATCAGATAGGTGGCCACGTCGTCCGACGTACGGAGGACCTCACTCGCCGGGGTCGTCCGGCCGAAGGCCTGCCGCACGTCCCAGAACGAGTAGAAGCTGGCGGGCGTGGGCCAGATGGTCACGTGCGGCATCCCGGCCGCCTCGCGGTGCAACAGATCCCGCTTGGCCTGGAGATCCCGGACCAGTTCGGGGTCGTACTCGGCGCCAATGGCCGCGGCGGCGGCGAGCTGCGTGGGCACCGCCGGGCCCGCCGTGTAATGACTCTGGAGGTTCACCATGGCCGCCGTGACGTCCGTGGGACCGATGGACCAGCCCACGCGCAGCCCCCCCGTCCGCCGGAAGTTCTTGGAGAGGCCGTCCACCTGGATGAGCCACGGCCTGGTTCGCTCGTCCAGGCGGGGTTCCGGAAACGGCACGCCGTCGAACACGATGCGCCAGTAGAGGCGGTCGAGCAGGAAGTACACCCGGTGCTCGACACACACGTCCAGCAGGGCGTTCACCTCGTCCGCCGTGTAGAGCTGCGCGGTGGGGTTCACCGGGTTGTTGAGCAGGAAGAGCTTGGCGTGCGGCCGCATCCGGAGATTCCGGAGCAGGTCGTCGGGCGTCACCTTGAGGTGGTTGGCCAACCCGGCCGTGGGGAGCACCATGATGGGAGTCGCGTACGCCGCTACCGCCAGGGGCTGGTAGCTCACCCATGGTGCCGCGTCGAACAGGACCACGTCCGCGGGGTTGCAGATGGCTAGAAACGTGTTGAACAGGCTCTGCTTGGCGCCGGCGGTGACCACCACGTTGTCCACGCCGTACTCCGCCTGGAGCCCAAGCCACTCGAGCACGGCCTGGCGCACCTCCGGCAGCCCGCCGGGATCGCCGTACATGGTCTTTCCCGCCCGAAACGCGTGCTCACCCGCTTCGCGCACGTGGGGCGCCAGGTCGCCCTTCGTTTCGCCCAACCCGAAGTCGTGCACAGGCAGCCCGGCCGCGACGCGCGCGGCCACGAGATGCTTGAGCGCAAGGGTCAGGGACGGGCGGAACTTGCCCAGTTTGGCGGAGATCCGTTCGTGGTCGAGCACGCGTCCGCTCCGGTCAGTCGGTTCATCGTAGGCTACGCCGCGATCCCCAATGGGGCAAACGCGGGTCACGGGCGGGGGGGCCGCAGGCCCAATCCGACAGTCGCGCTGAATGATTGCCGACCGCGACAGTCGGCATTCACGGCCGGCCGATTTGCCGATCGTTCGAGAACCCGTAGCTTGGGCGCTATCCCCCGGTTGGAGCTCGCGATGATGATCGTCCGCCTCTGCCTCGTCGTTCTTACGGTGTTCCCGGGAGCGGCCCTGAGCCAGGAACAGCCCTCCGCCGAGGCGCTGTACATCCAGAAGGGATGCCTCGGGTGTCACGGCGCCAGCGCCCGTGGCGGCGTAGGCCCTTCGCTCGCCGGGACTTCCCTGCCGCTCCCCGCGTTCCTGGCGCAGATGCGCACACCGCGGGGCATCATGCCGGCGTTCCCCGCGGAGGCCGTGAGCGACGCCGAGGCGGGGCGCATGCTCGGATACCTGCGGGGCCTCCCCACGACCCAGCCGCGCCTGCGCACCGACCTGCCGAGCGGGGAGCTGAGCCCCGCCGGCTGCGCCGACTGCCACCGCCGGCTCAACCCCACGATCGTCTGGCAGTACGAGCGAAGCGCCATGGGCCGCGCCGGGACGCAGAACCCGCGGGTCGTGCACGCCCAGCGCTCGATGACCTGTGCGGACTGCCACGGCAACGACCACGACCGCATCATGGCGTCGAAGGGCCGGGTGGCCGAGACCGTGTGTGCCTCGTGTCATGCCGAGATCTACAAGGAGCACGTGCTCGACGCGGGTCACTCGTACGGGCCCGACCCCGGCGGCCTGGGGGCAAACTGGGAGCGGAACATCAGCGTGCCGCACTACAAGGACATGCCGCGGAAAGTGATGGAGATGGGTTGCGATCCGTGCCACGCGCAGGCGGGCGCGACGGACGATCAGTACTGGAGCGATTCCCTCCAGCAGTACGTGGACGGCAGTTCGCTCACGTACCGGAACGGCTGCATCGCCTGCCACACGCGACACGCCTTCAGTCTGGAGGAGGCCAAAAAGCCCGAGGCGTGCTACACCTGCCACATGGGTCCGGACCACCCGAATTACGAGGCGTACATGTCGTCCAAGCACGGCTCCATCTACACGGCCCGCGGAGCCGCATGGGACTGGAACACGCCCATGGCCGACGCGCGCTACGAGACCCCCACGTGCGCGTACTGTCACATGGTGTACGTGGACGGGAACGACCGGCGGTCGGTGTCGCACAACATGACCCGGAAGATCATCTGGGGCATGGGCGTCCAGCCGGCGCTGGGGCAACTTACGGACATCACGCAGACGCCCGAAAACCAGACCAAGCGGGACGAGATGATCAAGGTCTGCCTGGTGTGCCACGCGGAGGACAAGGCACGCGGCTACCTCGCGTCGGCCGACGCGCACAAACTGGCGGGCGACGCGCTCGTGATCGAGGCGCGGGACATTCTGAAGGGGCTCTACGACGACGGCCTGATCCGACCCAGCCATGCCACCCGGTCGGCGGGGCTGCTCCCGGGCCCGCGGTTCACGGCCATCGAGCTGGACCAGATCACGGCGCAGCATTCGCCGGCGAGCCTCTACTACGACGTCACGCCCATCGAGCGCGACTACTTCGACATGTTCTTCTTCTCCGCGCTCAAGAGCTACAAGGGCGCGTTCCACATGAGTCCGGACTACGCCTGGTGGTACGGCTACGCGGATGTACTCGGCCACCTCGCCGGCATCCGGGACGAGGCGGCGACCATCCGCAGCGCCGATGCGACGCGGACGCGGACGCTGTTCATGCTCGTCACGGGGCCGCTGATGGTGCTGGCGGTGCTTGGCGCGGTATGGGGGGTGCGGCGGAGCATGGGCCGGGCATAAGGCGCCGCGAGCGGGGGGGGTGACAGTCCCGGGCTGAAGCCCGGGACTGATCGCGACTACTCCAGGGCCAGGTCCAGCCGGATCCCGACCGCCCGCGCCGAGTGCGTGAGCGCGCCGATGGAGAGATAGCGCGCCCCGGCCTCGGCATACGCCCGCGCCGTGTCCGGGCCGATCCCGCCCGAGGCCTCGATGGCGACGCCCTTCCCTGCCTTACGGACCCAGGCCTTCACCTGCGCGGGCGTCCGGTTGTCCACCAGGATCCGGGTGACCCCGGCGTCGAGCGCCGCCTGAAACTGTTCCTGGGTTTCGGCTTCGACCACGACGGGGATGCCCGCGGGCGCGCGGGTGAGCGTGTCCGCGAGGTCGGCGCCGCCGAGCAGGGCCCAGTGGTTGTCCTTCCAGAGCACCGCGTCGGCGAGGTGCGCCCGGTGGTTGGTGCCGCCGCCCATGCGGACCGCGTATTTCTCCAGCTCGCGCAGGCCGGGCGTGGTTTTCCGGGTGTCCGTGACCACAGCCCCGGTTCCGGCAACCGCGTCCACGACGGCCCGGGTGGCGGTGGCGATGCCGCTCAGGCGCTGGAGGAAGTTGAGGGCCGTGCGTTCGCCGGCCAGGAGCTGCCGGGCGGGGCCGCGCACCTCGGCAATGGGCTGCCCGGGCCCGGCGCCGGCGCCCTCCTCGACGAGCGGCACCAGCGCATCGCGGACGCCCAGCTGCCGGAAGACCTCCGCCGCCACCGGGAGTCCGGCCACCACACATGGTTCTTCCGCAATGAAGGTGCCGACCGCCGACCGATCCGCGCCGGCGCCGATGAGGGCCGTGGTCACGTCGTCGCGGACGCGATCCTCGGCCAACGCCGCCCGGACCGCCTCGAAGCCCAGCGGCTCAACCAATGGCGAGCATGCGCTCGATGGCGCGCCGCGCGCGGCCCGCGGTGGCCTCGGGCACGGTCACCTCGTACTTGAGGTCCCGCAGCGAGTCCCGCAGATTCTCGAGCGTGATCATCTTCATGTAGCGGCACTCGGCATCTTCGGAGGCCGGGATGAACTCCTTCCCCGGGTTTTCCTTCCGCATGCGATGCAGCACGCCGGTCTCGGTCGCTACCACGAAGCGGCGCGCGGTGGAGCGCCGCGCTTCCTGCATCATCTGCTCCGTGGACACGATCTTGATCGAGCCCTCGTCGTGCCCGTTGCCGTTCCCGTTGCCGTTCCCGCCCTGGTTCAGGTAGTACACCATGCTGGTCGTGCAGCCGCATTCGGGGTGCACGAGAAACTCGGCGTCGGGCAGCTCCTTCCTCCGTTCATCGAGCACGGAGGGCCGGAGAC
>Ga0214471_10000684_pt1 | contig 27858 bp, 25 predicted proteins | sample RVTome_5_FD_207665 | JGI IMG/M metagenome (GOLD analysis project Ga0214471, IMG submission 207665) | Soil microbial communities from uranium-contaminated site in the Upper Colorado River Basin, Wyoming, United States - RVT142D155 | ecosystem: Environmental > Terrestrial > Soil > Contaminated >... | reverse complement strand
ACCTCCGTTAGTTCCACCATGTACCTTTCTCTTAAATTTTTGAAGAGTCTCCGCAGCTTTTTTGTCCTATAATCAGGATACGTCCACCTTAGTGGTCTGAAATCTTTCTTCATGTACACAAGGGTTAGATCAGCATATACACCTTTACCTAAATATGGGCGATGATAATATCCTTTTCCTGTAGCAAGAATCAAGTGCTCAGGAGCGATGTAACCGGGATCTATATTTATTTGTCTCCTCTCATTTGACGAAAATGACTGTTCGAGATCGTTGGTAAAATGCTTGATTTTTACTAATTCGTCTCTTTTTATTAGCGGCTTGAAAGTGATTATAATCCTTGATAGTTCTGTGCCCATTTCATTCTCATAATATGTTGTATAGTGAAAAGGGAATTTTTCACTTACGTAATCAGCATTGCCTAATCTTTTCTCTAATCTTTTTATACATTTATCAACTCGAGCATTTTTGCTATAAATAATTCCAGTAAAAAGCTTTACTGGAACCGCTTCTTCGAGTTTGCTCACCGTAACAAGAATTATCGAGAAGAGGGATTTGTCAAGTAAATTGTGTATAGTATTAACACTTGCTTAAATATTGATTTAAGTAATAAGGAAAGCAAGATTTAAAGCTGTTGGGAATATAATCTAGGGGATTTTCTAAGAGAATTCCTTGATATTTTACCTTTTTGTAAATATTCTATTTCCCTAATTGGTGTTTGTATATCAATAATTCAATTTATAATGAAAAATTTCCTTTTTTTCATTTTTATAATTTCAGGACTATTGGCATGCTTTAGCAGTACGAAGCCTAATTCCGGTCCAAAGATTCGAAGAGCTTCACCTATTCATACGGTCAGTGGATACCTGGATGCTTTGAAAGGTAAAAATTTTAATAAGGCCTATTCTTACATAACGATCTTATATGCGGGAAACCTTGATGAGGAGAGCTATGTGTTAAATATGAAAAAGACATTGGTTGATGAGTCGAATTGGAATTTGTTGAATTATAAGATAGAAAGCGTTCAGATATTTGGCGAACAAGCCTATGTTGTCGCGGAATTAGATGTAAATTATCAGCTCCCTAAAAATGAGGAACAGGTAAAGAAAACAATAGAAGTTCAATATGTGCTTTCTTATATAGACAATAAATGGAAAATTAATTCTGATGGTTTAGTTGGTAAAGATACGGGGACACCGAATGTCAACAATTCACTTTAGATTTCAGAAATGATCAAGGTTTTGGTAACGGGTGCTGCAGGGAGGATGGGTAGACAAATAGTTTCATTGTTGCTTCAAGAAGATGATATTGAAGTCGTGGGTGCCACGGAAGTGGAGGGTCATCCTTCCATTGGTAAAGATGTTGGGAAAATCATAGGGATGGGGAAAATCGATGTCCTTGTCTCGGATAATCTTGATAAAGCGGCTTCCGAGGCTGATGTGGTAGTGGATTTTACTAATCCCCGAGCTACTCTTGATGCTGCAAGTTATGCCTCATTGAAGGGAAAGCCAATGGTTATAGGGACTACAGGTTTTAGTTCTGACGAGAAAGTAAGGCTCGAGGAACTTGCTGGGAAGTTCCCCTGCGTAGTTTCCCCCAACATGAGCATTGGAGTGAACGTAATGTTTGAAATCACAAAGAAGCTGGCTGAGTTATTGGGCAATGAATTCGATGTCGAGATTATAGAAGCTCATCACAGGCAGAAAAAGGATTCCCCGAGCGGTACAGCGATTAGACTGGGAGAAATTGTTGCAGAGGCTACGGGTAGGGATTTTAGTGATGTGGCTAGATTTGAAAGACATGGCCATGTTGGGGAAAGGGGACTGAATGAAATCGGGATCCAGGCTATACGCGGAGGAGACATAATTGGTGAACATTGTGTTTTATTCTGTGGCAATGGAGAAAGGGTTGAACTAACTCACAGAGCAACTAATCGTGATAATTTTGCAAGGGGTGCTATCCGAGCCTTGAGATGGATAATAGGAAAACCTCCCGGAATTTACACAATGAGAGATGTATTGGGGATATAATACAGGGGAGAGTGTGAGCGGGTTTTAAATGATTCCTTTCACATAACTTATTCGAACTTCCATTCTATTCAAATGTTCAGATTTGAAATCCATAATAAGGACAGATGCACCGAAGCCAGGAATGGTATGTTTTATACTAATCACGGAACTGTGGCAACGCCAGCATTTATGCCGGTGGCAACTCACGGAGCTGTAAAAGCTATGACATCCAATGAGATTGAGTCTATTGGATTTGATATATTGGTTGTAAACGCTTACCACATATATTTAAGACCAGGACACTCCATGATCAAAAAAATAGGAGGAATGCATGAATTCATGTCCTGGAAACATCCAATTTTAACAGATAGCGGCGGTTTTCAGGCGTTGAGTCTCTCAAAGGTCAGAAAGATTACAGATGATGGAATAATTTTTCAATCACATATAGATGGGAGCAAACATTTTTTAACACCCGCAAAATCAATAGAGATTCAAGAGGCGCTGAATGCGGATATAATGATGTGCCTTGATGAATGTCCTCCATACGATTCCAATTACGAATATATCCGCAATTCAGTTAAGTTGACAACAAGTTGGGCTAGGATGTGTAAAGAGGCAAGTAATGACCGTGATGACGCACTTTTTGGAATAGTCCAGGGTGGTGTTTTTCCTGAGCTTAGGCAGAGATCGGCGGCTGATCTCCTCGAAATTGATTTTGACGGTTATGCAATCGGAGGGTTAGGTATAGGTGAATCAACGCATAAGACGTTTGAAATGGCTGAAATATCTGTTACAAACATACCGTTTGAGAAACCAAGGTATCTCATGGGATTAGGGTCACCAGAGGATATGGTTGAAGCGGTTTCTATGGGTATTGATTTGTTTGATTGCGTTGTGCCTACAAGAAACGCTAGGAATGGTACTGTCTTTACAAATCAGGGAAAACTGGTTATAAAGAATTCCCGATACGTGGAAGACGAATCCCCAATTGATGAAGAATGTGATTGTTACACTTGCAAAACATTTTCAAGAGCCTATCTAAGGCATTTATATATGACCGGAGAGATACTAGCGATGAGACTCCTCACTTTTCATAATCTTTATTATTATTCCACTTTGATGCAAGAGATCAGGGGATCATTAATCAAAGGTGAATTCCATAGTTTTAAATCTAAATTTAAATGTAGGGGGGATCAAGTAGATTGATAAATTTTATCCTGATTACATCGATAGTCGTTTTTCTTCTTGGGTGTCCAATGCAGCCAGGTACTGAGGGGGGCAGTGGTTCTCAAATCACGGCGTTTCTCCCCTTCATTCTCATATTCGTAATTTTTTATTTCTTGATTCTTAGACCTCAGCAGAAGCAGGGTAAACAAAGACAGGAGCTGCTTAAGAGTATAAAGAGGGGGGATGACGTTATTACGTCCGGTGGACTGTATGGCAAGGTGTTGAATATAGTTGATGATGTAATAACACTTGAGATAGCAAAGGGTGTAAGTGTTCGTGTTTCGAGGGCTGGAATCTCAGGGTTAGCAGGAACTAACGGTGGAGATGGAAAGACAAAAGAGGAGAAATCTCAATAATGAATAGGGTATCAAGAACGTGGATAGCCATAATCTTAATGATAACAGCGCTTTCAATAATACTTTTAACACCAACGTTCTTGGGTGATAATCTTCCGAGTTGGTGGGGGAAGGTATTCCCAGATAAAGGTATCAGGCTTGGGCTTGATCTGAAGGGAGGAGTTTTCTTGCTCCTAGGTGTTAGAGCAGATGAAGCTGTTGAGCACGAACTCACTAACATGAAGGATCTGATAAGTGAAGCCTTGAATAAAGATAAGATTCTTGTAAAGGGTTATGATAAAAACGATAAAACCCTCGTAATAGATTTTTTCACAAAAGGTGATCTTGATAGGGCGAAAAAAATAGAGGATGACTATAAAGATATAGCAAACGTGGATGAAGATGGTTTATCACTGAAACTCACACTCAGAGATGGTTATATTACAGAGTTGCAGAGGAGGGCAATAGATCAAGTTAGGGAGGTCATTGAAAATCGAGTTACAGAGTTTGGCCTGGTTGAACCATCTATACAACGGGCTGGCACCGACAGAATCATTATTCAAGTACCTGGTGCATCTGCGTCTGATAGGGAACGGATAATCAATATCATTAAGCGAGAAGCTGTGTTGGAGTTTAAGATAGTTGAGGATGCCGGTCCTTCAAAGGAAACGTTGCTGGCTAAGTATGAAGTATCGACACCTGAGGGGTTAATTGAGAGGGAGCTTAAGCTACATTCGGGCGAGACGGGAAATGAAAACGAGAAATTCTTTGTCACCGAAAATGAGGCTCAGGTCACTGGACAATATCTTGCAGATGCAAGGTTGACATTTGATGAGTTTGGCAGACCAGCGGTAGGATTCAATTTTAGGGGAGAGGGTGCGAGTAAGTTTGGGATCCTAACTGAAAAAAATAAAAATCGAAGACTTGCTATTGTACTTGATGGTGTTGTTAAATCAGCTCCCGTGATAGAGGAAAGAATTACATCTCAAGGAATAATCAGGGGGAGTTTTACGCTCGATGAAGCAAAGGATCTGGCGCTGGTTCTTCGTTCGGGAGCACTTCCTGTTCCTGTAAATGTGGAGCAGGAGCGCACGGTTGGACCTTCACTTGGTAGAGATTCAATCGATAAAGGGACACTTTCCATGATCGTTGGTGCGGCCCTAGTTGTAATATTCATGGTTGTCATTTACAAGTTTCAGGGTGTAATCGCAAATATTTCACTTGCGCTTAATATGCTCTTTATCATGGGATTTCTCTCGGCATTTGGGGTTACATTAACGCTGCCGGGTATAGCTGGGCTTGTCCTCACCCTGGGAATGGCGGTGGACGGGAATATAATTATTTTTGAACGGATGAAAGAGGAGATTAGAGTTGGGAAATCTCCTCTAGCTGCAATAGATGCTGGATACAGCAGGTCTCTATGGACTTTGTTGGATGCTAATATTACCACTCTTCTTACCAGCCTTATTCTATTCTGGTTCGGGACAGGTCCGATTAAGGGTTTTGCTGCTACCCTGTCGATAGGAATTGTATCTACCGTATTCAGTAATGTTATTGTTGCTCGAATGATAACTAATTTTTTCTATGCCGAGAAGAGGGCTGCCTCTTTGAGCATTTAGATAAACATCGGAGGTTCACATCGTTTGGAGATACTATCTGATACACATGTAGATTTTGTTGTGAAGATGAAAAAGGGGCTAGTCGTCTCCCTGTGTTTAATCATAATATCACTCTTATCACTCATATATCATAAGGGGCCGAATTGGGGTGTTGAATTTATTGGCGGAACAGAGCTACAAATTAAGTTTCCGAAAAAAATTCATTCTGATGGGCTAAAGTCCACCTTAAAGGATGCCGGATATCCAGCTGAATCTATTCAGGGCGTGGGGCTATCTGGAGATAATGAGTACTTAATTAGGTTTTTACCCGATGTTGTCGATTTCCAAAAAATTCAGGAATTTCAAACCAAGCTCAGTGATATGTCCAAAAATCTTCCCATCTTTGATGGAGCGTCGGTACTTAGATTAGATTTTATAGGTCCTAAGGTCGGAAAGGAGCTAATAGAGAAGGCAATATTCTCAATTTTATTGGGCTGTGTTGGCATACTTATTTATTTGATTTTTAGGTTTGAATTCGCGTTTGCTTTGGGAGCCGTAATCGCGCTTATACATGACACTGTGATCACTTTGGGAGCAGTTTCTATCACAGAGAAAGAGTTTACACTTACTATAGTAGCTGCACTCCTTACTATTATTGGATATTCTGTAAATGATACAATTATTATTTTTGACAGGATAAGGGAGAACTTAAAGAGAACTAAGGAAAAGAGTTTTATTAACATCGCAAATGAAAGCCTTAACCAAACTCTTTCTAGAACGATATTAACTGGGGTAACGGTTTTTCTCGTATTAGTTCCACTGTATTTCCTCGGGGGATCTGTAATCCATGACTTTGCATTTACGTTGATTGTCGGTGTCGTAGTTGGAACATACTCTTCCATATTTATGGCCAGCGCGTTCGTCATATTCTGGCGGTATAGGAAGGGTACACTTACCTAATGGCGTCCTAATTCGTTAGATATCTCTTCGATCGAAGGCACCCTACCCACGCCGACTGGTTTACCATTTGCTATTACAAGGGGCACGGCATATAGGAACAGAATAGTTCGAATGGCGGGGGAAAAGGACGGGTTGTATTTTAAAACATCTGCTAACACCCTTGGCATCAAGAAAAAATATGCTTTAGGTTCGATCTGAATAATCTCAACCTCATCCTCTCCATATCTCTCCCTTATTTCTCTATGAAGCCTTCCGCATTCTTCTGCTGTTTTCCGAATGCTTTCATAGGACCGGTCTTTTGCCCCAAACGCAGACATCCCACCTGAACAACATATACAGCCCACAAAAACATCACTTTCTCTAACGATTATCACAGATGATTTTCTAATTTGATACCACCTCCTCAGTTGAAACGCGAACCACTTTTTTCCCGAGAAACAATGCTTTATACCAGCTTCTAAACGAGTCTAGAAGAATTATAATTGCACAAATCATTATAGTTGATGTAAGTATTGAATTCACATATCCCTGAATAGCGAAACCCTCCTGTTTGGATAGTGGAAGAAAATTATCTTTAATGCTCATCCATCCTGCAGTAAGCGTAGTTGCCATTACAAAAGCCATTGGAGCCATCGTAACCCATGCGTATCTCACTTTTCCTAGATTGATAATAAATGTTGTACCAACACAAAGCGCAATACCTGCGAGAAGTTGATTAGCGGTCCCGAACATTGGCCAGAGAGTGCTAATAGTTCCTGTGAAGACGAAATATCCCCATGCGCAGGAAATAAGGAGGCTGGAGATTATGGTCGATGGAAGGTGATTAACCCTTTCAAAGGGCTTATAGAATTTCCCACCAAACTCCTGGATCATAAACCTTGCAACCCTCGTACCGGTATCGATTGTAGTAAGTATGAATAGAGCCTCAAACATAATAGCAAAGTGATACCAGTAATCCATTAGATGCTTCATTCCGGGGATTGATGTAAAAATCTGTGCCATACCCAGAGCTAGAGACACTGCTCCCCCCGTTCTACCAGCCAAGCTTTCTCCGACTTGATTTGATAGCTGATTTAGATTTACAACACTAAGTCCCAGTTTTTCAAACACCCCCGGTGGAACGTTAATGGCGAAATAGTCACCGGGGAAAAGTGCGCTTGCGGCAATCAGGGCAAGAATTGCTATAAATCCCTCGATCAACATTGAGCCGAATGCTATAACTTTGATGTCAGATTCTTTTGATACCATCTTTGGAGATGTTCCTGATGCCACAAGAGCGTGAAAGCCAGATATCGCACCACAGGCGATTGTAATGAAGGCAAATGGGAATAGGGTTCCTGGAATTATGGGACCACCACCATGAATATAGCCGGTTAGTAGAGGCATCTTTAACTCTGGTTGAACTATGATAATACCTACTGCAAGGAATAGGATCGTTCCAATCTTCATAAATGAACTAAGATAATCCCTGGGACAAAGTAGCATCCAAACGGGGAGCACGGAAGCTATAAATCCGTATATGAGTAAAAAAAGGGTTATCTTCGGCTTGGAAAAAGTGAAATAGGTTGCAAGAGAGGAGGTCGCTATGTCTTTTCCAAATACGACTGCGAGGATGAGGAATAAAACCCCTGTTATAGTTCCTTCCGCGATTCTTCCCTTCCTGAATCTGTACATGTAAAGTCCCATGAAAAGGGCGATAGGTATAGTACATCCTATTGTGAATACGCCCCATGAGCTTTCAGCAAGGGCATTGACAACTGCAAGGCCTAAGCCTGCAAGAGCAATCACCAAAATGAAAAGAACTGCGATTGAGGCTATGATTCCAGAGAGTGGACTTATTTGAATCCTAGCAATCTCTGCCAGTGATTTTCCTCCATGCCTTACAGAGGCAAAGAATATAATAAAATCGTGAACCGCTCCGGCAAGTACAACACCGATCAATATCCAAAGATAACCAGGAAGGACTCCGAACTGTGCGGCTAGTACCGGACCAATTAATGGTCCTGCGCCAGTTATAGCCGCAAAGTGGTGGCCGAACAGAACCCATCTGTTTGTTGGATAGTAATTCTGGCCATCGTACATTGTATGCGCGGGGGTTTTTCTCGAGTCATCGAGTGCAGCAACCTTTGCGGCGATAAATCCATGATAGTATCTGTAGAAAATAACCATTATACATATTGCGCCAACAACGAGAGGCATAGCATTTATGGTCACAGAGGTTAATTCTCCTTAAGAGTAATCTTTATAAATATACCACTAAGTAATTTAATCTTTACATAATTTTCAGGATATAGAAATTCTTCATATTTTTCCTATTTGTAAATAAGTGAAGCAGTATTAAACCCAGAATATATTATATAAAAATATTGAGACTAGCTAAATTTTTGAACTCACCACCACTCTTAGTAATTGTATTAATTATAATCTTTCATTATATTGTTACGCTCATATAAAATGTATTTTTTATTATGAATAGTTGACTGACACTTCTTAAGATCAGGGAAGTAATAAATTTATGTCTAAGGGAATTTTTGTCAAGAAATCTATCGGTGAGCTAGTAAATGGAATAGATGACGGAGCGCATAGTTTGAAGCGTGCTCTGGGTCCTTGGAATTTAGTTAGTCTCGGTCTTGGAGCTATCATAGGCGCCGGTATTTTCGTGTTGACAGGCCAGGCGGCAGCCCAGTATGCAGGTCCCGCAATTACGCTTTCCTTTGTGCTTTCAGGATTTGGATGTGTGTTCGCGGGTCTCTGCTATGCAGAGATGGCTTCGATGATCCCAGTTGCTGGCAGCGCCTATACCTATGCCTATGCAACTCTGGGTGAGTTCATTGCTTGGATCATCGGATGGGACCTTATTCTGGAATATCTGTTCGGTGCATCCACTGTGGCTGTAGGTTGGTCTGGATATGTCGGGAGTTTTTTAAGAGACTTTGGCGTCTTGATCCCTGAACAACTTTCAAAATCCCCCTTTGCTTATGATCCACATTTGGGTTGGATTTCCACTGGTGCATTCATAAATCTACCAGCTGTATTCATAATCGCTGTAGTTACGATTCTCTTAGTGATCGGTATTAGGGAATCCGCTGCATCAAACAATTTGGCTGTATTAATTAAGATCTTTGTTTTGCTTCTTTTCATCGGTGCGGGTCTTTTTTTCATTAATGGTGAGAACTGGAAACCCTTCATACCGCCAAATGTGGGAACTTTTGGTCACTTTGGTTGGAGTGGTATTTTAAGGGGCGCCGGGGTTATATTTTTTGCCTATATCGGATTTGATGCCGTTTCAACTGCGGCGCAGGAGACTCATAACCCACAGCGTAATATGCCTATTGGGATCCTGGGATCCTTGGGGATTTCAACAATTTTGTATATCGTTGTGGCGTTGGTGTTAACGGGTGTTGTGAAATTCGACAAGTTGCTCGTGCCTGACCCTATTGCAGTTGCTGTAGATTCTATTGGTTCACAGCTTTTCTGGTTGAGACCCTTTATTAAAATCGGGGCGATTGCTGGGCTTAGTTCAGTGATTCTTGTCTTGCTCATGGGACAGCCTCGAATATTTTATTCTATGGCTAGAGATGGTTTAATCCCGAAGGTTTTCGCTAGCGTACATCCCAAATTTAGGACTCCTTATGTTACGACTATTACTACGGGAATTGTTGCCGCATTCTTTGCAGGTCTATTCCCCATAGGTGTGTTAGGTGAACTAGTATCCATCGGAACATTGCTTGCGTTCGCTATTGTAAGCGTTGGTGTTTTGGTTCTTCGTTACACCAATCCGGAATTGCCTCGTCCCTTTAAGACTCCTCTGGTGCCTATCGTCCCAATATTGGGCGCTTTAGTAAGCTTATTGCAGATGTTTTCACTGCCATCTAATACCTGGATACGTCTAATTGTATGGATGGTTTTAGGGCTGATTATTTACTTCTTTTATGGTACCAGACACAGTTTAGTTAAAAGAAAATAAAAAAATGCTAATTCAAAAATTCCTATTGCTGGATTAAGTAGCATATTAATCCAGTAACCTTTAATTAATTTTGATATATTTCAGGTTGTGCTAATATTACTAGTCTTTTAAGGAAATGGATTATGTAGTCTTTTTTCTTTTTATAATTGTGGCATTTGCTGGGCTTTTTTCGATTGTTTTGGGTTTTCCGGGAAATTTCATTATCTTCGCAGGTTCGTTATTTTATGGATGGTATTGCGATTTCAAGGGAATTACATTAGAAGTTCTCTTGTTACTTCTTATATTAGCGATCTCGGCGGAGGTTTTGGAGTTTATCATAGGGATAGCCGGTTCAAGAAAACATAGGTCCAGTAATAGGGCGATAATTGGTTCAATTATGGGTGGAATAATAGGTGCTATATTTGGTGCACCTATTTTATTTGGAGCAGGAGCGATATTAGGCGCATTTATAGGAGCATTCATCGGTGCATTTATCGTTGAATTAGTGAGCAGTAAGGGATTCGATCAGGCCGTGCAATCTGGTTGGGGAGCATTTCTAGGACGAGTGGGTGGAACGATCACAAAAGGGATAATCGGAATCACGATGATTTCAATAGCGGTTTTCTCAGTGATTGGAGATTAAAAGACGAATTTAGATGTCAGAAGTCAGGATCCGGGAGAAAAAATAAACGAATGGACTGTGGAACCAATTTCTGGCTGCGTACTTCTGGATGCCCACTTTATAAGGTGTAAAGCGTGAGAGAAAAATTAGAAGAAATAAAACAACAAGCGGAAAAGGACCTTGAAACGGTAAGTGATGAAGTAAATCTTCAGAATTTAAAAGCCAAATATCTTGGTAGATCAGGGACTATTACAGAGCTTCTGAAGGGGTTGCGAACTGTTCCGCAATCCGACAGGCCTGAAATGGGTAAGCTTTTAAACGAGCTGAAGCTAGATATAGAGAATGGATTTGAGAAAAAGCTAAGATCGATAAAGGAAGACAAATGGAATAAGGCTCTCTTCAAGGAACGATTGGATGCGACACTACCAGGTAGAGGATTTCATATAGGTGCTAAGCATCCAGTAACACAGGTAATGGAGGAGATCATTGGCATCTTTGAAAGAATGGGGTTTCAGGTCGAGGAGGGTCCTGAAGTCGAATTAGATTATTATAATTTTGAAGCACTGAATATACCCCGCGATCATCCAGCGCGGGATATGCAGGATACATTTTACATCTCCGAAGGAATAGTACTGCGGACCCATACCTCACCTGTACAGATAAGGGTGATGGAAAGGCAAAAACCTCCTGTGAAGATAATTGCACCGGGAAAGGTTTATAGATGCGATAGCGATGTATCGCATACTCCGATGTTTCATCAGGTAGAAGGACTTCTGGTTGATGAACAGGTGACGTTTGGAGATTTAAAGGGAGTTCTGACCGAATTTGCAAGAATTGTGTTCGGTGAAGATCTAAACGTCAGGTTCAGACCAAGCTTTTTCCCTTTTACTGAACCTAGTGCTGAATTGGATATAGAATGTGTAATTTGTGGGGGTAAGGGATGCAGGGTATGTAAGGATACTGGCTGGCTTGAAATTCTAGGTTGTGGTATGGTTGATCCTGAGGTTTTTAAGAGTGTAAATTATGACCCTAGTAAATGTAGCGGTTTTGCATTTGGTCTCGGAATAGAAAGGATCGCAATGCTAAAGTTTGGAATAAACGATATAAGGTTGTTTTTTGAGAATGATATCAGGTTTCTCAGGCAATTTACTTGATATCGTATTATAAATGCTTTAGTTATCTGTAGCACAATGATTAAAGCTAGGACCTTCTGACGGGCAAGAAAAATGGGTGCTGGATGAGAGATAAAGGAATCGTTGTGTTATAGAGCATATGTTCATTCGATTTAATGCTTAATAGAAATATAGATTGTTCAGGATAAAGTCGTAATATGAAAAAGGTTTATAGCTCGACGGATACAATGTTCCTCGGTCACTTACGTAATATCCTTGAGAATGAAGGAATTCCGTGTGAAATTCTTAGGGATCATCTCTTAGGGACGATTGGCGGGCTTCCCCCAGTGGAGTGCTGGGCGGAGCTTTGGGTTATTGAGGACTATCAATTTGAAAAAGCTCAATATATAGTCGAAAAATGCATGGAGAAACCACGCGAGAGTACTAAGGATGTTTGGGCATGCAAAAGGTGTGGGGAGGAGATTGAGGCGCAATTTATGGAATGCTGGAAATGCGGGGTCGGTAACTACGATTAGAATCAGCCAAACATGCATAACAATCTTCGTTTTTGGCATTTAATTTAAGTCGTAATGTAGCATGTTAAGAGTCATCTGTTGGGTCTATGCACGATTGCTTTTCTATCCAACGCTTATCTTAAATGTACTTCTGTGTAAGGTCCTTGGGCTCAGAAATTGGTATGATCGGATTGACGAATATGTAATTCTTGGTGCGCTTCCATGTAAAGACGATGTGCCCAGGCTCAAGAGGATGGGGGTTAGGGCGGTCCTGAACGTTTGCGAGGAGTATTCAGGCCCTGAAGAGGCATATGCAGCGACGGGCATAGAACAGCTGAGATTACCGACGATTGATTATACTTCTCCTTGCTTGTCAGCGGTTCGTCAGGGAGTTTGTTTTATTGAAAAGTGTGTTTCAAGGGGTGATCTAGTATATGTTCACTGTAAGGCTGGACGCGGTAGGAGCGCAACAATAATATTGTGCTGGTTGATTAAGGCCAAGAAAATTAAACCACATGAAGCAATGGATTTTCTATTGGAAAGGCGTCCACACGTGAATAAAAAACTCGATAAAAGAAAGGTTGTCGGGGAATTTATTGCAACAGAGTTGTGACAATAAAATCAAATCTAAATAATTAATCACATCTTTAATATTGTAATCGAGATTAATCCGCGATTTAATCGGGATTGGAAAGTCCCTCTATCGATTTTATTTAATATCATCACCGATGACTATAATTTTATGTTTTGTTGCGGAGGACTTTAGTCCTCCATTGTTGAAAGTAGGATTGCGTACTCTTTTTTGTTATTATTGATAAATGTAGGAACTGATGCTCTCATCAGTCCGAATATTATTTTAATGCCCGTTTGGGAAACGGGCGCTACGGTTATAATAAACTATGTACATATGTGTGGATATTACCATTTGTAATTTTAGAAATATGCATCTTAACAGTTGGGACATTTAAAGGGGAAATTGAGTAACATCTTTAACTATGGTAGTATGCCTCTATTTTTATTGCCTAATATCTTTCGAAAGAATAAAGAGAGGAGCCTCATATGGGAGTCAAGCCCGATCACTGGATCAGAAAAATGGCCCTAGAGCACAGGATGATTGAACCATTTATCGAGGCACAGGTGTCAAAGGGTGTCATATCTTATGGCTTGTCAGCCTATGGTTATGACATCAGGGTTAGTGATGAATTCAAGGTTTTTACGAATGTTTATAACTCGGTTGTTGATCCAAAGGGTTTTGATGAAAAGTCATTCGTATCTATAAAATCAGATGTATGCATGATCCCTCCAAATTCTTTTGCATTGGCGCGGACGGTCGAATATTTCAGGATACCCAGAAGCACGATAACTATTTGTTTGGGAAAGTCCACATATGCACGTTGCGGGATTATTGTGAACGTCACACCATTTGAGCCCGAATGGGAGGGATTTGTAACATTGGAGATATCAAATACGACTCCGCTTCCCGCAAAAATCTATGCAAATGAAGGGATAGCTCAGGTCCTGTTCTTTGAGGCTGATGAGGTATGTGAAGTTTCCTATGCGGATAAAAAGGGTAAATATCAAAAGCAAATAGGCATAACCCCCCCAAAGCTATAGTGCCATTTAGTTACAAGTTTTTTTTCGATGAGTTTTGTTTTGTATATCAATTATTTGAATTAGAATTCACTTCTATTTTTATCATTAAACTCCCTTATTTTATGTACTTATATAACCCTTCATGGTATACTTAATAAGGTTTTGTCCTACTTATGGAGTTTGCCTGATTGGAAGTTAAAAAAGAATCCCAAGACAAGATATATATAGAGGAAGATAACTCTTATACTGCAGAGTCAATAAAGGTACTTCCCGGCCTACAGGCTGTTAGAAAACGCCCGGATATGTACATAGGTGATACCAGCACGAGAGGGTTCCATCATCTCGTATTTGAGGTTCTTGATAACAGCGTTGACGAGGCACTCGCAGGTTACTGCGATGAAATCAATGTTACAATCCATGTCGATGGGAGTATTACAGTTGAGGACAACGGAAGGGGAATCCCTGTCGATATACATGCGGAAACCGGAAAGGCGGCAGCTGAAGTGGTAATGACCAGGCTGCATGCGGGTGGGAAATTTGAGGGAAAGGTTTACCGGATCGCTGGTGGTCTCCACGGCGTAGGAGTCACAGTAGTGAATGCCCTATCCGAGTATTTGATTCTTGAAATAAGAAGAGATGGTCATGTCTGGTATCAAAAATATGAGCGTGGAGAATCTCAAGGGGATCTTAAAGAATCAGGAAAGACCAGCAGAAGTGGTACAAAGATAAGGTTCAAGCCAGATCCTCAGATTTTTGAGATTAGCGAATTTAATTATGATACACTTGGCCATAGAATAAGAGAGCTAGCGTTTTTAAACAGTGGCTTAAGGATTAAGTTGATCGATGAGCGCGATGGTAGGGAGCAAGAGTTTTACTATGAGGGTGGTATCCGTGCATTTGTAGAAGAGCTAAACAGGAATAAGAAGACACTTCACCCCGATCCTATATACGTTTCTGGAGAAAAGGATGACACTATAGTGGAGGTGGCACTCCACTACAACGATGGCTACACCGAAACTGTCTTATGTTATGCAAACAACATCAACAATATCGAGGGAGGCACCCATTTAACGGGATTTAGAGGAGCTCTCACGAGGACCATAAATAAATACGCTGAAGACAAAGGACTTCTTAAGAACGCAAAGGTTTCACTCAGTGGTGAAGATACGAGGGAGGGATTGATAGCGGTTATAAGCGTGAAGCTCCGTGACCCTAAATTCGAGGGACAGACAAAGACAAAGCTTGGAAATACAGACGTTAAAGGCATTGTAGAAACGCTGCTTAACGACAAACTGGGGTCCTTTTTTGAAGAAAATCCTTCTGTCGCAAGGAAAATCATTGAAAAGACAGTAGACGCTGCGAGGGCAAGAGAAGCGGCCAGGAAAGCTCGGGAGCTTACAAGGAGGAAAAGCGCTTTGGAGTCTGGTTCACTTCCGGGAAAGCTTGCCGACTGTCAGGAGCGTGACCCTCAGCTTTGCGAATTATTCATAGTTGAGGGAGAGTCTGCCGGTGGTTCTGCCAAGCAGGCTAGGGCGAGATATAATCAGGCTGTCCTTCCGCTCCGTGGAAAGATATTGAATGTTGAAAAGGCAAGATTCGACAAGATGCTCAGCAATGAGGAAATAAGAACCATGATTACTGTCCTGGGAACAGGTATAGGAAGTGAGGACTTTGATATATCTAAGTTGCGCTATCACAAGATCATACTCATGAGTGATGCGGATGTTGATGGTTCGCATATCACAACACTTATACTCACCTTTTTCTACAGACAGGTTCCGGAGATTATAGAAAAGGGGTATCTCTTCGTTGCGCAACCTCCACTTTATCGAGTAAAACATGGAAAAGAAGAGAGATACCTTACCGACGATATTGAATTTGAAGATTACTTGCTTCAGATTGGAACAGAGGGTGTGTCGCTAAGGGTCGATGAGAACGGTCATGTCAAGGAGATAAAGGGTAACCGTCTACTTGAAATAATAAAGAAATCCATTTCTTATGGAAAAATTCTTGAGAGGCTTGGTAAGTGGGGAAGGGATAGAAGAATTGTTGACGCATTCTCCCGTAGAAAGGGATTTAGAAAGACAAATTTGAAGGTCGGTAATGAGTCTGAACTCGATCTTCATTTGAAGGATATAAAGGAATGGATTGAAAAGCGTTATCCGGAGATTCATTCACTCGATTGGGAACTATCAGAAGATGAAGAGCATAATGCGTCAAGGATTATTTATAGTTTCAAAGACAACGGCAGAAGAGGAAAAACTGTAATTGATTTTGACTTTGTAAACTCTCCAGACTTTAATGAACTTAAAAATATTGCTGATGGTATACACCAACTTGGTAACCCGCCCTTTACAATACTCCAAGATGAAAAAGAAACCAAGGTCGAAAACCTGAGGGAACTTACCGACTATATCCTCTCTTTGGGTAAGAAGGGGATGTTCATACAAAGATACAAAGGTCTTGGAGAAATGAATCCGGAGCAGCTCTGGGAAACGACCATGAATCCTGAAACGCGCATCCTGAAGAAGGTTAATATAGAAGACACATTTCAGGCCGATCAGATTTTTACAATTTTGATGGGCGATCAGGTAGAACCTAGAAAGGAATTCATCGAGAAGAATGCCCTGAACGTCACCAATCTGGATATTTAATTTCTAATCAATAATCCATTACATGTCATCACGAGTTTAACGAAGCGATCTTCACTTCTGTTGGGAATTGCTGTGTTGATGATCCCGAATCGATCCTGACCTCCATTGGGGCCCTGTATCGTAAAATTTCTTTTCATATATAGAGTAGAGACATGCCATGGCATGTCTCTACAAATATTCTGCGATGCCCGATCGAAAGATTCAAGAACAAGATTTTGATAGGATATCCAAAATATTCATTTTATTTGGAAAAGCTTTTTAAATTTGCGCGGTACTCGGGTTACCTTTCTTTTCTTGTAATCGAAAAACACCATGCCGGTTTTGACCCTGGCAATCTCTCTTTTTGTCTTCTTCTCTGTAATTTTGTAGACTAAATCGAAACCGTATTTATTAAATACACCTATCGCTATTTCAATTTTCATAACTTCTCCCCAGAATGCTTCTGACTTATATACTATTATGGCGTCGGAAATAATGAGGCCGGCGCCATAAACATCCATTTCCGTAAATCCGTGCTTGGCTAGAAACCTTACCCTTGCTTCATGGGTTAAAGTGAGGACGGAATCATGACCAAGATGCCCGCCATAGTTTATATCACTTACGCGTAACGGAATTTCCGTGGAAAAGACAAACTTCTTCGGTAGATCCAATTGAACCCTTGGCATGTTTTTACTTTAATTTGTTAGTCGCGGATTATCATACATGAATTATCCTGATTTAAAATGTAAATGAATCATTATTTGTTTTATTGTTAAAAAAAGGGTTTTTTTATTTTATATTTGATACTAAAATAATTAATATTTATAAGGAGGGTTAATTATGAATAAGGAAGGAAAGAGCCTCTCCTCCCTGAAGGCTTTTTTCGGAAAACTTGTAAGAATTAGTTTCTTCGATCTCGGAATTGAAAATGAAGCAAACATCGCTTCATATTTAACCGATTTACTTTCAGATTTTGCGAGAACAGAGAGGCTGTATAAATTTAGGGATTCTGAGGGAAGAAAAATTCAAACTGTAGTGGAGATGCTAATTAAAGATCAAAGTGAATCACAGGAAAGACCTGAATGGGAAAGGGAAATCAGAAAACACATTGGAGATTTTACCCTTTTTATATCAGGCATCTTCAGAGATTATGTGACTAATGGCTCCTATCTTAACTATTACATGAATGAGGGTGCCAAATCCTATCATTTTGTCTCAAGATTTGACCTTGAGAAGGGTCGAGGCAATCCGATTGTATTCAGCAAACTTTCAAGGAATTTTGAATTTTACTCTGGTGCCCTAGACTACATGCGGAGGGTATACTTTAAGTCGGGAAAAACGAGCGATCCATTCTCGACCTTCGCAACTCAAATTTCTAATATCAAGCATTAAGGTCCCATGTAAATAATTCTGGATGATTTTATTTGATCGTACTTGTAAATGGCTGAGTAATACATTAGCCCTTGTCCCTAAAATAGGGGAGAATCTCTTTTGACAAAGTTTTAAGCGAAGCTTTTCGGTCCGGACTGAAGTCTCTGAAAATAAAGTGTGTCACGCCTACTTCTGTATACTTTTCGATTTTTTTGATTGCATCCATCTTCGAGCCAGATATAACAAAATCCTCGACTATATTCCTGGAGTAATATTTCGCTCCCATTTCCCTAAATCTTCTAATCATTTCCGTATCATTGGGCATTATCTTTGTGTACTGCAGATCCTTATATTCGTCGGAGATTTCGATATCATATCCCGCCTCCTTAAGCAACTCAGGCCAGATAAGGGCATGCTTTACAGGTTCTAAGGTTTTATAGGCTTTATCTTTATCATCGGCAATTGACAGGAATATATATATGCAATTGTCAAGCGCTCCTATCGTTTTATCCCTTAATTTCATGCCTTCCTTTACCTTATTTAGCTTGACTGAAAAAAGATTTGGCGGCATGGCGTTTGTAACCCACCCGTCACCGTATTCACCCGCTAACTTAAGTGCCCTGGGTGCAGTAGCAGCGACGTATATTGGAATTCTCCTATCCTTAAATGGCCTTATTCGTAATTCAGCTTTGGATAGTTTGTAAATTTCACCATCAAAATCCACTGGCTCTCCCTTCCATAGGGAACGCATTATCTCTATTGATTCCTTTACACGAGTTAGGGGTTTGTTCCACTTAATACCATATGGATCAAGATTCATCTTTTCTCCATATCCTACACAGACAAATATTCTCCCTCCTGAAATGTGATCCACCGTAGCAAGGCGATGCGCAAATATAGCCGGATGAATCCTGTGGGCGTCACCGATCGTACCCATAATTATCCTTTTTGTTTTCATACTTGCGGCTGTAATAACAGACCATACCTCTGGAGTTAATGTCTTTGCCATGAAAACAACATGATCCGGGAACCAGATGGTGTCAAAATCCGCTTTTTCAATGTTATTCGTTATTTTAATTAGATTTTCGACCGACTCCCCAGGCACAGGGCTTGCGATTCCAAAGGTTATCTTTTCTGACATATTTTATATACTCCGTTGATTACCTTTAAAAGGGTTTATTATACGACATTTCATTTATTATTTATTAAATATTTTTGCTTGATTTTCCAGAATGTTAAGTTATTATTCCTACTCAAAATAAAATTCCTATGGATAAGGAAAGAGGCGGAGGTAGATCACAAAATGGAAAAGATGGAAAAAGAACACGTGAGTAAGCATGTTGATATCGAATCTAAGAGGTTTTTCTTCGACGTAAAGGAAAACCATAAAGGAAAGTATTTAAGGATAACTGAGCTGAGTGGTGGTAGATCATGTATAGTGATACCGCTTGGCGGTATAAAGCTTTTTAGGGAAAGGTTGGTAGAAATAATAGACGAAGCCGATAAGCTTCTTGACATTGAAGAGTAGTATCCAACCTCAGAAATGGGAAAAGCGGTGGCCCGGGGTTTTATCTTAGTATTAACACTCTGTTGATTTCTTATTTCAGGGGCGGTTAACTCAGTGGAAGAGTGCCATCCTCACACGGTGGAAGTCACTGGTTCAAATCCAGTACCGCCCACCATATTTCAATCCTACTCGACGGCTGTAGCATCTACTACAGTTACTTCTACCACTTGGGGGATTTCGCTCAACATACCTATTTCAACGTTCTTGAATTCTCGTTCACTATGAGGCGGCAAGGCTTCATACAGTGTGATTTTGTGCGAACCCATTGGCGTTTTACCTTGATATAGGTAGAAGGCAACTTCAAGTTGAATACTTGAGTAAGTTATTCCGCTAATGTTTTCTAGAGTTAGTGTACTGAGTTTCCCCATAGTTTGTGGAACTCCGCCTCCACCCAACTTGAAATCTTTTACAACAATATCCCTTTCAGGTATGGGAACGAATTCCTCTTCTTCATCATTTTGACCTTCTGAACTTTTACCAACCTTAGCCGCTTTGGTTGCTTCTTTTTCCGAGGTCGTCTGTGAACCAGAGGAACTATCTTGATCATCCCCTGAGGATGATTTGGGACTGGTTTGAAAAGAGTATTCGGTCCCGAGGGGCGTTCTTGTGATTCCGCTGTACGTAGGCGAGATAAATTCTTCGTTTGATTCGCTAAGGATTCTCTGCTTATACCTATCAACCAGTGAGATTTGCGGAGCATCTTCTATTACAGGTTTATCGAGAACCTCTTTTCTGTAGCGCTCGGCAAGCGATAATTTTTGTCCTTCATCGACCTTGGTTGAATCAGGTACCTGAGATATCTGAGTTTCTTCTTCAGAGATTTCTTCTGAGGGTTCGGTCAGCCCACGTTCCTCCCTGTATCTTTCGGCAAGGGATTTCTTTCTTGTTCTTGTCTCAGTTTCATCACCCTCAATATCTATGGACTCCCCCTTCTTAGCGAGCCTGTATTTTGCTTCTTTTACTGAAATCTTATCGGCGTCAATCACCGTTATTAGTACTTCTTTTGCATCAGGGTGTCTGAATCCAACATTTATACCCTTGTAAGTTCTAGTGTTCTTTGCAGGCAGAATGTCGTGGATCACCGCTCTACTCGTATATCCCTTAGTACCAGTTTCCGGGCCGGGCACCCCTAGATACTGCACCTCTATTCCGATGTTTGAATAGTTGTTTTTGCTGGTATTATCTAATGTTATATCCTTCAATATTCCTTCGGTGCCATACCGGCCCCCCGACCACTGCCAATTCTTAACAACTATTACGTCCTTTGGCTGTCCTGGGGTTCCCTTTTCTAACATCTCTGCCCCTACTACATTTACTATGGTTTTTTGAAGCTCCGAATGCATTATTCCAAAGTTGATATTTTTAAATGTTTTCGTCGTTCCGCTCTGAAGAACATCATTTATCGTAGATCGCAGGGAGCCAAGAGGGATGTCGTTTTGGGTGTAAAAGTTTGCCTCTATCTCAATGTTTTCGTAATCATTATTACCTATGTTTTCCAATGTTATTTCATCGATTATGCCGGGTCGTCCCATACCTCCTGAGTTCCACTTATAATCCTTAACCTGTATAACCCTCTTGGGGGATTCCTGATCTTTTGATTTAGCAAATCCGATCTGATAGCAAGGAGTGGAAAGGAGTATTGTAAGGAACAGTGTGGATACGAGACCGTAGGTAAGTCCAATAGATTTTGCTTTAAATTTAATTATTGAATAGAAGAAATTCATAAAGTCTCCACCGATACGCCAAGTATTAAAGTTAGAGTATACATAAATCATGCTGAAATAGTAGTTAATCCAAAATTACTATAAGTCTGAGAGCCTATAATCAGACCAAAAAAAGCTTGATTCGTGGTGCAAAAAAATGTTATAAGTATGATTGATGGTAAATAACGTATAATGGAGGTTTGATTAATGGCTACCTATATACTTTTGAGTAAGCTAACGCCAGATGGTAGAAGGACAATAAAAGAAAGGCCAGGACGAATTATAGAGGTCGATAAGGAAATAGAAAAGATGGGAGCAAGGGTTGTTCAACAATATGCTACTTTAGGACCTTACGATTTTGTGAATATAGTTGAGGCCCCAAATAATGAAACAATAAGTAAGGTGTCAGTAGACCTATGTGCACGGGGTACAGTAGAAATAATGACACTAGCGGCAATTCCCATAAATACATTTATCACCTCACTAAAGAAGGTTAAAAAGTCAGTGGCTAAAGGAGCAAAGAAGGCTAAGGCTTCTAAAAAAGCCAAATAGTAATCCTGGCTGACGAGTTATAGATACAGATACCTATCGTCCAAAGATGAGGTAAACCGGTGAACGTCGGGGTAAAGAAAATTAATGTCTTGAACGGGCTAGTTTGAATCAATATCGATGTTAACAAGGTTTTTGACTTAGGACTGGTAGTGTGTCAATAGCATTATTTTCGCCTTTTCACAAACCCGGTCTATGAAATTTATTCTTTTAGTATTACTATATTATGATTTAATTCAATTACTGGTTGCATGTTCCATTTCAGATTTAAAGGCGGATCTCATCTGCAATTATACAAGTATTTTCATTCGTTTTGACTCATAAATTTCTATTATGTAAACTGGCATTCAACTAATGGGAAATATTAGGATTCTGCCCGATTCTGTGGTTTCAAAGATAGCTGCGGGTGAAATAGTGGAAAGACCCTCTTCTATTGTTAAAGAGCTGGTAGAGAACGCTCTCGATGCTGGAAGTACGCGCATAAATATTGAATTAGGTGCGGGGGGTAAGAGGTTTATCAGGGTATCGGACAATGGTTTAGGAATGAGCAGAGATGATGCACTTCTCTCACTTGAACGCCATGCCACTAGCAAGCTTAAAAGTATAGATGACCTGCATACTATCAGTACGCTTGGGTTTCGTGGCGAGGCGCTTCCGAGCATCGCAGGGGTTTCTCGATTCTCAATCACAACGAGGACAGAGGGAGAGATTGTCGGTGTCAGGATAGTTGTCATGGGAGGAATCATAAAAAGTGTCCAAGAAACTGGCTGTCCGCAGGGCACTTCTGTTGAAGCAAGAGATATTTTTTATAATACTCCACCTAGACTAAGATTTATGAAGACTACTGACACAGAACTCAGAAATGTTCTTGATGTTGTTCAAAGAGAGTCTTTGTCTCGACCCTATGTAAGGTTCGAGGTATCGCATAATGGCAAGGATATTATCTGTCTTCCTGAAAGAGGTTCTATTGAAGATAGATTACCTGACATTTTCCCAGAAACCGCTCTCTATAGAGTATATATGGAAGTTGATGGGATATTGATCCATGGATTTATGAATGGTCCCGATGATTCTAGATCAACTACGCAAAGATTATACATTTATGTAAACTCCCGCACAGTTAAAGATAGGATTCTTACAAGAATGGCTATCGACTCATATGGAACGCTATTGGAAAAGGGGAAATTCCCACAGGGGATTCTATCGATTGATCTTCCTTATCAGGAAGTTGATGTTAACGTGCATCCAACTAAAAATGAGGTTAGATTTAGAAAATCGAATTTCATAGGGGACTCGATCAAGGCTGCAATTTTTGCAATGCTCAGGAGTGCTCCGTGGATCAAGGGTTATCATAATAGGATCGAGAATGCGGTAAATAGATTTTATGAGAAGAAACGGCATTTTGAAACCCGGGCTGTAGATAGTGATCGAAAAGCTTTTCATCGTCAAGGCGTGGATGACCAGCCAGAACATGGGGACATGCCAAAATTAGAACCAGATAATATAACGTTCCATAAGAGAGCCGAGACTCGCCCCATAAAGCCTCTTACACAGAGTGCATTAAGGGTGGAGGGCTATTTCTCCAGCCTAAAGATCGTAGGACAGATCGGGGAGCTGTATATAGTCTGCGAATCTGGAGAAGGGATGATACTTATAGACCAACACGCCGCACATGAAAGGTTAAATTATGAAAAACTAAAAAGGGCTCAGTCAGAAAATGGTAGACAAGAAAGACAGAAATTACTACTCCCAATTACTCTTGAATTATCGCCTTATGAGGCGCGTATTATGGAGGAGCACTTGGAAGAGTTAGAGAACCTAGGAATCGAGATTGAGGAGTTCGGTAAGGATAGTTTTGTTATCAGATCGATTGCATCCATGCTTGAACCTACAGATATCAAGGGACTTATCAAAGACATTTTGGGAGAGATAGCGTCAATGGATAAGGAAAAGACTCTTACAGAGAGGCTGGACAACATAATTGCGACTATAGCTTGTCACTCATCGATTCGTGCTAGTGAAAGGTTGAACCATCAAAAGATTATTGCACTGTTGGGACAGCTCGATAGAGCCGATTTTCCACATTCTTGTCCTCATGGAAGGCCAGTTGCAAGGGAGATTTCATTTGAGGAGTTAGATAGAATGTTTAAGAGAACATGAGAGATGAAAGAGCACATAATTTCACGACTAAGGGAAAGTGCTGAGCTCAAACTTCGTTTTGCAAAGGAATCTGTAAATGATATAGTTGAGGCTACTAAAATTATTCAAAAATCATTTAAGTCGGGGGGTAAGGTTCTAATATTTGGAAATGGAGGGAGTGCTGCAGACGCACAGCATATTGCTTCGGAGTTTGTCAATCGGTTTTCTAAAGATCGGAAACCCTTTTCGGCAATCGCTCTTACTACAGATACATCCCTACTTACGTCAATAGGGAATGATCGTTCATTTAATAGTATATTCTCTCGCCAAATTGAAGCGCTTGGAAGGAAAGGCGATGTGGCTTGGGCGATATCGACAAGCGGAAAGTCAAAAAATGTTGTTAGTGCGTTAGAAGTGGCAAAATGTGTAGGGCTCAAAACAATTTTCTTAACGGGTTCTGAAGTCGGTAAAATCGGGGACTCGGTTGATTGTTTAATCAAGATTCCTTCAAAATCAACTCCTAGGATACAGGAATTACATATTACCGTAGCACATATTATTTGCGAATTGGTTGAAGAAGATTTATCAAGTCCAAAGGAGACTTCTTGATTTCCGGAGATAGAAAATGGTAAAGATCAGTCTGTTTTATTACGGGGGGAAAAAAGCTGTAAATCTGGCCCTAAACTGACTCGGTTTGATACTTTCATAATATCAGACGTTGCCATTCTGATTTTTTTGTCTCTTTTAAATTACAAAACATATGACATAATTTCAAAATATGATTGCGAACTGTCCAAAATGTGGTGAGTCTACTACTTGGGAGGGAAATGATTGGCGACCGTTTTGTTCACGGAGATGTAAACTGATAGATCTGGGTTCTTAGATCTCCGAGGAGTATGTAATTAATGACAGGCTCCAAACGGGAGAGGATACTGAAGGGGAAATAGAGATAGAAGAAGAATAAAAATGAAATCAGGTAGTATTCTGAAGCTTGTTTATGTTTCAAAAAGAATGACGATAGGGGTCTATGAGGCATTATCCACCAATAGGTATGCGGATGACCTTGAAATAGCGGTGTTATTGCGAGAAGAAGGGAAGCATACGATGATGACTGCTAAGATGCTTGATGAACTTGGAATAGAAACTCCAAAGAGGGGTGGAGAGTTGGCAGAGAGGTTCGGAGAGACAGTAGGTAAATTCTCAGCGGTATTGGGATCAAGAGGATTGTGCTTTTTTATGCAATTTGGAGAAGAAGCCGAACGGTTATTCTTAAAGGCTGCGTCTGGTGTTTGTAAGAATCGAAATGACAGGAAAATATTGGATCTTATAATCTATGATGAAAAAAAGCACGTCAATTGGTGGAGAAAACAATTACTACTGAGGAGGCATTAAACCTTATGGCTGTGGTCGATACTAGTCGATTTTATAAGGGTCTAAAGATAGAGTATGAAGGTGAAATATGGGAGGTGCTGGAATACCATCACTCTAAGATCGCTCAGCGAAGTCCTGTGGTTAAGACAAAGCTCAGGAATATAATCACGTCTTCGGTACAGGAAAAGAATTTCCGTTCCGGTGAGACATTTGAAGTACCAGATATGGAGAGAAAAGCCATGCAGTTTCTGTACAGAGATGAAATAGGCTATCACTTCATGGATTCGAAAACTTACGATCAGCTTAGTCTGAGTAAGGAATTGGTTGGAGAATCGGCCAGGTTTCTGAAGGAACAACAGGAGATAATCGTAGTATTCTATAAAAATGAACCGATTGGAGTAGATCTTCCTGTAGCCGTTGAGATGGAAGTGGTTAAAACAGAACCTGGGGTGAGGGGAGATACGGTGTCAGCGGGTACCAAACCGGCTACACTTGAATCTGGGGCAACAATTTCAGTTCCCCTTTTTATAGAGGAGGGAGACGTAATAAAAGTCGATACGAGGAGCGGAGTTTACCTGGAAAGGATAAAAAAGAAATAAGGTTCATTTATAATTTCACCAAGAAAATTTGACTCTGATATCTAAATCTTAGGTTCTTTCAATTAAGATATCCTTTGAAATCGCCCTCCTAATTTTTGAGATAATATTTATTGTCAGAAATCAATAACCGAACATTGATCGGGATCCAATGGTACTCCATAATTATCTACTAGCAATTATCAAAGGTTAAATTTAAAATGCGATTAATTTGACGAGATTTTATAGAATATAACTTTTAACTGAAACTATTTTATAGAGGGTATATTCCCTATGACACCTGAAGAAAAAAGAATAGAGGAAGACCGGTCGCGACAGGCTCATTGGAGGAGATGGGGTCCTTATCTCAGTGAACGCCAGTGGGGAACGGTTAGAGAAGATTATAGTCCATTTGGAACAGCCTGGGACTATTTTACACATGATCAAGCACGCTCCAGGGCCTATAGGTGGGGGGAGGATGGAATAGCGGGAATTTCAGACAACCACCAAAGACTGTGTTTTGCTATTGCCCTGTGGAATGGTAATGATCCGATCCTTAAAGAAAGGTTATTTGGGCTAACGGGAAGTGAGGGTAACCATGGGGAGGATGTGAAAGAATATTACTATTATCTGGATAACACCCCTACTCATTCCTACATGAAGTATCTATACAAATATCCTCATAAATCTTTTCCGTATCAGCAGCTGGTTGAGGTAAATAGGGGGAGAGGTAGGGGAGATTTTGAATACGAGCTTCTTGATACCGGGGTGTTCGACGATAATAGATACAATGATGTTTTTGTTGAGTATGCTAAGAATTCACCAGAGGACATTCTCATAAAAATAACTGTTTCAAATCGGGGACCTGAAGACACAAACTTACATCTACTTCCGACACTCTGGTTTCGCAATACATGGTCGTGGTATCATTCCCCAGATAAACCCTTACTCAGGTCAAGAAAATCTAATGTTCATTTCCGTATAATTGATGCATACCATAAATCGCTGGGGAAGATGTGGTTCTATTGTGAAACTCCTAACGAATTGATTTTTACTGAGAACGAAACTAATTATGAAAGATTGTTTGGTGTGAGTAATTCATCTCGCTTCGTTAGAGACGGCATAAATGATTATATAGTCGCGGGGAGAAAACAAGCTGTTAATTCCGATGAGATGGGCACAAAGTGTTCAGCCCATTATTTGCTTGCACTTAAATCAGGCGAATCGAGGGATTTAAGGCTCAGGCTGACTAACTCAGATGGGCTTGCCGATCCATTTGGAGATAATTTTGAGACTATCTTCCGAGAACGCAAGACCCAGGCAGACGAATTTTACAGGCGAATTTGCCCATTTCCCTTGACGGATGATATGCGGAATGTATATAGGCAGGCGTTGGCTGGAATGCTCTGGAATAAGCAATTCTATAATTACGTGGTTGAAGAATGGCTGAATGGCGATTCTGCGGGACCTCCACCTCCCGAAGAACGAAAAAACGGAAGGAATCATGAGTGGATTCATCTCTATAATGACGATATTCTTTCGATGCCGGATAAATGGGAGTATCCTTGGTTCGCCGCGTGGGACTTGGCATTTCATACGATTCCACTTGCTGTGATTGACCCTGAATTTGCGAAGCGTCAATTGATTCTGCTTACTAGAGAGTGGTATATGCATCCTAACGGTCAGATTCCGGCTTACGAATGGGCTTTTAGTGATGTGAATCCGCCTGTGCATGCCTGGGCTGCATGGAGGGTATATCAGATTGAAAAAAAGATTTTTGGTAAACGAGATATCCTTTTCCTTGAGAGGGTATTTCAAAAGTTGCTACTTAATTTTACATGGTGGGTTAACCGAAAGGATGCTAAAGGCAATAATGTTTTTGAGGGTGGTTTTCTCGGATTGGACAACGTCGGAATTTTTGACAGAAGCCGAGAACTTCCTACAGGCGGATTTCTGGAGCAGGCGGACGGAACGAGCTGGATGGGGATGTATTGCCTGAATATGCTCACGATTGCGCTTGAGCTTTCAAAAGAGAA
>Ga0214471_10000683_pt1 | contig 27892 bp, 26 predicted proteins | sample RVTome_5_FD_207665 | JGI IMG/M metagenome (GOLD analysis project Ga0214471, IMG submission 207665) | Soil microbial communities from uranium-contaminated site in the Upper Colorado River Basin, Wyoming, United States - RVT142D155 | ecosystem: Environmental > Terrestrial > Soil > Contaminated >... | reverse complement strand
GAGGGGCGAATGACGACGGGCCCAGCCCCCTCGAGGCCACCCCGCCGCGCGCGGGGCGGCCCCTCGGGGGCTGGCCCCTTAGAGCCGTACCGGTGACGGCGGCGACTTCGCGCGCGAGGCCGAGGATCGAGAGACAGTCGGCGCGGTTCGGCGTGACCTCCACCTCGAAGACGGGCCCGCCGTCTGAGTCCGCGATGTCCTCGACGAGCAGTCCGGCCATCGTGAGCCGCTCGGCCAGCGCCTCCGGCCTCATCCGGATCGCCACGAACTCCTTGAGCCATTCGAGGGGAACCTTCATCAGGCAGAACAACCCATGCCAAATGCGGAATGCGGAATGCGGAATGCGGAATTACCCGCCATTCCGAATTCCCAATTCCGAATTCCCAATTTGGCACGATACGTCTTGGTTACCATTGTTCGAGGAATCGGATGTCGTTCTCGAAGAGGAGGCGGATGTCCTTGACGCCGCGCATGAGCATGGCGATGCGCTCCACGCCCATGCCGAAGGCGAATCCCTGCACGCGCGCCGGGTCGTGTCCACAGGCCCTGAGCACATTCGGATGCACCATGCCGCACCCCATGATCTCGATCCATCGCTTCTTCGCGAACGACGTCTGCGCCCCCGCCGTCAGCGAAGAGGCGATATCCACCTCGGCCGAGGGCTCCGTGAACGGAAAATAGTGCGGGCGGAAGCGCGTCTTCGTGCCGGGCCCGAACAACGACTTCAGGAAGCGGTCGAGCACCCCCTTGAGGTCGGCGAAATTCGTCCGGTCATCGACCATCAGCCCCTCGACCTGATGGAACATGAAGCTGTGCCCGGGATCGAGCGCATCGCGGCGGTAGACCTTGCCCGGAACCACGATGCGCAGCGGCGGGCGGCGCCGCTCCATCACCCGGATCTGCACCGGCGAGGTGTGGCTGCGCAGGAGCAGGCGGCCCCGCTTGGGATCCGGCGACGGCAGGTCGACGAAGAACGTGTCGAACGACTCGCGCGAAGGGTGGTCGGGCGGGATGTTCAGGCCGTCGAAATTGTAGTACTCAAACTCCATCTCCGGACCCGTCGCCGCCTCGAAGCCCATCGCCGCGAACACGGCGAGAATGCGACGGGCCGTGATCGTGACCGGGTGGAGGCGGCCGGAGGCGACGGGGTCGCCCGGCAGCGTCACGTCAGGCGCGGGGCGGCGGCGGGTCTCTGCGAGCGCGCCTCGCCGAGCCGCCAGCTGCGATTCGAGGCCGGCCTTGAGGGCGTTCACCCGGCGCCCGATCGCTCCGCGCTGCTCCGCGGGGAACTCCGGGATGCGCTTCAGCGCATCCTGCAGACGGCTCTTGCGGCCCAGGTACGCCACGCGCAGCCGCTCGAGATCGTCCAGCGACGCCGCCTGAGCGATGCTCGCAACGGCCTCGTCCGCCAGCCGGTTGAGCTCACCGATGAGATCCGTCATGTCGCGCGCCGGGACCCGGCGGCCTCAGACGGTGGCTTGGGCGACGAGCTCGTCGAACGCTTGGGGGTCGTTGACGGCAAGTTCCGACAGCTGCTGGCGGTTGAGCTTCACGTTCGCCTCCCGGAAGGCCGCTATCAGGCGGCTGTACGTCAGCCCGCGCGAACGGGCCGCCGCGTTCAACCGGATGACCCAGATGTTCCGGAATTCGCGCTTCTTCACCTTGCGGTCCCGCGTCCGGTAGGCCATCGCCCGGATCACGGTCTCTTTCACCTTCCGTAGCTGCACCCGCCGCGCCCCGCGATACCCTTTGGCGCGCTTCAGCAGGCGCTTGCGCCTGCGGTGCGAGGCCACCTGCCATCTCACCTTCGCCATGACCTGTCTCCTCTTGTTCGACCCGTCATCGGTGCGTCATGTCCGCTCCGGCATGCCGGAGCGGACATTTACGCGTAGGGCATGAGCCGGCGCAGCTGCTTGGCCTCGGGGGCCGGGATCAGCCGCCTGCGCCGGTGGTGCCGCTTGTATTTGCCTCGCTTGTTGGTCAACAGGTGCCGCCGCCCTGGCGGGAACGCCCGAACCTTACCCGTGCCGCTGACCTTGAACCGCCGCTTCACGCCTTTCACCGTCTTGATTTTCGGCATTATGTCCTCGCTTGCGTGGTGGCCTCGCCGCCCGCGCCGGATGCGCCCTGGCGTTTGGCGCCGCCCTGCTTGCGCGCGGACTCCTTCGCGATCCGGCGGATGCCGTCGCGGTCCGGCGCCAGGATCATGGTCATCATGCGGCCTTCCATCGACGGCGTGCGCTCGATTTTCGCGATCGCTCTCAGGTCGTCGACCAGGCGGTCGAGGATGCGCACGCCGAGCTCCGTGTGCGCCATCTCGCGCCCGCGGTACACCATGGTCACTTTCGCCTGATCGCCCCGCATCAGAAACCGCTGGAGCATCCCCAGCTTGACGTCGTAGTCGTGCCGCTCGATGTGCGGCTTGAACTTCACTTCCTTGAGCTTGGTGGTGCGATGCTTTTTCTTGGCTTCGCGCTCCCGCCGCTGCTCGTCGTACTTGAACTTGTTGAAGTCCATGAGCCGGCAGACGGGGGGCGTGGCTTGCGGAGCGACTTCGACCAGATCCAGCCCCTGCTCGCGCGCCATGCGGAGCGCGTCGCTCGATGAGATAATACCCAGTTGGCTGCCGTCCGCCGCGATCGCCCGCACCTGTGGAGCCCGGATCCGATCGTTGATTCGAAGCTGTCTCACCGCTCCTCTCCCTCCTTTGCTCCGCTGCGCTTCGCCTCGAACAAAAAAGCCAATCTGATTACACGGATTTTCGAACGGATTACACGGATTAAGCCTTCATCAATCCGTGTGATCAACCTCGTGTTTGTCCTCGATAACGCGGGAGGCCAGGTCCGCCGCCGCCATCGCCCCGAGATCGCCCTCCCGTCGATGGCGGACCGCGACCGTGCCCGCCTCGGCTTCCCGCTTCCCGACCACCGCCATATACGGCACCTGCTGGAGCTGAGCGTCGCGGATCTTCGCCTGCATCCGTTCGTTGCGTTCATCGACCGACGCCCGCAGGCCGCGCGCCCGCAGTGCCTCGGCGATTGCGCGCGCGTAGCCGTGGACCGCCTCGCTCACCGGGATCACCGCCACCTGCACCGGAGCCAGCCACGCCGGCAGCGCGCCGGCGTAGTGCTCAAGCAGCACTCCGAAAAACCGCTCGACCGAGCCCCACAGCGCCCGGTGCACCATCAGCGGGCGCTGCGGCTTGCCCTCCTCGTCAATATACTCCAGGTTGAAGCGCGCCGGCAGATTGAAGTCGAACTGTACCGTGGTCAGCTGCCAGGCCCGCCCGATCGCGTCGATGAGCTTGACGTCGATCTTCGGGCCGTAGAACGCCGCCTCGCCTTTCATGAGCGTATAGGGGACCTTGAGGCGCTCAAGCGTGCTCGTCAGGGCGTCGGTGGCGCGGCGCCAGTCCTCCGGGTTGCCGGCGTAGTGCGCCGCCTCGCCCTCGTCCCAATCGGACAGCTCCACGACGTAGTCGTCGAACCCGAACGCCCGGAGCGTCTCCCAGGCGAAGCGGATGCATCCCTCCACCTCCGCCTCGATGTGGTCCGGACGGCAGAAAATGTGCGCGTCATCCTGGGTGAAGCCGCGCACCCGCATGAGCCCGTGAAGGACGCCCGAGCGCTCGTAGCGGTACACGGTGCCAAGCTCCGCCAGCCGGACGGGCAGCTCCCGGTAGCTGCGCAGGCGCGACTTGTAGATCAGGATGTGGCCCGGGCAGTTCATCGGCTTGAGCTGATACTGAGCCGTCTCGACCTCGATCGGCGCGAACATGTTGTCCCGGTAAAAGCTCGTATGCCCGCTGGTCTGCCACAGCTCCTCCCGCATGATGTGCGGCGTGTAGACAAGGTCGTAGCCCCGCGCCAGGAGCTCGCGGCGGAGCCAGTCCTCCATGAGCGTGCGCACCAGCGCGCCCTTCGGATGCCAGAAGATGAGTCCGGGGCCGGCCGCCTCTTCGATGCTGAAGAGCTCAAGCGCGGTCCCCAGCTTGCGATGATCGCGGCGCTTCGCCTCCTCCAGCCGGTGGAGATGCCGATCGAGGTCCTCCTGAGTCAGGAACGCCGTCCCGTAGACGCGCTGCAGCTGGGGCCGGCGCTCGTCTCCGCGCCAGTACGCGCCCGCCAAGCTCAACAGCTTGAACGCCCGCACCTGGCCCGTCGAGGCCACATGCGGGCCCTCGCAGAGATCGACGAACTCGCCGTCGGTGTACAACGACACGCTCGCGTCCGGGATCCCCTCGATAATCTCGAGCTTGTAGCGCTCGTTCCGCTCGCGGAAGAACGCCAGCGCCTCGTCCTTGCTCATGGAGGAGCGCACGAAGGGGTGGTCCTCCTCGACGATCTTGCGCATTTCGGCCTCAATGGCGCCGAGCGACTCCTCCGTCAGCGCCGCCGGCAGCTCGAGGTCGTAGTAGAACCCGTCCTCAATCGGCGGGCCGATCGCCAGCTTCGACTCCGGATGCAGCCGGCGGACCGCCTGCGCCATGATGTGCGCCGCGCTGTGCCTGAGCGCGTAGAGCGGATCCGTCTGCTTCCTGAGTTCTTTCTGGCCTGTGTGACCCATTATCGCCCGCTGTGCCGCGTCATGCGTAACGCGCAACGCGTAACGTGCGTCCGCATTCGAGCGCCTCGAGTTCCGGGACCAACAGCCACCGCCGAGTGCGGCTCGACGGCGCGCGCTATTCGGAGCATGTCGCTGTCCATGTCAATCGCCACGTTGCGCGTTTCACGTTACGCGACGCCGTCTTTCGTAGATACGAGCTGGTGGGCGTAAGAGGACTCGAACCTCTGACCTCTTCCATGTCAAGGAAGCGCTCTAACCAACTGAGCTATACGCCCCTACTCAGATATCCCATGCCAAATGGAGAATGCCGAATTCGGAATGCGGAATATTCGTGTTGGAGTTCAATTCCGCATTCCGAACTCCGAATTCCGCATTGGAAATGCCGGGGGTGGGAGTCGAACCCACACGCCCTTGCGGGCACAAGATCTTAAGTCTCGCGCGTCTCCCAGTTCCGCCACCCCGGCGATGCGTATCCTGTGTAATGTGTGATGTGTAATGGCTGGCCGAACTTGCATTACACATTACACATTGAACATTACACAACAGTGGAGGCGGCGACCGGAATCGAACCGGTGTGTAGAGGTTTTGCAGACCTCCGCCTTCCCACTTGGCTACGCCGCCGATGGTGTCGCATCCGTCACGGGTGCCGGAGACGCCAGAGCGCCTCGATGCGGCCGAACAGCCGCCGGGCCGCTTCGGGTTTTCCGATCCTCCCCAGCGGCTCGGCCGCGCAGCCGCGCTCAAGCAGCCAGGCGCGGATCGGCCGGCGGCCGAACGGCGCCCCGGTCGGTTCGCTGCGCTGGGCCAGCACGAGATCGAGACGCTTCTCCCGGAGTTTCCGCCCGGCCCGCGCGGGCACCGACCGGCTCTCGATCGCGAAACCCGCGCGCACCTGACCGGGCCGGACCGGCAGTCCCGCGATCACGTCCGGCGTCGGCGCAAGGCACAGCGTCAGCCGGCCCGCGCGCCGGAGTTTGCCCGCCGTTCGCCGCACCGGGCGAAAATCCGCCACCGCGGCCGCCATTACGATCGCGTCCGCGCGCGGCGCTTCGCGGCGCAACGCGCGCGCCAAGTCCGCGGCGCGCTCGATCGACACGCGCCGCACGCCCGCCGGCAGCGGCTCCGATACGGGTCCGCTCACGACGGTCACCCGGTGGCCGCGCCGCCGCGCCTCGCGCGCGAGCGCCGCGCCCATGTATCCGGTCGAATAGTTCGACAGATACCGGACGGCGTCGATCGGCTCGCGGGTCGGGCCCGAGGCGATCAGCACCTTCATCTTCATCACAGAGATCACAGAGCGCGGACGACACCACAGAGACCACAGTGACCCACGACGCACCAGCGGTCACAGAAGACGTGCTCCATGCCTCTGTGAAGGCGCTGTGACATCTCTGGTGTGCAGCTGATTGTTCCGCCGCGCTCTCTCAGCGGCGCTTCGCTTTGGCCCTGGCTTTCGGCCTCGGCTTCGCCTTGGGTTTGGCCCGCGCGGGCTCGCGCCGGACGGGCCCAAGCAGGGTCCCGGCCGCCGCGGGGGCCGCCGGCGGCACCAGCTGCTTGATCACCCGGAGCAGCTCATCCATCTCGGCCAGATGGCCGATCGCCTCGTACCCGCACGCGAGCTTGCCCACGTCCGGGCCGACGATCTTCACCCCGAGCCGCTTCAGCGTGGTGACGTTCCGCTGGACCGTGGGGTGCTGCCACATGTGCACGTTCATCGCGGGCGCCATGACGATCTTCGCCCGGGTCGCCAGCAGGAGACACGACAGCAAATCATCGGCGAGGCCGTTGGCGAACTTGCCGATGATGTTCGCCGTCGCCGGAGCCACCACCACCACTTTGGCGTGGTCCGCCAAGGAGGTATGCAGGACCCGCCCGTCATCGCTGTCGAACAAGTCGGTGTGCACGCGCCGTTCGGTCAGCGTCTGGAGCGTCGCCGGCGCGATGAACCGGGTCGCCCGCTGGGTCATCACGCACGTCACCGCGTAGCCGGTCTCGCGCAGATGGCGGACGATGTCTCCCGACTTATACGCGCCGATCGAGCCCGTCACTCCCAGGATGATCTCCGGTGCGTTGATCATGCTGCCTGCGCCCTTTTCTTCTCGTCTTTCTTCCCCGCCCGGCCCTTCTTCCCGGCGCCCTCCTCAAGCTCCGGGGCCTCATACACCACCTTATCATCGAGAATTTCATCCAGCGCCACGGACGTTACTTTTTGCTTGGACGATTCGATCAGCTTGGGCGCGCCGCTCGCCAGCTCTTTCGCCCGCCGCGCCGCTAAGAGCACCAGCTTATACACCCCGCCGCAGCGCCTGCGCAGATCTTCGATCGGTACTTGCGACATGCTGCCCCCTCTGCTCCCGCGGCCTCACCGCGCCCCGGGACGCCGTTGCGCCCGGATCACCGCCCGCAGGCGGCCCGCGGCTTCGCCGATCCGGTCGTTCACGATGAAATACTCATACGCGTTGATGGACGCGAGTTCCCGACGGGCGACGGCCATCCGCCGCCGGATCGTCGCCGACGTTTCGGTGCGCCGCGACACGAGACGACGCCTGAGCTCCGCCATGGACGGCGGCAGCAGGAACACCAGCGTCGCGCGCGCGCCGAACGCCCGGCGAATCTTCTTCGCGCCTTGCACGTCGATGCTCAACACGACGTCGCGTCCCCGGGCCAGGGCCGCCGCGACCGGCCGGCGCGGCGTGCCGTACCACGCGCCGTGCACCCGCGCCCATTCCAGCAGCCGGCCGGCCCGCTTGAGGCGCTCGAACGCCGCGGGCGACACGAACTGGTACTCCCGGCCGGCCCGCTCGCCCGACCGCGGCGCGCGCGTCGTCACCGACACCGAGCGGACCAGCCCTGGAGACGTCCGCCCGAGCTCACGCACGACCGTCGTCTTGCCGCCCCCGGAAGGGCTTGAGATCACGTACAGCCGTCCCGCGCGCCGTCTCATCCGTGGCGCAAGTCCTGCAGCCGCTGCGCGACCGTCTCCGGCTGCAGACTGGACAGGATGACGTGGTCCGAATCCGTGATGATGACCGTCCGTGTCCGCCGTCCATTCGTCGCGTCGATGAGCTTGTGCTGCCGACCGGCCGCTTCCCGCAGCCGCCGGATCGGCGACGGGTCAGCCGACACCACCGCCACGATATGCGCGACCGCCACCGCGTTGTCGAATCCGATATTCAGCAGCGCACCCGAGCTCATGCGCGGCTACTCGAGATTCTGCGCTTGCTCGCGGATCCGTTCGATGGCGCCCTTGATGTCGACGACGTCCTTCGACGCTTCGGGGTCGTCCACCTTCGCGCCCAGCGTGTTCGTCTCCCGCGTCAGCTCCTGCGCGATGAAGTCCAGCTGGCGCCCGACGAGCCGCCCCTGCGCGAGCGTCTGCCTGAGGTGCGCCAGGTGGCTCTCCAGCCGCACCATTTCTTCGTTGATGTCCGTTTCGCGCACGAGCGCGGCCACTTCCTGCAGCTGCGGCACGGTGCGCGAGCCCTTTGCGCCCAGCAGCTCCCGGATCCGCGCGGCGAGCTGCGCCCGCTGCGCCCGCAGCGCCCGCGGCGCGCGCCGCTTGACCGCGCGCAGCGCCCGTTCGATCACCGCCACCTGCCGGCGCAGATCCGTCGCCAGCCGCGCGCCCTCGCGCCGGCGCGTGCGCACCAGCTCCGCCAGCGCGTCCTTCGCCGCCTGTTGCATCGGCCCCCAAAGATCGTCGGTCGTCACCCGCTCCTCGGGCAACGACACCGCGCTCGGCAGTCTGAGCAGATGATCCAGCGTGACCGGCCCTTTGAGGCCCAGCTTGGTTCTGAGCTCGAGCAGCGCCTGGTGGTACTCCGCCAGCAGGCGCTCGTCGAGCTTGACGTGCCGCCCTCCGCGTCCGTCCTGCTGGACGGTCACGCTCACTTCCACGCGCCCGCGCGCAAGGCGCTCGCGGATCAGCTCCGCCAGCCGCCCCTGCGCGGCCGCCAGGCCGGCGGGCATCCGGTAGTCGATCTCCAGATACCGGTGATTGATGCTGCGCAGCTCGACGTGCACGTCGCGGCCTCCGGCGCGAGCCGCGCCGCGGCCGTAGCCCGTCATGCTCTGCACCGGACTGCGCGCGCCCGGCATCAGGCCTCCCGGGTCTGGAGCGCCGCCTTCGGCGCGGCCAGCAGCTCGTCGGCGGCGAACCAGAGCGCGATCTCGCGCTCGGCCTCTTCGGGCGTCGCCGAGGCGTGGATCACGTTCTCCATGATCCCTGCCTCCGTCATCCGCCCGAGCGACCCGCGGATCGATTGGGGGTCGGCCTTCTCGGGATGCGTCGCGCCCGTCACCTGCCGCACCCGCTCCACGGCCCCCGGCCCCCACAACACCAGCGCCAGCACGTAGCGGACGCCGTGGATTTCCCCGCTCAGGTGCCGGATCAGGTCCTCAAAGAACGGCTTCGTCTTCAGGTGCTGATAGTGCTCTTCGGCGAGCTCCCGGCTCACGCGCACCGTCTTCGCCCCCAAGATCTCCAGCCGCAGCGGCTCGAGTTTCGACAGCGCCGCGCCCACTTGGCCGCGCTGAATGGCATCGGGCTTGAAAATCACCAGAGTCGATTCGTTCGCCATCAGACGGTCCCGCACAAACGCTCGATGAGGCGGTTGAGATCCTCCGTCGAATAATACTCGATCACGATCTTCCCTCGCGAGCCGCGGCTCAGGACGCCGACTTTCGTGCCCAGCGCCTGACGCAGCTGCGCTTCGAGCGCCGCGGCATCGGTGTTCGGCTCCTTCCGCGCGCGCCCTGCGCCCGAAGACGCTGCGTGCTCAAGCTGACGCACCGACCATCCGCGCGCCACCGTCTGCGCGCACAACGCCTCCTGACGGTTCGGGAGCTCGATGCCCGCCAGCACCTTCGCGTGGCCGAGAGCAATGGTCCCCTCCGCCAGCGCGCTCTGGACGCGCTCCGGTAGACGCAACACGCGAAGCAGATTCGCCACGGTCGCCCGGTCCTTCCCGACGGCGTCCGCCACATTCTCCTGTGTGTACCCGAACTCGTCAAGCAATCTTGCGTAACCCTTGGCTTCCTCGATCGGATTCAGGTCTTCCCGCTGGATGTTTTCGATCAGAGAATATTCTAGGGCCTCGCGGTTAGAGAGCTCCCGGACTAGAGCCGGGATGGTCCGCATGCCGAGCGCCTTCGCCGCCTGCCACCGGCGCTCCCCGGCCACGAGCTCAAAGCCTCCGGACGGAATTGGACGGACGATGACCGGCTCTATAACCCCTTGCCGGCGAATGGATTCCTTCAGCTCATCGAGCTTTGAAGTGCCGATCATCCGGCGCGGTTGATATTGTCCTTCTCGGATCTCATCCGGGGCAATCATCCTCAACCCTTCCAGATGCGACGCCGCCTTTGACTCATCGACCTCCCGCGCTTCCTGCGTTGGCCCGATCAAATCCGCAAGTCCACGTCCAAGTCGCTTTGTCATGTTCCCACCGCCTGTTGCTCCGACCGCACACCAATGCCGCAACGCATCATAACCTCTTGTGCAAGAAGCTGATACGATATTGCACCAGGCGAGTTCGGATCGTACAGGCAGATGGGCTTGCCGAAGCTCGGGGCCTCGGCGAGCCGGATATTTCTTGGTATCGCCGTCTCGAACACCGCCTCTTTGAAATAGCTGCGAACTTCCTCGGCGACTTCCCTGTTGAGTCTCGACCGGAAGTCAGTCATCGTCAAGACAATTCCGCCAAGTTGCAATGCCGGATTCAGATTCTTTTTGACGAGTTCGATCGCTCGCATGAGCGAGTTTAAACCCTCAAGAGCCAAGTACTCGCACTGTACTGGAACAATGGCTTTTTCAGCCGCGACCATGGCATTGACTGTGATCAGTCCCAGAGACGGTGGACAATCGAAAATCACACATTCATATTCCTGTCTGACCGCATCGCACGCCCGCCTGATGACGAATTCTCGTCCTGACAGTGTCGCAAGATACGGCTCGGCTCCTGCCAACTCAATGCTTGACGGCACAAGATCAAGCCGGTCGACGGGAGTTTGAATGACGGCTTCGCGCAATGGAACATCGTTGATGATCGCCTGATACACGTCCCTGGCGAGATTGCGAGGCGCCCCGCAGGAGGTCGAGGCGTTCCCCTGCGCATCAAGATCTACCAGGAGGGTCTTGCGACCGGAGAGAGCGATGTACGATGCAATATTCACGGCGGTGGTCGACTTTCCAACACCGCCCTTCTGATTGCACACGGCAAGAACTGAGCCCATAGTTCTCCAATGTTCCACGTGGAACAATTGCGCAACTGCTTCGCCTGCATTCTATACTGATAATCATAAATTGCAACTGAAATCCGGCAACGCAACCAGCAAACAGATTATGCACACCTGTGGATAACCTGTGATTACTTTGCGACCCTATATATAGCAATTGAGAGCAGGCTGTTCACGACCCAATAGAGCATGAGGGAAGACGGCAGATTGTAACACATGACAAGGAACATCGCCGGCATCAGAGGTCCAGACATAAGTTTTGCTCCAGGAGCATTGGATTGAACCTTGGAGGCCCCTTGCGACATTTTCGTCTGTAGATACATTCCGAAACCCATGATAATGGGAAGAATATTGAAATCGCCACCAAACCACGGAATGGTAAATGGCAGTGAAAACAGTTTGTCCGGTAGCGAGAGATCCTTTATCCACAGGAATCCCGCACCACGCAGAGCGATGTAATGCGGAATCGCTCTGAAGAATGCGATGATGACAGGGAACTGAACGAGCATGGGAAGGCAGCCGCCAAGAGGGCTCACCTTATGCTCCTTGTATAGTGCAAATACTTCCCGCTGAGCACGTTGTGGATCTGACTTGTATTTTTCCATTATGGCCTGTTGCCGCGGCTGCAGCTCTTGAAGCTTACGGATTGACCTAAAACCCATCAGGCTGAACGGAGCCATGATGATCGTTACAAGGCACGCAAAGAGTATGATTGAGACGCCGTAATTGCCAGTGATGCCTGCAGCCCACCCAAGGAAGCTCAGCATCATAAGTCCGATCTTCCCAAGGATGCCTACTGGGATTGCCTCATCAAATCCGGCATTAGTCATGTAGAAATAATCTCTTGGACCGAAATACAATGAGAGCTCATTTGAGGATTCAATGGTCGATTTAGTGGCGATGAGATTGGATGGAGATGCAAGAATCACGCTTTGAGCAAAACCAGCTGATGGTTTGAGGGACTGGCAAAAATAAGTCTCAGCTAGAGTTAGGAATAATGTTCCACGTGGAACATTTTTGATCTTCTTCTGGACTCCGAATGACTTATGCGAGCGCTTTCCGTCCTCCTGATCAGCGACCACAGCGATCGCCTCAAGTCGCGAGAATCGATCGCCATCGCCACCTCGCTCCATTTGCCAGACCTGAAAAGCCGTGAAAGGCTGCCCAGCTGCTCCAGTGAGCCGCACGTGCACCACGGGTCGCTTTTGATCAATATCAAACGCAAGCTGGAAGTGCGTTGACCCTCTTGACCGACCTGAAAGAAGAATTTGGCCTGGGCCTCTGTTATCCAGTTGCCACTCAATACCTTCATTTCCCACGTGGAATTGTACAAGCGGAATGTCGCCACCGAAATCGACTCGTGCTGTATCCCCATCAACACTGAAGTCTTTCAATACGACTCGGCGGATTGATCCAGACGTAACACCAATGCTCACAGCTAGTTGCTGGGATTCAATAATGGCAGTTTTCTCTTCAGGGGCAGGGGAGAGCACCGCATTAGCATCAACGTCGGCAAGCGGCGCTGCAACAGGCGTTGACGCGTCTGTTTGAGATGGATCGGTCGCATGTTTGACAGGAATCCGATCCACCGATTTTGTGAACACAGGCATATAGAGCGAAAGAAAAATTGCAGAGATGACCGCCGCAAGAATGATTCGTCGCTCCATCAGAGCCTCATTTCACCGGATCGTATCCGCACTCGCCAAACGGCCGGCATCGAACCAGGCGTCTCAGCGTCATCCATGATCCACGCAGCGCCCCATGCTGTCTGAGCGCTTCCGTCGCATATTCCGAGCAGCTAGGGACGAACCTGCACTCGCATAACATCATGGCAGGACGAATGTTACGATAAGCCTTGACTGCGGTGATCAATGCGGTACTCGGGAAATTAGCCCAGCTCGAGTGCATAATGTCACGACCTCCTCCTGGAACTCCGACGGCGGGCACGTCTCCGCCGGCGGCCGGATCAGGATGACGATATCGTTTCCTGGAAGGAACCGCCTGTTGGAATCGAACAGGGCTGTGCGCAACACACGCTTCAACCTGTTGCGCGACACGGCTCGGCGAATGCCGCGGTGAGTTCGTAACCCGATTCGCGCGTCAAGCCGGTCCGTCCCGACGAACCCGACGGATGCCGCACGTCCGTGCACCCATGATCCGCACCGGGACACCTCGCGAAATGCCTTGGTCCGCTTCAACGGCACCGTCGGGGACATGCGGCTCCGGCATGCGAATGGCGCGGTGAGATTCCGCGCGGGACGTCACTCGGGTATGAGCTGCCAGCGGCCCTTGCGACGGCGCCGCTGGAGGGTCTTCCGGCCGCCGGATGTCGCCATCCGTCTCAGGAAGCCATGCGTTCTGGCGCGCTTGAGGTTGGATTTGTTCTTCAGGTGTTTTTTCATGTTGCGCGCATTATACGGACTCGGATGCGCGCAACGCAAGGAGAAACAGCTTGAGCGCGGTTAACGCACTCGCTATAATAGTCGGGCTTCCAAGGGACACCGCCACACGGCTGCCGGTGCATGGCCTGTGGAAAACGTGTGAAGGCTGTGGAAAACCCTCCTTTTGATTGGTCTCAGACCCAGTCGGAGTTACGGGAACGGCTTGGTTCCGACGTTGTGGACCGCTGGCTCGAGCCGCTGAGGATCTCCAGCGTCTCGGACGAGCAGGTCGTGCTCGAGGCCCCCAACCAGTTTTTCCGCGATTGGGTCGCGTCGCATTACCTGGAAACGCTCAGGCAGTACTCCGGAAGCCGCGCCGTGCAGGTTGTGGTCGCCACAGCGTCCACCTCCTCCGTCCCCGCCGCGGCGGCCCTACGCCCTCCTCCGGAAGAGTCGGGGCCTCCGGGGCCCGGGCCCGACGCGTCTTCGTCCAGGTCGTGGGACGGGGGATTGAACAGGAAGTTTACGCTCGAGCGCTTTGTCGTCGGACCCAGCAACCGGTTTGCGCACGCCGCATCGCTGGCCGTCGCGGAATCGCCCGCGCGAGCCTACAACCCGCTGTTCATCTATGGGGGCGTGGGCATGGGCAAGACCCATCTCATGCAGGCGATCGGCCACGCGATCCTTCAGCGCTGGCCGGACCGCCGGGTCGTCTATCTCTCCAGCGAGCAGTTCGCGAACGAGCTGATTCTTGCGATCCAGGTCCGGCAGACGCCCCGGTTCCGCGAACGCTACCGCACCGTTGACGTGCTCCTGGTGGACGACATCCATTTTATCGCCGGCAAGGAGGCGACCCAGGAAGAGTTTTTCCACACCTTCAACACGCTGTACGACGCGCACAAACAAATCATCATGTCCAGCGACCGCTCTCCGAAGGATATCCCCGGCCTCGAAGACCGGCTGGTGTCCCGGTTCGAATGGGGGCTCGTGACGGACATCCAGCCGCCGGATCTGGAGACGCGCACCGCCATCGTCCGCAAAAAAGCGGAGGAATCGAACGTGGAGGTCCCGGACGCGGTCACCGCGTTCATCGCGGAGCAGATCTCATCGAACATCCGGGAACTCGAGGGCGCGCTGATCCGCGTCATCGCCTACTGCGACTTTTTCAACAAGCCGCGGACGGTCGAGACCGCGCAGGAAGTGCTCAAAGACATGGTGCGGGAGGTGAGCTCGCGCGTCACGATCGACATGGTGCAGGAGCGGGTGGCGGAATACTTCCGCGTGGAGTTGCGCGAGATCCGCGGGATCAAGCGCCAGCGGTCGATCTTATTCCCTCGGCAAATCGCCATGTACCTGAGCCGCCGGCTGACGGACGCGTCGCTGCCGGAGATCGGTCGCGCCTTCGGCGGACGTGATCACACCACCGTCTTACATGCGGTTGACAAGATCGAGCGGGAAATTACACAGGATCCGCACAAGCGCGCGGCGGTGGACCGCCTGCAAGAGCTCGTCGTGGAAGCATCCCGGCGCTGAATCATTGTCGCGGTCCGCACAGAGTGCACAAGCCCGGCGAGTACCACGGCGGCTAATTGTTTCTTAAGAATAAAAACTAACCGTATTAAGGGGTGTGGAATGTGGGGAAACGGTGGAGAACGCCCGTGAGCCCGTCGGGAGGCGAGTGAGCATGCGCATCAGTCTTCCGCAGCCGCAGCTGCTTCGGCATTTACAGATGGTGGAGCACGCCGTGAACGATCGGAGCACGCTGCCGATCCTGTCGAATGTCTTGGTGCAGGTGGAGGGGAACGAGGTGGTGCTGACCGCGACGGATCTCGATGTGGGGATCCAGTGCCGGTTCCCGCTCGGCCAGGCGGCGGCACCGGGTGCGGTGGCGCTCCCGGCAAGGAAGCTGACGACCATTATCCGGGAACTGCCTGAGGAGGTGGTTCAGCTCGAAGCGAAGAAGAACCACACGGCCACGGTGAATTGCGGCCGGAGTAACTTCAGGATCCCGGGTCTTCCTCCGGAAGATTTTCCTGTGTTGCCTGTCGCCGAGTCCGGGGCGTGGTGCGCGATTTCCCAGGGGACCCTGAAGGCGCTCCTGGACCGGACGATGTACGCGATGTCGCTTGAAGAGACGCGGTTTATCCTGAACGGGACGCTGTGCATCGCTGAGAAGGACACGCTGAAACTTGTGGCGACAGACGGCCGGAGGCTGGCGATCGCGAGCGGGGCACTGGTGAAAGCGGCGCCGGAGCCGTTTCAAGTCGTCGTGCCGGCGAAAGCGGTCAAGGAGCTCTCCCGGTTATTGGACCGGGCGGAGCCCGGAGAGGTGGAACTCGCGCCGTTGAAGGACAACCAGTTCATGTTCAAATTCGGCGGGGCCACGCTGATGACCCGGCTGATCGACGGGCAGTTCCCGCAGTACGATAAAGTCGTGCCGCCGGCCACCAAGCAGGCATTCAGTTGCCGGCGGGAACTCCTGGCGAACGCGGTCCGGCGCGCAAGCCTCATGACCACGGCCACCTCGCAAGCGGTCGTCTTCGAGCTCTCGGAGAACCTGCTGGTCGTCTCGAAGGAGTCTCCGGAGGTCGGCAGCGCCCGCGAGGAAATCCAGGTATCCTACGGCGGCGAGGCGATGACGGTCGCGTTCAACCCCGAGTTCTGGCTCGACGTGCTCAAGGTGCTGGACGGCGACGAGGTGAAGATCGAAGTCGGCGGCGCGGACCGTCCGGCGGTGATCCGGGAGCCGGAGTTCACGTACATCGTGCTGCCGATGCGCATCAGCTGACGATGGCTGAGCGGATCGGCGCGGTCATCAGGGAATTGATCGGCCAGGCGCAGGCCGCCCAGGCGCCGCTCTTTGCGATTCAGCGGCAGTGGCGGGAGCTGGTGGGCCCGGCGCTGGCGGCGCACTCGAAGCCCGTGCGCCTTGCGCGGGGCCGGCTGACGGTTCATGTGCACCAGCCCGGGGACGCCTTCGCGTTCAACTACCGGAGGCGGGACATCCTCGAGGCGCTCAGGCGCGAACCCGCCTGGCAGGTCAGCGAGCTCGTGATCCGGCCCGGTTCCCTATGACACAGAGGCACAGAGAGCCGAGCACACCACAGAGGACACAGAAACGAACGTCGGGACGCCTCTGTATGGATGCTGTGACCTCTGTGGCGCGGAAGCGCCATGGGGTATTTGGTTGATAGGCAGCGGGCGCTCCGCACGGGAGACATCGTCGCCGTGCTGAGCGTGCGCTGGCGCCGGATCCGCAGCCGCGTCATCCTCAAGGACAACAGTTTGTATCAGACGCTGACCCGTCCCGGCGTGCTCGCCGGGAGGGCGGACCCATCCGGCGTGTGGATGCCGGGACGAGTGACGCGCACGCGGCGCAAGCGGGAGGGACCACGGACGTGAGTCGGCAACGATGACCAAGACGGCGCGCAAGACCCCGCCGGCGGGCGGATACGACGCGAGCAGCATCCAGGTGCTGGAAGGGCTTGAGGCGGTCCGGCGCCGCCCCGGCATGTACGTGGGCGACAACGGCACCCGCGGGCTGCATCATCTCGTCGAGGAGGTGGTGGACAACTCGATCGACGAGGCGATGGCCGGGTATTGCAAGCGGATCGATGTCCTCGTGCATCAGGACAACTCGATCACCGTCATCGACGACGGCCGCGGCATTCCGGTCGACATGCACAAAACGGAGAAACGGCCGGCGCTTGAGGTCGTGATGACCAAGCTGCACGCGGGCGGGAAGTTCGATCAGCGGACGTATAAGGTCGCGGGGGGGCTCCACGGGGTCGGCGTGTCGGTGGTGAACGCGCTCTCGGAATGGCTCGAGGTCGAAGTGCGCCGCGACAGCAAGGTATACCGGCAGCGCTACCTGCGCGGCAAGCCCGCGTCGAAGATCACGGTCGTCGGCAAGGCCTCGGGCACCGGGACGCGCGTCACGTTCAAAGCGGACCGCGAGATCTTCAAGAACGGGATCGTCTACAACTACGACACGCTGACCAACCGGCTGCGCGAGCTCGCGTTCCTGAACAAGGGCCTCACGATCGCGCTCAAGGACGAGCGCAGCGACAAGGAGACCGTGTTCAAGTTCGACGGCGGCATCAAGCAGTTCGTGGAATTCCTGAACAAATCCAAGACGCCGCTGCACAACGCGATCACCTTCGAGGACACGCGGTCCGACGTCACCGTCGAGGTGGCGATGCAGTACAACGACGGCTATGCCGAGCACCTGTTTTCCTTCGCGAACAACATCAATACGGTGGACGGCGGCACGCACCTCTCGGGCTTCAAGTCCGCGCTGACCCGGACGGTCAATCAGTATTGCAAGGCGAAAAACCTCTTCAAGAGCGACACCTTGACGATCGAGGGCGACGACGCCCGCGCGGGGCTCACCGCGGTCGTGAGCGTCAAGGTGCCGCAGCCGCAGTTCGAGGGGCAGACCAAGGCGAAGCTCGGCAACCCCGACGTGGAGGGCATCGTCACGTCCGTGGTCAACGAGCGGCTCTCGACGTTCCTCGAGGAGCATCCGTCGGTCGCCAGCAAGATCGCGAGCAAGTGCATCACGGAAGCGCGGGCGCGCGAGCGGGCGCGGCACGAGCGGGAGCTGGTCCGCCGGAAGGGGCTGCTCGATTCGAGTGCCCTCCCCGGCAAGCTGGCGGATTGTTCGGAGCGGGACGCGGCGCTGTGCGAGCTGTACATCGTCGAGGGGGACTCCGCGGGCGGTTCGGCGAAGCAGGGGCGGGACCGCCGCTTTCAGGCGATCCTACCGATCAAGGGCAAGATCCTGAACGTGGAGAAGGCCCGGCTCGACAAGGTCCTGACGAACGCGGAAATCCGCACGATCATCACCGCGCTGGGCTGCGGCGTGGGAAGCGAGCTCGACCTTGGGAAGCTGCGCTACCACAAGATCATCATCATGTGCGACGCCGACATCGACGGCAACCACATCCGCACGCTCCTGCTCACGTTCTTCTACCGGCAGCTCAAGCCGCTCATCGAATCGGGCCACATCTACATCGCCCAGCCGCCGCTGTACAAGATCTCGCGGGGGAAGCGTGAGGAGTACATCGAGACGGAAGCCGAGCTGGCGAACCTCCTGGTGGAGCTGGGGGCGGAGGGGGACACGCTCTCCCACGGCAAGTCGAAGCGGACCTACAAGGACAAAGCGCTTCTGGACCTCCTGCGCCTGCTGGTCGATGTCGACGGCGTGGTGCGCGGGCTGCGGCGGCACCGGATCGACGCGGCCAGGTACCTCGAGGAGGTCGACGGCAAGCAGGGGCCGCCCCTCTACGTCATCCGGCTGAAGGACCAGGAGCATTTTCTTCGCACGGACGAAGAGCTCGCCAAGTTCGCTTCGAAGCACGACCTGGACGTCGAGGCCCTGGAGGGCGGCGGCGTCGCCGGGGTACGCTTTGCGGAAATCTACGAGGCGCCGGAGCTGGCGTCGCTGGGCAAACGGCTCACGAAGTCGGGCCTCTCGCTTGAGCAGTATCTGCCCGGCGGCGCGGCGGGCGCCTTCAAGCTGGCGGACGATCAGGACGCGCAGGCGTACGCCTCGCTGCAGGAGGTGCTGCACGCGGTCCAGGAGGAAGGCCGGCGCGGCATGACCATCCAGCGCTACAAGGGGCTCGGGGAAATGAATCCGCACCAGCTGTGGGAGACCACCATGGACCCCGCGCGGCGCGCGATCCTGAAGGTGTCGTCGGAGGATTCCGTCGAAGCGGAGAGCATGTTCACGACGCTGATGGGCGAAGAAGTCGAGCCGCGGAAGCAGTTCATCGAAGAGCACGCGCTCGAGGTGAAAAACCTCGACGTCTGAGGGCCAACCGCACATGTATACGATGGGGGAGCGGGTCATCCCGCGCGAGATCGAGGAGGAGATCAAGGACTCCTACCTCTCCTATGCGATGAGCGTCATCATCGGGCGCGCGCTGCCCGACGTCCGGGACGGCCTGAAGCCGGTCCACCGGAGGATTCTCTACGCGATGCAGGACCTGGGCCTCTCGCCCGGGAAGCCGTACAAGAAGAGCGCGAGAATCGTCGGAGAAGTCCTCGGGAAGTACCACCCGCACGGCGATGTCGCGGTGTACGACGCGCAGGTGCGCATGGTGCAGGACTTCAGCCTGCGCTACCCGCTCATCGACGGGCAGGGGAACTTCGGTTCGATCGACGGCGACGCCGCGGCGGCGATGCGGTATACGGAAGCCCGCTTGGCGGCGATCGCCCAGGAGCTCCTGGCCGACATCGAGAAGGAGACCGTTGATTTCGGTCCGAACTTCGACGGATCGCTCATCGAGCCGAAGGTCCTGCCGTCACGGCTGCCGAACCTGCTGGTGAACGGGTCCAGCGGCATCGCCGTCGGGATGGCGACCAACATCCCGCCGCATAACCTGGCGGAGATCGTCGACGCGGTCTGCGCGGTGATCGACGACCCGTCGATCGAGCTGCCCAAGCTGATGCGGCACGTGCAGGGTCCGGACTTCCCGACGGGCGCGATCATTTGCGGCAAGGACGGGATCAAGGACGCCTACGCGACGGGCCGGGGCTCCCTGCGCGTGCGCGCGCGCGTGCAGTTGGAGCAGCTCAAGGGCAACCGGCAGGCGGTGGTCATCACGGAACTGCCGTATCAGGTGAACAAGGCGAACCTCCTGGAGACGATCGCCAAGCTTGTGAACGAGAAGACCGTGGAAGGGATCTCGGATTTGCGCGACGAATCCGACAAGGACGGGCTGCGGGTCGTCATCGAGCTCAAGCGGGACACCAACGACCAGATCGTGCTGAACCAGCTCTACAAGCACACGCAGATGGAGACGACGTTCGGCATCATCATGCTGGCGCTCGCCGATGGGCGTCCGCGGGTGCTGGGGCTCAAGCCGATGCTCCAGTGCTTTATCGAGCACCGCAAGGACGTCGTGATTCGCCGCACGCGCCATGACCTGGCGAAGGCGGAGGACCGCGCCCACGTCCTGGAGGGGCTGAAGAAGGCCCTGAAGCACCTGGACGCGGTCATCAAGACAATCCGGCAGTCGAAGACGCCCGCCATCGCGAAGGAGGCGCTGGTGAAGCGCTTCAACTTCACCGAGCGGCAGGCCCAGGCGATCCTGGAAATGCAGCTGCAGCGCCTCACGGCGCTGGAGCGGGAGAAGCTGGAGGCCGAGTACCTCGAGCTCATCAAGAAGATCGAGTATTACCAGTCGCTCCTGAAGAGCGAGCAGAAAGTGCTCGGCGTGATCAAGGCGGAGCAGCAGGAGCTCAAGGAGCGCTTCGGCGATGCGCGCCGCACCGAGATCCTCGGGGAGGTGAAGGACTTCAAGATCGAGGACCTGATCGCGGAAGAGGACGTCGTCATCACGATCAGCCACTCGGGCTACATCAAGCGGCTGCCGGTGTCGGCGTACCGGCGGCAGCGGCGCGGCGGGGTCGGGGTGACCGCGATGGACACGAAGGACGAGGATTTCGTCGAGCACCTCTTCGTCGCCTCCACGCACGAGACGCTCATCTTCTTCACCGACAAGGGGCGGGCGTACTGGCTCAAGGTGCACGAGGTCCCGCAGGCCAGCCGCTACGCGCGCGGCACGGCGATCGTGAACCTCCTGGCGCTCACCGGAGGCGAGCGGCTCTCGACCTTCATCGCGGTGAAGCGCTTCGAGGAAAAGCGATTCCTCGTGATGGCGACCGCCTCGGGTATGGTGAAGAAAACCGCGCTGGAAGCCTACAGCAATCCCCGCAAGGCCGGCATCATCGCGATCACCGTCGAATCCGGCGATGAGCTGATCGAGGTGATCGTCACCGATGGGGAGCGGGAGCTCCTCCTGCTGACGCGCCAGGGCAAGGCGATCCGGTTCCCGGAGGCCCAGGTGCGGGAGACCGGCCGCTCGGCCCGCGGGGTGCGCGGGGTGCGCCTCGAGAAGAACGACGGCGTGATCGCGATGGCCGTCGTCCAGCCGAAGGCGGACCTCGTGACGGTGACAGCGCTCGGGTTCGGCAAGCGGACGCCGCTGGAAGCGCACCGGGTGCAGAGCCGGGGCGGGAAGGGCATCATCAGCATCAGGGTCACGGAGAAGAACGGCGAGGTCGTCGGCGCCAAGACGGTGACGGACCGGGATGAAGTCATGCTCATTTCGCAGGAAGGCATGATGGTCCGCTGCCCGGTCAAGGACGTGCGCGAAACCGGACGCGCGGCGCAGGGCGTGCGGCTCATCAGCATCAAGGGGAAGGACCGCGTCGCGTCCGTGGCGGCCGTCGTCCCAAAGGAAAAGGAAGAAGCGGACATCGAGGAGCTCCCCGGAGGCGAAGAGGCGGCGGCAAAGACGGAATCGCCGGGAGCCCAGGCCGGGGAGGCGGAACCCTCCGGAGCGGAACCCGCCGCGACTCCGGAGCCCAACGCCGCGCGGAAAGCGCCGGCCAAGAAACCGCCCGCGCCGCGCCGCGCCAAAGCCGCAGCCGCGCCGAAGCGCAAACGGCGCTAACTGCTTAACCGGGACCGGTCTGAAGCTGGAAACTGGAGGATGGAAGCTAGAACTCGCGGTGGAGAATTGAGCGAGCTCTTTCGAGCTTCTAGCGTCCAGCCTCCAGCTTCCGACCATGGATTTTCACGGATTCGTGTCCCCATCGTCTAATGGTCAGGACACCCCGCCTTCGGCGGGGCGGTGGGGGTTCGATTCCATGGTGCATACCGTCTATATTCTTAAGAGCTTGCGTACAGGCCGCCGGTACATTGGAGTGACTCAGGATCTCCAACGTCGTCTTGCAGACCACAATCGCGGGAAAAACAAGTCTGTGCGCGGTCGTGGACCTTACGAAGTTATCTGGACTGAGGAATGCGCAACCCGAGATGAAGCCGTACAGCGCGAGAAGCAGCTCAAGCGACAAAAGGGCGGAGAAGGGTTAGGGCGGCTTCTTGCCGCGAACGCGCGAGGCGAATAACAATTCGTGTCCCCATCGTCTAATGGTCAGGACAAGAGCCTTTCGAGCTCTCGGTGGGGGTTCGATTCCCCCTGGGGACACGGGACTCTTCGGCACGAAGTCAGAAGTCGCCGGGAAGCTGGAGGATGGACGCTAGAAGCTGGAATTATCGAACGGTGGAGGCGACTCCCGGTTTCCGGCTTCTCGCCCGCTCTTAACCGCTGATGAGGTCAACGGGAGACTACTGGCTCGCACGCGGACGGGTGATCGCACCGAACGGCGTCCTCGAGGGCGCCGTTCGCGTCTCGGGTGGGGCGATCTCGATGGTGGCGTCCCGGCCCCCGCGGCGATCCAGGGCGATCGACGTCGGCGGGAGGCTGATCGCTCCCGGGTTCATCGACCTGCATGTCTGGGGCGACCCCGAGCGGCTCGCGCGGGAGCTGCCCGCGCAAGGCACGACGGCGTTTCTCATCGGGATCGGGCCGGAGCCTCCGAAGGTGTTCAGGGCGCGTCGGAGGGTCACGGGGCCGCCGTCAGGCGCGCGGTGCCTCGGCGCGCACTGCGAAGGCCCGTTTCTCTCGCCGGCGCGGCCCGGCACGCTGCCGGCGCGGTGGATGCGGAGGCCGGCCGGCGCCGACCTGAACGCGATGGCGCGCCTGGGGGCCAGGATCGTGACGCTCGCGCCCGAACGGCCGGGCGCGCTCGAGGCGATCCGCTGGCTCCGGCGCCGGCGCATCGTGGTGTCGCTCGGGCACAGCGACGCGGACGCGGAGACGGCCGAGCGCGCGGCCGCGGCCGGCGCGCGGGCGGTGACGCACGTCTTTAACGGCATGCGGCCGTTTCACCACCGCGCGCCCGGGCTCATCGATGCGGCGCTCGCGGACCCGCGGCTGACGGCGATGGTGATCGCGGACGGCCATCACGTCAGCGCGAGCGCGCTCGCGCTCCTCCTGCGGCAGAAGGGGTGGCGCGGGACCGCTCTGGTGACGGATTCGGTCCGGGCCGTTCAGCAGGCGTGGCGGCTCACGTTCAACGGCGGCGTCTACCGGGACGCCCGCGGCGTCCTCGCGGGCAGCGCGTTGGCCATGATGCGCGCTGTCCGGAACGCCGTGGAGCTCGGCGGCGCGTCCGTCGAGGACGCGGTGCGGATGGCCGCGGAGACGCCGGCGCGGCTCTTGGGCGAGACCCGGCGCGGCGCGATCGCGCCGGGCCGGCGGGCGGACCTGGTCGTCCTGGACGAGCGCCTGCGGGTGTGCCTCACCATCATCGGCGGCGAGGCGGTGTACGGCGGCGTCTGACGGCGCCGTCCGGAAGGAGCCACGAACATCATGTGCGGCATCGTCGGATATGTGGGGTTCCGGGAGAGCGTGGAGACGATCCTCGAAGCGCTCGCCCGGCTCGAGTACCGGGGGTATGACTCGGCGGGCATCGCCGTTGTGGACGGCGGCAAGCTCGCCATCCGCCGCAAGGCGGGGAAGCTGCAGAGCCTGATCGAGGACCTGCGCCGGCGGCCCATCCGCGGCTCGGTCGGCATCGGGCATACGCGCTGGGCCACGCACGGGGAGCCCTCGGAAGCCAACGCGCACCCGCACGCGGACACCCACGGCCGCCTCGCCGTGGTCCATAACGGCATCATCGAGAATTACGCGCCGCTCAAGGAGCGGCTCCTCGGCCGCGGCCACGTGTTCCGCTCCAAGACGGACACGGAGGTCATCGTCCACCTCGTCGCCGAGTACGCGAAGCGGATGGGCGTCGCCCGGGCGTTCCGTCGGGCGCTGCGAGACCTGCAGGGCTCCTACGCGGCGTGTCTCGTGAGCGCCGATGAGCCCGGACGGATTTTCGGCGCCCGCCACGGCAGCCCGCTCATCGTGGGCATCGGCGCCAAGGAAGCGTTCTTCGCCAGCGACGTGCCGGCCATCCTCGGCTGGACGAAGCGGGTGGTCTATCTCAACGACGGCGACGTGGTGGAGCTCACCGCCTCCGGGCTCACGGTGACCGACCTGGCGGGACGCCGGGTCGCGCGCCGTCCGGCGCGGGTGACGTGGGACATCGGCTCGGCCCGCAAGGAGGGCTTCGCACACTACATGCTGAAGGAGATCCACGAGCAGCCGGCCGCCGTCGAGCAGACGCTCGCCAACCGGCTCGACGCCGCGAAGGGCCGCCTCCAGTTCGACGCCCGCACGCGGCGGTTTCTCGCCGGGCTGCATGCGCAGGAGAAGCTCATCATCATCGCCTGCGGCACCGCCTATCACGCGGGCCTGGTCGGGGAGTACATGCTGGAGGAGTTCGCGGGGATTCCGGTGGACGTGGACCTGGCTAGCGAGTTCCGCTACCGCGGGCCCATGCTGGACCGGCGCACGACGGTGATCGCCATCACGCAGTCCGGGGAGACCGCCGACACGCTCGCGGGCGTGCGTCTCGCGAAAGAGCGCGGGGCCAAGGTACTCGCCGTCTGCAACGTCATGGGATCGTCCATCGCCCGCGAGGCGGACGCGGTCCTGTACACGCACGCGGGGCCGGAGATCGCCGTCGCCTCGACCAAGGCGTACACGGCCCAGCTCACGGCGCTCACGCTCTTGACGCTCGCGCTGGCGAAGCGGCGCGGGCGGTTCTCGCGCGCCCGCTGGCGGCAGCTGCTCGGCGGTCTCGCGGCGCTGCCGGGGCTGATCGAGCGGACGCTCAAGCGGACCGAGGCGGACGCGCGCACCGCGGCGGCGAAGTACGCCGGATGCCGGAACTTCTACTACCTGGGCCGGCGGTACAACTACCCGAGCGCGCTCGAGGGAGCGCTGAAACTCAAGGAGATCTGCCCGCTCATCCACGCCGAGGGCTACGCGTCCGGGGAGATGAAGCACGGCCCCATCTCGCTCATCCGCATGGGCTGGCCCGTCGTCGTCCTGGCGCCCCAGTCCCCGGTGTACGAGAAGGTGGTGTCGAATATCGAAGAGGTCCGGGCGCGGCGGGGGGAATGTATCGTCGTCGCGTCCGAAGGGGACGCGCAGATCCGCCGCTGCGCCGACAGTCTGATGACGATCCCGAAGACCGAGGAGCTCTTCTCGCCGATTCTCGCGGCGGTGCCGCTGCAGCTGTTCGCCTATTACGTCGCCTGCGAGAACAAGTGCGACGTGGATCAGCCGCCCAACCTGGCCAAGAGCGTCACCGTGGAGTAGCACCCGGCGAGAAGGTGGAAGGTGGAAGATGGACGATGGAACGCGGGACGACACATGCAGGCGCCGCCACCACCTTCTACCATCTACACGCTCCCTTCTCGGATGTGACGGATGACGGGCACGCTGGCGGTGGTCTCGACGCCGATCGGCAACCTTTCGGACATGACGTTCCGCGGGGTCGAGACGCTCAAAGCCGCCTCGCGGATCGCCTGCGAGGACACGCGGCAGACGGCGAAGCTGCTCGCCCGCTACGGCATCCGCGCGCGCACCGTCAGTCTCCATGAGCACAACGAGCGGGCCCGGGCGCCCGAGCTGCTGGAGGCCCTGGAGGGCGGGGACACCGTGGCGCTCGTGTCCGACGGGGGGACCCCGCTCATCAGCGACCCCGGGTGGCGGCTGGTCCGTGGCGCGATCGAGCGAGGGATCGCGGTGACGTGGATCCCGGGGCCCTCGGCGCTGATCGGCGCGCTCGTCCTCTCCGGCTTGCCGACGGACCGGTTCACGTTCGAAGGGTTCTTGCCGGTGAAACCCGGCGCGCGCCGCCGGCGCCTGGAGACACTCGCCCGGGAGGGACGGACGGTGGTTCTGTTTGAGTCTCCGCACCGGCTGTGCCGGCTGCTGGGCGAACTGCGGGAGGCGGCGGGAGATGTGCAGGCGGCCTGCGCCAGAGAGCTCAGCAAGCAGTTCGAGGAGGTGCGCCGCGGCCCGGTCAGCGAGCTCGAGGCGCATTTTGCCCGCGTCACACCCCGCGGCGAATTCGTTGTCGTCGCCTCCATGCCAAACAAATCGGGGACGCTCTAGATAACATGATGAATGGTTCAAGGGGCGCATGATCAGGCATCACGGGCGGCTGATTGGACGCAAGCGAGGAAGGCCGAGGGGGAATTTATTCACAACTATCACGGCAAGAAAGGGATACCTAGAGCGTCCCCATGAATAGGGTGCATGAGACGGCGGTAATCGGGAAGGGCGTGTCGCTCGGAGACGGCAATGACATCGGGCCGGGCTGTATGCTCGAAGACGGGGTGGTCCTGGGCTCAGGGAACCGTCTGTGGATGAACGTCTATATCGGCCCCGGGACCACGATGGGGGACGAGAACCAGGTGCATATGGGAGCCGTGGTCGGCCATCAGCCCCAGGACCTGGCCTACACCGGAGCGGATACCTTCACCCGCATCGGCCACCGGAACACGATCCGGGAATACGTCACGATCCACCGGGGGACCAAGGACGGCACCGCGACCGAGATCGGCGATGACAATTTCTTCATGGCGAACGCCCACATCGCCCACAACTGCCGGATCGGCTCGAAGGTCATCCTGGTCAACCTGGCCAGCCTGACCGGCCATTGCGTCATCGGGGACCAGGCGTTCATCTCCGGCATCGTCGGCCTGCATCAGTTCACCCGGATCGGCCGCCTGGCCATGATCAGCGCCCTCTCGGCCGTCAACAAAGACGTGCCCCCGTTCATGCTGTGCGGGGGGCGGCCGGCGGTGGTCCAGGGCGTGAACGTCGTCGGACTTCGCCGGGCCGGATTCCCGCTACCGGTCCGGGAAGAGATCAGGAGAGCCCATAGGATCCTCTATCGGGAGGGGAGCAGCATCGGCACCGCGGTCGAGGAGCTGGAAAATTCGCTGCAGAGTCCCGAATCCAGGGAAATCCTCGAGTTTGTCAAGTCGTCCACGCGAGGAATTTGCGGCGGGATCGGCTCCGATCCATCCGAGTCTGAGGATTCCATCCTGCCTCGTCGGCGCCACGCCAGCGCTGAGTAAGCTTCTTTTCCTCTATATCTTGAGGTTTTTGCTCCCAGGCCTCACAAACCACTACGGAGTGGCATAACGATTTCCCGGCACACTGCACTTTTCATAAATAGATAAGAAAGATGTTGACAATCATTTTACTTTAGCTAAAATAGCTGGGCTGTTTAACGAGCAGGCTTGGAACCAACATGCAACTCGGCTGTGGGAGGCCTGGTAGGCATGGAAGGCAGGTTCCGTTCCGGACGTATTGTGTCCATTTGCGCGCTTGCGGCTGGCATGTTTCTTTTGCCTGTGAAGCAAGCGCTTCCTCAGGACCATGACAACCAGGCACTGCATCCAGTCCGAAGCGTCAACGCTTCGGACATTTTCATTTCCCCTGAGCTCGGGCATGTCGAAGCCGTGCATCAGCCACCCGGAGGGGGCTCAGGACAGCTGATTGTGTATTTCCAGGAGCCCCATGCCATCTACGAGGCCCAGCAGAGCCTCGCCACGATGCTGAAGACCCTGGTGAGTGAGCATGGACTCAGGCTCATCCTCATGGAGGGGGGCGAGGGGCATCTCGGGCTGGCCGAAATGCGCCGGTTCGGCTCCAAAGAAATCCGCTACCAGGTGGCCGGGAAATATCTGAAACTCGGTGTGATCAGCGCTCCGGAATACCTTGATATCATCCTGGACGCGCCGCTGTCGCTCTGGGGGGTGGAGGACGAGGCGATCTACAACGAGCAGGCGAAGGTCTTTCTCGCCGCGGATGAGATCCGAGCTCGAATCGCGCCCACGCTGTCCGATGCGAAGCGGGCCGCTTGGGCGCTGGCGGAGCGGGTGTTCCCGGCTCCGCTGATCGAGCTTGAACGCGCGGCTGCCGCATTCGATCAAG
>Ga0214471_10000681_pt1 | contig 27894 bp, 28 predicted proteins | sample RVTome_5_FD_207665 | JGI IMG/M metagenome (GOLD analysis project Ga0214471, IMG submission 207665) | Soil microbial communities from uranium-contaminated site in the Upper Colorado River Basin, Wyoming, United States - RVT142D155 | ecosystem: Environmental > Terrestrial > Soil > Contaminated >... | reverse complement strand
TCGAGGGGCCGGCCCCCCGTTTCGGTGCTCCGGAGTCAGACCTCGGTTTTGACCCCGATTGTCCCGAAGTCGACGTGCACGTGGTGCATCGCTGGTGCTACCTCGGCACGGCGCATTCGGAAGGCGAGCTTGCCGAGCTGCTTCAGGGCGCACGTCGGCCGCGCTTCGAGTTCGACCAGTACAAGGTGCTCGCGCGCCATCTCGCCAAGCCCCGGGTGCGCGTCGTCGATTTGCCGGCCCCCGCGCACTCGCCGCTCGAACTCGCGGCCTAGGGAATCACCGAGCATGCATTGCGAGCTGCTGGTGCCGGCGCTTTTCCCCGCGCGCGCGCGGCTGCTCGCGGCCCTCGCGGCGCAACGCCTGCCAGCGCTCGAGCTGCTGCTCGCGCGCGGCAGGCACGCTGGCCACGAGTGTGCGCTTCCCGAGCGCTGGCTGCTCGAGCAGTTCGGCTGCAGCGGTGCACCGCTCCCGGCGGGGGCGCTGACTGCGTTGGCCGACGGCGCAGGCGCCGACGTTTCATCCGTAGATGGCTCTTGGTCGCGCGCCGACCCGGTCCACCTGCGAGTGGACCGCGACCGCCTGACGCTCGTGCCGGGCGCGGCGCTCGAGGTGTCCGGCGAGGAGGCCGCGGCGCTGTGCGAAGCGCTCAACCGCCACTTTTCGCCCGAGCTCCGCTTCCACCCGCCTCATCCCAGGCGCTGGTGCGCGCGGCTCGGCACCGCAAAGGGCCCGGACTCGGCGCCAACGCTCGAGGTCGCGGGAGAGGACGTCAGCGCGCATCTGCCCTCTGGCGAGGACGCGAGCCGCTGGCACGCGTTGTTAAACGAAATTCAGATGGTGCTGCACGCTGCCCCCGTGAACGAGGCGCGCGAGCGCAGGGGCGAGCCACCGGTCAATAGCGTCTGGCTGTGGGGCCCTGGCGCGCTGCCAAGCGGGGTGCGCGCACGCTGGCGGTCGGTCAGCGCCGATGATCCGGTAGCGCTCGGGCTGGCGCGGCTCGCTGGCGTCGCGCAGCGCCGCCTCGCGGTCGATTTTCAGGCGTGGATGGCGCAGGCACCCGAGGGCGGTTGCCACCTGATCGTGCTCGAGCAGCTGCGCGAGCCCCATGCGCTCGGCGACGCGCAGAGCTACGCCGCGCGGCTGCAGGCGCTCGAAGCGCGCTGGTTCGCGCCGCTCCTCGCGGCGTTGCGGCGCGGCCGTATCGGTATGATCACGATCCACGTGCCGGACGGCACGCAGGCAAGATCTTGCGAGACGATTCGCGGTGACCTGCGCCGCTTCTGGCGCCGTGCGCGTCCATTGGCCAGCTACGCATGAAGATCATCGAGCGCCCGTACGCCGAAGCCGACCGGCGCGCCCTGCTCGATGCAGGCATTCATCCGGTGCTCGCGCGCGTGTTCGCCGCGCGGCACATCCGCTCGGCCGAGGAGCTCGAGCACGACGCGACGCGCCTCATCGCGCCGCAACGCCTGACGCATGCCGATCGTGCCGCCGCGCTGCTCGCCGACGCGCTCGCGCGCCGTCGGCGCATCCTGATCGTCGCCGATTACGACGCCGACGGCGCCACCGCCTGCGCGGTCGGGGTGCGCGCGCTGCGCATGCTCGGCGACGCGAGCGGCACGCCCGCCGAAGTCGACTATCTCGTGCCCAACCGATTCGAGCTTGGCTACGGGCTCTCGCCCGAGCTGGTCGAGCTCGCGGCCGCACGCAAGCCCGACCTACTGGTCACGGTAGACAACGGCATCGCCAGCGTCGAGGGCGTGGCGCGAGCGAACGCGCTCGGCATCCCCACGCTGATCACCGACCATCACCTGCCCGGCGCCGAGCTGCCGCAAGCCGAATGCATCGTCAATCCGAACCAGCCCGGCTGCGACTTTCCCTCGAAGGCGATTGCCGGTGTCGGCGTGATGTTCTACGTCATGCTCGCGCTGCGTGCCGAGCTGCGCCGCCGCGGCGCGTTCGGCGCTCGCGCCGAGCCCAATCTCGGCGCGCTTGCCGACCTCGTCGCGCTCGGCACCGTGGCGGATGTGGTGCCGCTCGATGCCAACAACCGGATCCTGGTGGCGCAGGGCCTCAAGCGCCTGCGTGCGGGCCAGGCGAAACCCGGCTTGAACGCGCTGCTGCGCGTCGCGGGACGCGCTCCGGGGGAGGTCACCGGATTCGATCTCGGCTTCGTCATGGGGCCGCGTCTGAACGCCGCCGGGCGGCTTGCCGACATGGGCCTTGGCATTGAATGCCTGATCACCGACAACGAGGCGCGCGCTGCCAACTGCGCGCAGGAACTCGACCGGCTGAACCGGGAGCGGCGGCGCATCGAGAGTGGCATGCTCGACGAGGCGCTCGCCGCGGCCGCGGGCGTGCTCGATGCAACGGGCGCCGCGGCCGCGTTCTTCGAGCCGGGCTGGCATCAGGGCGTGGTCGGAATTCTCGCCTCGCGACTTCGCGAGCGGCTGCACCGGCCGGTGGTGTGCTTTGCGCGCGCTGGCGACGGCGTGCACGCTGGCCTGCTGCGCGGCTCGGGACGCTCGATTCCCGGCTTTCATCTTCGCGACGGCCTCGATCTGGTTGCCAAGCGAGCGCCGGGTCTGGTGCGGCGCTTTGGCGGCCACGCGCAAGCCGCGGGTTTGACCATCGCGGAGGCCGATTTCGCACGCTTCGCCGAGCTCTTCGAGCACGTCGCCGCCAAGATCACGCCGTCGGAAGCGCTTGCGCACGTGGTCGAGACCGACGGCGGCCTTGATCCAGCCTACTGTACGCTGGACGTGGCGCAATTGCTCGAGGAGCAGATCTGGGGCCAAGGCTTTCCGCAACCGCTCTTCTGCGATACATTCGACGTCGAAAGCCAACGCGTGGTCGGCGAGCGCCATCTGAAGCTTCGGCTGGTGCGCGAAGGGCGCAGGCTCGAGGCGATCCGCTTCAACGCACTAGATTCGCTAAAGGCCCCCTTGCCACAGCGCATTCGCGCCGCCTACCGCCTCACCGTCAACGAATACAACGGCCTGCGCAACATCCAACTCAACGTCGAGCACATCGAGCACTGACACCGATGCACCTTCTCCCTGTGGTCCCGCGATTCCTTGCCTGCGCGCGCTGCGGGCTGCTCGCGATGCTTTTCGCATTCGCCCTGCCCGCGCAGGCCGCCGAGCAGCCCAAAAACGCCGGCCCCTACGTGCCTTCGCCGCAAAGCGTCGTTTCCGACATGCTCAAGCTGGCCGATGTCGGACCAAAGGATTTCGTAATCGACCTGGGCTCGGGCGACGGCCGCATCGTGCTGACCGCAGCCAAGGTGTTCGGTGCGCGCGGCTTCGGCGTCGAGATCAAGGACGAGCTGGTCAAGCTTTCGAACGACGCGGCGCAGCGCGACGGGCTCGCCGACCGCGTCAGCTTCATGAAGCAGGACCTGTTCAAGACTGACATCTCTCAGGCGACCGTTCTCACCATGTATCTGCTGCCCGACACGGTGAACCTGCTGCGCGAGAAGCTGCTCGCGGAACTGCGGCCCGGGACTCGCATCATCTCGCACGACTATCCGCTCTCGGGTTGGATCCCGGAGCAGCAAAAACACATGGATCTCGAGGAAAAGATTCAGATCAGTGGGGTGACTACGACCCTAATCTTTCTGTACGTAGTGCCGGCGAAGGTTGCCGGCGCGTGGCGCGCGACCGTGCCTGCGGAGCTCAGCCGCGAGCCGCTGCGCCTGCGGCTCAAGCAACAGCTCACGCGCGTCTCGGGCAACGCAAGGATCGGCGCGCGCGAGGTCCAGCTCGAGGAGGTCAAGCTGCGCGGCGACCGGCTGAGTTTCAATCTTCCCGCGCGCGGCCGCAGCTATGCTTTCAGCGGCAAGATCGACGGCGAGACGATCGCCGGCACGGTCGGTATCGGCAGCGGCGAGGCGCCCTGGAGCGCCGCGCTGTCGAAGTAGGCGGCGCATGCCGAAGCTTCGAATCGAGGCCGGGAAGGCGCGTTTCGAGATTGAGCTCGACGACACCCCCACCGCCGCGGCGGTGCTCGCGGCACTGCCCTTTTCCTCGACGGCACAGACCTGGGGCGAGGAAGTGTATTTCGAGGCACCGGTCAAGGCGAAGCTGGAGGCCGGTGCAAAGCAGGTGGTCGAGCCCGGTACCGTGTGCTTCTGGGTCGAGGGGTCCTCGCTCGCCCTGCCCTACGGTCCGACGCCCGCCTCGGTGGGCAGCGAGCCGAGGCTCGTGTGCCCCTGCAACGTGCTCGGGCGCGTGGCGGGGGACCCGCGTGTGCTTGCCAAGGTGCGCGCCGGCGACCCGGTGAAGGTGGACAACGCCTGATGGAGCGAAAGCGCGTCAATTCCTCGAAGATCCGCTCGGTCGGCTACGACGAGCGCAACCAAGTGCTCGAAGTTGAGTTCTCGAACGGCACCGCGATCCAGTACTCGGGGGTCTCCGCGGAAGTGCACCGGCGTTTCATGGCAGCGCCCAACCCGAGCAGCTACTTCGAGGACAATATCGCTGAGGAATATTCCTCGAAACGAGTGTAGTTGACCTGCGCCCGCAGCGCGCGGGCGCTATGATGCCGGCGGGCGTGACTTGCACCGGAAACGGCGAGCGGGCGCGCGCCCGACCGATCAACTGTAAGGGAGATACAGGATGAAACGCCTGATTGCGGTGCTGGTGCTGGCGCTGGCGGCCTCGCCAGCGATGGCGCAGAGGAAGGACTGCAACGAGCTGAAGGACGAGATCGACGCCAAGATCAAGGCCAACGGCGTACTCGAGTACACCCTGACGATCGTCGACAAGGACGCGCCCGAGGACGGCAAGGTTGTCGGTACCTGCGACGGCGGCACCAAGAAGATCGTCTACAAGCGCGGCGGCTGATCCGGTCGCGCGAAGGGGCCCCGCTCTGCGGGGCGCAACCGGCGCTCGCCTGCCGGTATAATCCGCCCTTTTTCCGAGCGACATGGAAGCCGAACGCATCAACCAGATCGCCGCCACGCTCCAGGACCTGCAGGTGCGGTGCGCGGAGTTGCGGAGGTATCTTTGACTTCGATGCAAAGCGCAAGCGTCTCGAGGAGTTGAACCGCGAGCTCGAGAATCCGAAGCTCTGGGACGACGCCAGGCGCGCCCAGGAAGTCGGCCGGGAGAAAAAGGCCGTCGAGGCGGTGGTTCTGACGCTGACGCGGGTCGACGACGGCATCGCCGACGCGAGCGAGCTTTTTTCGCTGGTGCGCGATGAGCGCGACGACAATACCCTTGAAGCGCTCGGCAGGGAGGCCGACAAGCTTGACCGGGAAGTCGCCGGGCTCGAATTTCGGCGCATGTTCTCCAACCCGCTGGATCCCAGCAACTGCTTTATCGACATCCAGTCGGGCTCGGGGGGCACGGAGGCACAGGACTGGGCCGCGATCCTCGAGCGCATGTACCTCAAGTATTGCGATCAGAAGAGCTTTTCGGTTCAAGTGCTGGAGCAGACCGAGGGCGAGGTCGCCGGCATCAAGAGCGCCACGCTTAAGGTCACTGGTGATCATGCCTACGGCCACCTGCGCACCGAGACCGGCATTCACCGCCTGGTGAGGAAAAGCCCATTTGACTCCAACGCGCGCCGTCATACTTCGTTTGCAAGCGTGTTCGTCTACCCTGAGGTCGATGAGTCGATCGAAGTCGAAATTAATCCGGCCGACCTGCGGGTGGACGTCTACCGTGCTTCGGGCGCAGGCGGGCAGCACGTCAACAAAACCGAGTCGGCAGTGCGCATCACCCACCTGCCGAGCGGCATCGTGGTGCAGAGCCAGAACGACCGCTCGCAGCACCGAAATCGGGCCGAGTGCATGGCCATGCTCAAGTCGCGCCTGTACGAGCTCGAGCTGCGCAAGCGCACCGCCGAGCAAAGCAAGCTCGAGGATTCCAAGACCGACATCGCCTGGGGCCACCAGATCCGCTCGTACGTGCTCGACCAATCGCGCATCAAGGACCTGCGCACCGGCGTGGAAAGTGGCAACACGCAGGCGGTGCTGGACGGCGATCTCGACGAGTTCATCACCGCGAGCCTGAAACAGGGGGTCTAAGCATGGACGAGCAGCCCAAGCCCGAGGCGCCGGCGCCACTGGACGAGAACAAGATCATGGCCGAGCGCCGCGCCAAGCTGGCAACACTGCGCGAAGAAGGCAACGCCTACCCGAACGACTTCTTTCGTACGCACCTGGCAATCGCTCTGGACGAGAAGTACGGCGAAGTGCCGGCCGAGGCGCTCGAGAAGGAACAGATCGCAGTGACGGTCGCCGGGCGGTTGATGCTCAAACGCGTCATGGGCAAGGCGAGCTTCGGCACGCTGCAGGATGGCTCAGGTCGCATCCAGATCTACATCGCGGACGACTCGGCCGGCAAGGCAAACCACGCTGCCTTCAAGCACTGGGACATCGGCGACATCATCGGTGTCACCGGTTTCCTGTTCCGCACCCGCACTGGCCAGCTGACTGTGCGCGCGCACGAGATTCGCCTCCTCACCAAGTCGCTGCGGCCGCTACCCGAGAAGTGGCACGGCCTCGCCGACCAGGAGATGCGCTACCGTCAGCGTTACGTCGACCTGCTGGTGAACGAGCACTCGCGCTGGGTGTTCGCGGTGCGCTCGCGCGTCGTGCAGGGCATTCGCAATTTCATGAACGGTACCAATTACATCGAGGTCGAGACCCCGATGCTGCAGCCGATCCCGGGCGGCGCGACCGCGCGCCCGTTCGCCACTCACCACAACGCCCTCGACATGGGCCTTTACCTGCGCATCGCACCGGAGCTTTATCTCAAGCGCCTAGTAGTCGGCGGCATCGACAAGGTCTACGAAATCAACCGCAGTTTCCGCAACGAGGGCATCTCGACGCGCCACAATCCCGAGTTCACCATGATGGAGGTGTATTGCGCCTACGCCAACCACCTCTACATGATCGCGCTCACCGAGCGCGTCATCGCCGAGGCGACGCGACATGCGCTCGGCACCACCAAGCTGATCTATCAAGGGCGCGAGCTCGACTTGGGCAAGATCTTCGCGCAGCTCACTCTCTCGCAGGCGATCCAGCGACACGCTCCCGAGCACTGGAGCGACGCGCAGCTGCGCGATCGCGACTTTCTCGCCGGCAAGCTCAATGGCCTCGGCGTCGAGTTCGGCGGTGAGCAGGGATGGGGTGCACTGCAGTTGATGCTGTTCGAGACGATCGCCGAGAAGCACCTGATCGAGCCGACCTTCATTCTCGATTTTCCCGCGGAGGTCTCGCCGCTCGCACGCCGCAAGGACCGCGATCCCGAGGTCACTGAGCGCTTCGAGCTGTTCATCGACGCGAAGGAGATCGCCAACGGCTTTTCCGAGCTGAACGACCCGGAGGACCAGGCGCAGCGCTTCCTCGAGCAGGCGAAGCGAAAGGACGCGGGCGATTACGAGGCGATGTACTACGACGCCGATTACATCCGTGCGCTCGAATACGGCCTGCCGCCCACCGCTGGCGCGGGCATCGGCATCGACCGCTTGGTGATGTTGCTCACCGACAGCCCGTCAATCCGCGACGTGATCCTGTTCCCGCACATGCACCCCGAGGCCTGAGCGGCGCAAGCCCGGGCGCTGAGCGCCCTAGCGGGTGCGCCGGGACAATCGAAAAGGGACGCCGCGAAACTCCACTCGCTGCAGCGCTCAGCGCCCGGGCTTGCGCCGCGCCGCGAGAAACGCGCGCATGCGCGCGTTCGGCTCTCCCGAGTGGTAGCTGCGCGCGAATGCGTCGATGCTCTCCGCGATGCCTTCGGCGAGCGGCCGCTCGTCCCAGATCCGCATCAGTGCCTTCTGCGCGCGCACCGCCTGCTCGCTCATGGCAAGGATCAGCTCTAGCGTCGCGTCCACCTCGCGATCGAGTTCCGCGGCCGGTACCACCCGCTCAACCAGGCCCCAGGCGAGCGCTTCCGCGGCGTCGAGCGTCCTGCCGGTCAGCAGCAGCCATGCGGCGCGCCCGCGACCGATCAGGCCCGGCAGCAGCGCTGCCTCGACCACCGAGGGTATGCCGAAACGCACTTCGGGCATGCCGAATACCGCATGCGACGCGGCGATGCGCAAATCGCACGACACGGCGATCTCGAGCCCTGCGCCGAGTGTGTAGCCGTTCACGCGCGCGATCACCGGCGCCGGAAAACGCCGCAATGCAGCGCAGACGCCGTGCACGCGCTCGATGAAGGCCTTGGCCGACGCGGCATCCAGTCCCGCCATTTCATCCAGGCTCGCACCGCCGATGAAGGCTTTGTCACCGGCGCCGGTAAGCACCAGCGCGCGGGGCGCGGGCTCGGCTGCCAGCCGCCCGAATGCCCCGATCAGCTCGTCGAGCTGCGCGCTGCCGAGCGAATTGCCCTTCGCCGGGCGCTCAATGATGACGCGCGCAATCTCGCCGGCGCGCTCGGTGCGGATCGCGGCCTGCATCGGGATCAGCCGACGAGCGATTGCCGGCCCGCCGGCGGATAGCGCGGGTCGCTGAAGCCAGGCGTCGAGGGATGTCCGGGTGCCACCAGGCGGTCGACGAGCGCCTCGTCTTGCGGGGTGAATTTGTGCGCCAGCGCGCCGAGGTATTCGCGCCATTGGTAGAGCGTGCGCGGTCCGGCGAGCACGCTCGAGACCGCGCCACAGTTGAGCACCCAGTTGAGCGCGAATTGGCCGGCGCTCATGCCGCGGCGCTCTGCGTGCGCCTTGATCTCTTGCGCGAGCACGAGCGACTCGGGGCGAAACTCGGTCTGCATCATGCGCTTGTCGTTGCGCCCGGCGCGCGTTTCAGCGGGTGGCGCCTCGCCGGGTCGGTATTTGCCGGTGAGCACGCCACGCGCTAGCGGCGAGTAGGGCACCACGCCAAGACCGAACTGCGCGCAGGCCGGCAGGATTTCGACTTCGGGCATGCGGTTCATGGCGTTGTAGTACGGCTGGCAAACGATCGGCCGCGGCACGCCGAGCGCGTCGGCGAGCAGCGCCGCCTGCGCGATCCTCCAGCCGCGGTAATTTGACACGCCCCAGTAACGGATCTTGCCCGCACGCACCAGGTCGCCCATCGCGCCGATCGTCTCCTCGAGCGGCGTACGCGTGTCGTCGAGGTGCAGGTAGTAGATGTCCACATGGTCCATGCCCAGGCGCTCAAGCGAGCCGTCGATTGCACGCATGATGTGGCGGCGCGACTGATTGGCGTCGTCGGGTGGCGCCACGCGCACGTTGCCGACCTTCGTGGCGACGACCCAGCGCGTGCGGTCGGCCTTGACGAGCCTGCCGAGGATGCGCTCGGATTCGCCCGCCGCGTAGGCATCGGCGGTGTCGATGAAGTCGATCCCCGACTCGCGCGCCGCGGCGACGATGCGCCCGGCTTCGGCCTCGTTGGTGCGGTCACCGAACATCATGGTGCCCAGGCAGATTGCCGAGACCTGCAATCCGCTCGTCCCAAGTCTTCTTATCTGCATGCTCAGCCCCCCATCACGCGGTTGATCATCGGCAGCATTCGCTCTACCGCGGCGCAACCCTCCGTGATCGCCTCGCGCGCGGAGGAAGTCGAGGTGGTGAAATCAGGCAGCAGCGGCGTGATCAGCACATCGGCGGGCTCGCCGACCAGCCGACTTCGCGCCACGCGCACCTGCATGATGTCGATCGATGACAAGTTGACCTCGAGGATCGACGGCAGCTCCGAGGGCGCGTCCGGTCCGGCCGCAGGTCCGACGCGACGCGCCCGCCACTCGAATCGATCGATCCACGATAGCGGTGGCTTCGAGACCTCGTCGTCCCCGGTCCGCTCGTCATTGGCCCGGTGTCGATGTGCGGTTCAATCGGTTAAGCCGCGCGTCGCGCGATCAGGTCGTGCTCGGTTGCGTCCTCAACCACGACTTCGGCGAAGGCTCCCGGCATGAGATCCCCGCCGTCGCGCACGCGTACCACGCCGTCGATCTCGGGTGCATCCGCGCTCGAGCGCGCAAGCGCGCCGTTTCCCGAGACCTCGTCCACCAGCACGCGAACGCGGCGACCGATCTTTTGCGCCAGCCGCTCGGTACTGATCCTCGCCTGCAGCCGCATCAGTCTCGCGCGGCGCTCCTGCTTCAGCTCCTCGGGCACGTGATCAGGCAGCTCATTCGCCGCCGCGCCATCGACTGGCGAGTACGCGAAACAGCCCACGCGGTCGAGCCGCGCCTCGAGCAGGAAATCCAGCAACTCCTCGAACTCCGCCTCGGTCTCGCCCGGGAAGCCGGTGATGAACGTACTGCGGACCGCGATCTCCGGACAGGCGGCGCGCCAGGTACGCAGGCGCTCGAGCACGTTCTCCGCGTTCGCGGGTCGCTTCATCAGCCTGAGGATGCGGCGGCTCGCGTGCTGGAAAGGCACGTCCAGATACGGCAGCAGCAGCCCCTCGGCCATCAGCGGGATCACCTCGTCGACGTGCGGGTAGGGATAGACATAATGCAGGCGCACCCAGAGCTCGTCCCGGCCCGCCATCTCGCCCAGCGCGCGGCACAGCTCGGTCATCCGGGTCTTCAGCGGCCGACCGGCCCAGAAATCGGTACGGTACTTGACATCCACCCCGTAGGCGCTGGTGTCCTGAGAGATGACGAGCAGCTCACGCACTCCGGCACGCACCAGGGACTCGGCCTCGCTCATTACTTCGCCGATCGGGCGCGAGACAAGGTCGCCGCGCAGCGAAGGAATGATGCAGAAAGTGCAACGATGATTGCAACCCTCGGAGATCTTGAGATAGGCGTAGTGCTTCGGCGTGAGCTTGATACCCTGCGCAGGCACTAAGTCGATGACCGGGTCGTGCGGGTTGCGCAGGTGCTTGTGCACGGCGCGCATCACGCCCTCGGTGTCGTGCGGTCCGGTGACTGCGAGCACCTCAGGATGGGCGCTGTGCACCACGCCCGACTTCGCGCCCAGGCATCCGGTGACGATCACCTTGCCGTTCTCGGCGAGCGCTTCGCCGATTGCAGCGAGCGACTCCTCGACCGCGTCGTCGATGAAGCCGCAGGTGTTGATGATGACCAAGTCGGCGCCGGCGTAGCTCGGCGCAGTCGCGTAGCCCTCGGCGTGCAGCTGCGTCAGAATGCGCTCCGAGTCAACCAGCGCCTTCGGGCAGCCAAGCGAGACAAAGCCGACTTTTGGCGCAGCTTTTGGAGCGGTGCGCGGCACGTCTAAGGTCGTCCGGACATCAGCCGTTGCGGCACATACGACTCTGCGCCACAACACCAGCTGGTCCTCAATGATCGGGCTCGTTCTTTTTTTGCTGCGCGCCGGGGAAATTCGGGAACGACAGCCCGGAGAACATGTTGCGCGCCTTGCTCTGCATTTGCTCCTGGAACTGCGAGAACATCTTCTGGCTCTGCTCCATGTAGGCCTGCATCAGGCTCTGCATGGCCGGTCCCTGCAGGTTCATGAACTGCGCCCAGAGCTCCTGCGAAGCGCGCGAGTTATCGCCGTAGATTCGCTGCGACTGTTCCTGCAGCGCCTTCTGCATCTCCTGGAACGCCTGGATGTTCTTCTCGAGGTAGGTCCCCATGAACCCCTGCATCGCGTTGCCGTAGGAGCGGATCAGCTGCGACAGCAGGTCCGAGGAAAACATCGGCATGCCACCGTTTTCCTCCTCGAGGATGATCTGCAGCAGGATCTGGCGCGTTAAGTCCTCGCTCGACTTGGCGTCGACGACCTGGAAGATCTCGTCCTTCAGGACCATCTGCTTGACGTCGGCCAGCGTGATGTAGCTCGACGTCTTGGTGTCGTAAAGGCGCCGGTTGGGATACTTCTTGATCAAGCGCACCTGGTTTTCCATCTTGACCTCTCGTTGGGTGGGCGGTGGGCGGCTGCCCATGCCGCGATCGCGTGCGTCGCCCGGCGACGCGGGCGTTACGCCATCCTGACGTGGGGGCGGCATCAATACATATGCTGGCCGCCGTTGATCGAAATATTAGCCCCGGTGACAAATGCAGCCTCTTCGGAGCACAGATAAATGATCAGACCCGCCACCTCCTCGGGCCTGCCGAGGCGTCCGATCGGGATCTGCGGCAGGATTTTGCTGTCGAGGATGTCCTTGGGAATCGCGGTCACCATCTTGGTGCCGATGTATCCTGGCGAGATCGTGTTCACGGTAACGCCCTTGCGCGCCACTTCGAGCGCGAGCGCCTTGGTGAACCCGTGGATGCCCGCTTTGGCGGCCGAGTAGTTCGTCTGGCCGAAGGCACCTTTCTGCCCGTTGACCGACGATACATTGATGACGCGGCCCCAGCCGCGATCGACCATGCTGTCCATGGCCTGCTTGGTCATGTTGAACACCGAATCGAGGTTGGTACGCATCACGGCATCCCAGTCGGCCTTGCCCATTTTCTTGAAGGTCATGTCGCGCGTGATGCCCGCGTTGTTGACCAGGATGTCGATCGCGCCACATTCCTTCGCGATGCGCTCGCAGGCCCTGGCACTGTCGTCGAAATCTGCCACATCCACCGCAAACGCGGCAAAACCGTAGCCGCGTCCCTTCATGTCCTCGAGCCATGCCTTGTACTTGGTATTCGACGGCGAATACGTAACCACCACCTTGTACCCGGCATCCGCCATCTTGGTGGATATGGTCTCGCCCAGCCCGCCCATTCCTCCTGTCACGATGGCAAGCCTGCTCTGTGCCATGGTCTCCTCCTTGTTCCATTCTTGGATTGGCGGCTAGGACATGTACATGCCGCCATTGATGGCGATGTTCGCCCCCGTAATATACCCGGCTTCTTCAGAGCTCAGGTAGGCAACCAGTCCGGCAATCTCCTCGGGCGCGGCGAGCCGACCCATCGGAATACCCGCGACGATGCGTTCGAGCACATCCGGGCGCATCGTCGTTACCAGTTCGGTCGCGACGTAACCCGGCGAAATCGAGTTTACAGTCACGCCCTGCTTGACCACCTCCTGCGCCAGTGCCTTGGCAAAGCCGTGAATGCCGGCCTTGGCGGCCGAGTAGTTAGTCTGGCCGAACTGCCCCTTCTGCCCGTTGACCGAGGAGAGATTCACCACGCGCCCCCAGTTGCGCTCGCACATCCCATCGATAACGTTTTTGGTCACGTTGAACGCCGAGTTCAAATTGGTGTTGATCACTGCGAGCCAGTCGCCCGGCGTCATCTTGCGCAGCACATTGTCGCGCACGATGCCGGCATTATTTACCAGCATGTCGATTGGGCCGATCTTCGACTCGATGCGTCTGACCATCCCGGCAGTCGAGCCGAAATCGGCGACATCGCCTTCCGCGGCATGCACGTTGTCGAAGCCTTCTGCGCGGATCCTGGCAAGCCACTCGTCCTTCTGCTCGTAGCCGGGGAGGCAGTTCGCCACCACCGCATTGCCGTTCAAACTCGCCAGGCGGCGACAGATCGCCGTGCCGATCCCGCCCATGCCGCCGGTCACCAATGCCACTCTTCTTGTCATTTCACATCCCTGCTTGCGTTGTTCGATACCACTCAGTCAGCGCTCGACGGCGAACGCGACGCCCATGCCTCCGCCGATGCACAGCGACGCGAGGCCCTTTTTCGCGTTGCGCTTCTGCATCTCGTGTAGCAGCGTGACCAGGATGCGGCAGCCGGAGGCGCCGATCGGGTGGCCGATCGCAATCGCGCCGCCATTCACATTCGCCTTGGCGGTGTCCCAACCCATCTGACGGTGCACCGCGATTGCCTGCGCCGCAAACGCCTCGTTGATCTCCATCAGGTCGAGGTCGTCCGCCTTCCATCCGGCGCGCGCCAGGCAGCGCTTTGAGGCCGGAACCGGTCCCATGCCCATGAAGCGCGGATCGACGCCCGCTGAGGCGAACGCCTTGATGCGGGCGATCGGATTAAGCCCGAGCTCTTTCACCTTCTTCGCCGAGGCGATCATTACAGCGGCCGCGCCATCGTTGATGCCCGAGGCGTTGCCCGCCGTTACCGTGCCGTTCTTGTCGAACGCGGGCTTGAGGCCCTTCAGGGCGTCAATCGTCGCGCCCTGGCGCACGTATTCGTCCGAGTCGAATACGGCCGGTCCCTTCCTCGAAGGAATTTCTAGCGGCACAATTTCGTCCTTGAAACGGCCGGCCTTTTGCGCCACCTCGGCCTTGTTCTGCGAGGCCACGGCGAACGCGTCCTGCTCCTCGCGCGTGACGGCGTATTCCTTGGCCACGTTTTCCGCGGTTACGCCCATGTGGTACTGGTTGTACACATCCCACAGTCCGTCGATGACCATCGTGTCGATCAACTTGGCGTCACCCATGCGAAAACCATCGCGCGAGCCCGGCAGCGCGTGTGGCGCCATGCTCATCGATTCCTGCCCGCCCGCCACGACGACGTCAGAATCGCCGTTGGCGATCGCCTGCGCGCCCAGCATCGCAGCCTTGAGGCCGGAGCCGCATACTTTGTTGATCGTCATGGCCGGGATCATGTCGGGCAGCCCTGCCCGAATCGCCGCTTGGCGCGCCGGATTCTGACCGACGCCCGCCGTCAGGACCTGACCCATGATTACTTCCGAGACTTGGTCTGGCGAGACGCCCGAGCGCGACAGTAGGTTCTTGATGACGTGCGCGCCGAGCTCGGCTGCGGCAATCTTTGCGAGCGAGCCGCCGAACTTGCCAACACCCGTGCGCGCCGCGCCTACGATAAAGATGTCTTGCATGGTTCACCTCCGAACGTGCGACGATGCGTGCCGCGCCTCGCGGGGCACGGGCCAGGGATGGGAAAGGGGGATCGCGCGGCGCTCATTCACGCGATTCCCGGTGCAGGCGTTACGACCGGCGCGCGCTGCTTCACGTAGCGCCCGGGCGCGGCTTCAATCGGCTGGTGCTTCGGGTTTCCCGGCGCGGCCGGCGCGTCGCGCTCGCCACCCTTGTGCGCCGCGAGCCACGCCGACCAGCTCGGCCACCAGCTGCCGGGCTGCTCGTTTGCGCCCTCGAGCCAAGCATCGGGGTCAAGCCGGTAAAGCCCGCCGCTCCAGAAGCTGCGACGGTTCTTCGAGGCCGGGTTGACGACGCCCGCGATGTGACCGCTCGCGCCGAGCACGAAAGTTTTCTCGCCGCCGAGCAGCTCGAGCGAGCGGTACGCCGAGCGCCAGGGCACGATGTGATCCTCGCGCGTCGCGACGATGAAGGTCGCAAGCCGCACCTTGCCCAAGTCGATGGGCACGCCGCAGCTCACCAGCGCGCCGGGCTTGCGCAGCCGGTTCTCGAGGTAGGTGTTGCGAAGGTAGTAGCAATACATCGGGCCGGGCAGGTTGGTACTGTCGGCGTTCCAGAACAGCAGGTCGAAGGCCGCGGGCGCGCCGCCTTTCAGGTAATTGTTGACCACGTAGGGCCAGACGAGATCGTTCGATCGAAGCGTCGAGAACACGAATGCCAGGTCCGAGCCCGGCAGCACGCCACCATGGCCGATGCTCGCCTCGCGCGTTACGACGCTCGCCTCGTCGACGAACAGCCCGATCTGCCCGGTCTCGGAGAAATCGAGCATCGTCGTGAGGTAGGTGACGCTGGCGACGGTCTCCTCGCCCTTCGCGGCCATGACGGCGAGCGCAGCGCCGAGCAAGGTACCGCCGACGCAGAAGCCGAGCGCGTTGATGCGATCCGCGCCCGAAATCCCGTGCGCCACACGGAACGCTTCCAGCACGCCTTGCTCGAGGTAGTCGTCCCAGGTGAGCCGGCCCTGATCCGCTCCGACGTTGCGCCACGACACCATGAAGACCGTGTGCCCTTCGCCGACCGCATAACGCACGAACGAATTCTCGGGCTGCAGATCGAGAATGTAGTACTTGTTGATGCAAGGCGGAACCATCACCAGCGGCCGCTTGCCGACCTGCGCGGTCGAGGGCTGGTATTGGATCAATTGCATCAGCTCGTTCTGGTAGACCACCTCGCCCGGCGTGGTGGCAAGGTTGCGGCCTACTTCGAAGGCGGATTCATCGGTCTGGCTGATGCGGCCCTTGCGCATGTCCGCGATCAGGTTTGCCAGCCCCTTGGTCAGGCTCTCGCCGTTGCTGTCGATCGCCTCGCGCAGCGCCTCCGGGTTGGTGGCGGTGAAGTTAGCCGGCGACATCGCATCGAGCCACTGCCTTACCGCGAAGCGCAGCCGCTCCTTCGCCTGCCCGTCAAGTTCGGCGCCTTCGGCGAGCTCGGTGAGATAGGCGGCCGACAGCAGATAGGACTGTTTCAGGTAGTCGTAATAGGGGTTTTCGCGCCAAGCCTTGGCAGCGAAGCGCCGATCGCCCGGCTCTGGCGCGGCGACCGGCGTCCTGTCCTCGCCCTGCGTCAGCGAGGACCAGAGCCGCGCTTGTCTCTCGAGGTAGTGTTCCTGCAGCTTCACCAGCCGCGGCGCGTCGCGGTAGAACTCCGAGAGCCAGGCGGTCGGCGCACCGGCATGCGGTGCGCTATTGACCAGGCGCAGCCAGCCCTGCCCAAGCTCGTTGCCCGCTTCAGCGATTGCGGCAAAAAAAACATCTGCCGAGCCCGGTTGTGCAGCCATGCCTCGATCCGCCCGCCTCAGTAGCGCCCGGCCGCGCGCTGCGCGGCGCGGCAAACCAGAAAATGCTTTGCGGCTCGGAACATACGTGCTAACTAAGGGAGTTCGTTGCAGGACAGCATGTGATTTTGCGCCGCACAAAGGAGCCAGTCAATCGCGGTCACCGCAGAACCGAAGAAAGTATGCATATCATTGTTATCGCGTGGCTTTTCGTGATCACGCTGTTCGCGCTGGCGCAGCCCGGATGGGGCGCTGGATTGGCGACCTTTCTGCTGCTTGGGGTGCTGCCTCTGGGATTGCTGGGGCTCCTCGCCCGCCGACGCCGCTCAGTGACTCGCGAGCAGCGCTCTCACCAGGGCAATGGTGCCGATGCCGAGCGCGATCATAAGCGCCTGTGAGGCCGTATCCCGCAGCTCCGGGCGCCGGTGCAGGCTCGGAATCAGGTCGGCGACGGCGACGTAAATCATGCTCGCGGCAACGATGCCGAGAAGCGCCGGCTGCCAGCCCTCGAGTGTCTGCAGCGCGAAGTAGCCGCCGACGCCGCCCACCAGCGTCGCCGCGGAAGAGAGCAGGTTCACCGCCAGTGCTCTGGCTCGCGAATAACCCGAGTGCAGCAGGATCAGAAAGTCGCCCACCTCCTGCGGGATCTCGTGCGCCACGATCGCAATCGCCGTGATGATGCCGAGTTCCGTGCTTTGCACGAAGGCCGCGGCGATGAGGATGCCGTCGACGAAGTTGTGCACCGTGTCGCCCACTACGATCAGCACCCCGCTGCGACCATGGTCGTGCGGCCGTTGGTGTGGGTCGTGCGCTTCGCAATCCTCGGTATGACAGTGTCGCCAAAGCAGCAGCTTTTCCAGAACGAAGAAACCGAAGATGCCGCCGAGGATGGCAAGCGCCGCGCGGTGCGGGTCGCCGTGCTCGAAGGCGTGCGGAAGCACTTCGAGGAATGCTGCGCCGAGCAGCGCGCCGATCGCGTACGAGACCAGCGTCGGGATCCACGAGGCGCGCAGCAACAGTGAGAACGCGGCCAGGCCTGCGGACAGCGCGCCGCCAGCAACGCTTGCCGCCACGATCCAAGCGAGCGTCATTGCGTTTCCGTCGCGCAAAAAGGGACCCGATTATACGCGCCGCGCTCCGGCGCACCGCGCGCTATCAGGCGAGCCAGATGAGCGCCGCCATCCGTCCGGTGACGCGGTCGCGGCGATACGAGAAAAAGCGTTGCGGCTCGGAATGCGTGCACAGGTCGCCGCCCCATACGCGGCGCACGCCGCAGACAGCCAGGCGCTGGCGCGCTACCACGTACAGATCGAACAGCCAGTGCCCCGGGCGAGTCGGCGAAAACGCCACCGCCGCCTGCTCGTCGCGAGCGACGAACTCCTCGCGGACCTCGTCTCCGACTTCGTAGGCGCGCGGCCCGATTGCGGGCCCGAGCCAGGCTCGCAGGCGGCCCGTCGGCACGCGCATCGCGGTGACCGTCGCTTCGATTACGCCTGCGTTCAGCCCGCGCCAGCCCGCATGCGCCGCGCCGACCACGCTGCCTTCATCGTCGGCGAGCAGCACCGGCATGCAATCGGCGACGAACACGGCGCACACCGTGCCCGGCTTGCGCGCCACCGCCGCATCGGCCTCCGGCGGCTCGGCCGGCGGCGCTAGCGCGTCGGCGTCCACCACGCTTGTTCCGTGTACCTGGCGCAGCCAGCGCGGCGCACCAGGCAGCAGCGCAGCAAGCCGACGGCGGTTCTCTTCGACTGCGCCGGGCTCGTCACCGGCGCGAAAGCCGAGATTGAAGCTCGCGAATGCGCCGCGGCTCACGCCGCCCGCGCGCGTGGTCACCAGCGCGCGCACGTTCGCCGAGACCTGCCAGTCGGGAACGACCGGCTCAAGTTTCATCGGGCAATCCGCTCAGGCCTCACTACGCAGCCTCTCAATGAGCTGGCGCATGTCCGCGGGCGGCCCGGCGTGCCAGGACATCATCTTGCCGGTTCGCGGATGCGTGAGGGTGAGCTCGGCCGCGTGCAGTGCCTGACGCGGGAACGATACACCGTGCCGCGTGCCGCGGCGGTACGCGGTATCGCCCACCAGCGGGTGGCGGATGTGCTGCAGGTGCACGCGGATCTGGTGCGTGCGGCCGGTGTCCAGCCGGCACTCGATCAAGGCGGCGTGTCCATATCGCTCGAGCACACGAAAGCTGGTGCGCGCCTCGCGCCCTCGGCGCGAGATCGCCATGCGCGTGCGCACGCGAATGTCGCGCCCGATCGGCGCATCGATCCTGCCGCTCGCCGGCGGATCGCCGTGCACCACGGCGAGGTACACGCGCCGCATGGTGCGCGTCGATAACTGCTCGGCGAGCTGCGCCTGCGCGCTGACATTCTTCGCCACCACCAGCAGTCCGCTGGTGTCCTTGTCCAGGCGATGCACGATACCCGCGCGGGGCACACCCGCGAGCGCTGGGGCATGCGCCAGCAGCGCGTTGAGCAACGTGCGGTCCGGCACGCCCGCACCCGGATGCACCACCAGCCCCGCGGACTTATCGATGACGATCAAGTCGTCGTCCTCGTACACGATCGCGAGCGGCATGCGCTGCGCGCGCGGCGCTGCGTCCGGCGCCCGGGGTGGCGCGAGGTCGATGTGCTCCCCGCCGCTCACCACGGCCTTCGCCTGCAAGGCGGCGCCATCGACCCGAATGTGGCCGCTCTTCAACCACGCCTGCAGGCGGTTGCGCGAGTACTGCGGGAACATGAGCGCAAGCGCCTGATCCAATCGGCGACCGCCGAGCGTCGCGGGTACCGTAGCGCTCATCGGCGCGACGAACGTCGCATCCCAGTCGGCGTGATCTTCGGCGCTATAATTCCGCCCCCGCCTCGCTGACTTTTTTGCCATGCACAGAAGTTTACTTGCTCCCTTCGTCGTCGTCGCCGCATTGCTGCTCGGCGCCTGCGGCCTTCTGCGGACCGACGACGACCCGACTACGGGCTGGTCGGCGCAGAAGCTCTACGGCGAGGCCAAGGACGAGATGGGCCAGCAGAACTGGACCCAGGCCATCAAATATCTCGAGAAGCTCGAGGCGCGTTATCCCTACGGGCGCTACGCGCAGCAGGCGCAGATCGAGATCGCCTACGCCTATTACAAGGACAACGAGCGCGCCTCGGCGATCGCTGCCGCCGATCGCTTCATCAAACTCTACCCCAACCATCCCCACGTCGATTACGCGTACTACCTGAAGGGGCTGGTGAATTTCAACGAGAAGCAGGGGCTGTTCCAGAATTTCGGCGACCAGGACATGACCGAGCGCGACCCGAAGGCCACTAACGAAGCCTTCGAGTCCTTCAAGATGCTGGTGTCGCGCTACCCAGAAACGAAGTACGCGGAAGACGCGGCGGCACGCATGCGCTATCTTGTCAACGCCCTCGCCTCGCACGAAGTACACGTCGCACGGTACTACATGAAACGCGGCGCCTACGTCGCGGCGGCGAACCGCGCGCAATACGCGGTGCAGAATTTTCCGCAGGCGCCGGCAATCGAGGAAGCCGTGTACATCATGGTCCGAGCCTACGACGCACTCGCCCTGACGGAGTTGCGCAACGCGGCGGATCGCGTCATGCGCAAGAACTTCCCGGACAGCAAGTACCTGCGGCCAGGCGGATACCAGAAAGACGCTCCCTGGTGGAAGTTCTGGGATAAGGATTGGTAAGCGCAGGTCGGCTTCCGAGAGAACCCTATGGTTCTCCGAAGGCGACACGCTTCGCGCGTCGCTTCGGGCAGGTCGGCTTCTGGGAGAACCCTATGGTTCTCCGAAGGCGACACGCTTCGCGCGTCGCTTCGGGCAGGTCGGCTTCTGGGAGAACCCTATGGTTCTCCCAGACCCTCTCCTTTAAGTCTTGCCACGGGACCGACCGTAATTTGCGACCGACCTTTCGTGCGGGCAGTCAAGAAACCTTGATGCCTTCGTCCGCGATGTAGTCGCGGATCACCGTTTCGATATTGTCGTCCGCGCGGAAACCCATGGCGAGCGAGCGCGGAGTCTTGAAGCGCACCGGCCAGGTGCGCACGATCGCCCGAATGCGCGCATCCGGCTTGAACACGATGCGCTTGGCGACCGCCTCGCCGGCGATGCGCTTCAGCGCCTGCGCCACCTCCGCGACCGAGGCAGTGATGCCGGGCAGATTGACGGCGGCGTGGGCACCCCATTTCTCGGCCGGCAGCTCGTGCGCATGAATGAAGGCCTCGACGACGCGCTTGGGTGAGAGCAGCCAGATGCCGGTCTGCGCGGCGACCGGGCATTCCGAAACAACGCCGTTCAGTGGCTCGCGAACAATGCCGCTTGCGAACGACGACGCCGCGGCGTTCGGCTTGCCTGGGCGCACCACGATCGTCGGCAGGCGCAGCGAGCGACCAGCAATGAAGCCTTTGCGCGAGTAATCCGAGATGAGGTATTCGCCGATCACCTTCTGCGTGCCATAGGACGTCTGCGGCGCCGGCGTCGTCGAATCGTCGAGCACCTTGGGCAGCTCGCCGCCGAAGGCCGCCACCGAGCTCGCAAACACCACGCGCGGCGGATGCGCGCACTGCCGGCAGCGCTCGAGCAGCAGCTTGGTGCCTTCGAGGTTAACGCGCAAGCCGAGGTTGAAGTCGGCTTCCGCTGCGCCACTCACCACCGCGGCGAGGTGGAACAGGGAATCCGTATCGGGCGCCACAACATTCGTCACGGTCTTTGCATCCGAGACGTCGCCGATGACCAATTCGAGACGCGCGTCCTTCGCTGCATCGGGCGGGAACGCTGAGTCAAGCAGGACAATCTTGTTAATCGGCTGTGCCTTCCCGTCCGCAGCGGCGAGCGTGCCGCGCGTAAGCAATGCCTTGGCCAGGCGGTGACCAAGGAATCCTCCGCCTCCGGTAATCACGATTCTCATCTCTATCCTTGTGGAAGGCGCGACGTGCGCTCGATTGTAGCCGACCTCTCGGCTTCGAAGAACGTGCGCACATCCTCTAACCCGCGCGTCAAGCGCATCGGCGGCAGGCTCTGGCGCACAAGCGTGCCGTAGGGCCGCGAGAATAGACGTGGATCGCACAGCATCAGCACGCCGCGATCGGTCTCGTCGCGGATCAGCCGACCCGCGCCCTGCTTGAGCTGCAGAATCGCGTGCGGCAGCTGCAGCGTGGTGAACGGGTTCCCGCCCTGCGCGCGCAACACCTCGATGCGCGCGGAGAGCACGGGGTCGTCTGGCGGCGCGAAGGGCAGCTTGTCGATCACCACCACCGAGAGCGCCTCGCCGCGAACGTCGACGCCCTCCCAGAACGACTGGCTGCCGAGCAGCACCGCGTTGCCCAGCTCGCGAAAGCGCGAGAGCAGCTCGCTCCTCGAGCCGGTTCCCTGAACGAGGAGCGGATACTCTAGCGCGTCGCGCTCAAAGCGCGCCGCGAGCAGCTCGTGCGCGCGGCGCAGCGCGCGCAGCGTCGTGAACAGCATGAACGCTCGGCCACGGCTTGCGCGCAGCACCGGGTAGGCCGCGTCGACCACCGCGTCGGTGAAGCCCGGGTCGTTTGGGTCCTGAGGCAGGTCCTTGGGCACGTAGAGCAATGCCTGCCGCGCGAAATCGAACGGGCTTGCCCAAGCGCGCGCGGCGCCGTCCTCGACGCCCAGCTCGCGCTTGAAGTGCGAGAAATCTTCGCCTACCGCTAGCGTCGCGGACGTGAAGATCCAGGCGCGCGGGTGATCCTGCATCTGGCGGCGGAACATTTCCGCTGACGAGAGCGGCGTCAGGTGCAGCTGCGCCGCATGGCCGTACACCTCGACCCAGCGTACCTCGCGCACGCCCTCGGATTCGCGCAGGCGCGCGAGGCAGCCAAGCGCCTGGTCGGCGCGGCGCGCGCAGGAGTTGAGTCCTTCGCTGCGTTCGGTCTGCGCTTTGAGCGGCTCGAGCAGTGCGCCGAGCACTTCCTGGAGGGTCTCGAGCGCGCCGGGAAATTTTGCGCCGCGCATCGCCTGCGCCCACGCCAGGCGCCTTGGCTCCTCCTCGAGCGCGAGGCGCAGGTCGCGCGCGGCCTTGTCCAAGCGTGTCGCGAGGCGATCGAGCTCGGGCGAGGCGCCTCCGGCGGCGCGTAGCTCGAGCCGTGCGTCGCGAGCGAGCTCCACCAGCTGGCCGGTCGAGACGCTTTCGCCGAAGAAGAGCCTCGCAGTCTCGGGAAGCTGGTGCGCCTCATCGAATACCAGGGTGTTGCACGCCGGCAGCAGTTCGGCGACGCCTTCGTCGCGCAACATCACGTCGGCGAAGAACAGGTGATGGTTCACCACCACAACATCGGCTGCAAGCGCGTTGCGGCGCGCCTTCATCACAAAACAGTCCTTGTAACGCGGGCATTCCTGGCCGAGGCAGTTGTCGCGCGTAGAGGTAGCGTGCGCCCAGACCGGCGCATCGTCGGGCACGTCGCCGAGCTCGGCCCGGTCGCCAGTGGAGCTGACCCCGGCGAAACGCTCGATCCGCCGTAGCTGCGTCACCTCCTGGCGCGAGGCGAGTCGCGCCTCGGATGCGGCGCGCTCGAGCCGGTACAGGCAGACGTAGTTCGCGCGGCCCTTGAGCAGCGCCGTGCTCGAGCCGAAGCCGAGCGCCTCGCGCACCGCCGGCAAATCGCGATCGAAAAGCTGGTCCTGCAGCGTCTTGGTCCCGGTGGAGACGATAACCTTGCCTCCGGCGAGCAGCGCCGGCACAAGGTAGGCGAAGGTCTTACCTGTGCCGGTGCCGGCTTCGGCAACCAGTACGCCGGTTGCTTCGATCGCCTCGAGGATGGCGCGCGCCATCTGGAGCTGCTGCGGGCGATAGCGGAAACCCGCAGTGCGCTGCGCGAGCGGACCGTCCGCAGCGAAGGCGCGCTCGAGCGCCGCATTGGCGCGCGACGAGGACGCGCTCAGGGCCGCAACTCCTCGACCTTGACCCAGATGCGACGGCTCTCGGTGGCGCGCTGCGCGCCGCTCGAGAACAGGCCTCGGTCGTCGCGCGCGCTTGCCTCGCTCGTGCCGCCGATCTCGAACCATTCGCCGAGCGGTGCGCGCACGGTCGTGGCGGCGCGCCGGCCCTGGACGCTACCTGGCAGCGCACCCGGCATCTCCCGCTGTGGCTCGATATCGAGGAACACGTTTGCGCCGGCGACGCGAGGCACCACCGCGAAGCCCGTGGCGATGTCCCGCATGACGATTGTTTCGCTGATCGCCGGCCCGCCCGGGGTCTGCACGATCTGGCGCTGGCGCAGCGGGCGCGCTTGGCCGGTCGCGATCAGCGCGCGCCCACCTTCGAGCACCTGGATGCGCTGATCCACACGCTCCCCGCTTGCGAACCGCGAGTCGAATACGCGCACGTCGACGCCGCTGCGCTCCGCGGGTACCGGTCGATTGCTGATCATGACATCGCCCGAGCGAAGCGTTCCGCTCGCCTCGAGACGTCGCTGGTCCGCTTGCCCGACGTCGTCGAAGCGCACTAGGATCAGCAAGCGCCTGAGTGGCGTGTCGATCGCTTCGAGCGCGGTGCGGATCTCCGCCAGGTTGCGGGGGCTGGTGCGAACGATAAGCTGGTTCGAGGTGCCCGAAAGCACGCCGCCGGGCTCGAGCAGGGGGCGCAGCGCCGGCAGCACCTGCTCGAGCGTGCGATGTCGCAGCGGAATGATTTCCAGCATTCCCTGCGCCAGCGCAGCACTGCCGAGGCAAAGCGCGAGCGCGACGATAGTGACTTTAGGCAGCATGAACTTGGTCGGTTGCTTGAGCTCGCTTCCGGGCAACGCGCCACCATCCGAGGGCGCTGACGCGTCACGCTTTACAATTTACGCATCATTCACTAGATTACTTCAATCATGCGCTGGAACTACCTGTATAGCATCGTAATTCTAGCGGGCCTCCAGGCCTGCTCGAGCGCTCCGCCGCGCGGCACGATCGAGCGCAGCCCGGCGACCGGCGAGCGCGCTGCGCCGATGTCGCTGGAGCGCGCGGAAGGTCTGATCCAGGCGCTCTCAGCACTTGGCGTCGACTACCAATACGGCGGGCGCTCGCACGCCACCGGCTTCGACTGCAGTGGCCTCGTCGCGCATGTCTATCGCACCGCCTGGGGCATCGAGCTGCCACACAACGCAGCCGCGCAGGCGCAGGCCGGATCGACGGTGAGTCTAGCGGAACTGCAGGCGGGCGATCTCGTGTTCTACAACACGCTCAACCAGCCGTTCTCGCACGTCGGCATTTATCTCGGCGACGGGCGTTTTGTCCACTCTCCAAAGACCGGCGCCACGGTGCGCGTCGAACGAATGGAGAGCGCCTACTGGATGCGGCGCTTCGACGGCGCGCGACGCTTCGCGATGGACGCTCGGCGCAACTAGCGCCGGTCCGGCGAGCTACCTACGCTAGACGTGTCCGCACCGGGGTCACGCGCGGCACCCGCGTCGCGCGCTTCATCGGAAAGCGTGGCCCACTTGGGCGAACTGCGACAAAAAGGGCAGATCTTCTGCCGCATTGATAAACGATAATAATTCTCATTGACATTCACAATGAGAACTATTAGCATCTCTCAAATGATCTTTTGTATATGCACAAATGTCTGTTTTAAATAAACAAATACTGTTTATAGTCACCGCCCTCTTGTTTTTTGCCTTGGCATCGGCGCAGGAATTAAACGTCTATTCGTCGCGCCACTACCGAAGCGACGAGGTGCTCTACACCGGCTATACCAGGCTCACCGGCGTCAAGGTCAACCGCATAGAGGCAGGCGAGGATGCGCTCATCGAACGACTGCGCAACGAAGGCGTCCGCAGCCCGGCCGATGTACTGATCACGACCGACGCTGGACGCCTGTGGCGTGCGCAGCAGCTCGGCCTGTTTCAGCCGGTGCGCTCGGCCCTGCTCGAAGCGCGCATTCCCCAAAGCTTTCGCGAGCCGGGCGGCCACTGGTATGGCTTCTCGATGCGTTCGCGAGTAATCGCTTTCAACAAAAGCAAGGCAAAACCAGAAGAGATTGGTTCCTATGAAGCACTTACGGAGCCGAAGTGGAAGGGTCGCATCTGCGTGCGTTCCGCGACCCACATCTACAACCTGTCCCTGATGGGCGCGCTGATCGAGCATTACGGCGAGGCCAAGGCAGAGGCCTGGGCGCGCGCGGTGAAGGCGAACTTGGCACGCGACCCGAAAGGCGGCGACACGGACCAGATCAAAGGGGTCGCCACGGGCGAGTGCGACGTCGCGCTGGCAAACCACTACTACTACGCGCGGCTCGCGCGCTCCGAGAAGGCCGACGACCGGGCGATCGCCGAGAAAGTCGGCGTCGTCTTTCCGGGCCAGTCGGGTCGTGGCACGCACGTCAACATCTCGGGCGCGGGGGTGACGAAGAGCGCACCGCATCGCCACGCGGCGATCCGCTTCCTCGAGTACCTCGCGAGCGACGAGGCGCAACGCTACTTCGCCGACGGCAACAACGAGTGGCCGGTCGTTGCCTCGGTACGCGTAGACAATCCGGTGCTCGCAAACTTCGGCGAAATCCGCTATGACCCGCTAAACGTCTCGGAGTTGGGAAGCCACCAGGCGGCTGCGCAGCGCATCTTCGACCGGGTCGGCTGGAAGTAGCGCGCCCGCTCAGCGCTCGCCCGCACGCATGATGCGGCGCGAGGCAAGCACGAGCGGCAGAACGCTGACGGCGACAATGAGCAGCGAGGGGATCGCCGCCTCGGCCAGGCGTTCGTCCTTGGCGAGGTGGTAGGCCTCCACCGCTAGCGTGTCGAAGTTGAACGGCCGCAGGGCGAAGGTAGCTGGCAGTTCCTTCATCACGTCGACGAACACGAGCAGCGCCGCGGTCGCGAGGCTCGACACGAGTAGCGGCGCGTGCACCCGCGCAAGCGTTCCCGCGGGCGACGTACCCAGCACGCGCGCGGCGTCTTCCATACTCGGCGTGATCTTCGAGAGCCCAGCGTCCATCGTTTGCAGTGCCACCGCAAGGAAGCGCGCCAGATACGCATACACCAGCGCCACAATTGTGCCGGTGAACAGCAGTCCAACCTTTATGCCGAGCGCCTGCTCGAGCCAGCCCGCGAGCAGGTTATCGAAGCGGCCGAGCGGCGCCAGCACGCCGATTGCGATGACCGCGCCGGGGATCGCGTAGCCGAGCCCCGCGATGCGGTTTGCGCCTGTCACCAGAGCGCTGCGCGACAGGCGCGCGGCATACGCCATGGTTGTCGCGAGCATGACCGCGCCAAGCGCGGTGACCCCGGCAATGGTGAAGCTGCTGCCTACCAGCCCGAACACGCGCGGCCCCCAGGTCGCCTGCGGATCGCCGAACGCGAGATGCGTCAGGATCGCGGCAGGCAGCACGAAGCCGAATACCACAGGCGCCGCGCAGGCAACGGACGCGAGTGCCGCGGGCAGACCGCGCAGCCTCGGCGGCGGCGCCGGATGGCGCGGCGCGCCAGCGTAATAGGCCGCGCGGCCGCGGCTCGCACGCTCAAGCCCCAGCACGAGCGCAACGAAGCCGAGCAGGCAGGCAGCGAGCTGGCCTGCCGCGACCGGATCGCTCATTGAGAACCAGGCCTTGAAAATGCCAGTTGTAAACACCTCAAGGGCGAAATACGAGACGGTGCCGAAATCGGCGAGCGTTTCCATCAGTGCGAGCGCGGTGCCGGCGATAATCGCCGGTCGCGCAAGCGGCACCGCGACGCGCAGGAAACTGCCCCACGCCGAGTAGCCAGCGAGTCGCCCGGCCTCGATCGCGCTGCGAGAAAGTCCGAGGAATGCAGTGCGCGCAATAAGGTAGACGTACGGGTAGAGCGCGAAGGACAGCATCGCCGCGGCGCCCCAGATCGATCGTATCTCGGGAAACCAGTACTCGCGCGCCTGCCAGCCGGTGAGCGCGCGCAGTGCGCTTTGCACCGGGCCGGTGAACTGCAGCCAGTCGGTGTAGGCATACGCCATCACGTATGCCGGCATCGCGAGCGGCAGGATCAACGCCCAGTCAAGCAGGCGCCGCCCGGGAAACCTGTACGTGGTGACGAGCCACGCCGAGAGCACGCCGATCGAGACCACGCCCCAGCTCACGCCCACGAGCAGCAGCAAAGTGTTACCGACGTAGCGCGGCAACGACGTGCTGAGCAGATGCATCCACGTTTCGCCGCCGCCCTGGAAGACGCTTGCCGCCACCCAGAGGATCGGCAGCATGATGAGCGCCGCCGCGGCAAGCGATGTCCAGCCGAGCGGCCCCAGCCGTCGCAACGAAGCCCGGGTCGAGCGCAGTGCCATGGCCTGGCTCATTGCGTGGCTAAACCTCTGAACAGTAAAAGGGAATTATACTAACAAGAATGATTATTGTTTACCCTGTACTCCCTGTCATCCGTATAATCCTGTCATGAATCAGCAGGCTACGCTGCTCGAGGTCGAGGCACTGCAGCAAGCTTACGGCCATCAGGTGATCATCCGCAGGCTGTCGTTTTC
>Ga0214471_10000680_pt1 | contig 27896 bp, 27 predicted proteins | sample RVTome_5_FD_207665 | JGI IMG/M metagenome (GOLD analysis project Ga0214471, IMG submission 207665) | Soil microbial communities from uranium-contaminated site in the Upper Colorado River Basin, Wyoming, United States - RVT142D155 | ecosystem: Environmental > Terrestrial > Soil > Contaminated >... | reverse complement strand
CCGTTCGTGGACCCGAACAAGAACATTCCGAAGAGCTGAATTCAGTGGTCGAAGTGGAAGAGTATGGTCGAACGGCCTGCCTTGTGCGTTGCGGTGACGCGATCCGCGTGGCGCCGCAGCATGAAGCCCGCCAGCCGCCGCTGACCCTCCTCTGATTCCATGATTTCCTCGTTGGTCGGGCGCTTCTCGGGCAGCTCGATCGGCGCCCCCGCATACGACACGCGAACGTCGAGATTGAATTCGTCGAACGTCGCCGCCACCTCCACCGGGCCTTGCGGCTCGCAGCTGTCCAGGATCACCTCGAGCGACTGCGCCAGATTGAATTTGGCGCGGTCGATGATGTCCCGCCTGGCGCCCCACGCCGCGCCGTTGCTCTCCATGAACTGATCGAGCTTCTCCGGATCGACCGGCGCGCTTTCCACCTGAAGGTTTGCCGTCTGCTTCACCCCGATCCGGAACAGCATGTTGAGCAGCAACGCGATCACCGTCGAGAAGACGAGCGAGGATCCGATGAGGGGTTTCGCTCCCGCCGGCGCGCTCGCCGACAGGTCCGGAAATACCTCGACCGCAATTCCCGCGACGATCGCCAATCCCACCACCAGCGTGCGGCGCGCATCGAGCATGCGCGAGCTCATCACCTGCAGCCCGTTGATCATGATGAACGTGACGGCAAAAAGGAGCGAGGCCACGACCACCGGCCGCGGCATCACGGCGAGCAGCGCGGTAAGCTTGGGAAAGAGCCCGAGGAGCAGGAAGATGGCTCCGACAGCATAGGCTACCTTGCGGCTCGCCACGCCCGTCGCCGCCGCGAGCCCGACGGCGGGGGTCGAGGTGTTCGTGCCGAGCGCGCCGGCCACCCCGGCAAGGGCTGTGGACGCACCGTCCGCGAGCACACCGCGCGTAATCGACCGCATGTCCGGCCGCACCCAGTCCGCGTCGTTCATGCGCTGGCACACAGTGATCGTGCCTACGGCCTTCATCGCCGCCGCCACCGCCGCGATGGCGAACGGCACCACCATCGAAACATCGAACGACCATGATAGATGGCCGAAGGTGGGGATCCCGATCCAGGGCGCCTCGGCGATGGTGAGAATATTGCCTACCGCCAGCAGCCCCGCGAAACCCGCCGCGACGTAGCCGATCGCCAGCCCGATCAGCGCGCACAGCATGCGTGCCATCCCCTTGCCCCACACATTCAGCACGACCATTGTCGCCAAGGTCGCGCCCGCAATCCACCACTCTTCCGTGCTCACCGGGGCGGCCTTCTCACCGAGCATGGCACGCAACCCGGCAATCCCGCCGGAGAGCCCGATGACGAAAATCACCAGCCCCGAGACCTCGGGCGGGAAGATGGGCCGCAGCCGGTTCAGGAGCGGGGCAAGCACGACTTCGAGCAGTCCCGCAAAAAGGGTCATCCCGAAGAGCAACGGCAGGCCACCCACCTGTACTGCAAGCAGGGAAGGTCCGAGGTAGGTCGCCGTGAACGTCGCGGGGCACATATAACCGGATCCCACCGGACCGAGACGCCGTGCCTGGAGGAATGTCGCTAACCCCAGGACGAGCATGCCGATGGCCAGCAGACTGCCGACGAGCTGCACCGGGGTTTCCGCCACGCGGAACACCAGCAGCGGGTAGACCAGATTGATCGCGATCAGACCTACGTACTGCACGCCATTGAACACCGTGACGTGTGGTGGTGGCGAGTCCTCCAGCCCGTAGACGATGTTGGCAGGTCGCCGCATCGGGACCTCTCTCCCCTCTTCTTCTTACTGCCAGCCGATCAGTGATCGAAGTGAAACAAGATGGTCGAGCGTCCTGCTTTGTGCGTCGCGTGCACCCGGTCCGCGTAGCGACGCAGCATGAAACCGGCCAGTTTGCGCTGCCCCTCCTCGCTCGCCATGATCTCCTCGTTGCTCGGCCGCTTGTCGGGCAGCTCGAGCGGCGGGCCGGTGTACGAGGCTCTCAAATCCAGATTGAACTCGTCGAAGCTGGCCTCGATCTCGAGCGGGCCTTGGGGCTCGCAGATCTCGACAATGGTTTCGACGGACTGCGTGAGGTCAAAGCTTGCGCGATCGATGACGTCACGCCGGGCGCCCCAGGCGCCGCCGCTCGCTTCGATGAACTCCTCGATTTTTGTCGATTCGACCCGGGCCGGGTCGATGACGAGCTTGTGCGTGCGTCGGATACCCAGGCGAAACATCGCGTTCAACGCGAGCGCCAGGATTGTCCCGAGGACCAGCGAGCTCGTCAGGAACGGTTGAACCGATCCCGGCGCTCCGGCGAACTCGCCCGGGAACAGATCGACAGAAATCCCCGCCATGAACGAGAGGCCGATGACGAAGGTCCGCCGCCCGTCGAGCAGGCGCGAGGTGATGATTTGCAGGCCGTTTACAAAGATGATCGCCGCCGTGAACAGCAAGGCGGCGCCGATGACGGGCCGGGGCATGATCAGGAAAACGGCGCTCGCCTTCGGCAGAAAGGCAAAGAGCACGAAGATGCCCCCGACCGCGTACCCCACCCGGCGGCTGGTGACGCCGGTCGCGGCGGCCAATCCGACGCTGCTCGTATAGGTGCTGACGCCGTGGCCGCCGAGCACGCCGCCGAGGAGGTTGGTCAGGCCATTCGCGAGTACTCCGCCGCTGATGGACCGCATATCGGGCCGCACCCATTCGGCATCATTGATCTTCTGGCAGATCGTGATGTCCCCGATGCCGCGGATGCACGTCCCGAGCGCAGCCACGGCGAACGGAATGGCGAGGCTGGAGTGCCACGACCAGCCGTGGGCGGCGAAACTGGGCGCGGAGACATACTGAGCCGTGTGGACCGTTTCGAGATCCGCGGTTGTCAGCATGCCAGCGGCCGCAGCCGCTGCGTAACCGAGCACCATGCCGATGAGGGCGCAGAACAGCCGGGGTGTGCCCTTGCTCCAAACACTCAGCCCTACCATCGTTGCAAGCGTTACGGCGGCAACGATGAACTCGGGGAGATCCACCGGTTGCGACGCACCGACCCCCAGTAGATTCCGGAACGCCAGGCTGGCCAGGCTCACGGCGATCAGCACCACTACGAGACCGGAGATCTCGGTAGGCAGGTACGGACGCAGCGGGCGCAGTAGACGGGACAGCGCCGCTTCGATCAGCCCGCCAAACAGGGTCATGCCGAACGCGAGCGGCGTCCCGCCGATCTTGACGGCGAGCAATGAAGGATCCAGGTAGGCCGCGGTGCACACGGGGGGACACAAGTAGCGGGCGCCTACGGCGCCGCGCGGCAAGCTTTGGAGGGCCGCTCCGATCCCCAGCACCAGCATCGTCGCGGCAATCATGTCCGATGTTTGTTCGACGGAAAGCTGCGCCGCGCGAGCGATGAGAAGCGGGTATACGAGGGCGATCGAGATGATCCCGATATGCTGCAGGCCACTCAACACCGTCACGCCGAGCGGCGGCGCATCCGCTACCCCGTAGACGATGTTGAGTGGCTTCTTCACGCCCTGCGCCCCGCCCGTCCGCGCTCAATGATCGAAGTGAAACAGCACCGTTGACCGCCCGTTCCTGTGCGTCGTGCGCACCCGGTCCGCGTAGCGACGCAGCATGAAACCGGCCAGTTTGCGCTGCCCCTCCTCGCTCGCCATGATCTCCTCGTTGCTCGGCCGCTGGTCGGGCAGCTCGAGCGGCGGGCCGGTGTACGAGACTCTCAGATCCAGATTGAACTCGTCGAAGCTGGCCTCGATCTCGAGCGGGCCTTGAGGCTCGCAGCTCTCGACAATGGTTTCGACGGACTGCGTGAGGTCAAAGCTTGCGCGATCGATGACGTCGCGGCGTGCTCCCCACTCTGCGCCGCTCGTCTCCATGTACGCTTCGATTGCCGCGGGATCGATGCGGGTCGGCTCCACGACGATCCTCTGCGTCTTTCGAACACCCAGACGAAAGATGCCGTTCAGCAGAAGCGCCATGACCGGCCCGAGGACGATCGAGCTCACCAGCAGCGGCTGAACCCACCCTGGGAATTGCGCAAAGGCGCCGGGAAAGAAATCGATGGCGAGACCGCACATGAAAGCGAGGCCGATCACGAAAGTCCTGCGCGCGTCCAGCAATCGGGAAGTCATGATCTCCAGGCCGTTGACGAACATGAACGTCGCGGCGAATAGCAACGCCGGACCCGCCACGGCGCTCGGCATCAGGTAGAGGAGCACTCCGAGCTTGGGGAGGAACGCAAGAAACGCCAGAAGCCCCGCGAGCGCGTAGGCGACATGCCGGCTCAAAATGCCGGTGGCGTTGGCCAGGCCCACGGCCGCGGAGGCGGAGTTCACGCCGCCTGTTCCGAGCGCGCCAGCCAGCGTGGTGGTCAGGCCGTCGGCGAGCACCCCGCGGCTGATGGAGGTCATGTCCGCGCGGACCCAGTCCGCGTCGTTCAACTTCTGGCATGTCGTCACATTGCCGATGACTTTGAGGGTTGCAGCGACAGCGGCGATCCCAAACGGGATGACGAGGCTTGCATCGAATGCCCAGCCGACGTGATCCAGGCGGGGGAAGGTCATCCAGGGCGTTGCGGTCAGGGTTTCCCAATCGGCATGCCTGAATCCGCCGAGGACGGCCGTCGCGCCGTAGCCCGCGATCATTCCGATCAGGACGCAGGTCAGGCGCAGCGCCCCGCGCGTCCATACATTGAGCGCGACCATCGTGCCGAGCGTGGCCGCGGCAACGACCGCGTCGGACGCCCCTGGGGTTATCGAGGCGCCCACCCCGAGCGTGGCCCGTATCGCCACCGCCCCTGTGGCCAAACCAATCAACGCGACGACGAGCCCCGCAATTTCGGGCGGAAACAGGGGCCGCAGCTTGCGCAGCGCCCGCGAAAGCGCGACCTCGACGAGGCCGGCAAACGCCGTCATGCCGAAGACGAGCGGCAAACCGCCCTGCCGCGCCGCAAGGAGCGACGGCACCAGGTATATCGCAGTGGGAACCGGCTGGCACAGGAATCCGGATCCGACGGGTCCCCGAGGCAGCGCCTGCAGCAGCGCGCCGAAACCGAGGACGAGGAACGAGATGCTCACGAGGTCGCCCACGAGCCGGGGCGCGCCGCCGACTTCGCGGCCGATCAGCACCGGGTAGATCAGGAAGATCGACATCACCCCGAGCTGCTGGAGCGCGCTCAGCGCGACCACCATGCGGGGCGGCGCCTCGTCGACGCCGTAAATGATGCCGGCGGGCTTGCGCATGACGCGGCGGCAGCGCTCAGCCCGCCGCGGCGATGCCTTCGTCGCGCGACCCCACGATGGTGAACAGATCGAGAAAACCGCCCAGATCGAAGAGCTGCCTCACCTTGCCCGAGACGCCGCACAGGACCAAGCGGCTCCCGGCCTCATCGGCGCGCTTCGCGGCAAGCAGCAGTATCCGGAACCCCGCGCTGCTGATGTACTCGAGCCGGCTGAGATCGAGCAGAACACGGACTTTCGGAGCCTCCAGGCTGGCGGTCAGTCGCTCCCCCAGCGCCGGCGCGGTGGTGCTGTCGACGCGTCCCTTGACCTCCACCACGGTGACTCCGCCGACCTTCTCCTCGCGCAGATCCATGCTGACTCTCCCTCTTTCATGTCTTGAAACGCTTCCTGAGCACGAGACGATTGCGCTCCCCGGCGCGGTCGTAGGCCACCTCGTCCATGAGGCTTCTGACGAAGTGTACCCCGACGCCGCCTACACGGCGCTCGTGCAGCGGCTTACTGATGTCCGGTCCCGGAATCGCCAGCGGATTGAACGGCGCCCCGTCATCCTCGATTACCGCTTCGAGAACATTATCGAGCACCTCGAAGCGGATGTGAATCTCATGCTCCGCCTTATCAGTGTACGCGTATTCCGTAATGTTCGTCAGGACCTCGTCCAGGGCGACCTGCAGATCCGCGAGCATCTCCGGGGCAAGATGATGCTCGGCCCCAAGCCGGTCGAGGAGGCCCGCTACACGCGCGAGCTCGCCGCCCCGGTTGACGATGGTGACGTCGATCGTGGTCACACGCTGCGCCGGATTGCCATAGCCGCGATGTCGTCCGCCTGCGGGGCGGTCGCGGCGAATTCGCGGACTCGCGCGATGACTTTGCCGACGATCGCACTTGCAGGATCTGCGCCAAGGGAATGCAGCGTCTCCTGGAGGCGCTCTTGCGAGAACCACTCGCCTGCCGCGTTCATGGCTTCGGTAATGCCGTCGGTAAACAGGAACAGGCAGTCCCCCGGATCGAGCTTGCGCGTTCCGGTTTCGTAGGAGAACGTCGGCCGGATGCCAAGCGGCTTGCTGCGAGGGCCATCGAGTGCCGCGACACCGTTCGCGCGGCTCACGATAAAGGGGGGGTTATGGCCTGCGTTGCAGAAAGAAACCACGGCCGTCGCCGGATCGAGGATGCCGAAGAACACGGTCACGAACATCCCCTGTCGATTGTCGAGACACAGCTCCTCGTTGACCTTCCTGATGATCCGGTCCGCTTCCAGCGGCGCGCCCGCCGGCCCGCGTGAAAGCGTCGCGACCATCCGGATCATGGTCTTGGTCCGGGCCATGAACAGCGCCGCCGGCGCCCCCTTGTCGGACACGTCTGCGATGACGAAGTAAAGCCTGCCGTCCTCGCCCCAGAAGAAGTCGTAAAGGTCGCCGCCGATCTGCCGCGCCGGCTCGAGCGTGGCGAAGATCTCCACCGGACCTGCCGCAGTCGGGAGCGGAAAATCGGTCGGCACCATGCCGAGCTGGACCTCGCGTGCGGACCGCAGCTCGCCTTCGATCTGGTCGAGGACCGCAACAATCTCGTCGCGCAGGCGCTTTTTCTCGAGGCTCGCGCCGACACGCGCGCGCAGCAGTGTCGGATTGAAGGGCTTCGAAAGGTAATCCTCGGCGCCGAGCTCGATGCAGCGGATCACGCTTTCGATTTCGTCCACGGCCGAGATCATTATGACGGGGATATGGCGGAGCCTGCTGTCGGCGCGCATGCGCTCCAGGACCTCGTAGCCGTTCAAGCCCGGCATCATGACGTCGAGCAGCACGAGATCGAACGGCCGTGATCGCAGCAGGTCGAGCGCCTGCTGCCCGTCGTTCGCGGTTGTGAGGTTCTCATACCCCTCCCGCTGCAACCGCCTCGTCAGGGTGTAGCGGTTGTCCTCGTTATCGTCGACGATCAGCAAGGCGCTCGTGGCGGCGTTCACGGCGAGTCCTTCTTTGGCAGCAGCGCCCTGACCTTTTCCAGCAGCCGCGGCATCTCCACCGGCTTGGTGTCGAAATCATCGCAGCCCGCCGCGAGCGCCTTCTCGCGATCGCCGGTCATGGCGTGCGCGGTGAGCGCGATGACGGGTATGTGCCGGGTTTCCGGTTGCTCCTTGATCCGCCTCGTCGCCTCCCACCCGTCCAGCACCGGCAGCCTGAGGTCCATCAGGATCAGGTCCGGCTGCTCGGCTGCGGCCATGGCAACACCCTGCTCGCCGTCGGTGGCCACCAGAACGGTGTAGCCCGCCCGCGCGAAGCGATTCTTCACGACGTAGATGTTGTCCTCGTTGTCCTCGACGTAGAGTATTCGCGCCATGACTGGGCTCGCGCTCGGACGGCGGCCGGGACCGGCCGTCGTCATCGCGCCTTGTTGGTCGTTACTGCCTCGATCTTGGCGAGCAGCCGCGCAAAGTCGACCGGCTTGGTGTCGAAATCGTCGCAGCCCGCGCCGAGGGCCTTCTCCTTCTCACCGCGCATGGCGTGTGCGGACAGGGCGATGACCGGAGTGCGACGCGTCTCCGGCGCCGCCTTGAGCCGGCGCGTGGCCTCCCATCCGTCGAGCAGTGGCAGGCTGAGGTCCATCAGAACGAGGTCGGGCTTCTCGGCCTGCGCCATCATCACTCCCCGCTCGCCGTCCCGCGCCACCAGTATGGTGTGGCCGGCGCGCTCCAGCCGATGCCTCACGGAGTAGATGCTGTCATCGTCGTCCTCGACGTAGAGAATCTTCACGGCATCCTCTCACGGCTTCGCGCCGGGGCCGACGAGCGAGTTGATTTTCTCGACCAGCGCGCCGAAATCGAAGGGTTTCAGTTGGAAGTCGTCGCAGCCGGCGGCGATGGCGTCATCGCGGCTTTTTTTCGACGTTTCGGCGGTGAGGACGATGATCGGAATGTGTTTCGTCTCCGGCTGGCTCTTCAGGCGGCGCGTCGCCTCCCATCCGTTCAGCCCCGGAAGCATGAGGTCCATCACGATCAGGTCGGGCTGCAATGTCTTCGCCCATTCGACGCCCTCGGTGCCGTTGCTGGCGACCTTGACGTCGAATCCGGCGCGGCTCAATCGCCGGTGCAGCATGTACAAGTTGTCGTCGCTGTCCTCGACGCAGAGTATTCTGGCCATCTCAGTCTCTCCTTCTCATGTTACCTTCCGTGCTCATTGGACACTTCCCGCGCGGCATGGAAGATGCTTACCTGCGCGCCGCCGCCGCCTTGCGCGCCCGGCCGCGCTCGAGGCATCGCGTGAGCGTGTTGCTCACTTCCCGCAACATAGCCTCCCGCGTCGGCGCGTCTTTCTGCAGCACGCGCTCGACTTCGCCGTTCAGCCGGCGATGGTCTTCTTCCGTCAGATCCTTGGCCGTCACCACGACGACCGGGATGTCGCGCCACTCGGCGTTGTGGCGCAACTCGTCGAGAAACTCGAAGCCGTCCATCTCCGGCATCATGAGATCCAGCACGATGGCGTCGGGAACGCCGTCGGCCACGCGGGCGAGGCCGGCCCGGCCATCCGCGGCCTCGCTCACCTTCCATCCGTCCCTTTCGAGGCCCTGCGAAATCCCCCGGCGCACGAGGTCGTCGTCGTCCACTACCAGCACGCGCCGGCCCCCGGTCTTCACGATCCCCCGCAGCACCGCGGCGAGCCGCTCCCGGTCCACGGGCTTCACCATGTAATCGGCCGCCCCGAGGGAATAGCCCCGATTCCTCTCGTCCACGATCGTCATGAGGATGACGGGAATGTCCGCGAGCGTGGGATCGCCCTTGATGGCGGCAAGCACCGTCCAGCCGTCGAGATCGGGCATGATCACGTCCAGCGTGATCGCCGAGGGATGGAGCGCGCGCGTGAGCCGCAATCCTTCCTGGCCGCCGTTGGCCGTGACGACCGAAAAGCCCTCCCGCGTGAGAAAACGCTCCGCCATCTCGCGCACCGTGACGTCGTCATCGACCACCAGTACGTCCGGTGCCGCTGCCAATGGCGCCGGCGCCGCCGCCTGCGGCCGCGTGACTGGAATGGGCTGCGCGCCGGCCACCTCCGCAGGCAGGCGAATCGTGAACGTCGATCCGCGCCCGACCTCGCTCGTGACCGTGATATCGCCTCCCATCATCTGGCAGAAGCGCCGGCTGATGGCGAGGCCCAGCCCGGTGCCGCCATAGCGGCGAGTGGTGGAAGAGTCGGCCTGGACGAACTCCTCGAACAGCCGGCTCATCTGCTCGGGCGTCATGCCGATGCCGGTGTCCGCAATCGCCATCGTGATCCATTCCGTGCCGGCCTCGGCGGCGCGGCGCACGCTGACCGTAACCTTGCCGCGCTCGGTGAACTTGGTTGCGTTGCTCAGCAGGTTGAGCAACGCCTGCTGCACCCGCGTCTGGTCGGCGCGTATTGATCCGACGTCGGCCGGGCAGTTCACCGCGATCTCGTTGCCGCTCTTTTCCGCCAGGGGCTGGATCGTCTTGACGACTTCCTTGATCAGCGGCCCGACCGCAAAGGACTCGAGATGAAGCTCCATCTTGCCGGCCTCGATCTTGGACAGATCCAGAATGTCATTGATCAATGCGAGCAGGTGGCGGCCGGCGCGGAGCACGCGTTCGAGGGGCTCGAGCTCGTCTTCGCGCTTGAGGTCGCGCGCGTCCTCGAGCAGCATCTCGGTCACGCCGATGATGGCGTTCAGTGGCGTGCGCAACTCGTGCGACATATTGGCCAGGAACTGCGACTTGTGCTGGCTCGCGGCCGCGAGCTGCTCGCTCTTCTCCTGGATTTCGCGAAAGTAGCGCGCGTTCTGGATTGCGATCACCGATTGCGCCGCAAAGGCCTCGAGCAGCCTGACGACGGCATTTGGAAACTTTCCAGGTGCCCGGCGCCGAACCACCAGTCCACCGATCACGCGCCCTTCGCGCAGCAGCGGCACCGCGAGCAGGGCGCGAAAACCCGCGCGCTGAACGATTTCGCGCAGCCCGTAGGTCGGATCCTGCTCCACGTCCTCGATCTGCACCACGGCCCGGGCGGCGGCGGCGCGCCCCACCGCCCCGTCGCCCACGCGGATATGCGATTCACGGAGCAGTTGAATGGTGTCCTCGCTCAAGCCGTAGTTCGCCCTCGGGATAAACACCTCGGCCGACTCGTCGAATTCATAGATGGTGCCCGCGTCGGCACTCGAAAGCTGAACGGCACGCGTGACGATCGTCGAGAGGACGGTCGGCAGGTCGAGCGAGGAGCTGACCGCCGAGCCCACCTCACCGAGCGCCCGCAGCTCCGCGATGGATTGCGTAAGCTCGGCAGTGCGCGCCTGCACTTTCTGCTCGAGGCCCGCATACGATTCCTGGAGCTTGGCCGCCGCCCGGTTGAATTCGTCACCGAGCGCCTCCAGCTCGTCCCCGGTCCGCACTTCGATGCGATGGCCCAGCTCCCCGGCGCCAATGCGCGCCGCACCCTGTTGCAGCACGCGGATGGGCGCGACCATGCGGCGCGCGAGGACAACGCTCGCCAGAACGGCGAGCGCGAGGCCCAGGACCAGGATGATCGCGCCGCGAAGAACCGATGCCTGGAGCGGCGCAAAGGCCTCGGCGAGCGGCTGCTCCACGAACACGATCCACTGAAGCGGATTGATCGGAGCGTGCGCTGCAAGGACCTGACCGCCGTCGAGTCCCCGGGCAATCATCACCCGGGTCTCATCGGCGTCAGACACCTTGCTCTCCGCGCGCGCTTCCCGGACCTGCGCGAGGTCGGACAGATCGCGCTTCTGGAGCACGAGGCTCACGTCCGGGTGCGCGATCAGGTTGCCGCGCGCGTCCACTACGTACGCGTGGCCCAGCTGTCCGACGCGGATGCGGGAGACCACGTCCCAGATCGCCTTCAGGCTGACCTCGGCAACCGTCACCTCCACGGCGTACTCGCCGGAAGGCACGGCGATGGTCATGTAGGGCTCGGAGTCGTTGTGAAAATACACCGGGCTGAAATACGACTTCCCGGATTTCTTCGCCTCGAGAAAAGCCGCTGACCGCGAGAAGTCCTCGCCGCTGCCGACCGCGTCCAGCGCAAAACGCGACACCCGGAGCTGCTCCTTGCCCGCAATGTCCAGGTGCCGGACGTCCCGCGCCGCCGGCACGCTGCGGAGGAAGCGCAGGAAATCGAGCTCGCGTTGCTCGATGAGGGCGCCCGCCAGCGTCTCGCGGAACCCGCCACCCTTGCGTGCGGAAGGCGCCACCGCCGGGTCGTCGGAGGCGGCGTACGTGGTCGCCCGCAGCTGCCGCTCGATGTCCTTGACGAAACTCTCGATGCGCTCGGCCGCGACCAGGGCCTTCTCGCGCTCGAGACGGACCAGCGCAAGCTTGGCTTCCTGGTAGGAGAAGTACAGCTCGACGAGACCGCTCGCGATCAGCAAGCCGCCCACCAGGCCGACCAGGAAAACGACGTACTTCCAGAACAGCGTCCCTTGTGGTCGCGCGCCCGTCATCGCCGTATCGTGTCCGCGCGCAGTATGATCTTCCTGGGCACCGCCACGCCCAGGGCGGACGCGGTCTTGAGATTCACCGCGAGGTCAATCTTGTCCGCGCCTTCCACGGGAAGGTCCCCGGGCCGCGCTCCCCGCAGGATCTTCGCGACCAGCCGCGCCGCCTGCACGCCCTCGGCGTGGTAATCCGACCCGTACGACACGAGGCCCCCGTGACCGACCCACAGCGAGGTCGCAAACACGGCCGGGATACGGGACGAGATGGACAGCTCGAGCAGAGCGGCCGGGACATCGAGCGTCCCGACCTCCGGAGGGAGCAGCGCGTCGCCCGGCCGGACGCTCTTGACTGCGTGCTCGAGCTGCTGCGCGTTATACACCGGCCGCGACACAATCTCGACCTTGAGCTGCTTTGCGGCCGCCTCGGCGCTCCAGATCGCCGCGATGGACGAAGGATCATCGCCGTAGTGGATCGCCCAGACGCGGCGGACCTTCGGGGCGAGGATCGTCAGGATCTCCAGCCGCTTCGCGGCAAGCTCCGTCGTGAGGCTCGAGACCCCCGTGATGTTTTCCCCCGGCTTCGCGACCGTCTTGACGATTCCCGAGATCACCGGATCTCCCACCAGCGTGAAGACGATCGGGATCATCTGCGTGGCGTTCTTCGCGGCCCGCGTCGCGGATTCATTGCTCGTGAAGATCAGGTCGACGCCCGCCTTGACGAGCGCCTCGGCGGCGGCCGGGGTCGCTTCCGGCTTGCCCTGGGTGAAGCGGATGTCGAACACGACGTCACGGCCTTCCTCGAAGCCGAGCTCGCGCAGCCCGGTCCGCAAGCCTTCGACCGTCGGGTGATTCGCGGCCCAGGCTTCGTTGAGGACCCCGATGCGATACTGGCGGCGCCCCTCCGCGGCCTCAACCGAGGTCGCGAGGAGCGCGAGGGCCGTCGCGAGCAGGATCCGGGCGTGTAGCGCCTTCATACGGCGACGAGCTGGTGGAACGCCGCCTCCGAGACCTGGCGCCATCCGCTGAGACGCCTCTGGAAATTCGTGAAGGACGCGTACACCTTCCTGGCCATCGGGCTCTTCTCGCCCTCTTCCCGGACGACACCCGCCGCTAGCTTCTTGAGGTCCCGCAGCACCGCCGCCGGCAGCGGCAACAACTGGATCTTGCCCTTGAACTCGCTTCTGAGCCGTTCCAGAGCGATGGCGTTCTTGGCTTCATATTCGGACAGGCCGATCACCGAAACCGAGGCTACGGCGAAATCGAGCATCCGCCTCAAATCGGCCGGAAGCGAGTCATAGGCCTTCTTGTTGAACGCGAACTCGAGCGTGGTGGCGGGCTCGTGCCAGCCGGGATAGTAGTAAAAAGGCGCCGCCCGATGGAGCCCGAGCTGCATGTCATCGTGCGGGCCGACCCACTCGGTCGCATCGATCACACCCCGCTCCAGGGCGCCGTAGATCTCGCCGCCAGGTGTCAGGACCACGGTCCCGCCCGCCCGCTCGACGACCCGGCCACCCAGGCCGGGAATGCGCATCTTGAGTCCCTTGTAATCGGAGAGCGTCTTGATCTGCTTCTTGAACCATCCGGCCATCTGCGGGCCGGTTGCCGGGCCCGGGCGCGGCACCAGGTTGAACGCGGCGTAGGTCTCTTCCCACAGCTGGAGTCCGCCGCCATGGTAGTACCAGCTCGCCATGCCTCCGGGGTTCATGCCGAACGGAACGCTGCAGAACCACTGCACCGCCGGGTCCTTCGCGACCCAGTAGTACGACGCGCCCATGAACGCTTCGACCGTGCCCTGGGAGCAGGCGTCGAAGACGCCGAGCGGCGGCACGATCTGGCCGGCCGGAGACACTTCGATGGTCAGTCGGCCACCGCTCATCTCACCCACCATCTTGGCGAGCCGCTGGGCCGATCCCTGCATCACATCCAGCGCGGGAGTCCAGGTAGTAGGCATGCGCCAGCGGTACTTCTGCTGCGCGATGACAGCCGGTGCATGCACAATTCCGGCGGCGCCTGCGACCGCTGCACCCGCGCCGGCGATGAACTTGCGTCGTTTCAAGGCTCCTCCCCGATCAAGAAATCCGAACGATCTACTTTCGCTGATTCCACGCTGGCGTCGGAAATCGCGGCCGGTCGGCGGCAAGCTCCTCAGGCCACACGATCACTTTCTTGCCGTCCTGCCACTGGAACAGCACCATCTTGTGAGCCGTCTGGAACCCGCCCTCGTCCACCTTGAACGCACCGTAAGAAGTATGGGTATCGAATTTCAGGAGGGCGTCCCGGATCCGCCCGCCGTCCAATGACCCGGCCCGTTTGACGGCCTCCAGGAAGAGTTGGCAGGCGCCGTAGCCTGCGGCCGAGTGGTAGGAAAGGCCGGCGCCTGGATATTCCTTACGATACGCCTCGACGAACTCTGCGGCGCCGGGGTACTGCCGGGCGATGGGTATCAGGCCGCCAGCGCGCAGCGTTACCAGTTCTGCCAGCCACTGGGATCCGCCGTAGACCAATTCGGCGTCACGCCCGAGGATCTCGTAGAACTTGGGCACATCGCCCCCCACGGTCACGCCGAACAGCTTGGGGTTGATATCAAGCGCCTTGAGCCCGCGCGTAATGGCGACGGCGTCATCGAAGTAGGTCGCCGCTGCAACGACATCCGGCTTCGCCGCGGCGACCTTGCGCAGGAACGGACTGAAATCGGTGGTGCCCTTCGGATAGGACTCTGCAAGAACCACCTGGAGCCCTCTCTTCTTCGCCAGCTCGACGGTCCCCTGAGCGGTCGCCTTGGGAAACAGCGTGTCCTCGTTGAGCACTGCGACGGTCTTGAGTCCCCGTTTGGCAGCGATGTCGATCAGCCCCTCGAGGTACACCTCGGCCGCCGAATGCACCATGAACACGAACTTGCGGCCCTTCCTGAAGATGGAGGTGGTGGCGGCATTGGGGGCGATCATGGGCATGCGGTACTTCTCGCTGACATTTGCAACAGCCTCGGTGATCGGCGAAGAGTAGGGGCCGAGGATCGCGTCGACCTTATCCTGCGTGATCAGCTTCTCGTAGATCCGTACCGCCACCGGCGCCTGCGACTGGTCGTCCTCGAAAACGAGCTCGAGCTTGCGCCCCAACACGCCGCCCTTCTCGTTCGCATGCTTGATGCAGAGCTGAACGCCGCGGAGCTGGTTCTGGCCCAGGTTGGCAAACGAGCCCGTCTGAGACAGAGACGCGCCGATCCGGATCGGCGCCTGGGCATGCGCGGTGGCCGCAACTGCAGCGGCTAAAACGACCGTCGCCAGTGCCAACACCGATCTCATGATGCGTTCATTGATAGCAGCCATGGGGGTTTCCTCGCCGAATTCGTTTAGCGCACCTGATTAATCTTTATTGGAGATGAGATGCGTGATACTGCCGCGTGACAGCCCGGCCCGAGGGACCTTCGGCGACCCGCAGCCATTCGCACCGCGACATCTGAGTGCCTCCTCCCGTAGGGGTAACGACTTCCTGCTGCCAAGGCTTGTTGCGCTGCGGCGGCACAGCCCGCAGGCGTTTCTTCTTTGCCAACCGGGCAAGAATGCTAGCACGAACAAGCGCGGCGCCCGCAAGTCTTTTGCGTGCGCCGCTTGTTGTGACGCAAGAAATCGGTTGTAGACTCGGCCCATGCGTGTCCTGACGCTTTATGCGAGCGCTCACGGCTCGACCGCCGAGGTGGCCCATTTCATCGCCGATGCTTGGCAGAAGCGCAGCATTGACACCACCGTCGCGGCGGTCGGTTCCATTCAGTCTCTCGCGGGATACGACGCGTACGCGCTGGGGTCCGCCATCCACCATGGCCTTTGGCTCCCCGAGATGGCGACTTTTGTTCGGCGGTCAGGCAGAGCGCTGGCCGACAAGCCCGTCTACCTGTGGCTCACCTGCCTGCGCGCGATCGAGTCCGACGGCTTTGCCTACGTGACCAATAACTACCTCCCCAACCTGCTGTCCCGCGCGGTCTCGTTTCGCCGGATCGGGATCTTTGCCGGCAAAGTGGATGTGGCTGCGCTCAATCCAGAAGAAGCCTGGACGCTCACCTTTCGCTACGACGGCAGCAAGGGCCTGCCGGCGTTGAGCGGGGATCATCGCGACTGGAAGCTTATCCGCGCCTGGGCGGAGCAGGTCGCCGCCGACCTGGAGGCGACCGCGTGAGGCGTCGCGCCTCAGCGGCGAGAGAAAGCACGGGCGGCCAGATCACCGTAAAGCCGTTCGCATAGCAAGAACCGCCGCTCCGCGGGATCGAGATCCTCGGGAAAGGAAGCCTCCGCCAGGATTCGTGCGGTATCGAACATCTCCGTGCACGCGCGAACACGCTCCTGCGGAGTCATCGCCGCGAAGCGTTCTTCCACGAGGCTGCGGAATTCAACGGTCGTGTCCTGCACTCAAGGTCCTTTTGAGCAATTCCGCTACGGACAACTCGGCCGCCCAGCGCTGAAGATACGTCCGGTCCGCTCCGCCCGCAAGCAGCGCGCGCACGTCGCGCAGCTGGACCTCCGACGAGGCGTCTTTCGCCCACACGAGCTTGGAGAGGATCAGGTCCTCCCGGCTCGCGATCCACGCCTCGAAGCCGGGCAGCCGGATGCGCTGCCGGCGCCCGAATTCGTGGATCCGGTAGGCCGAGTCCTTGCGCACGATGAGGTCAAGCTTGACCACCTTCTCCAGGTGCAGGACGTTGAACATACCCTGCGTCGCCATGGCGCGTCCGATGTCGGCCTCGGCTACGTAGTAGTCCGGTGAGAACAGCGCCGCCACCGATTTGGCATCGCGCCCGGACAGCTCGACGACGAGGTCAATATCGCGCGTCATGCGCGGCTGGGCGTAGTAGCTCAACGCGATCGAGCCGGTAAGCATGTAGGGTATGCCGGCGCGCTCGAGGCGCATCACGGCATCCTGCAGGACATCCAGCTCGGCCGTCACGGAGGAAACTATAGTCAGTCGTCAGTTCGCCACTACTTCAATTCCTGGGCCGCGGCACGCGAGTTTTCGCGTCCGGCATGCAGAAATCGAAGTCGCAGCCGCGGTCGGCCTGGGTGACCGACCCGAGGAAGAGTTTGCGGTAGCCGCGGCGGTCTTCGGGCCGCGGCGCTGGCGCGCGCCAGACCTTGCGCCGCCGCGCAAGCTCGGCCGCGCTCACCTTCAGTTCGAGCTTGCGCGCCGGCACATCGAGCCGGATGCGGTCGCCATTCTCGACCAGCGCGAGCGGCCCGCCCGCTGCCGATTCCGGCGTCACGTGCAGGACGATCGAGCCGAAGGCCGTCCCGCTCATGCGGGCGTCCGAAATCCGCACCATGTCCTTCACGCCCTTCTGCGCGAGCTTCTTCGGGATCGGGATGTAGCCTGCCTCGGGCATGCCGGGCGCGCCTTTGGGTCCCGCGCTCTTCAGCACCAGCACGTCGCCGCCCGCGACGTCGAGTTTCGGGTCATCGATGCGGTTCGCCAGGTCCTCCAGCGACTCGAACACCACCGCGCGGCCTTCGTGACGCGCGAGCTTCGGGTCCATCGCCGACTGCTTGATGATGGCGCCATCCGGAGCCAGGTTGCCGCGCAGGAATGCGATCCCGCCTTCCTTGAAGATCGGGTTCTTGACGGGGCGCACCACCTTCTGCGGGAACGCCGGCGGTGCGGCGGCGATGTCATCTCCCAGCGTCCTGCCGCTCACGGTCAGCGCATCGAGATGGAGCAGCGGCTTCAGCTCCCGCAGGATCGCCGCCGCGCCGCCCGCCTTGTAGAGGTCTTCCATATAGTGTTGCCCCGTCGGCTTGAGATCCACGAGCACCGGAGTCTTGCGTCCCATCCGGTCGAAACCCTGGAGGTCCACCGCGATGCCGAGCCGCCCGGCGACCGCGGCGAGGTGCACGATGCCGTTGGTCGAGCCCCCGATCGCGAGCAGCATTCTCAACGCGTTCTCGAACGCCGCCGGCGTCATGATCCGGTCAGGCGTGAGCCGTTCCTTCGCGAGCGCCACCGCGCGCGTGCCGGTCGCCTCGGCGTTCCTCAGGCGCTCGGCCATCACCGCCGGGATGCACGCGCCGCCCGGCAGCATCATGCCGAGCGCTTCCGAGCACAGCGCCATGGTGGATGCCGTGCCCATGACCATGCAGGTGCCGGCGGATGGACAGAGCTGGGCGTTGACCGCGTTGATCTCCTGCTCGCCGACTTCGCCCGCGCGGAACCTGCCCCAGTAGCGACGGCAGTCGGTGCAGGCGCCGAGCCGCTCGCCCTTGTGGTCGCCCGTGATCATCGGCCCGGTCACCATCAGGATCGCCGGCACGTTGGCGCTCGCCGCGCCCATCAGGAGCGCGGGCACCGTCTTGTCGCAGCCGCCGATCAGCACGACCGCGTCGAGCGGCTGCGCGCGGATCATCTCCTCGGCGTCCATCGCCATCAGGTTGCGCAGATACATGCTGGTCGGGTACGCGAACGACTCGTGGAGCGTGATCGTCGGGAACTCGACCGGCAGGCCCCCGGCGAGCATGACGCCGCGCTTCACCGCCTCGATCAGCTCGGGCACGGTGCGGTGACAGGCGTTGAAGCCGCTGAAGGTGTTGGTGACGCCGACGATGGGCCGCTCGAGCGCGTCGTCGGAATAGCCCATCGCCTTGATGAAGGCCTTGCGCAGAAAGAGCGAGAATTCCTCGTCGCCGTACGCGGTGAGGCCCTTTCGCATTCCCGTTTTAGGTCTGAGCTTCGGCACCCCGGCACGATAGCGGATGCTCGTCGGAGTGCGCAAGCCCCGTCTCACGCGTACATCGGCCTGCGCTCCTCGAGCTCGAGCCAGCCCTTGATCGCGCGGTAGAGCACCCACATCGCAGCCGCCATCAGGACGAAGAAGCCGACGATGACAACGAGCAGCGCGAGACCCACGCCGAACCACAGCAGGCCGTACCAGAAGGTGCGGATCTGCCAGCGGAAGTGGGATTCCAGCCAGGTGCCCTCGACATCCCCGCGCTTGAGGTAATTGATGATCACGGCCGCGATCAGCGTGATGCCGACGACGACGCTCGCGATCTGGAGCACGTAGACGATCATGGTGAGCTGCCTCAGCGCCGTGTCGCGCGGATCGTGCGGCGTGGCCGTCGCCTGCGCGGCGCGCGGCGCCGCCTCCCGCGCCTGCTCGCGCCGGATGAAGGCCCAGGCCGCGATCCCGATGCCCGCCCCCCAACCCACGAAGAGGGCTGCGATGGCGCCGAAGACCGTCCAGAGCACTGCGCCGATGTGATCCGGCCCGACCGAAAATATCCTCGGCTGAAAGTCACCCAGCACCGCGATCTCGTAGCTCCCCGGCTGAGCGATGTCGAACTGCATGACCGCGACCCGCTCGGTGTTCGAGCCTTTGTAACTCGCGCCTGAAGCGCGCCGCAGGGTCACGGCGCCGCCGCTGCCGGCGACCGTGACCTGCATGCCGTCGGGTAGCGCCTTGGAGGAACGGTAGCTGCGCCCCTCGAAGACCGTGAGGTGGTCGTTCCACACCACGTAATTCCCGGGCTTGAGCGTCAGCGCATGGCGGCCCGGAGCGACGAACTGCGCGCTCTCCTCCCACGTCACCACGAGCCACGCGACCATGCCGGCGGCTGCGAAAACCCCGCCGAGCGCCAGGGCGCCCGCGAGGAAATACCAGCCGCTCCCGGGAACGCGGGCCGCGCCGCTCATCGGGAACTCGACTAGCGCGCGCCGCTCCGCTTCAGCAGCTCAATGACTTGAGGATTCCCGCCCCGGTCCGCGTAATCCAGCACCGAGCCGCCGGGGCTGCGCAGGGTCGGATCCGCTCCGCCTTTGATGAGGAGCTGCGTCATCGCAAGATCGCCGAGCCAGGCTGCGGCCATGAGCGGCGTCACCCGGTTCGAATCCGGCCGATCCACCCACCAGCCCAGCTCGAGCAGCTCCGCCGCGGCCGCGGTATCGAGGTACATCACGGCGGTCATCACGTCGTTGAACTTGGGCGTTCGCACAACCCCGGTTAACGGGGCGATAGCCGTCACCGCGGGCACTGCCGGTGCGCGCGGCGCGGCGGGACGCTCGGGCGCGGGCGGTTCCGAAACCAGGGCCGTCGGCGGCTCCGCGGCCGGTACGGGCACTGGTTTCGGTTTTGCGACGGCCACGGCGGCTGGCTTGGGCTCCGGCTTCACCTCTGCCACCGCGGGCTTCTGCTGCGGTGCCGGTGCGGGCGGCTTGGCCGCCGCGACCTTCTCGGGCTCGCGCTTCGCCTCGCCCATCTTCTTCTCGAAATCGGCGATCTCCTGCGGTGTCATCGGCTTCGGGGCACCGGGCACCGCCGTTGCCGGCGCGGGCTGGGGAGCGGGCGGCGGCGCTTTCGTCACCGGCGGCTGGACGGGCGCCGGCTTGGCGGCAGGGACGGGTTTCTGCACCTGCTTCATCCCTTTCCCCATCTGCCGGCCCATTTCCTCGGCGATCTGAGGCATATACACCTCGGTGAAATAGTAATAGCCACCCCCGATCGAGATCAGCAGAGCGAGGACGACGGCGACAACCGCCTTCGTGAAGCTCGACGGTCCCGATCGCACCACCAGGCACTTCGTGATGATGTCGTGCAGGGCCTGCCGCCTCGCCGTGAACGCCGCGAGCAGGAAGCCCAGGCCGAACGGCAGCGACGAGATGATCTTCGCGAGGTTCCGCAACAGCGAGCGCACGAAGGTGAGCCGCGCGCCGTTCGCATCGGTCACCTGGATGCCGAGCAGCTGCTTGCCGAAGGTCGCCTGCCGCTCCGAGCACTCCATCAGCGGCCAGTAGAGGAGCGCGATGAGGAATAGCGCGAAATTGGCGACCGCCACGGCTTCGGCGCCGACGGATGCCGCGGCAATCAACAGTGCGACGCCGACGACCGTGATGATCGCGTTGTCGACGATCAGCGCCGCGACGCGGCTCCAGAAGCCCGCGTACTCCAGCTCCGCGCCAGCGCCCAGCGTGAAATCGTCCGCGGGTATGTCCAGCACCGGCTCGCTTCTCTCGGCCATGATTACCGTCCCCCCGGCAACAGCAACGATCCATCCATCATACTATGCCCCGGGATTCCGGGCTCCGTCTGGCGCCGCGCGGGCGCGTCGACGCTGCCGGGCGCGAGAACCGAGCACAAGATTCGCGGCCGTTTTGCGATATCATCGGCCGCGATGCGCCCCATCCACAACGCCGGTCGTGAATCGGCCTGACCGGCCGGATACGCCATGTTCGCCGCTGTTCCACCGGTCACGCGCGCGCTCCTCATCGCGAATATCGCGGTGTTCATCGCCCAGGCCTTCGCGGACGACTCGCTCATCATTCTGTTCGCGCTGTGGCCGTTCGGCGCGCCCGCCTACACGGGCCCCGAGGCTCCCGCCGGCTTCCTTCCCTGGCAACTCGTGACCTACAGCTTCCTGCACGGCAACGGGCTGCATCTTTTCGTCAACATGCTGGGGCTCTTCATGTTCGGGTCGGAGGTCGAACGGGTGCTGGGAACCCAGCGCTATTTCACCTACTACTTCGTCTCGGTGCTTTCGGCGGCCCTCGCCCAGCTGGTGATGTCGGCGCTGGCCTCGGGACCGCCCTACCCCACGGTGGGCGCCTCGGGCGGCGTGTTCGGCCTGCTGCTCGCCTACGGGATGTTCTTTCCGCGCCGCATCGTCATGCTGATCTTCCCGCCGATTCCGATGCCGGCGCGGATGTTCGTGATCGTCTACGCCGCAATCGAGCTCTACCTGGGCGTCACCGGCACGCAGGCCGGCGTCGCCCATTTTGCCCATCTCGGCGGCATGCTCGGCGGGTTCCTGATGCTGCGGCGCTGGCGCCGGCGGAGATTCGATTAGTCACGAATCACGGATTCATTGGCCCAGGTAGCGAGAATGAGGTCCTTCACCCACAGCTCATCCTGCCCGAGCGTGCTGTGGATGAGCGGCGTTCCCTCCCCGGCGTCGGCGCGCATGCGGTGGAGCCTCGCGGAACGCACGTTGGCCGTAGACACCGTGTAGCCGTAGCGCGCGTAGCGCTCGCTTTCGACGGCGATGTCCTCGCGCCGCTCCGCCGCAAACCAGACCCAATCCGCGACGAAATTGCGTGCGAGCACATCGAGGTCGCGAAATACGGGCTTATCGATTCCGATCGGGGGCCTGAGTTCGTCGCGGATAAAGGTCCGAGAGGACAGTGCACCTCGCCAGACCCATGCCCATTCCGGGCCACCGTCGGTCGCGTAAAGCTCGACTGCATCAGATTCCGATGGCCGCACCACGCGCACCAGGGCATCCCGCGCCGCGGTCAGGGCGTAGCCCCGCCACTCGTCCCGGGTCGCGCGAAACAGCGTCAGCGCGAGCGTGAGCTTGCCGTCCGGGGCGACTTCCACGTGGACTGGATGCTCGTCGCCGGCGCGCGTCGCTACGCGCTCGCTGCTCTGCCCGGTAACGCGGCCATTCACGAGCGTGGCATGACCTTTTTCGCCGGCCGCCACGTTGACCCACTCGGCGGCGAACTCGAGTCCGGGAAATTCCTGCGACGCCTGGGCAAACGCCGGAAACGGGATGCCGCCCTCGATCTTGAGGTCGTAGCACAGCGCCGTCGGCCCGTGGTGCTCGGCGACCTCATCCTTGAGAAACTGGCTCGAAAGCAGCCGGCGCAGCCGCGCCTCGCACGCAGCGAGCGCGTCCTTCTTGCCGGTGACGGTAACCGTGGCGTGGATGAGCACGGACATTGGAAGTTCCTGAGGCCGCCATTCTAAGCCCCCGGTAGAATGCGCAGACCGGATCACACGGAAGGCCGCGGCATGACGAAAACCACGGACAGCCTGGAATCCCTGCGCGCGCGGCTCGCGGAATTCGCGGCCGAGCGCGACTGGGATCAGTTTCACAACCCCAAGAACCTCGCGATGGCGCTGGCGGGCGAGGCCGGCGAGCTTCTCGAGCATTTTCAGTGGCTCACCTTCGAGCAGGCGGCGCGGTTGCCGCGCGAGACGCGCGCCGAAGTGGCGCTGGAGGCCGCGGACGTGCTGCTGTTCCTGGTCCGGCTGTGCGACAAGCTCGGCATCGATCTCGCCGCGGCGTGCGATAAGAAGCTTGCGCTCAACGCGAAGAAGTATCCCGTGGACAAGGCTCGCGGCAGAGCCACCAAGTACACCAAACTCTAAGTGCTCGCATATCGCCACCTGTTCCACGCCGGCAACTTTGCCGACGTCTTCAAGCACGCGCTGCTCGCGCGGCTGCTCGTGGCGCTTGCCGGGAAAGAAGCACCCTACTGCTACCTCGACACGCACGCCGGCACCGGGCGCTACGACCTCGCGCACGAGTGGGCGTGGAAGACGCGCGAGTTCGAGAACGGCATTGGCAGGCTGTGGGACCGCAAGGACGTCCCCGCGGCGCTCGCGCCCTACCTCGACGCCGTGCGGTCCGAGAATCCGAAGGGCAGGCTGCGTTTTTACCCCGGCTCGCCACTCATCGCCCTGAGCCTGCGCCGGCCGGGGGACCGGATCGTGCTCACGGAGCTGAACCGGAAGGACTGCGCCGAGCTCGAAGCCGCCGTCGGGCGCGAGCGCCACGTGGCGGTGCACCACATGGACGGCTATCAGGCGCTCAAGGCGTTCCTGCCGCCGCCGGAGCGGCGGGGACTGGTGCTGCTCGATTCCTCGTTCGACCGGTCGGGAGAGTTCGCGCGCATCGCCAAGGCGCTCAGGCAGGCGCACGAGCGCTGGCCGACCGGCATGTACGCGATCTGGTATCCGCTGATGAAGCCGGGCGTCATGCGCGGCTTCGATCGCGACGTGGAGAGAACCGGCATCGGCAAGGTCCTCCGGCTCGAGCTGCTGGTGCGCAAGCGGGATGCCGACACCGCGATACCGGGCTGCGGCATGCTGGTGGTCAACCCGCCGTGGAAATTCGAAGCGGAGGCGCGGCCCCTGCTCCAATGGCTGTGGCGGGCGCTGGCGCCGGACGGAGCGGGCGGCGTGAAAGTGGACTGGCTGGCGCCGGAATTGGGGCGCCGGGACTTCCCCCTCACCCTATAATGGCCGGCAACGACTGCCACGAGCGGCGCGATGACGGATACCCGATGTGACGTGCTCGTGATCGGCGGCGGCCCCGCCGGATCGACGATCTCCGCCCTCCTCGCGCAGCGCGGTCGCGATGTCGTGCTCCTGGAGAAATCGCGCCACCCGCGCTTCCATATCGGCGAATCGCTGCTGCCCTTCAACATGCCGCTGTTCGAGCGGCTCGGCGTCGCCCGGGAGATCGAGGCCATCGGCATGCCGAAGTACGGCGCGGAGTTCGTCTCGCCCTGGCACGGGAAGCCGGTGATGTTCGAATTCGCCGACGCGCTCGACAATTCCTTCCCCTCCACCTACCAGGTGCGGCGCTCGGAGTTCGATCAAATCCTGTTCCGCAACGCAGCCCGCAGCGGCGCCCGGACGCTCGAGGACTGCCGCGTGACGGCGGTGGGTTTCCGGCCCGGCGGCGCGGACGTAGCCGCGCGGGAGGAAAGCGGCCGCGAGCGTGCGTGGCAGGCGAGATTCGTGGTGGATGCATCCGGCCGCGACACGTTTCTCGCCAGCCGACTCGGCCTGAAGCAGCGCAGCCGGAAGCACAACAGCGCGGCCATCTACGGGCATTTCGAGGGAGCGGAGCGGCTGCCCGGCCGGGCCGAAGGCAACATCACCATCTTCTGGTTCGAGCACGGCTGGTTCTGGTTCATCCCGCTCGCCGACGGCGCCACCAGCGTCGGGGCGGTGTGCTGGCCCCGTTACATGAAGTCGCGCACCACCACGCCGCAGCAGTTCCTGCTCGACACGATCACGCTGTGCCCGGCTCTGGCCGGGCGGCTGCGCCACGCCAGGCTGATCTCTCCCGTGACCGCCACGGGCAACTATTCGTACAGCGCCGGCCGCGCCGCGGGCGCGCGCTACATCCTGCTGGGCGACGCGTTTGCGTTCATCGATCCGATCTTCTCGACCGGTGTCTTCCTGGCGATGCATGGCGCCTTCGCCGGCGCCGACGCCGTCGAAACCTGTCTCGACCATCCGCGGCGCGCGCGGCGCGCATTGAATGTCTACGACGCCGACGCGCGCCACGGTCTACGGGTCTTCTCCTGGTTCATTTACCGCATCATGGCGCCCGGCCTGCGCAACATCTTCATGAACCCGGACAACCGATTCCAGCTGCGCGATGCGCTGCTGTCGGTGCTGGCAGGGAACACCGTTCTCCGCGCGCGGCTCGCGCTAAGGCTCATCGCGCTGAAAGCCCTGTATTACGTCTTCAGCGCCGGCGACCTGCAAGCAAGCTGGACGGCGTGGAGGAAACGCGGCCAGGCAAGACGCGAGCGCGCCGCTGAAACGGCCCCATCAGAGCCCGTTCCATGAGCGTCCCGTCACGCACGCATCTCATCCTCATTCCGAGCTACAACACCGGCGGCAGGGTCCTGCAGACCGTGTGGGATGCCAGGAGAATCTGGCAGCCGGTGTGGGTCGTGGTGGACGGCAGTACCGACGGTACCCTGGACGCGCTGCGGGCACTGGCGCGGGACGATTCGCAAATCCGGGTACTGGCCTTGCCGCGCAACCAGGGCAAGGGCGCCGCGATACTGCATGGCCTGCGCGCGGCCGAGACGGCAGGCTTCACGCACGCTCTGACGATGGACGCGGACGGGCAACACCCCACCGACAAGATCCGGGAGTTCATGGCCGCCTCCGCCGCCAGTCCCGAGGCGCTCATCCTCGGGCGGCCGGTCTTCGACGCAAGGGCGCCGCGCGTGCGCGTGCACGGCCGCAAGCTCTCCAACTGGTTCGCGGAGCTCGAAACCCTGGGGGCGGGAATCGGCGATACTCTCTACGGGTTCCGTGTCTACCCCATCGCGCCGCTGCGCGAGATCATGGAGCGGCAGCCCTGGATGCGCCGTTTCGATTTTGATGCCGAGGCCGCGGTCCGGCTGTGCTGGCGGGGCGTGCGCCCGATCAACCTGGCGGCGCCGGTGAAGTATTTCCGGCCCGAGGAGGGCGGCGTCTCGCATTTCCGCTACCTGCGCGACAACGCGGTTCTCACCTGGATGCACGCCCGGCTCATCCTGGAAGGGCTGGTGCGGCTTCCCTTGCTGCTCGTTCGCCGGCTCGCCAGCCGCTGACCGGCTTCCTCCCCCCTTGCGGGGGAGGATTGAGGGGGGGTCAGATCATGCCGCCGTTGATGGAGATGATCTGCCCGGAGATGTAGCCGGCCTGATCGGAAGCGAGGAATCCCACCAGCGCCGCCACTTCCTCCGGCGTGCCAGCGCGCTTCATCGGCACCAGCTGCTCGATCCGCTCCTTCGGAAATACGTTCTCGCTCATGGGCGTGGCGATGATCCCCGGCGCGACCGCGTTCACCGTGATCCCGCGGCTCCCGAGCTCGATCGCGAGCGACTTCGTCGCGCCGTGGAGGCCGGCCTTGGCCGCGGCGTAATTGGCCTGGCCGCGGTTGCCGGTAATCCCCGCGACGGAGGTGATGTTGATGACGCGGCCCCAGCGCGTCGCCATCATCGGCAGCAGCAAGGGCTGCGTCACGTTGAAGAATCCGTTCAGGGACACGTCGATCACGCGCGACCATTGCGCGGCCTTCATGGCGGGCATCACCGCGTCGTCGTGGATCCCCGCGTTGTTGACGACGACCTGGACCGCTCCCGCGTCGAGGACGTCCTTCAGCGCGGCCTCGGTCCGCGCCCGGTCGGACACGTCGAACGCCACCGCCTGCGCGCTCCCGCCGCCGGCCGCAATCTCGGCCGCGAGCCGCTGCGCCTCCTGCAAGCGACTGTTGGCGTGCACGACGACGTGCAGCCCGTCGGCCGCAAGCCTGCGGCAGATCGCCGCGCCGATGCCTCCGCTGCCGCCCGTCACCAGCGCGCGCTTCATGCCGCGGCACCTGCGGCATCGAGCATGACCAGCGCCTGCCCGCTCAACACTTCCACCTCCCCGACCCGCAGCTTGAAGCGATAGATCACGTGCACGCCGTCGCCCGCAACCTGCTCGGCCTCGACGACGAGCTCGCCTGCAAGGTCGTCGAGGCGGCTCCTGCGGCACTCGAGGTCCCTGAGGCTCGCCAGGTAGCCCGCGCGCGGCCTGCCGCTCACCTTGCCGGCAAGGCCGCCGTGAACGGCCATCGCCTGCGCCGCGTACTCGACGCCGCACACCGCCGGCAGCTGTCCGTCCGCGCGCAGAGGATTATCGCCTGCCCGATGACTGCCGCTCACGCAGACGATCCGGCTCGCATCCCACTGCAGGACACCGTCGAGCAGGCACATGGCCCCGCTGTGCGGAATCAGGCCCGCGATCTGCGCGCGACTCACGAGAAGCGATCTCAAGAATGCCCCCGGGAACGATGACTCGTTGATTGTGCGTAGGTCGCGACGTGATCTTGAGATCGCTTCGAGCATGGGCTGACCGCGACGCGCAGGTGGGTTCCCGCAACGTATTCGAGCACGAGCGTTTCGCGCGCGCCGCGTGCGAGTGCCGCCAGCAGGGGCAGGCATCGCGCCGCCGGCACGCCCGTCCTCAACGCTTCGAGCCCGGGATCATCCATGCGCGCAGCCGCGGCCTTCTGCGGCACGAACGCAACGTCGAGGACCGCGATGGCGCGTGCGCTCGCCCGCGGCGCGAGCACGATGGCCGCGCCGAAGCTCGCGCCCAGCGGACGCACCGCGTTCAGCGGCTCCGGGTACGGGTGATCGTAGACGATGAGCGCGACCGGATCGCCGTCGACGGCAATCTGCGACGCCGCGTCGAGCAAGCCCGCCGCGGCACTGGCGTCGTAAGAGCACAGGCTCGTCGAGGGCGCGCGCGAACGCGTCGCAATGCTCCAGTAGCCGGCCGCAGCGTTGTGCACCGAGTTGTGAAAGCGCGTCGGCGAAACCTGGCGCTCGGGGGCGGCGAGCGCCTCGCACATCAGGTGCACGTTGTCGCAGTCCCCGCCCGACGACGCAAACACCGTCGCCACCTCCGCGGCGTCGCGCCCCGCGCCGGCCATCGCTTCAAACCCCGCGGCAAGCGCGAGCTTGACCGGCATGCCGGTGCGGCGCCGTTCGGCGGCGGGGAGCAGCTCGCTCGCCGCGACGGCGGTGGGCGCGGGGCGGTACGGCTGCTCTCCTGCGAGCACCCGTCGGCCCGCCGCCCAGCCCTGCAGGCCGGGGCCGACCAGCCCCACGCCCTCGACAAACGCGCGCATCATACCGCGGCTCCGAGCACGAGGCTGCAGTTGCTGCCGCCGAAGCCGAAGGAATTGCTGAGCGC
>Ga0214471_10000678_pt1 | contig 27932 bp, 28 predicted proteins | sample RVTome_5_FD_207665 | JGI IMG/M metagenome (GOLD analysis project Ga0214471, IMG submission 207665) | Soil microbial communities from uranium-contaminated site in the Upper Colorado River Basin, Wyoming, United States - RVT142D155 | ecosystem: Environmental > Terrestrial > Soil > Contaminated >... | reverse complement strand
TCCGATCGTCTGGCGGCTGTCCCGAACGGGACACGTGGGCAGTGCCGAGCTACATGTCCGGCATCGGGGACTGGAGTTGGAAGTAGTTTCCGTCGGTGTCTTCGAAGGTCGCCATCCAGAAGCTCTGGTTCTCCTCGCCTCCCGGCTTGTACGGTTCTTGAACCACGGTGGCCCCGAGAGCCTTGATGCGATCGAACTCTTGCTCGACGTCGAGTGTCTCAAGATTCCACATGATCCGTCCGGGCATCTCGTTGCGACCCTTCACCTCAGAGTGCGGTCCGATCATCAGCCCTGCGTCACCGAGCTGCCATCCGATGTACCCGCCATCGTCCCACGTTGGTTTGCCGAAGATCTTCGCGTAGAAGTCGCTCAACGCCTTCGGGTCCTCCGCTCCGAGCATGATGCTGTTCAGCTTGAGCATGATCGCCTCCTAGATGTGTCCTACCGGATGACTGCTCTTGTTGGAGGTATCGATGAAGTCGCAGAATCGAAAGCGTCTCTGACCTTGCCTGCCTCGGAGCGAGCCAAACCTGACTTCAAGCCAAGCCGTTGGATCGTGTCGCGTCAGCCGGGTCGTCGTAGGCCGACAGGATAATGCTTCGCCGTTCCGCGGTCGGAGGATCCCGGAGATCTCGCATGCTCGTTCATCCTGTCCGGCCTTCACTCGGACGGCAACTACGGCTTCTACGCCGTGAAGGTCACCAACGGCGCGTGGACGACGTCTAGCGGCTGACGACCATCCAGCGGAGCGGCAGCCATCGTTTCAACTCATCGAGCCGTTCACGGTGGAACCAGGTAGCGCAACGGGAGCGTCCTCAGGGTGTTCCTCCCAGTAGAGGCGCAGGGCTTCTAAGAGGATGTCGGCCACCTCTTGTTTGATCCGGTAGACGCCCGCATCGTTGTTCCGTTCGATGAGAGATTGAATCCAGGGGGCGCTGTGTCCGAATGAGGACATGAAGCCACCAAGGGTCTGCGGATTCACGCCGACGCTCGAGGCGACAGATGCGTACGAGACCTGAGGTGCTCCTTTGCAGATGTAGCAGAGGGCCCTCCTGGCGTTGTTCGTGACGGCCTCGATTCCTCGCCTGGCACGAGCAAGGCTCAATGGCTCTTGAGGCTGATCTCCGATGAGACCGGACTCAAGCACCTCTTCGAGCTTGCCGGGGTTCATGAAACGCCTGAGTTCCTCGGGTTCTCCTTCGAGTGTGATCTTCATCCTTGCCCTCCAAGTTGACGAGTTCAGACTGAGTCGGACTGACTCTGACTGTATCAGTCTCGAAATCGCTGGTCAAGAGGGCATTGCAGGCTTGTAAGAATTTCGCTACGATTTCCTGGCTATGACGGTTGCTGAATCGATCCGAGCGAAGGTGTCTACGGCGACGCCGGGAACTCTCTTCGACGTGCGCGAGTTTGATGGGCCACGCGGTCCGATCGAGACAGCCCTGTCACGACTCGAGGATCGAGGCGAGTTGCTAAGGGTCCGGAAGGGGCTCTACTTCAAGGGCGTTCACTCTCGCTTTGGTTCAGGCCGCCCGCGTATTGAGGACGTCGTCTACAAGGTCTGCGGGACCGAGGGTGTTGGTCCTTCTGGCTGGACCGCAAGTCGAGTGCTTGGTCTTTCGACTCAAGTGCCTGCCCATCTCGAGTTCGCGGTAGTCGGGACTCCGCCTACGAACGTTCGAGGTGTTCGGTTCCACTCGCGGAAGAACCTTGCGCGGATCAAGTTGAACCCACTCGAAACCGCGGTCCTCGAGTTGCTTCGCGAGTGGCCTACCTACAGCGAAGCATCTTGGAGCGATGTCGTTCGGCGCGTGGCCGAGTTGAGAGATGAGGGTGCCATCAGAATTGAACTACTCACCAGCGTCGCCAACCGCGAGCATTCGCCGGCGCTTCGAGTGCGCATGGAAGCTCTGGCTTCCGCGCTTCGTGGCGAGGCATAAGGCTCCTGTGGCCAAGCTCAGGGCATCACCGGATGATCTCTTGGCCTTGGTTGCTCGAGCGAGCGACCATCTGAGTATTCCGCAAGAGTTCCTTGAAAAGGATTACTGGGTCACGGAACTTCTCCGAAGCGTCGCGCAGCCGGTCGACGACGCTGTCGTCATCTTCAAAGGCGGGACGAGCTTGTCCAAAGCGTTTGGTCTCATCGAGCGCTTCTCAGAGGACGTCGACATCCTCGTGTCGGTCCAGGACGAGACGTTCGGTAAGGGGCGTGTTCACAACATCCTTCGCCTCATCTGTGAACGCGCGGGAAGGGACCTTGATATCGGCGCAGACGATCAAATTGATCGCGGCTCCGAGAAGGGGATCCATCGAAATGTGCGATACAGCTACCCGGCACGACTCGCACCTCAAGCAGCCACCGAAGGTGTGCTGCTCGAGATGGGGCGTCGAGGCGGAGACCTACCGCGCGAGCGACGCCAGATGCAGTCGATAATTGCGGCGTACGCGATCGAAAACAAAGTCGCCCGCGAGGATGAGTACGACGAATTCGCATCCTTCCAGATCGACGTGCTGGCGCCCGAGCGAACGCTCGTCGAGAAGCTGGCTCTCCTGCATCGCGTGAGTCTCACGAATGGCGGTGAGAATCTCGCCAGGAACGGCAGGCACCTCTACGATGTGTACAAGTTGCTGACAGCCGACTTGGTCCTCACGAAGCTCCGATCGGATCCGGACACCGTTGCCCGACTCGCCGCTGATGCAGACGAGCAGAGCGTGAAATGGGATCTGCCCGTTGAAACCCGTCCAGAGGCCGGCTACGGTGAGAGTCCAGCGTTCGATGCCGCTGGTGCACCCGCTTCCAGCCTTCGTCAGGGACTCGAAGCGGCGAAAACCCTTATCTACGGTGATGTTCCTTCGTTCGAAGACTGCATCCAGGTCATCCGAGCGTCGGCAGATCTGCTCTGACGTCAGCACCTTCCCTTTTCCATCACCCGCCGCAACCGTCCGCCCGAATGTCATCGGAGGAGAGCCGGACGCCGCTCGCTGGATCGGTCAGGAAGCACTTCGAGAGGTAGTAGAACGACACGCGAAGTCGCTTGGCGTCGCTCAGCGAGCCAGGAGCCCTTCCACGACTGCGATGAGGGCAGGGTCGTCCGGTGGGGTCATCGAACGGAAGCGACCGGCGGGCGCGCCGTCGGGCGAGACGAGGAATTTCTCGAAGTTCCATTCGACGTCTCCAGCCTCGCCGTCGGGGTCGGCAAGCGCGACGAGTGGCTCGAAGAGCGGGTGACGGCCCGGGTGGTTCACGTTGATCTTGGAGAACAACGGGAAGGTGATGCCGAAGGTCTGTGTCGCGAAGGAGCGGATCTCGGCGTGCGTGCCGGGCTCTTTGTCGAGGAACTGGTTGCACGGGAAGCCGAGCACGCTGAAGCCGCGCGACGCGAAGCGCTCGTGCAGGGCCTGGAGGCCGGCGTATTGGGGGGCGAGTTTGCACAGCGACGCGACGTTGGCGATCAGCAGCGCCGTTCCGGCGAACTCCGCGAGTGTCGTCGCCCGGCCGTCGATGCTCTCCAGCGGGATATCGTACAGATCCAACCGTGCCCCCCCTCTCCCCATGCCGAGGCCTTCGTCGACGAGCGGGATGACCTCCGCGGCTGCTCCTTCCGATGGTCCCCGAGCCCGGGGGCCGGATGGCCCCTTCCACCGAACCCGGTCCTAGTCTACTATTATTCCAGAGTTCTTTAGAAGAATCGAAATCGACCCGGAGGCGCCATGAACGGGCGTGAGGTGAAGGACACGCTCTACGGGCAGTTCGCGCGCGTTGGCAAAGCGGTCGCGAGCCCCAAGCGCCTCGAACTGCTGGACCTGCTCGGCCAAGGCGAGCGCACCGTCGAGGTGCTGGCGAATACGGCGTCGATGGGTCTGGCGAACACATCGGCACACCTGCAGGTGCTGCGACAGGCGCGCCTGGTCGAGGTGCGCAAGGACGGTACCAAGGTCTTCTACCGGCTTGCCGACGACACCGTCGCGCGCTTCTTCGCCGCGCTGCGCGATCTGTCTCGGGCGCGCCTGACCGAGGTCGAGCAGACGGTGCGCGACTACTTCTCGGCCCGCGACGAGATGGAGCCGGTCGGGCAGGCCGAGCTGGCACGCCGGCTGCGCCGCGGCGATGTCGTCGTGCTCGACGTGCGCCCGGCCGAGGAGTACGAGGCCGGTCACATCCCCGGCGCGCAGTCGATCCCGCTCGGTGAGCTCGGACGCCGCCTCAAGGACCTTCCCCGCAACGCTGAGATTGTTGCCTACTGCCGGGGCCCGTACTGTGTACTCGCGCCCGAAGCGCTTGGCCTGCTCCGCAAGAAGGGCTTCCACGTGCGCCGCCTCGCCGACGGCTTCCCCGAGTGGCGTCTGGCGGGCCTGCCGGTGGCGGTGGGTGAGGAGTGAGCAGCCATGAAGGTTCTCCTGGTACTGAACGATCCACCGTACGGGACGGAACGCTCCTACAACGGGCTGCGGCTCGCCGGCTCGCTCGCGCGACGCGACGACACCGAAGTACGGATCTTCCTGATCGGCGACGCGGTCGGATGCGCCGCGCAACCTCAGAAGGTTCCCGAAGGCTTCTACCACCTCGACCGAATGCTGGAGTCCGCCGCGCGCCATGGAGCGGAGACCGGCTGCTGCGGAACCTGCCTGGACGCGCGCGGCATTGCGGAGGACCACCTGGTAAAGGGGACGCACCGGTCTTCGATGGATGAGCTTAGCGAGTGGACGGTGTGGGCCGACAAAGTCGTGAGCTTCTAAGGAGTCGTGTTGTGGCGGAGCGGACGGTGTTGGAGCTCGGCGGCGGGATCGGCGGCGTGGCCGCGTACGCCAGCGGCGACTTCTACGCGCCCGATGCCCCGGCCATCGGCCTGCGGCAGCCGGGCCGACGCCGGCATCTGGCGAAGGTTGCCTTCGAGAAGTACTGGATGCGGCGATGGCTCTGAGCCGCCGCGAGAGGCGGTCGCCTCTGGATCCGCAGACCAGACGCGACTTCTATGACCTCCACGCGCTGCTCTGCAAGGCACTCGCCGACCCAAAGCGGCTGCTGATCATCAACGCCCTGCGCGACCAGCCCAAGACGGTGGGCGAACTGACCGCGGAACTGGAGCTTTCGCAGTCCAACACGTCCCAGCACCTCTCTATCCTTCGCGACCGCGGCGTCGTGCGCGCGACGCGACGAGGCAACAACGTCGCCTACTCGCTACGAGACATGCGCGTGCTGGAGGCGGTGGATCTGTTCCGCGCGGTCACGGCCGCATCGCCGGGCGAAGACTCACCGATTCGGCGAAGCGTCCCGGCGCCCAGGAGAAGGTCATGACAAGCGACCTCCCGATCTTGGCCGGCGCGCACGCTGCGGTGCTCGCCGCGTGCCGGACCGAGTATCCACATGAGGTCTGCGGGCTCATCGGAGCGCGCGACGGCGTTCTCGTCCGCGTTTGGCCCGTGCGTAACGTCGCCGAGCCGCAGGCCGGCGCGTGCGGCTTCCTCATGGACTCGCGCGCGCAGCTTCGCGCGATGAGGGAGATGGAAGATGCCGACCTCGAGCTCGGCGCCATCTACCACTCGCATCCGAACACACCCGCGGTCCCCTCCGACGGCGACGTCCGCCTCGCCGCCTACCCCGAAGCCGCGCACCTGATCGCCTCACTCGTCGACCCCGACCAGCCCGAAGTGCGCGCCTGGCGCATCGCGGACGGGCAGGCCACCGAGCTGACGACACGGCTCATACCGAGCGTCTCTTCGACTCAGCTCGACAGAGGGTGAGGGATCCATCTTCATTCAGCGCGGGCGGCGCAGACCTGCCAGGGTGACCGCAACAAGCCGGCGGACAGCGGCCTTGGACTGCATGTTCCTCGCCGCCGCGAGGGAGTGAAGGCAGTAGCTCGCAAGCTCGTCTGGCGTGACATCGTCCCGCACGTCTCCCGAGGCCGCGGCTTCGGTCAACAACTCTCGGATCATGTGCCGGAGTTTCTTCTCCGCTCGGGGGACCTGTTCGTCTCGATGCAGGAACGCCGCGAGACGCGCGACTTGCAGCGCGCGTTTCGTGTGATCGAGTCGCTACAGACCGGCATGGTCGGTCTCAACCAAGGTGTCGTATCCAATCCCGCAGCGCCATTTGGAGGAGTCAAGCAATCCGGTTTCGGCAGGGAAGGCGGCCGCGAGGGAATCGAGGAGTACCTCGACGTCAAATACGTCGCGATGAACCTGTGAAGAGGGTGATCGGAGTAAGCGCTCGTAGTTGTCGACATGCTGCAGGACTTCGTCTTGGGGAAGATCGCGAATCCTCGCGCGAAGCGAATCATCCCGAACATCACGGTACAGGGGGTCGACGGCTTCGGCGCCGGCCTGGGGCCAGAGCGCTTCAGTCTCCAAGACCTCTGACGACCTCTGGCGCCGCTTAGTCCAAGGTCGAGGCCAAGCGTTTCGCCATCGCGACTGCGTTATCCGAGGCGGGGTCGGCGTGTCGGTGTACCACCTTCCACTCGCCCTCCTCGCGGCGGAACACCGTGGTGGCGCGAAGCACGTACGGCTGCGGTGGCGCGCCGTCGAGGGACGCGGTCGTGTGCTCGAATGCCACGATGTAGGCAAGGTCACCGCTCGCACCGGCAGCGACGACCTCGTTCTCGTAGGACGTGCAGTTCGAGAAGGCCGATCCGAGCCGCTCGAACAAGCGTTGGACCTCGTCCCACCCGGTGCCGCTGCGGGCGGCGCCGAGCACGGTCACCGGCTCGTTGCGTGACCACATGGCGATCCGCGGCGCGGCATCGCCGTTGTGAAGGGCGATCTCCGCCTGCTCGTATCGCGGCATGGTCGCCGCCAGGAAATCGTCAACTTTTGTGCCCATGGTCTCCTCCGATACAGCTAGACCGTGTTCAATACAGTATGATTATATCCAATGAAAGGGAAAGTCAAGAGGCCATACGATTCCTCAAGGCGTCGCGAACAGGCGATCGAGACGCGACGGCGAATCATCCACGCCGCCCACGATCTGTTCGTCGCCAAGGGATACGGATGCACCACGATCGCCGAGATCGCGGCCGCAGCGGGCGTGGCCGTTGAAACCGTCTACGCGGCGTATCGCAACAAGCCCGCGCTCCTTCGGCAGGTGTGGTACGCCACCTTCCGAGGCGACGAGGAAGACATTCGACTCTTAGACCGACCCGAGATCCGCGCGGTGCTCGCCGAACCGGACCTCGCAACCCGCCTCCGAACTCAGGCCGTTGTCTTTCTCCCCGTGTTCCGGCGCATCACCCCGCTGTTGCGCGCGCTGCAAGGGGCCGCCACAAGCGAACCGGAGGCCGCGGCGATGCTCGCGGAGTTCGACGAGCGGCGTGCGGATGCGGCAGGACACTACGCTCGGGCCGCCGCGGCGACGGGACAACTGGCCGTCAGCGAGCAGGAGTGTCGCGATGTGCTCGCGGCGACGCTCGACGGTGCGCTTTGGCATCGCCTGGTCGAGAAGGGGGGTTGGTCGGAGGACCGGTTCGCCCAGATGCTCGGCACCATTTGGGTTGCGGCTCTGGCTCGGTAGCCGGCAAGAGTTTCAAAGCGGAGTGCGACCGGGCTAACAAGCCCGGTTGGCTCTGTTGAACGGCCCTTGGAAATAAGCTTGGTGCGCGCACCTAAACCACACGAACGCTGTAGCTCGTTCCCACGCGCGGCAGATAAACGGCTTCCTCATGGCAGTCGCCGAGGCAGTTCTGCTGCCACACCTCGACGGAATATGAGAAGGCAGGCGCAGCGATGTCCGGTCCGGGCACCGTCGGTGCGAGAACCACGAACGGCTGATAGGGCATTTCTGCCGTTGCCTCACGCGGCTCACCGAGCTTGTCGGTGTAGCGAACGATCACGCGGATCCATCCGCAGTAGGCGATCGCGCACGAGGTCGTCACGGCAACCTCCAAGCGCAACGGTTCGTTGCTCGAAGCCACTGCCGGTGGAGCGTGCTCGGCCCCCAGCACATGCCAAGCTTCCGCGTTCGGCGCCGCCAAGCCGATGGTGGTGATGATGGCAGCCAAGATCATCACGCGCGTGCGTTCCGCGCGCGTGTGACTCGATCGCGTCGATGCGTTCGACATCGCCGATACCCCCTTCGATGCGCGACCTCGGTGGTTGCGCTCGATTCAAATGTACGAACGCATCGATCACCGGTCTGCAGAGTCATCCCCATTCTTCCGGCGATTGTGACCCCGGCCGCACGACGGCCGACCCTTGTGGGTATTCCCTACAGGTGAAAGTCAGGAGGCAGTCGCCGGCCGAGCTTCATCCGCCGATTGGATGATCAGCGCGACGACCGCGCGCACGACGTCGGCTCGTGCTGCCGTACCCGCGTCGCGATCGCGCGCAAGATCGTCTGCGAGGGTCGCAAGTGCGAGCATGCAGACTTCCGCAAGCGGCGCCACGTCATCATCCCTTGCAAGCAGCAGCGCAAAGGCCCTGACGATCCGGGACCGTGCGTTGTCCGTCATCGCGGCAACGTGCGGATCGCGGGACCCAATCCGGCCGAGAAGTGTTCGAATGAGAATCGCGTCGTCACCGGCCAGCGCGAGAAACCGATGGACGCCGCCGGAAACCACGTCTTCGCGCGATGCGCCGGCGATCGCAGCGCCGACCACATCGTCGTGGAAGCGCTGCTCGGCCCGCGCGAGAACCTCGGCCAGGAGGTGCCGCTTGCCTCCGGGGAAGCAGTCGTACAAGACCGCCTTCGATATGCGGAGCCCGTCGGCGAGGTGCTGCATCGAGGCAGCGTGATACCCCACGTCCGCTATGAGCTTGCCGGCCGCGTCCAGAACCAAGGGCCGCCGTACGTCCGGCCCCAGGTAACGAGCCCGTTTTCGTTCGGAGTCGAGCATTCCCCCGCCTCGGGTCGGTGCGAATACGAACCTGCTGGTCAGCGTAGGTTCGGCCGAAGGCCTGGGTCTCCAGAGAGATCCCTATTCCTTCATTGCGCGCGGGGCTCTAGGGCTCACACGGTCACTCCATAGGGTTTTCACTGCAGACGCCGAATATCCCTAGTGTCAGGCTTCGTGGCAAGAACGGGGCAGCTGGGTTTCCGGTTTCCGGGAGGGCAGGGGCGAGGAAAATTGGTGGACACCGCCGCGGACAGGATCGTGCGCCGCCGCCTGAAGGTTGCGATCCCGCACGCGCCGAGGGCGGCGCTCACGTTGATGGGGATCGTGCTTGCCGTGGCCCCGTTGCTGGTGTCCTCCATCGTTGCGGTGCGCGTCCCCGTCCAGCATGTTCTTGGTGATCTGCCTCAGAGCGCCGCGCTGGACTATGCGTCGCGCTTCCAAACCGGATTCGCCGCACTGCGCGAGGACTACGTCAGCCGGATCCTCGGCAGGGAAGCGACGCTCGTTTCCGTCACCCGGCGGCCGTCACCGAGCACGCCCGGCATTGGCGCTGGGAGCGATCCTCTCACGCAACTACCCGTCGGCGACGGGCTGCGGATCTCACCAGGCTCACCACAGGAGAGGCCGGCGGTTGAACCGTGGCGCAATTCGAGCCCCAGCATCTCCGCGGATGGGTCCGTCGTCGCGTACCTCACGACCGACACACGCACGACAGGAATGGAGCGTGCCGGGGCCTGCGAAGCATCCACGCCCGGGCCGACGACCGTGTCGATCGTCTGGCAATACAGTCGCTATCCCGTCGAGTTCACGGCCCCGTGTGGCCAAATCGTGGTCAAAGACTTCCGCAGTGGCCGAACCGTCGTCGCATCCACCGCGAACGACGGTTCGCTTGCGAACTCCCAGATTCACTCATTCATGCTGTCCGGGGACGGACGCTCGGTCGTGTTCGCGACCGCTGCATCGAACCTCGTGCCAGGCGATACGAACGACACGACGGACGTCTTCGTACGAGATCTTGTCGCCGGTCGAACTGAGTTGATTTCCGTTTCGATCTTCGGCGGTCCGCTCCGGCGAGACCCAGAGTTGAACCCGTCCGATCTCGGAGTCCCGATAGATCAGAACGCTGAGGACGTGTTAGGCAGCGTCGGCGCCGAAACCGGGACCGTCTCTCATGACGGCAGATACGTCGTCTTCGAATCTTCAGCGGACGATCTTGTACCCGGCGATACCCGACAGACGATGGACGTGTTCGTTCGGGACCGGGTTCTGGGCGTCACACAGCGCGTCTCAGCTGGATCGCTTGGTGGCACGCCACCCCCCGATGACACACACGCCGAGAACTTGGAGCGGCTGGTGAACTTCACCGTCGAGGCGGCGTGGCCGTGCATGTCGCCGAACGCCCGCTACGTCGCCTTTCGATCGTGGAGCTCGACACTCGTCACAGGCGACCGGAATCAAGGTTCCGACATCTTTGTGTACGACCGCCATACTCGCGGCACGGAGCTCGTGACAGTTTCGTCGACCGGCCGGCAGCAGAACGGCGACGCCCGTCCCGCGACGGGGCGGATCTTCAACAATCCGCAGGGTTACGCGCTGAAGAACTGTGTATCGAACGACGGCCGCTACGTCGTGTTCGAGTCGAGTTCCACCAATCTCGTCGAGGCCGATACGAACGATGAGTGGGACGTCTTCCTTCGGGATCGTCGGGCTCGTACGACCCGCCGCATAAGCGTTGCCGTCGACGGTAGCGAAGTGAAGGCGGAGTCCGAGTACTGGATTTCCAAGGGTCCGCCTCCCGCGGCGGAAGGGGCGGCTCTCTCACCCGACGGTAACTTCATCGTGTTCCAGTCCTTCGCGAAAATGGATCCCGGGGATCCGGACCCGTCGTCCGACAATATCTATCCGGGCGCGGAGGAGTACGACCTCTTCCTCTTTGACATTGCCGCGAATCGTCTGGTGCGTCTCGGCGGCGCACGGGAGTACGCGGGAAGGGATCAGCTCGGTTCCGGCCGGGTGGGCGCCGCCGCCTTGTCGAGCCACGCCGCGCTTGTCGCGTTCCATGCGACCAACAGCTACCAGGTCGACCTTGTGCACACTGTGCATCTCTATCGATGGAGGACATCATGAAGCGATTGCGTTTTCGCAATCTGCCTTTGTTCGGCAAGTTCCTTCTGCCTTTCCTCGGGCTCGTCGTCGTGCTGGGATCGGTCGGTACGTTCCTGGTCGTGCGCGACCTCTCGCACCGGGCGGAGTCTCAAATCGACGATACGCTCTCGCGTCTGTCGCTCGACAATCGCTCGCTGCTGCGAGATCGCGAGCTTTATCTGCTCGAGTCGGCCAACTTCTCGGCGAACCTGGCCGGACTGGCGGAAGCGGCCAAGAAGGAAGACTCCGTCGATGCGACGAAGCTCCTTCGCTCCGTCATCGCGCTGAAGAAAAACCTCGATCTGCTCGTCGTCGCGACGCCGGACGGAGACACGTTCCTGTCGTTCGCTCCGCGCACGAACGGTTCCGACCCCGTGTCTTCCCGCGTCGATTGGGCGAACAACGCGTTCGTCCAAAGCGCGCTTGCCGACGCAGCAGGGGTGAAGTTCGCGGGGCTTGTGACCGTCGACGGCCGCAGCATCCTTGCCGTTGCCGGAGCGGTGTGCTCGGCGTCCGACCGCTGCGCGCCGACGGGCGTGGCGATCGTGGGCATGGATGTTCGGCAGCTCATCGAGCCGCTTGGCCGTTCGGTCGGCGGTCTGGGGGGCGCGATCGACCTCTACGACGCGGACGGAAAGCTTCTGACGTCGTCCGGAGGCGCGATCGATTCCCGCGCGCCTGCCCTTCCGGCCTCGGGATTACTGCGGCGTACCGTCGCCGGCAACGCGAGCCTCTACGCGCACTGGGAAGTCCAAGGACGCACCATCGGCACAGTGGCCGTCGCCGTTCCGACCGGTCCCGCGTTCGCATCGGTCCGGGGCGCCGCTCTGAAGCTCGCGCTGTTCGTCCTCGCCGGGATGGTCGGCATCGTTGGGCTCGGAGCGCTTGTCTCCCGGCTCACGACGAAGCAAGTGAGAACCTTGCTCGACACCAACCGCGCGCTCGGCCGGGGTGAGCTGCAAGCGCGCGCGCCGGTGCTGGGGAACGACGAGCTCGGAGAGCTCGCGCGCGGGGTGAACCAGATGGCGGAGGAATTGGAAGCGAGCCGCGAGACCCTCGAGCTGCGCGTCCGGCAACGGACGGAAGAAGTCGAGCGCCTTCTTCGGGAACGCAACGAGATCTTCGCATCACTGAGCCACGAGCTCCGTACGCCGCTGGCGACCATCCTGCGGCAATCGGAGATGATCCTCGATCCAACACTGCGCAAGGGGGGCAAGTGGAACAACGAGACGGGGTCGACCATTCGGAACTCGGCTCAGCAGCTCCTCTCGCTCGTCAACGACATTCTCGAGCTTGCTCGCGCCGAAGCCAGCAAGATCGACGTCAATCTGGAGATCGTCGATCCTCACGATCTCCTTATCGAGCTGCGTCCGACGATCCAAGGTCTTGCACGTTCCGGCGACTTGAAGCTGACCCTCGAGATGCCGCCGTCGCTACCGAGGATCCGCGCGGATCGCCGCCGGTTGCGCGAGGTTCTGCTGAACCTCGTCGACAACGCAGTGAAATACACGCCGACCGGAGGCTCCGTTCGGGTCTCCGCTGCAGCGGAATCAGAAGGACTGAGAATCTCCGTCATCGACACCGGGGTCGGAATCCCGAAGGAAGCAGGCGATCGCATCTTCGAGCCGTTCTATCGGGTTCGTGGAACGAAGACGCAACGCGGACAAGCGTCGAGCGGGCTGGGGCTCGCGCTCTCGAAACGTCTCGTCGAGGTTCAGGGCGGCCACATAGGCTTCTCTAGCGAACCCGGCGAAGGATCGAGCTTCGTCGTTACGATGCCTTCCGTGCCCGAACGAAAGAACGGGAAGGCAGCGATGCCGCGTGAACGCGAGCTGGTGGGGAGGAGATCACGATAGCCGTGTCGGAGAAGAAGAGACCTGCGGGCGTCGTCTCGCTCATGCTCGTCGACGATCACCCGATGTGGAGAGAAACCCTTCGCAAGGTTCTTGAGCATTCCGGTGCCGGTTCCGTCGTCGCTGAAGCCGGCGACGGAGCCGAAGCGATTGAGACCGCGCGGCGGGTGCGGCCCGACGTTGTCATCATGGACATCAGCCTCCCCGATGTCGACGGAATCGAGGCGACGCGCGCGATCGTCGCCGGAGACCCCGAAGTCCGAATCCTCGCATTGTCGTCGTCCGACGAGCCGTCCCAAGTGATCGCGACGATCAGAGCCGGCGCCGCCGGCTACTTGCTGAAGACGGTCAGCGCGGACGAGCTCGCGGATGCGGTGGGGCGCATCCACCGCGGAGAGGCCGTCCTGCCGGCGACGTTGTCCGATATCGTGTTCGCCGAGCTGCGGCGAGCCGGTTCCGGGGAACCCAGTCCCGATCCGGAACCCGCACATCCGGAGACAACGGGTAAGAGGGCGCTCGCCCGGCTGACGCCCAGAGAGCGCGACGTGCTCGCCCTTATCGCCGAAGGTCGATCGAATCGTGCAATTGGTGAACGCCTCTTCCTCGGACAGAAGAGCGTCGAGGCGTACGTCAGGAACATCTACACCAAGCTTGATCTCGAGCCGGTCCCCGACGATCACCGTCGCGTGCTTGCGGTCTTGGCGTACTTGAGCTGAAACGGCGGTGTCCGGTTTGCTGCGGCTATCGAGGCGGATCGACGAGTAAACGGAACTCGAGTCCGCATCTTCCCTCTTCCATCACGCGCCGCAACCGTCCGCCCGAATGTCGTCGGAGGAGTGCCGGACGCTGGTCGCTGGATCGGTCAGGAAGCACTTCGAGAGGTAGTAGAACGACACGCGATCTGCGACAGCCATACCGGCGATCGTGTACGGGACGTTCCCTCCGTAGAGCGGATCTCCCGATGTTGCCGCCTGCACGGGATCCCAGAATCCTTGGCCGAAGTTGTGGAGATCGGCCGATCCATCGAACGACGACGCCGTCAGCCTGGCGAAGGCCGCAGTTGCGATGGCCTCGCGCGCGGCCTTTTCCGACGGTGATTCCGTTCCGAGCAGCCTGCCCTTGAGGTATCGGTCGAACCACGCGGTCGTGTAGTACATGACGGTGCTGCCGGTGTAGCGATTGCCGGCGAGCAGCGCGGGAACGAAATCGAGGTGAAGGGCCGCGCGCAACGCGATCTGCATGCTGTCCACACCTGCGGCGCGCACCCGTAGGAAGTCGTTCCCCTTCGTTCCCGGGCCGTCGACCGGCGGCGGCGACGAGTACGGGGCCGGCTGGCAGACCGGCACCGCTTGGCAATTGTAGTCCGCGAAGAAATAGAGAACCGGCCGCTGCGGAGTCACGTTCGCAGGGATCTCGCTCGACTGAGCCCGGTCCCACGACACGAACGCGGCCAGATCCGGATTCTCGAGCATGCTGTTGACGACAACGCCGCCTGCGGAATGCCCGGCGATGCCGATGCGACTCACGTCGACATCCGGGTCCTGCTTGAGCCGGTCGATCATCGTCTGGGCCTCGGACACGGTCGGCGAGTTGCCCGACGACTTCCACGCGAGCACGACGTATCCGGCCCCGGCGAGAGGCTGAGAGGACCACCAGTGAAGCTCCTTCCGGGAGAGCCCTCCGTGCGCGATGATCACCGCCGGATACGGTGGATCGAATCGCCCGAGCCCGGCGGGGAGGTTCGGGCAATCCGACGGCGCGGCCGCGAGCGTGCGGCACGGACGGTACACCTCGGCCGACAGGCCGCCGATCGTTGTGCTCTCGAAGCGGAATCGAACGTTGTCCCACCGCGATGGGACGCGATACGGATCGTTGGTGGGCGATTGGGAGGCCGCCACCGCCAGCGGATGCTGCACGAAGTCGAGATGACGCTCTTCCGCGCAGTACATGTTCGCGGCGTCGCGCGCGCGCCATGCATCGGTGTCGGGTGCCGGATCCCCAGCGGGTCCTGCGCAATCCACGGGTGCGATCACGATCGGGCCGGCCTTAGCGGGTGTGAGGCCCACCGCCATCAAGGCCAGGATCGACAGGCATGTGAGGCGACGCAGCATCTTCATACTCCTTCTCGGACTCCCGAGGGCCTATTTCGCGCACGGGGGCCGAGATTCCTCTCTGCCGCGACGCTTGAGTGTGATCGTGTCGGACGGAGTCCAGAGGCCGGTGGCGTTGCCGGAACAAAGAGCCGCACCGGTTTTGAAGCACTGGCGGCGGGGCATGGGAGAGCCGGCCATCGGTAGAAATACCGATGCCCCTGCCGGCCCATCTCGGCATTCCTCCCGATGTGCGACCCATCGCCGGTGCGTAGCCTCGCTTCCAACCGGTCCGCTGCGACACGAAGGAGGGGCTCGATGGCACAGCACCCGAACACTACGACGATCGACCGCATGACCCAGGCGGCGTTGGATGGCGACGCCGCTACGCTTTCCGAGATCTTCACCGAGGACATGGTGTTCCACGTCCGCGGCACGCTTCCCAGCGTCGGCGATCACCGCGGTGCCAGTGGCTTCCTTGGCGTGATCGGCTCGATCGTGGAGATCACCAAGGGCGATTTGAAGCTCGACCAGCAGTTCGCGATCGCCGACGGCGACTGGGCCGCCGAATGGGAGCGTGCGGTCTTCGGCCGCGACGGCAAGACGCTCGAGCAGTACAACTCATTCGTCTACCGTTTCGAGGACGGCCGCATCGCCGAGATGTGGATGATCGGCGCCGGCAACCCCAACGACGTGGCCTTCTTCGCCTGAACGGCACGCGCGCCCCTGATCGGTCCCCTATGCGAGACTGTCGTGCATGACGAGGGCCGATCGGGGGCGCGAGGCGTTCGATCGCGAAGCGTGGGCGGATGCCTACGAATATCTGGCCGAGGCTGATACCGAGATGCTCGAGCTCGACGATCTCGAACGCCTCTCGGTCGCCGCTTACCTGACCGGCCGCTCGAAGGAGAGCATTCGCTCCTGGGAGCGCGCTCACCACGGCTGGGCGGCGAGCGGAGACATGCGGCGCGCGGCTCGGGCGTCGTTCTGGCTCGTGTTCGAGCTTCTCAACCAGTTCGACCTGGCGATCGGAAGCGGATGGATCGATCGCACGCAACGTCTGCTCGAGCATGAGGGCGACTGCGTTGAGTTGGGCTACCTGCGCTATCTCAGCGGCCTGCTTACTATCTTCCAAGGCGACCCCGAGACCGCTGAGGCTCTCTTCGGCGAAGCCCTCGCGATCAGCGAGCGGTTCGGCGACACGGAACTAGCGACGCTCGCTCGCATCGGCCGCGGACGGTGTTTCGTGTATCTCGGGCGCGTCGCCGAAGGGATAGCGCTGCTCGACGAGGCGATGGTCGCCGTCGGTGCTCGAGAGGTGTCGCCGATCGCGGTCGGCGACGCGTACTGCACGGTGATCGAGGGATGCCAGGAACTGTTCGATCTCCATCGCGTGCGCGCATGGACCGACGCGCTCTACGTATGGTGTGAAGCGCAACCGCAGCTCGTGCTGTATCGCGGGATCTGCCTCGTGTATCGCGCCGAGTTGCTCGCGCTGCGCGGTTCGTGGGACGAAGCCCTGGGCGAGATAGACAGCGCGCTGAAGCGGATCGCGGATCCGCGCGACGCGGTCGTACTGGGCGCTGCGTTTTATCTGCGCGGCGAGCTCCACCGGCTGCGTGGCGCGTTGGACGAGGCGTCGGATGCGTACCGGCAGGCGAACGAGCTTGGGCGCGTGCCGCAACCCGGCTTGGCGTTGCTGCGGGTGGCGCAAGGACGACCCGAAGTCGCCGCCGCCGCGATCCGGCGGGTGCTCGACGAATCGAACGACCCTTTCTCGCGTGCGCGCGTACTCGGCGCGTTCGTCGAAATCATGTGCGTCGTCGGCGATACCGCCGCCGCGCTCAAAGCGGCACAGGAGCTCGAGGGGATCGCGTCCGAGCTGAAGATGCCGCTGCTGCGCGCGATGGCCGCGACGGCGCTTGGGGGCGCGCAGCTCGCGACGGCGGATGTTCGCGCGGCCCTGACGACACTGCGCAACGCGTGGCGCGCGTGGAACGAGCTCGAGATTCCCTACGACGCCGCGCGGGTGCGGATACTGATCGCCGACGCATGCGCGGTGCTCGGCGACGGAGACGGCGAGCAGATGGAACGGGGCGCGGCACTGGCAATCTTCAAACAGCTCGGAGCAGCTCCCGATCAGGGGTCGCTCTCCCGAGACGCGTCGGCGCCGACGAGTGGTCTCACGGGTCGGGAGCTGGAGGTCGTGCGACTGTTGGCGACCGGAGCGACGAACCGAACGATCGCCCGCAAGCTTGGGATCAGTGAGAAGACAGTCGCCACGCACGTCGGGCATATGTTCACGAAGCTCGGCATCGAGTCGCGCGCCGGGCTGACGGCGTACGCGTACGAGCACGGGCTCGTGTAGCCGCGAACGACCATCGGCCGTTGGAGCCTCTCGGGGATGAGGGTGGCTCAAGCCGGCTTGATGTTGTTGTTGACTCGGAACAGATTGTCTGGGTCGTAGGTCGACTTCACCTCGGTGAGGCGTTGCATGTTCTGCCCGTACTGCGCATGCACCACCGTCTCCTCGGAGGCATCGTCGCCTGAGAAGTTCAGGTAGGCACCCCCGACACCGTCGAGCTCCTGGGCCTCCGCGATAAAACTCTTCACCCAGTCCTTGACGGCTCCGAAGTTGGACGGGTCCCAGGTGTTGCCGTCCACACTCAACATGAACGGCGCGCTCCGGTCACCGAAGGCCGTCTCCTCCGCGCCGACCGCAGCCGTCGCGCCGCCCATGATGGGGATGTGGACGAGCGTTCGCGGGTCGGGTTTGGACATGGCCCGTCCCGACACCAGGGCGATGGCGTCGTCGGACAGCTGATTCAGATAGGTGGACTTCCAATAGCTGTGATGCCCGGCCGATAGCTGGTCGAAGGCCGCTTGGAAGGCGCGATAGGTCGGGACGTGATCGCTGATGTCGATCAGCGGCGTCCCGAGGGTACGGAACGGCTTGAGCGCATCCACAGCCTGGCCTTGATCGCCCGCGTACAGGGCTCCGATGATGAAGACGTCCTTGCCCTGGACGGGTTCGGGAACCCCCTCGGCTGCAGGCATCGACCAGAAGAGCGCCCGCGTGGTGACCTCGTCCCCGGCTGCAAGCGCCAGGTCCCGCCACTGGGGCAGGAGCTCAGCTCCGGCCTCGGCCGGATGGAAGACGGCGGCCGGCGAAATCTTTGGCCCGAACCGGTGGGCGCGGAAAGTGAAGTCGACCACCACACCGAAATTCCCGCCACCTCCGCGGATCCCCCAGAACAGGTCGGGGTTGATGGCCTCGCTGGCCGTGACCAGCTCGCCCGATGCCAGCACCACCTGGGCAGACAGCAGGGTGTCGCATGCTAGGCCCCACTTGCGGTGCAGCCAGCCGATGCCGCCGCCCAACGTGAGGCCGCCGACACCGGTGGTCGACACGACACCGCCGGGAACGGCCAAGCCGTAGTGCTGCGTCTCCCGGTCGACCTGGCCCCAGGTCGCGCCGCCCTGGCAGCGCACGCTTTTGGCGTCAGGGTCGACCCACACGCCGTTCATGTCGCGCAGGTCGAGGAGCAGTCCGCCCTCCACCGTGCCGTGTCCTCCCACGTGGTGGCCGCCGGAGCGCACCGCCAACAGGAGTCCGTGCTCGCGCGCAAGGTTGACGCCGTCGATGACGTCGGCAGCGCCGGTACACCGGATGATCATCCCGGGTCGCCGGTCGATGGCGAGGTTCTCGACGGCGCGCGCGGCGCCGTAGCGTTCGTCGTCGGGCCCGATGATCGGTGCGCGAAACTGCATCCCCAGCTGCGTGAGCTGCTCGTCCGTGAAGGTCACCGATGTGCCCGACGTGGTCGCGATCGACACGGCCATGGTTCTTCCCCCTCCCTGTTTGCCTTCGGGTGGCCCTCAACCCGAATCATTATCGTAGCCTGTCATCGACAGCGATTCCAAGCGTTGCCGGCATGCCACGGTGGGTGGCGCAACCCTCGAATCTTGTCGCGGACACGCGTCCATGACACCGCTCGAAGTCGGTCACTGTTGGTCAGGATGTGTTGCACGCCGCGTGCGCGCAGCCGACTGTGGGTCCGTCTTCCATCCCTCCGCCCAGGCCTCCTCGAATGAACCCGAGGAGAGCGCTGCTCGCACGTCCCGCTCCAGATCCTCGTGTCAAGCAGTTGAGAGACCTGCTGATCGAAAGCGCGTAGAGCCTCGTCAAGGTGGCCGTGTTCGGGCACCGGGGCGTCCACGCCACCGGCCGGCGGTCTTTAGGCGACGCGTCCCCAGCCCTGCGGGTCGCCTTCTTCGAACGGACGTGCGTTGAAGTCGCCGATCTCCATCCGCCATCATGGCGGCGGCGATCAGGCGCAGCCGCGTTCGGTCCCCTCCGGCTGCGGATCGAGCCCGTCGAAGGCGCGCGTGAGGAAGCGGATCGCCCCCGCCAACCCGGAGAAGCCAGCTGTTACATGCGTACCCGGGAGCTCATTCACGACCACGCGTGTGCCGTGCTCACACCACGCGCGCGCGGCAGCATGGACGTTCTCCATCGGCGCGAGCTCGTCGTCGGTCGAGTGGTACAGGTAGACGTCGGCCGTTGGGATCGCGTCCGGCCGGGGCAGCGCCGTGGCTGCGTATGTGGCGAGGGCCTGGGGACGCCCGAACGGATCCTCGATCACGAAGTCGCTGAAGTGCCCTGAAGGCGCAGGCCCGCCGTCGGTGCGCTGGCCGTTACAGCCATCCTTCACCGCCCTCGCCATCTCGAGCCCTGCTTCGTTCAGGAGGCTCACCGGTACGAAGTCTTCGTAGACGCGCGTGATCCCGATCATCCCGCTGAACGCGTAGCGCATCCAGAACGGATGACCATCTACCGATGCGAAGAAGTCGCCCACGTCGAGCAGCGTGCCTCCGCCCGCGGCACCAACGATGTTCAGTTCGGGGGCGTACGTCGGAGCCATCGCGGCGGCCCAGATGCTCGCGGTGGCTCCGCTGGAGAATCCCCACAACGCGACGGGAGTGGCCGAACCGACCAAACTCAAGGATGCGAAACCTTCGGCAGCGCGGATCGCATCGAGAGTGATCCGCCCTGAGGTGATCGGCGCGCCGTAGGTAGTAAGCGGCCCCTCATGATCGGGGATCACCAGGGTCCACCCGAGTGCGAGCGGGCCGGTCAGATAGAACGGCGACCCCATCGTGCTCTCGAGGTTGTCAGTTGCGCCGGTGACCGTGTGAGAAGGGGCACACACGCTCCCAAGGCTGTTCTCGAAGAACTGGTGCGCAAGAAGCTTGGGGGTTGCGCTCGTGACTTCGGGTAGCGGTTTCACGACGCTCGCCACTGCTGCGATCGGCGCGCCGAAGGGGTCGGTCGACAGGAACTTGAGGTGCCACGCATCGTTGGGCAATGCGAGCCCCGGAGTCGGAGTGAACGTGATCGGTCGCCAGTCGAGGATCGTGCCGAGTGGAGTGCAGGGCATCGGGTCGGGCTGGACGTAGAAGGGATCAGGGTCTGGCGTGGGCAGGTATTCCTCGTTGGCACCGCTCGTCTTTGGATCCGCATCCCAGAAGGCGCACTCATCGGGTTCCGCGCGAGACGCGGCGGGTGCGAGTGCCAGTACCAGCACGAGCCCGAGCGCCATCCAACGGACGGTGCGTTTTGCGCGCACGGACCGGAACCGTGCGTTTCTCTGCGAAAGCATGGTTTCTCCCCCCTTGGTCCCAACCGATCTTGCACGTCCGCGCATCCGGCGCTCATCGGATGGTCACCTGTATCTCTGCGTGCGAGAGCACCTCGTGGTCGGCGGCTGCGAACACGCTCGCGTCGTCCAGCAGGTCGGCCATCGGCGTTCCATCCTCGACCCGGATCGATCCACAATCGGCGGCCACTGCGCTGAAACAGAAGCGGTCACGCGGAACCAGGGGATCGATCAATAGCCGGAGGCTCGGTCCCGCCCCCGGGGCGGGGCCATGCTGAAAGGTGTTGTCGTGCAGGTGAGGGGCATCCTGGATGGAACCCCGGACCGTAAGCTCGTAAGGGGATGCCGTCCACGGGATGGCGGCCCTCGTTGTCGTCCCGTCCGCGCGCCAATCGAATGTCGCGCCGGCAACATCGACAGCGGGGATCCCAACCTCCTCCAGCGCATCCACGATGGCTTCGTTGTCCGAGTGCGCCCAAACGAGGTAGTGGTCCCACGTCGTCGGCACGACGTTGTGCGCGAGCCGGTCCATCACCTGGATGCCCACGAGACTGATGATCGCGTCTCCGGCTCCGACGTCGTCGATCGACGTCGTCGGACAGTCGAACACCCAGATGCCCAACGAACCAGTGAATGGTCCGAGGTACGAGGGCGCGGGCGTGTATGTATCTGGGAGCCAACCCTCACGGTGCATCCGGCGCCCGTCCTCCTCGCTGATGAAGTGCACGGTCAAATGGCAATCCTCCAAGCCGATCCGACTCACCGCGGCCTCGGCTCTCCCTCCGGGGATGGCAGCGCCAACCAGACAGGCCATCGCCAGCGCCACCCCGATGCGAGATCGTGAACGCGCCATCTCCGTTCCTCCTCGTAGGCCATGGGGTGATCACACCCACTCGCACAACAATGTCAGGAGCGCGAATGGAGAACGTCACCCAGAGGGGTGAAAACGTGCCGGTGCTACAGGCCGCGTCGGGTTGCTTCGGCGGCGAGCTCGGCGCGGGTCGAGATCCCGAGCTTCCCGAAGATGTGTTTCAGGTGCGTCTTCACCGTGTTCCGGGTGACGAACAGCTTGTCGGCGATCTCGGGGTTCGGAAGGCCTCGCGCGACGAGGTGGACCACGTCCAGCTCGCTCGGCGTCAGGCTCGCCCAGCCGGCGGAGGGACGCTTACGTTCGCCGCGCCCACGTATCGCGTACGCGAGCGCTTCCTCGGTCGACATCGCCGCGCCCTCTGCCCAGCGCGCCGCAAACTTCTCCTCGCCGAACGCCTCGCACGCGGCTGCCACGTCGGCACGGTGAGTCCCCTCGTGCACGGGGAAGCGTCTGTACCCCATATCATGGCGCATCCGCTCCGCGGCACCGAACAAGCGTGCCGCCTCCGCGTAGCTCTCCAGATCGGCAGCGATACCCGCGAGAACCTCGAGGCAATCAACCTCGGCGGAAGCGCTGCCCCAACCGGCTGCCTCGCTGAGCGCCTCGTGCGCGACAGTCTCTGCCGCCTCGAGGTCGCTCTCAGCCCGAAGGAGTCTTGCCCGCTGCTGAAGGATCGGGACGAGGAAGAGCCGGTACCGCGCCCTCCGCGCCAGTGACTCACTTTCCTCGATCCATGCGCGTGCCCCGGGCAGATCCCCCAGTGCGAGGAAGGTACCCCCGAGGCTCCACAGGGCCGTCGCGACATAGAACTGCATCCCTGCGTCCCGGACGAAGTCGAGTGTTCGGCTTCGCACGGACATCGCGGCCTCGAGGTCCTCCATGGCCCACGAGACCCAGCCGTGGGCGACCTCGGGCATCGCCGCAGTCATGCCTCCGACCTTGGAAGCCTCGCGCCGCGCCTGATCGATCAAAGCCTCAGCCCTCGCGTACTCGCCCTGATAGACCGCGAGCCACGCGAGGTCGGACAGCGCGAAGGTCGTGAAGGTGGAGTTCCCGAGGATCTCGCTCGCTTCTAGCGACCGTCCGAATAGGGAGTAGGCCTCGCGGAAGCGTCCAGCCATCATCTCGAGAAAGCCGGCGAAGTGTGTGCTGATCCCGACCCGCTCCACGTCCCCCCGTCGCTCCGCGCGTCCAAGCGCCGCTTCGAGGTGCGGCCGAGCGGAGGCCACATCCACGCCGAAGCCCGTGAGCATCCCGCGATAGATGAGGGCCGTTTCATTCAGGTCGTCGTCGCCGGTCAGCTCCGCGAGCCGCGCTCCTTCCTCCACGTGGTCGAGACCGCCTTCGCCAAGCAGGAACTCCGACCATCCCAAGTGCAGCAGACCGCGAGCAAGCGTCGGCTGGTCTTGCGTTTCACGAGCAAGGGCTACGGATTCCTTCGCGAGTGCGACCGCGGCCGTATGGTGGCCGGCCATGACCGAGACGAGCGCGGCCGCGGCGAGCGCTCGGGCACGCACCGGCGAGTCGCTGCCGGCAGCGCCGAGGGCGGCTTCCATGCTCGAGCGGACCTCGCTGTAGAGACCGCGCACGATCCAGAATCGCAGAAGCGCACTCGTGAGACGGAGGTGTTTGTCGCCCTGCCCCGTCGCCAATGCGTGATCCATCGCCGCCCGCAGGTTGTCGAGATCCACTTGCAGCCGTCGCGTCCACGTCACGATCGCCGCGCTCTGAAGGCCTGTCTCCCCGCGTTCGGCCACGGCCAGGTAATGGGCGAGATGCTTCGTCCGGACCTCACCGGCCTGCTCGGTGTCGCTCAAGCGTTGGCGGGCGTAGACCCTGATCGTCTCGAGCAGGCGATACCGCGCCTCGCGGTCAGGCTCTTCCACCTGCACAAGCGACTTCTCGGCGAGGCTCGAAAGGATGCCCAGCACGTCGTACTGCTCGATGGCACCTCCGGCGCAGACCGCCTCGGCCGCGTCGAGGTCCAAGCTGCCGGAGAAGACCGACAAACGGCAGAGCAACGCGCGCTCCCGTTCGTCCAGGAGCTGATAGCTCCAATCGACCGACGCCTCCAACGTGCGCTGCCTGGGCAACGCGGTGCGCGCCCCGCCGATCAGCACGTGGAAGCGATCGGACAGACCGGCGGCGATCTGACCCGGGCTGAGGAACCGGATGCGCGCGGCAGCCAGCTCGATCGCCAGTGGGATCCCGTCCAGCCGCCGAACGATCTGCGCGATCGGTTCCGCGTTCTCGTCCGTCAGACGGAAGTTCGGGCGCGCACTCCGCGCGCGATCAACGAACAGCTCTACCGACTCGCATCGGACTTCCTCGACCTCCCTAGCTGCCGCTTCGGGGACGCCGAGCGAGGGGATGCGCAACGTCGATTCGCCGTCGATCCCGAGCGGCTCCCTGCTCGTCGCCAGAACGCTTACATCGGGGCACTTCGTCAGGAGCCGGGTGGCAAGCTCCGCGCAGGCAGAGACCAGGTGTTCGCAATTGTCCAGCACCAGCAGCATCCGCCGCTCACCGAGCTGCGCGACGAGAGTGTCGATGGGCGCCTCGCCCTGGACCTGAGAGACTCCGAGGCACGACGCCACCGTGCTCGCAAGCAGCGCAGGATCGGCCACCGAGGCCAGATCGATCCACCACAGGCCCTCCGGGAACCGATCCACCAGGTCGGCGGCCACCTCGAGCACGAGCCGAGTCTTCCCGCACCCACCCGCGCCGGTAACCGTCAGCATCCGCGCTCCCTCGATCAGCCGCTTCACGTCGGCCGCATCGCTCTCGCGCCCGACGAACGTCGTCAGCGTCACCGGCAGGTTGTTCGGGACGGAGGTCAGGGAGCGCAGCGGCGGGAAGCTCGTGCTCAGATCCGGATGCGCGATCTGGTAGACGCGCTCGGGCCGCGCGAGATCGCGCAGCCGGTGCTCCCCAAGGTCCAGGAAGCTCACATCGGCCGGCGGCGAGTCCGCGCCGAGGTCGTGGACCGCGCGTGAGAGCAGGCTCTGGCCTCCGTGGGCAAGGTCGCGGATACGCGCGCAACGGTTGAACGCTGGACCGACATAGCGGCCGTCCTCGCGCTCGCGCACCTCACCGGCGTGAAGCGCCATACGCACACGCAGGTCGATCCCCTCCGGCCAGGGTTCCCCGGCGATCGCGACCTGGAGCTCCGTGGCGCACGCGACGGCATCGCTGGCGCGCGCGAAGCCGGCGACGAAGCTATCGCCCTCTCCCTGCTCGATTGGGCGCGCGCCCCGATGACGCGCGACGGTTCCGCCAACCAGTTCGTCGAGCCGGCCCATCGCCACGAACATCGCGTCGCGATGGGCCTCCCAGAGCTCGGTTGATCCCTCGACGTCGCCGAGCAGAAGCGTCACGGTACCGACGGCGATGAGCCCGCCCCGCTCGCCGTCGTCGTTCATCGCTCTCATGTCCTCATCTTCAGTGTCGCAAGGATCGAACAGCAGCTCCAGTCCGCCACCGCGAGTCTCCCCGATTGGAAGAAGTGAAACATCACCCAGTTGAGTGAAGTGCGGTCCCCGACCAGAAAGGCGAACCTGCCGAATCAGCGGATCCCTCTCGACGCGCCTTGGGTGATCTCAGCGCCTTCGCGCGGGAAGGAACCGTGCTCCGAGCAGGTCGTTTCAGGCGCTCGCGGCGAAGGTCCAGACGGGCACTTCCTCTGGCCCCACCGGCGGAGCTGAGAGGAGGCGTTCGATCTTCTCGGCGACCTCCGGTCGAAGATTGCGCTCCGAACACGTCCCGCAGACCCCGGCGGGAACCCCCTGCACGAGACGCGTCGTTCCATCGGCGGCGGCGTCGTGCAGGGTGACATGCTGCTCGTCGATCGAGCGCCGCGTACCGAACGCGCGGGACGGATACGCCCCGTGGTCGGCTGGCCGCTAGAACTCAGGGCCGGAGTTCATGTCCTCTTGGGTGTCACCTGGTGCCAAATGGTGCCACGATCGGGGCGCCGTGACGATCGCACGACGCCCGCGCCCACGCGTTTCCGCTGCTCAGCGGAGGCGGAAGGAATCGAACCCACCCGGCCCCGTGAAGGGCCGCACCGGTTTTGAAGACCGGGAGGGACACCAGCCCCCGTTCGCCTCCGCGGGGCAGTGTATTCGGATCTGCCTTTAGCGGGTCGCTGTGGCGCGGATGAGCCAGGCGGATGCTGCGAACCAGACTCCGTCTTCGCGTTGGCGCTTCTTCAGCTCTTCTCGCGCTTGAGTCAGCGCTGCTGCACGAGCCGCATCGTCGACATCGGTGAGCAGGCCGCGAACGACGGAAAGATTCATCATCGACTCGTAGGCGGCATCGACGGTTCGTCCGAACCACATGCCGGCGTCGATCTCCTTGAGCGACACGTCGGCGAATCCGGCGGCGGCGACGATCTTTGTGGTCCGCTCGGGATCGGCGAGCGCGAACGGCGACGGCGCGTTCGGAGGCGGCGGCGGAAGGTCCCGTCCGGCGGCAAAGACCTCGAGCAGCGTCTTCACCCACTCGTTGCGCTCGAAATCGCGCCAGACCAGCATCGCCAATCGCCCGCCCGTCCGCAGGGCGCGTCCGATATTGGCAAACGCGGCGTCGGGATCGTCGAAGAACATCACCCCGAAACGGCTGATCGCCGCGTCGAACGCTCCGGCCGGAAACGAATACGTCTGCGCGTCGCCCTGCTCGAAGCGAACGTTCGCGATGCCTTCCTCGGCGGCGCGCTCCCGTCCGCGAGCCAGCATTTGCGACGACAAATCCATCCCGACGGCTTCTCCGCCGGGCGCGGCGGCGAGCGCGGCGAGTCGCGTCGTCTGACCGCACCCGCACCCGACATCGAGCACGCGATCGCCGGGTGCGATGGCGGCGGCGCTCATCAGCAGCGGCGTGAAGGCTCGGTTCGCGTTGTTGTAGAAATCCTCGTGCTCGGTCCAGTTGTCGCCTTCCGGCCCGTCCCAGCCGGCCATTTGCCCCGCGTTCGGAACACCGTCGCTCACGCTCCGGCCGCCTCGAGCAACGCAAAGACCCGCCGCGGTCCGTCCAAGCCCTTCATCGCGTGCTCCCCGCGATCCTCGAACGCGAAGCCGGCCGCGGCGGCCAGATCTCGCGTGACGACGCCGGCCAGCACATCGCCCGCACCCGCGAGCGAAAGGATCCGCGCGGCCTCGTGCACGGCGACGCCGCGCGCGTCGCCGTCGACGAACTCGATCTCGCCGGTGTGCACCGCCGCTCGAATCTGCATGTCCCTGACTCGCGCCTGCGCGACCAGACGCGCCGCGCACCGCACGGCCCGCGCCGCTCCGTCGAACGTGGCGAGAAACCCATCCCCGGTCGTCTTGATCTCGCGCCCGCGGAAGCGTGCGAGCAGTTCGCGCACGTCGCTGTTGTAGTGCGCGAGCAGCTCTCGCCAGCGCGCATCACCCAGCCGTGCGGCCGTCGCGGTCGAATCGACGATGTCGGTGAACAGCACGGTGGCAAGGACGCGTTCGCTGAACGCATCGAGCCCGTCGACCCAGCCGCGCAGGCCGCTCCACTCGATCGCGACGGTCGGCTCGTCGCCGATCACCCACCCGTCGTGGCCGGGCGGGATCAGATAGACGTCGTCGGGACCGAATTCGGCCTCGGTGCCGTCTTCGAACATCACGCCAAGACGGCCGGAGAGCATCACGCCGCAATGGCGGCTCTGGCACCACTCCGTCCCGGCGTGCGGACGCATGTGCGTCGACCACCGCCAGCCCGGCTCGAGCACGGTCCGGCCGACGGTTTGCTCCCCGATGATCACCATCGTCGAGGAACCCATGTCGAATTGCAGGACATCGTCGGGTGTCGCCAGATTCTTTCGTTCCACTTTCCCCATCGCGCCCCCCGTGCCAAGAAGTCGTGCCAAGAATACGCCTTGACACAAACCCCGGAACAGGGTTAACATCGTTTCCATAGTGCAAACAGGTCTCGCTCACTCGCCCGCCACGGCCCCCCGGCCGCCGGCCGCTGACGACGTCGATGCGATCCGCGAGCAGCTTTTGGCCCGCGGGTTCCTCTACGACGATCCCGCCGCCTACCGCGACGGTGTCCTGGCCGCGCTGAACGCGATCCACCAGCAAGCCGCCGCCGGCCGCTGACGGGCATCGAACAACGCGGCGCACTCAGCGCCGGGGTTTCGGCTTCTTCGGCGGCAGCGTTCGAACGAAGGCGACGGCCGGCTCGATCCATGACGCCAGCGACTTCTGCGTGCGCAGCCCGGCGGCCTCGACGAACACGAAGCCTTTCATCGAGCGGCCGGTGAAGTTCATCTCGCGCGCATGCGTCCGCGTCAGCGCGGCATCCCACGCGTCCGGCCCGACGCGCGCCATCAACTCGTCTCCGACGATTCCGGCCGCCATATGGCCGTCCACCGTGAAACACAGGCCCCCGAACATCTTGATCTCGCCGACGCCGCGCTCGCGCCCGAGCACCTCGCGGATGCGACCGGCGAGATCCTCGTCGTAGGTCAT
>Ga0214471_10000677_pt1 | contig 27934 bp, 23 predicted proteins | sample RVTome_5_FD_207665 | JGI IMG/M metagenome (GOLD analysis project Ga0214471, IMG submission 207665) | Soil microbial communities from uranium-contaminated site in the Upper Colorado River Basin, Wyoming, United States - RVT142D155 | ecosystem: Environmental > Terrestrial > Soil > Contaminated >... | reverse complement strand
TCGCCTGGCGTGAGCTGCCGGGGCCGAGCGGCGAGCGCAACCGCTTGGGGCTGCACGGTCGCGGCGTGTTCCTGGCCTTGAGCCCGTGGAATTTCCCGCTGGCGATCTTCGCCGGCCAGGTGCTGGCGGCGCTCGCCGCCGGAAACAGCGTGCTCGCCAAGCCGGCGCGCCAGACGCCCGGCAGCGCCGCGCTGGCGGTCGAGGTTCTGCACGCGGCCGGCGTGCCGGAGGCGGCGCTGCAGTTCCTCCCCGGCAGCGGCGCGACGATCGGCGATGCCGTGCTCGGCGACACGCGCCTGTCGGGCGTGGTGTTCACCGGCTCGACCGAAACCGCGCAGGCGATTCACCGGCGCCTGGCGGCGCGCGACGGCGCGATCGTCCCGCTGATCGCCGAGACCGGCGGCCAGAACTGCATGATCGCCGACAGTTCGGCGCTGCCCGAGCAGCTGGTCGCGGACGTGCTGGCCTCGGCCTTCAACAGCGCCGGCCAGCGCTGCTCGGCGCTGCGCGTGCTGTTCGTGCAGGCGGACATCGCGCCGCGCGTGATCGATCTGTTGTGCGGCGCGATGGCCGAGCTGCGCGTCGGCGACCCGGCCTGGCTGTCCACCGATGTCGGGCCGGTGATCGACGCGGCCGCGCAGTCCACGCTGAACGCGCACATCGCGCGCATGGACCGCGCCGCGCGGCGCCTGTATCAGACGCCGCTGCCGGCCGACACCGCGGCCGGGAGCTTTGTCGCGCCGACCGCCTTCGCCATCGACCGCTTGAGCCTGCTGGAACGCGAGGTGTTCGGGCCGGTGCTGCACGTCGTCACCTGGCAGGCCGACCGGCTCGACGCCGTCATCGAGGCGATCAACGCCACCGGTTACGGCCTCACGCTCGGCATCCACAGCCGCATCGAGGCCACCGCGGCCTATATCGCCGCGCGCGTGCGCGCCGGCAACGTCTACGTCAACCGCAACATGATCGGCGCGGTGGTCGGCGTGCAGCCGTTCGGCGGCGAGGGCCTGTCCGGCACCGGCCCCAAGGCCGGCGGACCGTTTTACCTGCCGCGTTTCGCGGTCGAGCGCACGCTGACCGAGAACATCGCCGCGCTCGGCGGCAACCCGGCGCTGCTCGCGTTGCCGGACGAACCGGGACAAGCGGGCGGAAATGACGCACAATAGACTCCCCGCACGGCAATGACCGCAGGTTTCATATCGGCACCATGGCAGACCTGACCGACTCCGCACCCAAGGCGATTCATCTCACGGACTACCGGCCGCCCGATTATCTGATCGAGACGGTCGCGCTGCGCTTCGACCTCGACGCGGCGCGCACCCGCGTGCACGCGCGCCTCACGGTCGCGGCCAACCCCGCGGCCGGCGGCGGCGTGCGGCCGCTCAGGCTGAACGGCGACGGTCCGACCCTGCTGTCGGTGGCCATCGACGGAAGAAAGCTCGATACCGGCGAGTACCGGCTCGATGCCGAATTCCTGACCCTGCCGGATCCGCCGGCGCGCTGCGTGCTCGACATCGAGACCGAGATCCATCCCCAGGACAACACCGCGCTCGAGGGGCTGTACGTATCGAGCGGCAATTTCTGCACCCAGTGCGAGGCGGAAGGGTTCCGCCGCATGACGTTTTTCCCCGACCGCCCGGACGTGATGGCGCGTTACACCACGACGCTCGTCGCCGACAAGGCCAGCTACCCGGTGCTGCTGTCGAACGGCAACCTCGTGCATGCCGAGGACCTGCCGGACGGCCGGCACCTCGCGACCTGGGAGGACCCGTTCCCGAAGCCGAGCTATCTGTTCGCGCTGGTGGCGGGGGATCTGGCGCGCATCGAGGACGAGTTCGTCACGCGCTCGGGACGGAAGGTGGCCCTGCACATGTTCGTCCAGCACCACAACACCGACAAGTGCGCCCACGCCATGGCCGCGCTCAAGAAGGCGATGGCCTGGGACGAGCGGGTCTACGGCCGCGAGTACGATCTCGACGTCTACATGATCGTGGCGGTCGACGATTTCAACATGGGTGCCATGGAGAACAAGGGCCTCAACGTGTTCAATTCGAAATACGTCCTGGCCCGTCCCGACACCGCCACCGACGCCGACTACGTGGCGATCGAGGGCGTGATCGGCCACGAGTACTTCCACAACTGGTCCGGCAACCGCGTCACCTGCCGCGACTGGTTCCAGCTGAGCCTCAAGGAAGGCTTCACGGTGTTCCGCGACCAGGAGTTCAGCGCCGACATGGGCTCGCGCGGCGTCAAGCGCATCCAGGACGTCAATGTGCTGCGCTCCCACCAGTTCCGCGAGGACGCCGGGCCGATGGCGCATCCGGTGCGGCCCGAGTCCTATGTCGAGATCAACAACTTCTACACCCTGACGGTCTACAACAAGGGCGCCGAGCTGGTGCGCATGCTGCACCACCTGCTCGGCCCGGCGGGCTTCCGCAAGGGGACGGACCTGTACTTCGACCGTCATGACGGCCAGGCGGTGACCACCGACGACTTCGTGCGCGCCCTCGAGCACGCCAACGGCGCCGACCTCGCCCAGTTCCGGCGCTGGTACAGCCAGGCCGGCACGCCGGTGCTGACGGTGACGCGCGACTACGACGCGCAGGCGCGCCGCTACGCGCTCACGGTGCGCCAGAGCTGCCCGCCGACCCCGCAGCAGCCACACAAGGAACCGTTCCACATCCCGCTGGCCGTCGGCCTGCTCGACCCCGAGGGCGTCGACCTGCCGCTCAAGCTCGAAGGCGAGGCGCGCGCCGTGACCGGCACGCGCGTGCTGGCGGTGCGGGCGGCCGAGGAGCGCTTCGTGTTCGAGGACGTGCCGCGTCCGCCGGTGCCGTCGCTGCTCAGAGGCTTCTCGGCGCCGGTCAGGCTCGAGATCGATCTCAGCGACGACGAGCGCGGTTTTCTCATGGCGCACGACAGCGATCCGTTCAATCGCTGGGAGGCCGGCCAACAGCTGGCGGTGAAGCTGATCCTCGCGCGCATCGCCGGCGCGGCGACGGCCGTGCCGGCGGCGTTCGTCGACGCCTTCCGCAAGACGCTGGCGAGCGAATCGCTCGATGCCGAGATGAAGTCCCAGGTCCTGAGCCTGCCGGGCGAGGGCTATGTCGGCGAGTTCATGGCGGCGATCGATCCGGTCGCGGTCCACGATGCGCGTCAGTGGCTCAAGCGCGAGCTGGCGCGCGCGCTGCGCGACGACTGGCTGGCGGTCCACGCGTCACATCACGACGCCGGCCCTTACCGGGTCGACCCCCCGTCCATCGGCCGGCGCGCCCTGAAGAACCTGAGCCTCGCTTATCTCATGGAGCTCGGGCAACCCGAGACGGTCATGCGCTGCGTTGCGCAGTACCAGGCGGCGGCCAACATGACCGACGCGCTGGCGGCGCTCGGTTGTCTCGCGCACAGCGATGCCCCGCAACGCGAGCGCGCGCTCGCGGATTTCCACGACCGCTGGCACGGCGATCCGCTGGTGATGGACAAGTGGCTCGCCATCCAGGCCGGCTCGCGCCGTCCCGATACGCTCGAACGCGTGCGGCGGCTCACGGCGCACCCGGTATTCAATATCAGGAACCCCAACAAGGTGCGCGCCCTGATCGGCGCGTTCGCCCAGGGCAATCCGGCGCGCTTCCACGAGCCGGGCGGAGCCGGCTACGCCTTCCTGACCGAATATGTGTTGAAGCTCGACCCGATGAATCCGCAGGTTGCGGCCCGCCTGGTCAACGGATTGAGTCAGTGGCGCCGCTACGTCGCGCCGCAGCGCGATCTCATGCGCGCCCAGCTCGAGCGCCTGCGCGCCCAGCCCAAACTGTCACGCGACGTGTTCGAGATCGTGGACAAGAGTCTGGCGGACATGCCTTGATGTCGAAAGCGGCGAACAGGCTCGGCAGCCCAAGGCAAGGGCGCAAGGAAAAAATAAAATGGGTAGGGTGGGGCCTTGCCCCACCGTGGCGGCGTGTGGTGCCGTGAAGATTGTTTTGGCGGGGCAAGGCCCCGCCCTGCATTTTGTTGTTGTTCCGCGTTTTCTTTGCACCTTTGCGTTGAGTCGCTAATCAAAATACGTTTCCGCGCATCCCGGCCTCGGCCAGCAGGTACATCGCCGCGCTCCAGGACTGGCCGGGCATGCCCAGCGGCTCGCCGGTCCGGCCGTGGAACCACTCGTTGAATTCCCAATCATTGGCACGATTGAGCCGGGCGAGCGCGACCAGCGCGGCGCGGGCCGCGGGTGCGTCGCCTTGCGCGGCCAGCGCCAGCACCCAGAAGCCGCCGATCAGCGGCCAGATGCCGCCGTTGTGGTACTGCCATGCGTAGTTCTGGTCGTGGCGCTCCATGTACAGCCGCCACTGCGGATGATCGGGCGCGATCGGCGCGCACACCGCGCGCGCCGGATAGGGGCGATCGACGCCGGCGGTCACGAGCGCGTCGAGGATGTTGCGGGCCGGCTGCTCGGTGGCCAGCCCGACCAGCACCGCCAGCAGATTGCCGAGCACGTCGCCTTCCTCGCCCCAGAAGGAGAAGTTGACGAAGCTCAGGTAGAGCTTGGTGTCGCGCGACCGGTTGCGCACGTAGTCGCGCAGCAGCCGCAGGCGCCGGTAGTTGGGCACGTGGCGCGAGAACGGGTAGAACAGGTGGTTGAAGTGATAGAGCGTGTCGGCCTGGTGCGGCAGGCCGTAGCGCCGTTTGACGTGATACCACAGCGCGTTGCTGTACAGCACGAAGCCGGAGCGCGGCATGACATCGGCCCAGTCGCTGGCCTCGTTCTGCTGCAGCAGGTAGAGGCGCGGGTGCTCCTGGCAGCCGAGCCAGGTCAGCGCCCGCTCGACGTTGGCGTCGAGCTTCCTGTCATAGCCGGGATCGGGCGCATGGCGCTTGAGGAACTCGGCGGCGATCAGCCACCACAGGGTGGCGTCGATGCAGCCGAGATACCAGAAGTCGGAATCCGCCTGCTCGGGATCGACGAATTTCGGGATCTGGCCGTTGTCGGCCTGATGGTCGGCGAGCGTGAGCAGCGCGGCGCGCGCGCCGCCGACCAGGTCCGCGTCGCGGGACAAACCCATTGCCAACGCGCAGACGCCGGCGTCGCGCGCGAACAGCCGGGTGTAGTGCCGCTCCTCGGCGTGCGCCGTGCGGCGCGCCGCCAGGATGCCGTGTGGCGTGAGATTGGCACGCAGCACGTCGAGCGCACGGTCGTGGGCCTGCGTCAGCAGTTGTTGTTCGGTGTCGGGGGACGGCGGATCGATGGGCATGTTCGAGTCGTTCCGGCGCGCCGCGCCGGGTTCCGCGACGACCGGCGGGACTCTAGCACATTGTGGTGTAAAATCTAAATCAGTAGCAAGTAGCAAGTGGCAAGGATGACAGCCCAGCTATATTTTCACTTGCCACTTGCCACTTGCCACTTGCTACTGATCATCTGGCGCCGCACGTCCGCCTCCTCCCTTACCGCAAGCACCAGAACTTCACGCCCTGGGCGCGCAGGAACTCTTCGGCCCGGGCCCCGTGCAGCATCGCCAGGGTGGCGAGGATGCCGGCCTCGGTGCAGGTCGCCGCGACCGTGGTGACCGAGCGCGGCGCGTCGCGCACCGGCCAGCCGCTGCGCGGATCGAGGATATGCGAATAGCGCACACCGTTCTTGAGCAGGAAGCGCCGCGCGTCGCCGCTGGTCGCCATGCCACCGCGCTCCAGCTCGAACTCCCGGACGCTCGCGCGCGGCGCGTTGATCTCGATTGCGGACGGTGCGGGGTCTTCCAGTCCGATCACCCAGGCGCGGCCGTCGCGGCGCGGGCCGCTGGCGTAGAGATCGCCGCCGAAATTGATCAGCACGCTGGCCGGCGAGCGCCGGCGCAGCAGCAGCGCGGCGCGGTCCACGGCGTACTCCTTGCCGATGCCGCCGAGGTCGATCTCCATGCCGGCCGGCAGCCGGATGACCGGCCGCTGCCAGGCCAGCTTGGTCCAGCCCACGCGCGGCAGCAGCGCCGCGACCGCCTGCGGCGTCGGCACGCGGTCGCTGCCGTCGAAGCGCCACGCCGCACGCAGCACGCCGGAGGTGACGTCGAACAGGCCGTCGCTCAGGGCGTGGCACTGGCCGGCATAGTCGAGCAGGCAGGCGGTCTCGTCGTCGACGGTCAGCGGTTCGCCGTTCGAATGGTTGATGCGGTGGACGATGCTGTCGTCGCGATATCGGCTGAACTTGGCCTCGACACGCAGGGCCTCGTCGCGCGCCACCGCGAGCAGCGCCGCGGCCTGCGCGCGCGCGTCGACGTCCATGAGCAGCTCGCAGGGGCTGGCCATGGCGTGGAAGCGGCCGATCCAGTAACCGTCGGCCCGGCTGAGCGATGCGTCCGGCATGGGTCTTCCCCGGCGCGGTGCGCACTGCCGCGCGTCACGCCGGAGCAAGATACCGGCCTTCACCAGAGAAAGGAATAGCTCAACTGGAAGATCACGGCGTCGACAGTCGGGTACAGATCCTGGTTGCGGGTGACGCCGATCGCCTCGGCCGGCCGGCCCTCGCCCGACTGCTGCATGACCTCCAGTCGCACGCCGAACTCGCGGTTGCGCGCCAGCGCCACGCCGTACTTGACGCCGAACGTGGTCGTGGTCATGTCGCCCAGGCGGTAGTCGGCGCTGGCGAACTCCGGGGTCTGGCCGTCGATCAGGAAGTAACGGTAAAAGTCGGCGGCGTTCTGCTTGGCATAGCGCAGGTGCGGCTGCAGATAGTGGCCGCCGCCGAGCTCCCAGCGGTAACGCAGATCGACCGTGTGCGCCTGGACGCCCCAATCGTCCCGGTAGTAGCGGTAGACCGTGGTCAGGACGTCCTCGCTGAACTGGTGCCGGGTCTTCCAGTACAGGGACTGGCGCGTGCGGCTGTCCGGGCGCTTCTCGTAGAGATAGGGGGTCGCCGCGAGCACGCCGGTCGCGCCGTCAACGACGCTCAGGAGCTTGTAGGGATCGGTCAGGTAACCGTCGTCCTTGCCGAAGCTGTAGTTGAACTGCATGAGCGTCTTGCGGTCGATCACCTGCGTCCAGCCGAGCAGCAGCTCGGTGACATTCTTGCCCTCGCTGTCGCTCAGGGTCTGCTTGGGCGCGCCGACGCTGGTCGGCACCGCGCTCAGGCCCAGCGGCGCCCCGCCGACCGGATCCACGGTGTCGGCGTTGTAGGACAGCCCGCCGCTGATCGTGGTGTTGCGGTTGTTGAAGTCCCGCGCCAGGGTCGCGGACACGCCGACCGAGGTGTAGTCGTACTCCTTCGAGCCGTTGAAGCCGAATACGCCGCGCAGCGTCCGGGTCAACGGTTTCTCCCACTCGGCGTTGAGGGCGAAGCGCGTGTCGAGGAAGCTCGGATCGAGCGGCGTCCGGTTGGCCGGCGTGGTATAGGTGCGCTCGCCGGACGGCGAGGTGAAGGTCTGCGGCGCGTCGGTCGGGATCGCGCCGTTCGCCGAGGAGCCGGTCAGGCTGTCGATCACGATGCGCAGGTTGACGTACTCGTCGTCGCCGAGCGGCTTGCGCGCGCGGATCACCGGTTCCGCGGCGCTCACCCGGTCGGACTCGGAGTAGTACAGCAAGGCGGTGTCGAACTCCCAGGGCTGGGCGTCGGCGGCCTGAGCCGGTTGCGGCAGGCCGGTGATGACCGACCAGGTCGCGGCCGTGAGCGCCGCGCGGATCGGGCGCGGTTTCTTCAGTTGCATCCGCACCCCCCGCCGCCGACGCCGCTGCCGCCGCTCGCGCCTTCCTTGCTGTAGTAGATGTGCTCGTCGAGGTAGCTGTCGAGCGGATAGGGATCGAGCTGCATCTTTTGCTGGGCGAGCACGTCGCGGTCCCAGGGTTGAACACGGTTGAGGCTGCAGCCGGCGAGCGTGCACAGACTCGCGAGCAGCATGCCGGCCAGGGCGATACGCATGATGAGTGGTTCCTCGGAATGGATCAGTCGGTGAGCAGCGTGCGGATCCTGGTTTCCAGCTCGGCCTTGTCCTGCTCGCGGAAGCCGACGTGCACGGCGTGGACATTGCCCTCGCGGTCGATCAGGTAGGAGCTGGGCATGCCCTTGACCTGCATGGCGCCGGCCGCGGCCCCGGCCGGGTCGTAGGCGATGGTGAAGCGCGCCGGGTATTGGCGCAGAAAACTGTCGACGGCCGCAGGTTCCTTGTCGACGCTGACCGCCACGATGACCAGGCCGCGGTCGCCGTAGCGCGATTGCATCTCGTTCATCCACGGGAAGGAGCTGCGGCAGGGGCCGCACCACGACGCCCAGTAGTCGAGATACACGACCTTGCCGCGCAGGCTGGCGAGCGGCAGCACGCCTTGCCGGGTCGTGAGCGCGAGCTCGGGGGCCGAGCCGGCGGGAGCGGGCGGCGTCCAGCCGGCCAGGGCGCCGACCGCCACGGCCAGCGCAAGGCGATACACAGATGCGAGCTGCACGGGTCCTCCCGAATTCCGGAACGTTCCGCTGACTCTAGGTGCGCAAACTTAAACGCGCCTTAAGGGCCGACGAGTGGTCGTGACGGGCGGCCTTGAGGCGCGGGCGGCGATGGCGGCCGCGGCGGGATCGGCCCCGGCCGTGACCGCCGCATCCGCTATTTCAAATTTCACGTCGGACGTTTATAACTACGCCATGCGATTGCTGCTGGTGGAAGACGACGAGCTCCTGGGTGACGCGCTGCGCGTGACGCTCGGCCAGGAAGGGTACGACGTCGTCTGGGTCACCGACGGCATCGCCGCCGAGCGCGCGCTGTTGGGCGGCGGCGTCGAGGCGGTGGTGCTGGATCTCGGTCTGCCGTACAAGGACGGGCTCGAGGTGCTGCGCGCGCTGCGCGCCCGCGGCGGCGCGATCCCGGTGCTGGTGCTGACGGCGCGCGACGCGGTGGCCGAGCGCGTCGAGGGGCTCGACACCGGCGCCGACGATTACCTGGTCAAGCCCTTCGACATGGACGAGCTGCTGGCGCGGCTGCGCGCGCTGCTGCGCCGTGCCGGCGGGCGCGTGACGCCGGTGCTGCGCCACGGCGACATCCTGCTCGATCCGACCGCGCACACCGTCGCGCTGAACGACCGGCCGGTGGAGCTGACCCGCAGCGAATTCGTGATCCTCAAGACCCTGCTCGAGAACGCCGGCAAGGTGGTGTCGCGTCCCAGGCTCGAGGCCGAGCTGTACGGCCCGGTGCCGGACGTGGACAGCAACGCCGTCGAGGTCTATGTCCATCACCTGCGCAAGAAGTTCGGCAACGAGCTGATCCGCACCCTGCGCGGCGTCGGCTATCTGATCGCCAAACCCAAACCGTGACCTCGCTGCGGCGCCGGCTGCTGGCCATCTTCCTTGCGCTGTTCACGCTCGCCTGGGGCGCGATGATGGTGGCGAGCTTTTTCAGCGCCCGGCACGAGGTCGAGGAGCTGTTCGATGCCGAGCTCGCGCAGTCGGCGCGCGTGCTGATGGGCCTGGTGGTGCACGAGCTGGTCGAGGAGCGGGAGGATGCCGCGACGCTGCAGGAGGAGATCCTCGGCACCCGGGCCGGGCACGACTACCAGGAGAAGATCGCGTTTCAGCTGTGGCGCGGCGCGGACCTGTTGCTGCGCTCGCCCAACGCGCCGGAGCGGCGTTTCACGTCCGGCGAGGGTTTCCACGACGTTACGATCGACGATCGGGACTGGCGGGTCTACGTCACGTCGACGGCCGGCGATTTCAACCTGCAGGTGGGCGAGCGCCACGACATACGCAACGAGTTGATCCACGAGCTCCTGGTGCAGATGATGTGGCCGGCGCTGCTGATCCTGCCGCTGCTGGCGGGGCTGACCTGGACCGGCATCGGGCGCGGCCTGCGGCCCTTGCGGCGCGTCACCGAGGAGATCGGCCAGCGCTCGCATCAGTTGCTGGATCCGCTCAAGATCGAGGACGCGCCCGACGAGGTCCGCCCGCTGGTCGTCGCGCTCAACGATCTGCTGGCGCGCCTGGCGGCCGCCTTCGAGCGCGAGCGGCGTTTCACCGCCAACGCCGCCCACGAGCTGCGCACGCCGCTCGCCGGGCTCAAGGCCCAGGCGCAGGTCGCGCTGCGCGCGAACCAGGACGGCGAGCGGCGGCGCGCGGTGCTGCAGATTCTGCGCGGCGTGGACCGCGCCACGCACCTGGTGGAGCAGTTGCTGACCCTGGCGCGCGTCGATCCGGACGTCGCGGCGCGCGAGTTCACGCGGCTCGATCTCGGCCAGTTGTGCGCGCGCGTGGTCGGCGAGCTGGCGCCGGCGGCGGCCGCGCGGCATATCGATCTCGGGCTGGAATGCGCCGCGCCGCTCGAGCTCGACGGCGATGCGCGGGTGCTGCCGATCCTGGTGCGCAATCTGGTGGACAATGCGGTCCGCTACACGCCGGACGGCGGGCGGGTGACGGTCGCGGTGGCCCGCGAGGACGGCGCCGCGACGCTGTCGGTGACCGACTCCGGGCCGGGGATTCCGGCGGAGCTGCGCACGCGGGTGTTCGCGCGTTTCTACCGCCTGCCGGATGCGCCGGGCAGCGGTTGCGGCCTGGGGTTGTCGATCGTGCAGCGTATCGCCGAGCTGCACGGCGCGTCCGTGGAGCTCATGGACGCGCCGGGCGGTCGGGGACTGCGGGTGCGGGTGCGGTTCGCACCGGCGACTACTGGACCTTGATCAGCTCGATCTCGAAGACCAGGGTCTGGTTCGGGCCGATGTTGGCGCCGGCGCCGCGCGGACCGTAGGCGAGATTGGACGGGATATAGACCTCCCACTTCGATCCCTCCGGCATGAGCTTGAGTGCCTCCTGCCAGCCCGGGATGACGTTGGCCACCGGGAAGGTCGCGGGCTCGCCGCGGGTGATGGAGCTGTCGAACTCCTTGCCGTCGAGCAGCGTGCCGCGGTAGTGGGCGACGACGGTGTCGCTGGCCTTGGGCTTGCGGCCCTTGCCGGCGGTGATCACCTTGTACTGCAGGCCGCTGGCGAGCGTGGTGACGCCGTCCTTCTTCTTGTTCTCGGCGAGGAACTCGTCGCCGGTCTTCTGATTCTTGTCGGCCAGATCCTTGAACTCCTGGAAGCGCTGCTGCTGATAGGCCATCATCACGTTGCGCATCTCGTCTTCGGTGAGCTTGGGCTCGACGCCGCCGATCACGTCGCTCAGACCCTGGGCGACCAAGGCCGGGTCGACGTCGATGCCGTCCTCCTTGATCTTCATGCCGACCTGGTGGCCGATGGTGTAGCTGAGTTTCTGCTTGTCGTCCTGGGGGATGGCCGGCGACTGGCTGCAACCGGCGGCGGCCAGGGTGCCGATCAAGCCAAGAACCAGAATGCGGTGCTGCATAACGTCTCCTCGTAGATAGGTGGGTGGTGCCCGGGCCCGGTCAGGCTTCCAGATCGGGAATCAGACGGCTCTCCAGCCGGGCGATGGAATCCTTGAGCTGCAGCTTGCGCTTTTTCAGGCGCCGCAGCCGCAGCTGGTCAGTATACCCGTCCTGCGCCATGCGATCGATGGCGGTGTCGAGGTCGCGGTGCTCGGCGCGCAGCGCGGCGAGGCGCTCGCGCAGGACCGCTGGGTTGTCGTCGTCCATCGCTGATCGGGCGGGATGGTCATTGCCGGCCGCTAGCATAAACCAGCGGCGCCGTGCATGCGACGGGCCGGGCTCAGGAAGCCCGCTGGCGCGCGCCGGCCGCCGGTCGATCGCCACCGGCGGTCGCCAGGTCCTTCCAGCTGCGCGCGGCGAGGGCCGCATCGATCGCCGCCTCGACGGTGTTCAGCAGCTCCTCGACCGGCGCGTCGGCGGGCAGCTGGGCGGCGAGCGGGTCGGTGTCGCCGGCGCCGCCGCGCACCGCGTCCAGCAGCGCCTTGACCGGGACGGTCTCCGGCGGCTGCGCCGGCAGATAGCGCGGCGGCTCGTCGCCGGTGACGGCCAGCAGGCCGTGATGCTTGAGCGGAATGAGCAGGGTGTCGAGCACCGCGGCCGGCACCCCGAGGTGCTGCGCCAGGCGTTCGCCGGTCCAAGGGGGTAGGGCCTGGTAGTGATGGCGGCCGATCAGCGTCATGGCCAGCAGCGCCAGGTGCTCGCGCGTCCGGTGGCTCAGGCGCAGCTCGCGGCGGCGCGTGATCAGGTACTCGGGATGCTGGTGATAGAAGGCGATCGACGCGCCGATCAGCAGGATCAGCCAGCTCAGGTACAGCCAGATCATGAACATGATCAGGATCGCGAAGCCGGCGTAGATCGCCGTGTACTTGGTCGAGACCGCGATGAACGAGGCGAACAGCCAGCCGCCGGTCTCCCACAGCGCGCCGGCCACGATGCCGCCGACCAGCGCCGAGCCGAGGCGCACGCGCGTGTTCGGGATGAGCACGTAGACGAAGGTGAAGGCGGCGATCACCAGCACATAGGGCAGCAGCGTGCCGGCGAAGCCGACCAGCCGGCCGAGCACGGGATTGGCCAGCAAGGCCTCCACCACGCTGGCGCTCGCCAGCGTGCCGGTGATACCGATCGCCGAGAATATCAGCACCGGCCCGACCAGCAGCACGCTGAGGTACTGGCTGAACTGCTGGGCGAGCGGCCGCGCGCGTTGCACATGCCAGGTGTAGTTGAACGCGCGTTCGATCTTCTGCACCAGCGAGGTGACGGTGTAGATCAGCAGGCCGAGGCCGAGCGCCCCGAGCACGCCGACCTTGATGTTCTCGACGAAGCCGATCACCTGGGCGGTGATCTCCACGCCCTTGTCGCCGAGCGGCGCGAGAAAGCCGGCCAGCAACGGCTCGATCTGGTTGTGCACGCCGAAGGCCTTGAGCACCGAGAAGCTCAGGGCCAGCAGCGGCACCAGCGACAGCAGCGTGGTGTACACCAGGCTCATCGCCTGCAGCGTGAGCTGGCCGTCGTTGATGTCGCGCCCGACGCCGTAACCGATGCGTACCGCGCGGATGCCGGCGGCGCGCGGCCGGCTCATCGACGCCGGGTTCTGCTCCCACAGCGCGCGCTTGATCGACTGGATGACGCGTTCGATGGTGTTGGGCATCTCGCCTCCCCGGGTCGCCGTCCACGGTGCGCGCAGTCCACAAGACCCTGCGCCAATATAGCAGACATCCCTCCGGTGCACCCAGCACGGCCCGACGCAAAGGTGTCGCCGTGCCTTCACGGTTCAATGATCCGCAATCCATGTTAAGCTCCTGCGACCGTGGCAGTGCGCAGGAGCGCGGGAGGACGGCATGCAACTGGGCATCGTGGGACTGGGACGCATGGGCGGCAACATGGCGCGGCGGCTGCGGCGCGCCGAGATCCCGATCGTGGCGTACAACCGCAACGCCGAGGTCAGTGCCGCGCTCGCCGCCGAGACCGGCCTGACGCCGGTGGCCCGCCTCGCGGACCTGGTCGCGCGGCTTCAGCCGCCGCGCGCGGTCTGGACCATGCTGCCGGCCGGGGCGGTGACCGACGCGCATATCGACGAGCTGGTACCGCTGCTTGCCGCCGGCGACGTGCTGATCGACGGCGCCAACGGCCACTACCGCGATGCGGTCGCGCGCGGCGCGGCGCTGGCGCGCCGCGACATTCAGTTCGTCGACGCCGGCGTCTCCGGCGGTGTTTGGGGTCTGGACAACGGCTATTGCCTGATGCTCGGCGGCGAGCGCGCGGCGATCGGGCGCATCCGCCCGGCGATCGAGGCGTTGGCGCCGGCCGCCGACCGCGGCTGGGTGCACTGCGGCCCGGCCGGCAGCGGCCACTTCGTCAAGATGATCCACAACGGCATCGAGTACGGCATGATGCAGGCGATGGCCGAGGGTTTCGCACTCATGCAGGCCAAGGGCGAATTCGACCTGGACCTCGCCGCCATCGCCGAGACCTGGCGGCACGGCAGCGTGGTGCGCTCCTGGCTGCTCGACCTGACCGCCGATTTCCTGAAGGACGACCCGGCGCTGGCCGCGATCGCGCCGCAGGTCGTCGATTCCGGCGAGGGGCGCTGGACCGTGCAGGAGGCCGTCGACCTCGGTGTGCCGGCGCCGGTCATCGCGCTGTCGCTCATGACGCGTTTCGCCAGCCAGGGCAAGGGCGACTACGCCGCGCGCGTGCTGGCGATGATGCGCAAGGGTTTCGGCGGCCACGCCGTGCGCAAGCAGGACTGACATGGACGGCGCCTGCCAGTTCGTCATCTTCGGCGCGACCGGCAATCTCGCCACCAGCAAGCTGCTGCCGGCGCTCTATCATCTCGACCACGCCGGGCGCCTGCCCGCCGACCTGCGCTTCTTCGCCTTCGCGCGCCGCGACTGGGACGACGCGCGCTGGCGCGAGCATATCGCGCGCTCGCTCACCGATCACGCCGGCGACGGACTGGACGATACGGTGCTGGCGCGCTTCAGCGAGCGCTTCCGCTATTTCCGCGGCGACCTCACCGACCGCGAGGCCTTCGTGCGCCTGGCCAAGGCGCTGGGCGAGGCCGAGGACGCCGCGCCGCGCGACACCATCTTCTACCTCGCCATCAAGCCCTCGGAGTTCGCCACCGTCATCAATCATCTCGGCGCCGCGGGCCTGAGCAAGGAGCGCGGCACGCACCGCGTGGTGATCGAAAAGCCGTTCGGCGACGACCTGGAGAGCGCGCTGCTGCTCAACCAGCTCCTGCACCGGCATTTCGAGGAGGAGCAGATCTTCCGCATCGACCACTACCTCGGCAAGGAGACGGTGCAGAACGTGCTGGTGTTCCGCTTCGCGAATCTGATGATCGAGCCGCTGTGGAACCGCAACTATATCGATCACGTGCAGATCTCGGTGTGCGAGGACCAGGGCATCGACGGCCGCGCGGACTACTACGATCGCGCCGGCGTGCTGCGCGACATGCTCCAGAACCACATGATGCAGCTTTTGACCTTCATCGCCATGGAGCCGCCGCCGGCGCTGGAGGCCGACGCGTTGCGCGACGAGAAGGTCAAGGTGCTGCGCTCGATCCGGCCGATCCCGCGCCAGGCGGTGCATTCCTACGCGCTGCGCGCCCAGTACGGGCCGGGGCGCATCGGCGGCCAGCCGGTGCCCGGCTACCAGGACGAGCCGGGGGTTGCCAAGGGCTCGGTCACCGAGACCTACGTGGCGGCCAAGTTCTACATCGACAACTGGCGCTGGCGCGGTGTGCCGTTCTATCTGCGCACCGGCAAGCGCCTGCCGCGCCAGACCTCGGGCATCTACATCCGCTTCCGGCATCCGCCGCAGCAACTGTTCCGCGAGACGCCGATCCAGAGCGTCGAGCCCAACTGGATTCTCTTGTGCCTGCAGCCGTCCGAATGCATGGAGGCCGAGATCCAGGTCAAGCAGCCGGGCCTCGAGATGCGCACGCGCACGACGCAGCTGATGGCCTCCTACCGCCAGCCGCACGAGCAGCGCCTCGAGGCCTACGAGACGCTGCTGCTCGACGTCATCCAGGGCGACCGCACCCTGTTTCTGCGCTTCGACGAGGTCGAGTGGGCCTGGCGCGTGGTCGATCCGATTCTCAAGGTGTGGACGATGGAACGTGAGTTCATCCACACCTATCCGGCCGGCACCTGGGGGCCGACCGAGGCCGGCCGGCTGTTCGACCGCGACGACCAGGATTGGCGCGAGCAATGACCGCGCAGGAGCTGCGCTGGCATCTGTACGCCGACAGCCTGCGCCTCGCCGAGCGTGCCGCGCGGGCGATCCTGGCGGCGGCGCGCGAGGCGATCGCGGCGCGCGGGCGGTTCCGCATCGTGTTGGCCGGCGGCACCACGCCGCGCGCCGTCTACGCGCGCCTCGCCGCCGCCGCCACCGACTGGCCGGCCTGGGAGATCTGGTTCGGCGACGAGCGCTGCCTGCCGGCCGCGGATGCCGGGCGCAACAACCGCATGGCCGCCGACGTCTGGCTCGACCGCGTGCCGATTCCTCCGGAGTCGGTCCACGCCATCCCGGCCGAGCAGGGCGCTGCGGCAGCGGCGGCCGCCTATGCGCGCGCGCTCGCGCCGCTGCCGGGGTTCGATCTGGTGCTGCTGGGTCTGGGCGAGGATGGCCATACCGCCGGCCTGTTTCCGGCGCGCGACTGGAACGGCGCGGCCGTGCTGGCGGTGGGCGATGCGCCCAAGCCGCCACCCGAGCGCGTTTCGCTCAGCGCCGCAACACTGTCGCGCGGCGCGCAGACCCTTTTTCTGGTGAGCGGTGACAGTAAACGTGACGCCGTCGCCGCCTGGCGCGCCGGCGCGGCGATTCCGGCGGCCGCGATCCGGCCGGCCGGCGGCGTCGACGTCCTGCTCGATCTGGCGGCGTGGCCGGGCACATGAGGGCGGTGATGCGGCGGCGCGCGGGCGCGGGCCTGCTTGCCGTCGGGGCAGGGCTCGTCGCGGCGCCGGCCGGCGCGGATGCGGCCTGCCCGGATCGCGCGCCGCAATATCTTGCGCTCGAAGCGGTGCGCGAGCGGCTCGACCTGCGCGGCGAGTCGCGCGCCCAGTATCTCGATCGGCGCTACGGCGCCGGGCGCTGGCGCAGCGGCGACGCTCGCCGGGTGCTGATCGAGCCGCCGGGCGACGACGGCCGGCTGACGCTGCGGGTCGCGCCCGGGGCGGGTGTTGAGCGCGCGGACCTGATCGTCGAGGCGCGTCTCGAGGTGATCACGGCGCAGGATCGGCGCACCCGGGTTTACGGCCACCGCGACCTGGCCGGCTATCCGCTGGCGGGCGACGCGCAGGCCACGATCAACGTGCCGTTGAGCGTTTTTCAGGCGCCGGGGGCGCTGGTGATCGCGCTGCACGTCGGCGCGGAGGCGCCGGCAGCCGCGATCGAGGTCGTCGAATGGCGGCACGACGCGCGCGCCTGCGAGGCGCCGTTCTATACCGAGGATCGCGCCACGGCGATACGCCTGAACCGCCGCGCCGGACCCTGACCCCGCGCGGTCGTATCATTGCGCGACCCAGGTCGATTTGCGATCATTCCCGCCCATGGAAAGACCGAGCATCAAGACCGCCATCCCCAAGCGCCGCTACAAGCTCGGCGAGTTCGTGGTGACGGTGCTGGGCGAGATCGAGACCGACGATCCGCGCCAGTACCAGTACATCGCCGCGGTGGTCGTCGAGGGCGACAAGGAGCCGGGGATATTCCTGACCGCCGAGCGCAATCGCGGCGCCGAGGCGCGCGACGGCTCGCACGCGCTGCGGCTGATCATGCGCGACGGCGCGCAGGCGATCGGCTCGTCCGACCGGTTCGGCGAAGAGGAGCAGTTCGCGAAGGCGGCGCTGGATATCGTGGTCAAGGTGCTGGGCCTGGACGACGAGGAGCCGTACCGGCTGATGTGAGGCGGGCGGCTCAGTCGCCGTTGCCGCCGTCGGAATCCTCGACCTTGCGCTTGCCGATTTTCTTGATCGGCACCACGACGTTTTTCGGAGGCTCATCGACGTAGTGCGGGCGGGCGCGCGACGGTTGGCCGCGTGCCTCGGCCATCTCGCGCTCGCGCGCCGCGATCAGGCCAAAGCATTCGCGCAGGCCCTGGATGGTGTTGTCGGACAGCACCGACTGCATGCCCGGCGGTGCGTAGGTTTCCTTGGCGATATCGGTAAGGACGCGCTTGACCATGCGCAGGATGCGTTCTTCCTTCGTCAATTCATGCGGGTCATGCTGGTTCATGTTTTCTCCCGGCGTCACACCCGGTGGGGCGCCTGCACATCGCGGTATTGTGACACAGCCCGGTCGATTCTCTACTATCATTAGATATCAGCCAGCCCGCGATACCGAACCCGCCCCGAGTAGTCCTATTAAATCTGGGAGCATTCGGGCGGTTGTCGCGGGAAACATTCAGCCGGGCGCGATGCGCGCGCTCGCGGCCTGCGAGGTTCGGGCGACGGACGGCGGTGCCGGTGCTGACCGGCTGGCGCCGAGCGGGCAGTTCCAGGGAGGGGCATGGGCTTCAAGAGAATTCGCGGCGCGCGGACGGTCGTGCTGTGCTGTGCGCTGTTGAGCGCGGGGGCGAGCACCGGCACGACGGCGGCCGAGGACGCGGTCCGCACGCTGCGGGTCGGCGCGTTCGACAACCGGCCGATCGTGCTCCACGACACCGACGGCGGTTACGCCGGCATCGCGATCGACGTCCTCGAGGCGGTCGCTCGCGCCGAGCGCTGGCGCCTGGAGTACCGCTACGGCGCCTGGGACGACATCCTCGAGGACCTCGAAACCGGCCGTCTCGACCTGCTGGTCGGCATCGCGCACAGCGAGCAGCGCGCGCGCCGCGTTCGCTTCGGCCAGGAGAGCCTGCTCGGCAACTGGGGCGTGGTCTACGCCGGACAGCGTGCCGCGATCCTGTCGCCGCTCGATCTGCGCGAACGGCGCGTGGCGGTCATGCGCCGCAGCATCCACACCGACGAGTTCCAGCGGCTCATGCGCCAGTTCCAGGATCCCGAGCGCGGCCCGGTCGCGCCGGATCAGTTCATTCCTTATGCCGAGGAGAGCGGGTTGATCGTGCCGATCGGCGACTGGGTGCTGGAACGCGCCTGCGCGCAGCTGAGCGAATGGAACCGGCGCCACGGCCGGACCCTGCGCGTGGCGGTGAACGTTTCCGGCCGGCAGTTCCAGGGCGGCAAGCTGGTGGAATCGGTGGCGCGCGCCCTGCGGCACGCGGGGCTCGAGCCCGATCTGCTGGAGCTGGAGATCACCGAGGGCGTGCTGATGGTAATGACCACCGAGGTGCGCCGGGCGCTCGACGGGTTGCGCGAGCTCGGCGTGCATCTGGCCATCGACGATTTCGGCACCGGCTATTCCAGCCTGAGCTATCTGAAGCATCTGCCGATCGGCATCCTCAAGATCGACCGCTCGTTCGTGCGCGGGATACCGGAGAGCCGGGACGACGTCCAGATCGCCACGACCATCGTGACCATGGCGCACGGCCCGGGGCGCGCCGTCGTCGCGGAGGGCATCGAGACGGCGGCGCAGCGCGATCTGCTGCGCGCAAACGGTTGTCGCTGCGGGCAGGGTTATCTGTTCGCCCGGCCGCTGGCGGTAGCGGATCTCGATGCCTGGCTGGCGGGGGAGCCGGCGCGGGTCGCGCGCGGCTGATCGGCCGTGGCCGGGGCCTCAGCCCTGGGCGGCCTTCGGCGCGGGGTCCACCGGGATGCGGCCGATGCGCGCCAGGAACGCGCAGGTCTCGTCCAGGGTGCCGAAAGCCACGGTTTCGAGCGTCTGTCCCAGGCCGGCGAGACGGTAGCTGAGCCGGAAGCGGTGAGTGGTCTCGACCTGAATGCGTCCGGTCATGCCGCGCGGTGTCCGGAACGAGACGGTGAAGCGCGTGAGATACTGGGTGCTCACCCGGCTGCCCGCGTCGCCGCCGCCGGCCGCGCTCAGAAACTCGTGGATGCGGCGCGCCAGCTCGGCGCGCGCCCGTTCGTCGCGCAGGCGCCATTCCGGCGTGGCAAACCGCGCTACGGCATCGACGATGGTTCCCATTACTCCTCCCGCATTGGACTGAAGACTTGCTTCCAGTACATCCAAGAACCGTGCCAGCATCGGGGTGAGCCCGATCGGCGTCGGTACCGCGGATTACCCGGGTTCGGCGCCCCGGCGCGTTTGCCGTTGCCGCCGGGTACCGACCCCGACCGGCACTCCGCCGCACCGCACAATTAAGCAAATGCTTATGGATACGACGCCAGGTTGCCTTTTGCCTGAGTGAGTTGGACAATAAATCCATAACAATAATTATTAGGCCTCGTCACGAGGCGCCCCGTCGCTAACTCCGTAACCGGCACCGGACACGACAGGTGTCTGGAAGCGGTTCGTGGATATTCGTTGTTTTTTTGGCGCAGGTAGGCGCATCGTCGCCGCGCGCGGCGCGGCGATCACGCAGGAGGACACGCGGTTATGTATGAACAATATTATGGACTCCGGGAGAAGCCGTTTTCGCTGCTGCCGGATCCGGACTATCTCTACCCCAGCGACAAGCACCAGATGGCGCTGTCACTGCTGGAGTACAGCCTGCTGAACCAGGCGGGGTTCTGCGTCATCAGCGGCGAGACCGGTGCCGGCAAGACCACGCTGATCCGGCGTGTGCTCAGCCAGCTCGGCGACAATGTCACCGTCGGACTGATCTCCAACACCCATCCCGGCTTCGGCGAGCTGCTGCGCTGGATCCTGATGGCCTTCGATCTGGATCACACCCACAAGGACAAGGTCCAGCTCTACCAGACCTTCATCGATTTCCTCATCGACCAGTATGCCGCGAACCGCAATTCGGTGCTGATCGTCGACGAGGCGCAGAACATGGCGCCGGATACGCTCGAAGAGCTGCGCATGCTGTCGAACGTCAACGCCGACAAGGACCAGGTGATCCAGGTCATTCTGGTCGGGCAGCCGGGGTTGCGTCGCACCCTGCAGCGCAAGGATCTCGAGCAGTTCGCGCAGCGCATCGCGGTCGACTACCATATCGAGCCTCTGGACGGCGCCGAGACGCGCGGCTACATCCGGCATCGCCTGCAGGTGGCGGGCGGCGACGGCGCGCTGTTCAGCGACGAGGCCTGCGATCGCGTGTATCGCTACAGCGGCGGCATTCCCAGGCTGATCAACCTGATTTGCGACACCACGCTGGTGTACGGCTACGCCGAGCAGACCCGGACAATTCCGGCGCGGCTGGTCGACGACGTCGTGCGCGACCGCGAGAAGCAGGGCGTGCTCCCGCGGTTTCCGCTGGCGTCCGAGGCGGGCGTGCCGCCGGCATCCCGGGAAGATGATGCGTCGTTGCCGGGCGCGTCCGCCGACGCAATCCATGAGACGCCGGCGTCGGACGACGCGCGCGCCGCGCGCCGGTCCGCGACCGGCCACCGCCCGGAGCCGCAGGCGAGTGACTCGCGCGCCGTCGCGGAAAAGCCGGTCGTGCAGGTGGTGGCGACCGGCGCCGGGCGCGCCGGCGCCGTGGTCCTGAAGGACCGGGGCGCGGACGGCGACGCCGCGCGGGTCGTGCGCGCGCAGGCGGGTGCCGGCGCCACGGACCTCGACGGCGGCACGGGCGGCGGGCTTGCCGACCTCGCCAAGCGCGGTGGCACCGTCCATGCCATTCATCGCAGCGAGTCGCGCGCCGTGGAGGCGTCGGCGGCGGGTGGGGGCGACGGCGGCCATGACGACGACACCCAGACTGTCGCCCATCGGGCGCCGCCCGCGTTCGCGACCGGCCACGCGGAAACGTCGGCCGGGATCCAGGGCGAACGCCGGCGCGAGCACGCGGCGAAGCCTGCGAGCGAGGCGGCCGCCGGTCCCGCCGCGCACGGCGGCGAGGCGACGGCCGGCGCCGACCGGATTCAACCGGACAGGGTGACCATCGCCATGGCGCAGGACAAGACCGCGGGCGTACTCGGGGATTCACCGGATCGCCGCTGGGCCTGGTCGGCACTGGGCTTTGCCGGCGGCATGATGATGACGGCGGTATTGATCGTGGTGCTGGTGTTCAGCGGCTTCGGCAGCCCCAGCGAGTTGCTGCGTTCCGGATCCGCGCGGACGGACGGCGTGCCGGTCGCCGGGGGTATCATGCCGATGCCGCTGGCGTCGAGCGAGGCGACGGTTCCTCCGGGCGCCGCCGCGGCCTTGCCGGTCGAGCCACTGGAGAGTGCCCGCGCCCTCGAGCGCGAACGCGACGCGGCACTGGCCGAGATTCGCGCCCTCGAGCGCGAACGCGACGCGGCATTGATGGCCGCGCGGGCGCGTGAGCGCGCCGAGGCCGCGGAGATCGAGGCGACGCGGGCGCGCGAACGCGAGCGGGCGGCGGCGCTCGAGGCGGCCAAGGCGCTCGAGCGGGTGCGCGCCGCGGAGCTCGCGGCGCAGGAGGCGCGCGAACGCGAGCGGGCGGCGGCGCTCGAGGCGGCCAAAGTTCTGGAGCGCCCCCGGGCGCCGGAGCTCAAGACGCCGCCGGTGTCCCCGCCGGCCGAACGGTCGGCGGGAACGACCGAGCCGTCGGGTGGCGTCGATTCGGCCGCCGCCGAGGCGCCAGCGGACGCGACCCGGGCGTCCGAGGAAAAGAGCACGCTGCAATTCTCGGCCAATCCCTGCAAGGGGCCGTCGGCGAAATTCCTGTCGACCTGCAAGGAGTAACGCGCGCCGCGCTCCGCCCGGGGCGCAAGCACCGCATCAGGTTTGCCGGACCCGACCGCCATCCGTGACGGCGCCGCGTCCGCCCGCTAGACTTGGGCGTATGGAAAACTTTCGCTGCGCCTTCAGCGCCACCCTGATCACCGGCGATTTCGGCTGTCGCCATGCCGTCGCGGTCACGCGCCGCGGCGGGCCGGACATCGCCTGCGCCGTGCAGGCCGCGCATGAGCGCTGCGAACAGCTGTTCGAGCGGCTCAAGTCTGCGGCGCTGCCGGCCTTTGGCGTCGAGGACGATCTCAACAGCATGCCGCACAGCGTGCTGGTGAAAATCCAGTACGGCGGTCTGGCTGGTCTCCAGCAGGCGCTCGATGCCGGCAGTGGGCCCGACGCCCGGGTGGCCGACATCGACGCGCTGGTGGCGCGCGCGGTCGACGGCTACGGCGGCGCCGACGGCATTCCCGTCGAGCGTTTCGTCGAGGCCATGACCGCGTTCAAGCTGCGCCGGCGTTCGCGCTAGCGTCGCGGGACCGGGTCTATGCACGGGGCGTCGGTGGAATGAGCGCGCGCGTCAAGGTCCTGCCCAGCGGCCGGGAGTTCGTGGCCGAGGGCGCGGCGCCGTTGCTCGAGGAGGCGCTGCGCGCCGGCATATCGCTGAACTACGGGTGCAGCAACGGCAATTGCGGCCTGTGCAAGGCGCGCCTCATCGAGGGCCGGGTCGAGCGCGTGCGGCCGGTGGACTATGTGCTGACCGCGGCCGAGCGCGAGGCCGGCATGGTGCTGCTGTGCGCGCATGCCGCGGCCACCGACCTGGTGATCGAGGCCATTGAGGCCGGCGAGGCCACCGACATCCCGCGCCAGCAGATCGAGGCGCGCGTGCGACGCGTCGATCCGGCCGGCGAGCGGGTGCGCGTGCTGCACGTCCAGACGCCGCGCACCCGCCGGCTGCGCTTCCTCGCCGGCCAGAGCGTCCATCTCACCATCGGCGGGCAGCGGCTGGCGGACTGCCCGATCGCCAGCTGCCCCTGCGACGATCGCAATCTGCAGTTTCACATCCTGCGCCGGCCCGGCGACCCCTTGAGCGACCTGGTGTTCGGCGGGCTCAAGCCCGGCGACCCGGTGCTGCTGGATGGTCCGATCGGATCGCTGACCTACAACGACGACTCCCGGCGCCCGGCGATCTTCGTCGCCTGGGGTACCGGCTTCGCGCTGATCAAGAGCCTGGTGGAGCACGCCATGGCGCTCGAGACGGTGCCGCACCTGGTTTTGTACTGGATCGCCGGCCCCGCTACCGGGCACTACATGGTCAACCTGTGCCGTGCCTGGGCGGACGCCCTGGACGATTTCGAATACGTCGCCTTCACGCCGCCGGCCGCGCCCGGCGAGGACCCGCTGGCCGCGCCGGACCGCGTGGAGGCCGCCCTGGCCTATATCGCCGGCCGGCATGCCGATCTCGGGGGCTTCGATGTCTATGTCGCCGGCCCGGAGGCGGCGGCGACGGCATCGGAGTTTTTCTTTCTCGAGCGCGGCGTGGCACGCGCCCAGCTGGTCGTCAAGCATCTGGAAATGGGGTCATCTGGAAATGGGGTCGGAGTGATTTATTTTTGAGCAATCACCCGTCGAACGCGGGCGGCAGAACGGACGGGATTGCTCAAAAATAAATCACTCCGACCCCGTTTCCGGCAGGTCCGCGACCTTGGCGCGTTGCGTCTTGAGCTCGGCGAGCTCGGCCTCGAAGGTCGTCACGCGTCGTTGCACCTCGGCCACGACCTGCGGCGGCGCGCGCCGGGTGAAGTCGGTGTTGGCCAGCTTGGCCTGCTCCTTGTCGAGATCCCTGGACTTGCGGTCGATGTCCTTGTCGAGACGGGCGAGCTCGGCGCGCTTGTCGATCAGGGCGCCGAGCGGCAGCAGCACTTTCATTTTGCCGACCAGGCTCATGACCGATTCCGGCGGCGTTTCGCCGGCCGCCACCCAGCGTATCGATTCCAGGCGCGCGAGGCTTGTCAGCCACGCGCGTTGGCGGTCCAGCCGCTCGCGATCCCGGGCGTCGCCATCGGCGAGCAGCACCGGCAGCGGCTTGCCGGGCGGGATGTCGCGCTCGCCGCGCACGTTGCGCACGGCCGTTATTACCGCCATCGTCCACGCCATCTCCGCCGTGGCCGCGGCGTCGTCGGGATAATCGGCGGCGCGCGGGAACGGCTGGCGCATGATGGATTCGCCTCGCACCCCGGCGAGCGGCGCGGCGCGCCGCCAGATCGCCTCGGTAATGAACGGCATGATGGGGTGCAGCAGGCGGGTCAGCGCCTCCAGCACCTCGACCAGGGTGCGACGGGTGCCGCGGCTCGCGGCGGTGTCGGCGGCGGGATCGGTGAGCGTGACCTTGGAGAGCTCGAGATACCAGCTGCAGTACTCGTCCCAGACGAAACGATAGGCCGCCTGGGCGGCGAGGTCGAAGCGGTACTCGGCGAACGCTGCCTCGACCTCGCGGATCACCGTGCCGAGCCGCGCGCGTATCCAGCGCTCGGCTGCTCCCAGCGCGAGCGGCGCGTCGCCGCTGCCGCAGTCCTGCCCCTCGGTGTTCAGGAACACGTAGCGCGCCGCGTTCCACAGTTTATTGCAGAAGTTGCGGTAACCCTCGACCCGCGCCAGGTCGAACTTGATGTCGCGCCCCTGGGTGGCGAGGCTGGCGAAGGTGAAGCGCAGCGCGTCGGTGCCGTAGGCCGGGATGCCGTCGGGGAACTCCTTGCGCGTGGCCTTCTCGATCTTCGGCGCCATCTCTGGCTGCATCAGACCGGTGGTGCGCTTTTTGACCAGCGATTCGAGGTCGATGCCGTCGATGAGATCGAGCGGATCGAGCACGTTGCCCTTGGACTTGGACATCTTCTGGCCGTGGGCGTCGCGTACCAGGCCGTGGATGTAGACCTCCTTGAACGGCACGTCGTCGGCGAACTTCAGGCCCATCATGATCATGCGCGCCACCCAGAAGAAGATGATGTCGAAGCCGGTGACCAGCACGCTGGTTGGATAGAAGGTTTTCAGCTCCGGCGTCGGCTGCGGCCAGCCGAGCGTCGAGAATGGCCACAAGGCCGACGAGAACCAGGTGTCGAGCACGTCCTCGTCCTGGGTGAGCGCGACGTCCTGGCCGTGCCTGGCCCGGGCCTGGGTGCGCGCCTCGGACTCGCTGCGCGCGACATGGATATTCCCCTCGGCGTCGTACCAGGCCGGAATGCGATGCCCCCACCAGATCTGGCGCGAGATGCACCAGTCCTGGATGTTGCGCATCCATTCGTAATAGGTCCTGGTCCAGTTCTCCGGGACGAACTTGATGCGGCCGTCCTCGACCGCCCGGATCGCGGCCTCGGCCAGCGGCGCGACCTTCACGTACCACTGGTCGGTGAGGTAGGGCTCGATGACGGCGTGGCTGCGGTCGCCGCGCGGCACCATGAGCTTGTGCGGCTCGATGCGCTCGATCAGGCCGCGGGCCTCGAGATCGGCGACGATCTGCTTGCGCGCCGCGTAGCGATCCATGCCGTGGTAGGGCGAGCCCGGCAGCGCGACGCGCGCGCTGGCATCGAAAATGTTGATCAGCGGCAGCTTGTGACGCCGGCCGACCTCGTAGTCGTTGAAGTCGTGGGCCGGCGTGATCTTCACGCAGCCCGAGCCGAACTCGCGGTCGACGTACTCGTCGGCGATGATGGGGATGGCGCGGCCGGCGAGCGGCAGCTCGACCTCCTTGCCGATCAGGTGGCGGTAGCGCTCGTCGGCGGGGTGCACGGCGACCGCGGTGTCGCCGAGCAGGGTCTCGGGGCGGGTGGTGGCGACGATCAGGTGATTGCCGCTCTCCAGCACCGGGTAACGGATATGCCAGAGCGATCCCGACTCCTCCTCGGAGACCACCTCGAGATCGGACACCGCGGTGTGCAGCACCGGATCCCAGTTCACCAGCCGCTTACCGCGGTAGATCAGCCCTTCCGCGTGCAGGCGCACGAACACCTCGGTGACCGCCTGGCTGAGGCCGGCGTCCATGGTGAAGCGTTCGCGCGACCAGTCGAGCGAGGCGCCCATGCGCCGCAGCTGGCGGGTGATGGTGCCGCCGGAGTGCGCCTTCCAGTCCCAGACGCGCTTGATGAATTCCTCGCGCCCGAGGTCGTGGCGGGTCCGGCCGGCGGCGGCCAGCTGGCGCTCGACCACCATCTGGGTGGCGATGCCGGCGTGGTCGGTGCCGGCCTGCCACAGTGTGCGGTCGCCGCGCATGCGGTGGTAGCGGATCAGCGCGTCCATGACGGTGTCCTGGAAGGCATGGCCCATGTGCAGGCTGCCGGTGACGTTCGGCGGCGGGATCATGATGCAATAGGCCGGGCCCGGGCCGCGCGGCGCGAAATAGCCGGCCTGCTCCCACTCTTGGTAGAGGCGCTGCTCGAGCGCGTGTGGATCGTAGGCCGAGTCTTTGGCGGGGGCGCCGTGGCCGGCGTCTTCAGTCGGTCTGCTCATGGATAATGCGGCGAATGACTCACGGCGTTTTCAGGCGATCGGGCGACGCGCGGGCGGCCGCCGCGCGGGGCCCTGGTTCGCCAGCCGGATCAGGATTTTTTTGCCTTGTTATTGTCCACGTTTGCGCGCGACGGCGCCAGTTCTTCATGGATCAGGCGGGCCAGCCGGGTGACGACCGCCGAGTTGAGGCTGCGCTTGCCGGCACGCCGCAGCTCGACGTTGAGCCGGGCCGCAACCTGGATCGCCACTTTGCGGGCGCGCGCGGCATCGACCGGGCCGCCCTTGGCGGCCTCCAGTTCGACCGCGTCCTTCAATACGGGGATGTCGTCCCAGTTGACGTTGACCGTATCGGCGCTCAGCGCCGCCGCGGTCATCGCGGCCTGGAGCGTGGTGGCCGGCGCCGCCGCGGTTGCGGCGGGTGGCAGCAGGTTGGCGTCGGCCGTTTTGGTGCCGGCAGCCGGTCTGGTCCCGGCGGGTTTGGTATGGGCAGGCGTGATGTCGGCCGGTTTCGTGGGGACAGGCTGCGTGCCGGCGGGACTCGTAGCGGCCGGCGTGGCCGCCACCGGCTTGGCCGGCTTGGCCGGGTCCGACGGCGCCGCCGCCGCGGTCCGTGGCGAAGACGGGGCGGTTGTCGCTGCCGCCGGTGGTTTCGCCGCCGCCGGTGGTTCGACGAAATACGGTTCGATCGGCACGGTTGCGGCGAAATCCCGGACCGGCTCGGGCGCCGGCAGCGCCAGATCCTGTTGCTGGCCGCCCGGAGGAGTCCCGCCGGGCAGGGCGACGGCGGGTTGCGCGGCACCGCGGTTCGCCGCGGTGCCCGTCTGCGATGCCGCTGGCGATGCGGTGCCGGACGCCGGACGGGTATCGCCTGCGCGACGCGCCGCGGGTGACGGGACACCGGTCGTGGGTCCGGCAACCGCTTTCGGAATCCCGGTCGGTCGCGGGACGGCGCCGCTGCGCACGCCGGTACTGTCGGGCCGGAACGACGGCTTGGCCGCGGTCCGGTCACCCGCGGCTTTCGCGGCTACCGGCGGGGCGGGCTTCGGTTTGTCCGTCTTGTTCGATTTCTTGATGACCGCCGAGGGCGGCAGCGAAACCCGGTTCGGCGTCGCGGCCTTGGCAGCAGCGGCGTTCGTGGGCGGCCTGGTCCCGGCTGAATCCGGCGAGGCCGTCACCGCCGCTGCGGCCGGCTTGATGCCGGTGGCCACCGGCGCAATCGGTGTCGTGCTGTGCGCCGTATCGGGGGCGAGCGCCAGCGGCTTATGCGCTGTCGCCGACTTGCTGCCCCCCGCGACCGTCGCGGCCTCCTTCCGGGTCTCGGGCGGTTTACGCGCCGGCGCGGCAGTAAGCGGCTTGTCGGCGCCGGCGAGTTCCAGCGTTGCGGCCGGCGCCTCGGGTTCCAGCGACAGCGCGTCGAGCTCCAGGCTCGGCGCCTCGAAGTCGGTGGC
>Ga0214471_10000676_pt1 | contig 27938 bp, 27 predicted proteins | sample RVTome_5_FD_207665 | JGI IMG/M metagenome (GOLD analysis project Ga0214471, IMG submission 207665) | Soil microbial communities from uranium-contaminated site in the Upper Colorado River Basin, Wyoming, United States - RVT142D155 | ecosystem: Environmental > Terrestrial > Soil > Contaminated >... | reverse complement strand
TGGGGATCACCACGAAGGCGCCATCACCGGCGAGGGAGGCGAAGTAGTCGAAGGCGGGCCGATAGCGCGTCCCCAAGAGCTCTTCTCCCGATGCCGTCACCGTGCCCGTGGTGCCCTCCGGCCAGTACTCCGGAACCCGATCGGTGGCGATCCAGTGACGCCCCGGTACGCCATCGAGGGGCTCGTCGATGCGCACGTAGGCTATTTCGCGGCCGACGGCCACCCCGAGGTTCGAGGGCATCGTCCACGGCGTGGTGGTCCACACCAGGAGCAGGTCGCCGGGCTCCGTCGGGCCGGTGCCCTCGGTCACTTCGAGTCGCACGGTTATGGACGGGTCCTCGACGTCGCGGTACTCACCCAGGTTGACCTCGAAGTTGGAGAGCGGTGTCGCCGCGCCCCACGAGTACGGGAGCACCTTGAACGCCTTGTAGACGAGCCCCTCGTCCCAGAGCCTGCGGAACACCCACCACACCGACTCCATGAAGTCGATGTCCATGGTCTTGTAGTCGTCCTCGAAGTCCACCCACCGTCCGATGCGTCGGGTGATGTTCTCCCAGACCTCGGTGTTCTCCATCACACGCGTCCGGCAGGCCTCGTTGAAGCGAGCCACCCCGTATTCGAGGATGTCAGAGGGCCCGGAGAGGTCGAGCTCGTCCTGGACCTCCAGCTCGATGGGAAGCCCGTGGGTGTCCCACCCGAAGCGGCGGACGACACGGTGGCCGCGCATGGTCCAGTAGCGGGGAACGATGTCCTTGAGGACACCGGCCAGGAGGTTCCCGAAGTGTGGGCTCCCGGTGGGGAAGGGCGGGCCGTCGTAGAAGGTGAACTCGTTGTCCTCGGGCCGCATCCGCACCGACTCGCGGAACGCGTCGGTCCGATCCCACAGGTTGAGGATCTGCTCCTCGAGCGCGGGGAACGAGACGTCCGGGCTCACCCTGTCGAACGGTCTCATGTCGTCCTCGGTCGGCGTTACTGCCGCCGGGACGAGCCTGGGGCCCGCGGTACCACCCGGCTTGCCGCCCGTGGACGGCCGCTCGTGGCCCCCGTCAAGGGATCCGGTGGGGTCTACCCGGGCCAGAGCCCGCTCTTCCCACGGCTCGGAGGTGATGGCCCCGAGGTCCCGGGTGCCGGCCTCACACCATCCACCGGCTCGCTCTACCCGTTCCGACCTCGTGGCGTCCTCGTCAGCGCCACCAGGAAGATATCAGATGGCAGAGAGCAGATGGCAGAGTCTCGGCTGAGCCCGCGGCATGCCTGACCACTGATGGCGTCGAAGGCTCGGTCCGTCAGGCTTCGAGGGCACTCGCCACCGCTTGCGGCGTCACTCCCTCGATCAGCACCTGCTTGCGCCGCGCAGTCGTTCCCGAGATCACGGTGACCCGGTGACCGGGCATGCGCTCGGCCAGGAGCCGGGCGACGGCCTTGTTCGCCTTCCCCCGTTCCGGTGGCGCGGTGACCCGGATCTTGAGGGCGCCGTCGTGTTGTCCAACGATCTCGTCGCGGCTGGCGCCTGGAACCACCCAAACATCGATCAGGGTGCCTGCCGGATGGGGATGCAGCATGCCCCGAGTCTGCGTCGTGGGGCATGGCTCCGCAATACCGGCGAGTCTTGCGGAGCCATACCGGGCAACGAACAACGGGTTACGGGCAACGAACTTCTGCGGGGGAATACGCCTTGTCGCCGCTGCGTTCCGGGACGCGCCTCGTGGTATCGTCGCTCGCTCGCAGGGAGGGCACATGGCACGCGATCTCGCCAAGTCCACACTCGACCGATTCCGCAAGCGCCTCGAAGAGGAGCGCGAGCGCCTCGAGGGGCTGGTGCGCGATATCGAGGCCGAACGGGAAGAGGTCCGACTCACCGAGACCTCCTCTGATCGAAGCCCCGACCCCAATACCGCCGAGGGGGGCTCGCTGGCCTTCGAGATGGAAAAGGAGCTGTCCCTGTGGCAGAACGCCCAGGACATCCTCGCCAAGATCGAAGAGGCGATGAGCCGCATCGATGAGGGCACCTACGGGACCTGCGACGAGTGTGGGAACGCCATCCCGGTGGCCCGGTTGGACGCAATCCCGTACACCAAACTGTGCGTGGACTGCTCGGCGAGCCGGCGCTGACGACATGCGCCCATCGATGTGCCCTGGCCCCCTCGTAGTGAGGTCTCGGCTCGCGGCGCGCTGGTGCCTCATCCCGTGAGCCGATTGCGGCTTGTCTCGAGCCCCCGGTCGGCAGCAGTCGTCGCCGGCGGCGCCGTCGTCGTCGTCGACCAGCTCACCAAGTGGTGGGCGGCATCGGTCCTGCCCGGCGACCCCATCGTCCTGATCGACGGGTTCCTGGAGCTGCGCTACGTCACGAATCCGGGGGCTGCCTTCAGCCTGCTGCAGGGGTCGGGGTCGATCATCGCGTTGCTCGCCATCGCCATCGTGCTGTTCATCTTCATCGTGGTGCGCTCGGTACCCCACCGCCCAGAGGCCATCGCACTCGGCTTGGTGCTGGGTGGCGCGCTCGGCAACCTGATCGACAGGGTGTTCCGGGGCGACGGGCTCCTCGATGGCGAGGTGGTCGACTTCGTGGATTTCTCCTTCTTCCCGGCCTTCAATGCCGCCGACTCGGCCATCACGATCGGCGCCATCCTGGCGCTGATCTTCGCCTTCGCCCGAGAATGAAGGCCGGGGTCCCCGCCGACCTGGACGGCGAGCGAGCGGACCGGATCGTCGCCCGTCTCGGAGGGCTCAGCCGTTCCCAGGCACGCAAGCTTGCCGACGACGGGGGGGTTCGTGTCGACGGGGAGGTCGTCGCCGCCAAGCAGCGACTCGCGATCGGATCGGTGGTGGAGTTCGCTCTACCTCCCCCCGAACCTGCTCTGGCTGCGGAGGACGTTCCCTTTACGGTGCGCTACGAGGACGAACACCTCGCCGTCGTCGACAAGCCGGCCGGGATCGTGACCCATCCGGGTGCAGGTAACCGTGGGGGAACCCTCGCCGGGGGGATCCTCCATCGCTGGCCGCGGGTCAGGGGCGTGGGCGCAGAGGATCGCTGGGGAATCGTGCATCGCCTGGATCGGGACACCTCCGGCCTGCTGGTTGTTGCCCTCGACTACGAGGCGTATGAGGGGCTCCGCGACGCGATGCGCCGCCACGCTGTGGTCCGCACCTATTTGGCGTTGGTGGCCGGTTCCCCGGCGATGCCGACCGGGACCGTGGACGCCCCGATCGGGCGGGATCCCGGCCGTCCTACCCGAATGCGGGTGGTTCCAGAGGGTCGGTCGGCGCGAACCCACTACCGGGTCGTCACCGAATTCGACGGCACCACTCTCCTCGAGGTCACCCTGGAGACGGGCCGGACCCACCAGATCCGCGTCCATCTGGCGTCGATCGGCCTGCCCGTCGTCGGCGACGGGGTCTACGGGACCGCGTCCCGGGCCCCGCGGGTCTTCCTCCACGCCGCGGCCCTGGCCTTCGACCACCCGGTGACGGGCGAGCGCCTGGAAGTGGAGAGCCCGCTGCCGGAGGATCTGGTGCGGGTGCTGGAGGAGCTCTCCGGTCCAGGGTCCACGACCGACAGTTGACACGGCTAGCCGCGTTCGGTATGGATTCCTGCCGCAGGCGGGAGACGGGAGGCGCCCTACCCGAAGAAGGCCCGCGCCACGTCCCACAGGTCCCGGGGCACGCCGCGAGGCTCGTCGCCGATCTCGGAGAGGGGGACGGGCACGACGGTCGTCCCCCTCACCGACACCATCACCCCGCGGTCACCGCGGTCGATCGAGGCCACCGCGGCTGCTCCGAGTCGGGTGGCCAGGATGCGGTCTCGCGCCGAGGGGGTGCCCCCTCGTTGGAGGTGGCCGAGGACTGTCACCCGCGTCTCGAAACCGGTTAGGCGCTCGAGGATCGGGGCGACCCAGTAGGCGACGCCGCCGAGCCGGGTGAACCCGAATGCATCGGAGGGCAGCACATCGTCGCGGGGGATGTCGATGCCTTCGGCGACCACCACGACCGAGTAGTTGCGCCCGCCGTCGTGGCGGCGGGTGATGATCGCTGCCGCCTCCTCGAGCGACAGTGGGAACTCCGGGATCAGGATCACGTCGGCTCCGGCGGCGATGCCGGCGTGGACGGCGATCCAGCCCCGGGTGCGCCCCATGACCTCGACGAGCTGGACCCGGTTGTGCGCCTCGGCGGTCGTGGTGAGGCGGTCGATGGCGTCGGTGGCGATCTCGACCGCGGTGTCGAAGCCGAACGAAACGTCGGTTCCCGGAACGTCGTTGTCGATGGTCTTGGGGATGCCGATGATGGGGATGCCCTCGGCATCGATCTGGGCCGCAGTGCGCAGGGTCCCGTCACCTCCTACGACCACGAGCACGTCGATCCCGTGCCGCCCCACCGTGCCCGCGATCGACGCCGCACCTTGGCCATGGACATAGGGATCCCGGCGCGAGGTCCCGAGGATCGTGCCCCCGCGTCCCAGGATTCCGCGGACGGCGTCGCGATCGAGGTCGACCGCGTCGTCGTCCATCAGGCCGGCCCAGCCGTCGCGGAACCCGACGACTCGGTGGCCCGACGCCACAGCGGTGGCGGTGACCGCCCGGATCACCGCGTTCAATCCGGGGCAGTCGCCCCCTGCCGTGAGGAGCCCGATGATGGCCATGTCAGACGGCGCTCTGGTAGACGTCGATGAACCGCCGGTAGTTGCGACCGATCCGTGCCGCCGCGTCGTCTTCCTGCGCCTTACCGGCCCTCCAGTCGGAGAGGGCGTCCCACCAGATCGATCGCCCAATGGCGAATCCGGAGTAGCCCGGGACGGGCGCCGCCGTCTGGAGCCAGTGATCCACCCTGGCGTCGTCGGCGCCGCGGCCGAGCACCACACAGGTGACGCGCTCCCGTCCTCCCGCGCGAACGAGGTCGGAGATCAACCGGCAGTACTCGGCCGAGTCGATCCCCTCGATCTTCCAGATGTCCGGCTCGACCCCGGCCCGCCGCAGCTCGTCGATCACCTGGAGCATCAGGACCGGCCGAATGTGGCGGTCATAGGCGTCGCCGTCTCCGCCGGCCAGCTCCCGCTGGCGGTCGCTCGCGGGCACGAGTAGCTCGAAGAGAAACAGCCGGTCGCGCTCGTGGAGCCATTGGCCGAGCCGGGCGAGCCGCTCCGCCTGAAGTTGTTTGACCTCGGGATCGTCATCCGGGTTCCACCGCACCAGCACCTTGCTGAAGGTCGGGTCGAACTCCTCGATGTGGGCCCCGAATTCGTCGCCGTACTCGAAGTCGAATACATCCTGTCCGGACTCCTCCACGGGCATCGCAAAGGGGACCCCCGCAGCCCGCGCCGCCCGGGCGACCCCGGCTCCCATCTCCTCGTCCACGAGGATGCCGGCCCCTTCGGGAAGCCCCTCCGCCCGGGCCGCTTCGAATCCCGCCCACACCAGGCGCTTCGCCGCCTGGAGGCGCGCCTCGTCCTCGGCGGTGGCCTCGGTGATCCCGAACATCTTCGACTTGAAGCTGCCGCGATGGTCGAAGGCGAGGAGGAACAGGCTGCCGTCGTATCCAAGGTTCATGGGGTTCGGCGCTCCGTGCTGGCTGAAGAGTCATTGTAAGGACGCCTCATGGCCAGACTCCCGACGCCCGTCTCCCGCCTGCGGGCGTCGGGTGACGGGTGACGGGCGACGGGCTATCGTCGGCCTACACGCTTGTAATTCTCGCGAAAACCGTCTGGAGCCTTGGTGTCGGAACGCAGCTTCGCCCATCTCCATCTGCATACCGAATACTCCATGCTGGACGGAGCGGCCCGTGTCTCCGACGTGATCGCCGCAGCTGCGGCCGATGGGCAGCCGGGAGTCGGGCTCACCGATCATGGCGTCCTCTACGGCGCGGTGGACTTCTATCAGCAGGCGCGCGCCGCGGGCATAAACCCGGTTATCGGCATGGAGGCGTATCTGACGCCGGGGTCACGGTTCGATCGCCCGCCGCGGCGCGACGACATCCGGTATCACATGACGCTGCTTGCCGTGACCCAGGAGGGATACCGCAACCTGGTCAAGCTGGCGAGCCGTGCCTATCTGGAGGGCTTCTATTACAAGCCGCGGATGGACGCAGAGCTGCTCGCCGAGCACGCCGCGGGTCTGGTGGCCACCACCGGATGCCTGGGCGGGCACGTGCCGCAGCTGCTTGCGCCGGATGCGTCGGGCGAGGAGGGCAACGTCGGGGTGGAGCGCGACTACCGCGCCGCCGTCGAGGCCGCGGCCATGTATCAGGACATCTTTGGGCGCGAGAACCTCTTCGTCGAGATCATGGATCACGGTGTGGCCGCCCAGCGGAAGGTGCTGCCCGACCTCGTCTCCATCGCCGCCGAGATCGGGGCACCGCTCCTGGCCACCAACGACTGCCACTACACCCGTGCCGACGAGGCCGAAGCCCACGACGCCCTGCTCTGCATCCAGACCGGGGCGCAGATGAGCGACGACGGGCGCTTCGCGTTCCAGGGGGAGGGCTACTACATCAAGTCCGCGGCGGCGATGCGCGCCCTCTTCCCGGACGACGACTACCCGGGGGCGTGCGACAACACCCTGGTCATCGCCGAGCGGGCAGATGTGAAGATGGAATTCGGCAACATCCTGCTGCCCCAATTCCCGGTGCCCGAGGGGCAGACCGAGTCGTCGTACCTGCGGGATCTGGTTCTCGAGGGCGCCAGGTACCGGTACGGCGACACGCTGGGTGACACGGTCCGGGACCGCATCGAGTACGAGCTCCGGGTCATTGAGGACATGCGGTTTCCGGCGTATTTCTTGATCGTGTGGGACCTGATCCGCCATGCCCGGGAACAGAAAATCCGGGTGGGACCCGGCCGCGGATCGGCGGGCGGCTCGATCGTGTCGTACTGCCTGCGCATCACCGACCTCGATCCGATTGCCTACGGGCTGATCTTCGAGCGGTTCCTCAATCCGGGCCGCCGCGAGATGCCCGACATCGACATGGACTTCGACGAGCGGTACCGCGCCGAGATGATCCGCTACGCCTCCGAGAGGTACGGGAGCGACCACGTCGCCCAGATCATCACGTTCTCGACGATCAAGGGCCGCCAGGCGTTGCGTGACGCCGCCCGGGTGCTCGGGTACCCGTATGCCGTCGGCGACCGGACGGCGAAGGCGATGCCGCCGCCCATCCTGGGACGGGAGGCGACCCTGACTCAGTGCCTCGAACCGCTTGCCGACGACGCCGACTCGTCGATGCGCGACTTCCATGCCAACGCCTCCGGCCTTCGCGAGATGTACGAGAGTGACCCCGACGCCCGCAAGGTGATCGACACCGCGCGCGGCCTAGAGGGGTTGCGCCGCCAGGATTCGATCCACGCCGCCGCAGTGGTGATCTCGCCCGAGCCCCTCACCGAGATCGTTCCGATCCAGCAGAAGGGCGAGGACGCGGAAGTCGTCACCCAGTTCGAGATGCACGCCATCGAGCGCCTCGGCCTGCTCAAGATGGACTTTCTCGGCCTGCGCAACCTGTCCACGATCGAGCGATGCCTCGAGCTGATCGAGGAGAGCCAGGGAGTGCGCCCCGACATCGACGAAGTGCCGCTCGACGATCGCGCCGTGTACGAGATGCTCTCGCGCGGCGACTCGATGGGGGTGTTCCAGCTGGAGGGCGGCGGCATGCGGGCACTGATGAGGAACCTGCAGCCGGATCGGTTCGAGGACATCGTCGCCCTGCTTTCGCTCTACCGCCCGGGGCCCATGGGGGCGGGCACCCACAACCTGTATGCCGATCGCAAGAACGGGCGCGCCGTGACCGGGCACCTTCATCCGGCGCTCGAGGAGGTCCTCAGCGAGACATACGGGATCATCGTGTACCAGGAACAGGTGATGCAGGTGTCGGCCGTGATGGCCGGCTACTCGATGGAGGAAGCCGACAGCCTGCGCAAGGCGATGGGCAAGAAGATCTCCGCCGCGATGGCGGGCGAGGAGCAGAAGTTCATCGAAGGCTGCGTCGCCCGGGGGCATCCCCGTGAGCTCGGCAAGGAGCTCTTCGATCTCATCGCCCACTTCTCCGGATACGGGTTCAACAAGCCGCACGCGGTCGGCTACGGCCTCGTCGCCTATCAGACGGCCTGGCTGAAGGCTCACTATCCCGCGGAATACATGGCGGCCCTGCTCACATCGGCCAAGCGAGACAAGGACCGCACCGCCGTCTACCTGAACGAGTGCCGGTCGATGGGTGTGCGGGTGCTGGTGCCGGATGTCAACGCCTCCGAGTCGGATTTCGTGGCACGCGACGATGCCGTCCCCTTCGGGCTGTCGGCGATCCGCAACGTGGGGGAGGGCGTCGTCGAGCTGATCACGGAGGAGCGCAAGAAGAACGGCCGTTTCGAGTCGTTCCAGGACTTTCTCGAGCGTGTCGACCTCTCGGTGCTGAACAAGCGGACGGTCGAGTCGCTCATCAAGGCGGGGGCCTTCGACGCCACCAACGCGCCTCGCAAGGGGTTGATGGCCGTGTTCGAGCAGATGATCGACGGCGTGGTCACCCGGCGCCGTGCCGAGGACATGGGGCAGTTCTCCCTCTTCGGTTCGGAGGAGCCATCGACCCACACGGGCGCGGTCGAGATTCCGGACATGGAGTGGGACAAGAAGGTCAAGCTCCAATTCGAAAAGGAGATGCTCGGGCTGTATGTGTCGGATCACCCGCTGTTCGGGCTGGAGCCGACCCTCAAGGCGCTGGCGACGACATCCATCCCCGGCCTCGAAGAGCACGGCGACGGGACCTCGGCGAGCATCGCCGGCATCGTCGGCTCGGTCACGCGCCGATACACCCGCGCCGGCGAGCTGATGCTCTACTTCAGCCTGGAGGACCTGGAAGGGAGCGTCGAGGTGGTGGCCTTCCCGCGGACGGTGGCCGAGACCGGGCCACTCGTCCGGGAGGATGCCGTGCTCGTCGTGGCCGGCCGCGTGGACCAACGGGGTGACAGCCTCAAGTTCATTGCCCAGCGGATCCACGAGCCGGACATCGACAGCGAGCGAGTGGTCCGGCTCCGGGTCGCCTCGCAACGGATGTCGGTGGGCCTGGTCAACCAGCTCAAGGATGTGCTGTCGAATCACCCGGGGCCGACACCCGTCTACCTCCACCTGGAGGGCAAGCCGGCCGAGAAGGTGGTTCGCCTAGGACCCGAGCACACCGTGGAGGCCCGGACCGCTCTCTATGCCGAGCTGCGCGCCCTGCTCGGCTCAGATTCGGTGCTCATGTAAAGAGGGCAGACCGCAGATCGCAGAAGGCGGACATTGACAGCGATCTGACTCCCGCTCGATTTCTTCGCTGCCTTCTGCCATCTGCCGTCTGCTGTCCTTCTTCTCCACTGGGAACCAAGAACCGACAACAGGCCACCAGCTACTCCTCGAACGTGATGATGGTTTCAGCCAGGTCTGCCAGGGCCGTGGGACTGGCGGGCATCTCGGCGAGCCAGGGGATGACCACCGGCTCGACGCCGTAGCGGGCGGCCAATTCGGCGCGAACGTCCCCCTGCCGCTCGGCTTCGAGTCCCCAGCGGGCCAGGTTGGCGTCGAGGGCGTCCTTGGGCTCGGCGACGGCGTGCGCCCACTCGGCCGGGAGTGACCGGTTGAACACGACCACCCCGGGCGGGCTCGCCCACTCGGGCAGCTCCTCGACGAAGCGCACGGCTTCGCGGATCGGCGCCGGGTCGGCGGTGGTGACCACGACGGTGGCCGCCGATCGCATCGCCCGTTCGACTTGCTTCGAGCGGCGCGAGATGCCGTCGTAGGTTTCGCGCAGATCCAGGAGGAACTCGGCGACGTCCTCCAGAAGCGGTCCGCCGAGGACGGCGTCGGCGATCTTGAGGGCAGGGCGCGCCGTGACGGCGTAGAGAGCACGGCGGCCGGGGATGCCCGGGCCTGTGAGCCAGCGGAGTGCCCGACCGGCCACGAGGGAGCGCATCCGGCGCGGTGATGCGAGAAAGTCGATGCCGCCGGCCGAAGGGGGAGTGTCGACCACGAGCACGTCCCATTCCCCCGACTCGGCGTGCGCGGTCATCTCTTCGGCGGCGGCGTAGGCCTGACCGGACGGGAAGCGATCGGCGACGGCGCGAAACAGGGAGTTCCTCACGAGCCGCTCGGCCACGGCCTCGTCGGCATGGGCACGGACGATCGCCTCCCAGGACGCGGCGGCATCGAGCATGGCTGCAGACATCTGATCCATACCGGGAACCGCTACCGGGTGGTTCCCCACGTCGATGCCAAGGGCGTCGGCGAGGCGGCGCGCCGGGTCGACGGTCAGCACCAGGGTGCGGGCGCCGGCACGGGCGGCGTCGGCGGCGATCGCCGCGGCCATCGTGGTCTTGCCTACCCCGCCGGCACCGACGACGAGGACGATCGCGGTGGTCACGCGCCCTCCCACATCTCGGACAGGCGGCTGGCGACCTCACCCGGAGTGCGCAACCCGAAAAGGAGCGGAAAGGTGAGGTCGGGCGTCAGCGCGGCGAGGTACTCCTCCTGGACGCGGCGCATGTCGCGATGGAGCTCGGCGGCGTCACGGCGGGGCCCGGGTGGCTCGGCCGAGATGCGGTTGGCAGTGATCGCGAGCGCGGGCACGACTCGGTTGGCGACCACGCCGCACACCGTCACCAGGTCCTCGGACTCGAGCGCCGCAAGCGTCTCCTGCGTCTCCGCGACCGGCAGCTCCTCGGGGGTGGCGATGATCAGGAGGCCCGTGGCCTCGGGGTCCCTGAGGCTCGCCCGCATCCACCCCGCCTGCTCGCGGACCCGGCCGCTCGGCACCAGGGACTCGATCGTCGCCGGTGCGCGCAGGTAGGAGAGGATCTGTCCGGTGGGAGGGGCGTCGGCGACCACCAGGTCCCAGTCACCACGCGTGGCGTCGTAGATCACCTTGCCGATCACGACGGTGTCGCGGATACCAGGGACGGTCTCGGCCAGGACCCGAAACGCCCGGGTCATGAGACCCAGGCGGGGCACCTTGATCCTGAGCCGCAGATACTCGTCGAGCGCGGCCGCCGGATCGATGGTCATGGCGTCGAGCCCGGGGCGAACCCGCGTGGGCTCGGGACCGAGTCGGCCCACCCGAAGGTGCGCCGCCAGCCCGGCACCCTCGGACATGCCGACCACGAGGACGCGGCGGCCGTGCTTGGCGGCATGGAGGGCGGCGGCGGCGGCCACGGCGCTCTTCCCGACGCCTCCCTTGCCGGTGACGACGACCAGTCGCCGGTCGAGGATCACGAGGGGGAATGGGGGCCCGGTTTGCCGGACGAGCCCGGGGTCGGGCGGGGTCGGTCGATCAGCCGTCTCCCGCGAGGGGCATCCGCAACACCAACGCGCCGTCTTCGACCGTCACCGCGGCATCGGCGACGAGCGAGTAGTCGACGAAATCCTGCTGGGCTCCGGCGAGGAACTTGCGCCGGGCCTCGCCCTCGAGCGGCGGGATGCCGCGCTCTTTCACCGCGGCGGCGCGCTGGCGGAAGCGCTCCTGGAACGAATCGACGTCGAATGAGGCCATCTCAACTCTCCGAATCGGATGTCTCAAGCCTAGGGCCGGTGGTAGCAGCGGCCGGCCCCCGAGAGGGTCAGCGAGGTCGCTGGTTCCATCAGTCGTCGGGATCGGCCACACCTGCCGCCGCCCGCTTGGCGGCGGCGCGGCGCTCCGTGGCCAGACGGCCCAGGCCATAGTCGCCGTGGTCGACGAACCGCATCGCCTCCGCGATCGCGGTGTGGCCCGCCTCGTCGCGGATGAGGCGATGCATCTCCTGGCACACCCTTCGGTAGTCCGGGTGCCCGCCCTCGGCGGTGCGTAGCTCCAGCATGTGGAATGCCTCGCGGGCATTGAGATCCATGTAGAAGCGGATCCGGTAGGCAAAAGGCACCGCGTACTGGGCGGCGTCGGCGCCGACGGCATCGTTCACCGCGTCGCTCAGTCCCGCGGCGCGGTCCATCGCCGCCCGCCACCGCCCCTCGGCCCCGATGTCGACGACCGAGTCCGGCACCACGTACCCGTGAAGGGTTCCAAGCCGCTGCCACTCGAGCGTCATCATCCGATGCCGCTGCAGGTCGCGGAAGATGCCGTAGTCGCAGAGGATGTCGAAGCGGTACGACACCCGTTCCATGGCGCGTCCCGGCTTTTGGCGGCGATTGCCCCGCGCACCGACGTATGCCTCGATGATTCGCAGGCGCTCATCCGCCGACATGCGACGCGCCAGGTCGAGAAGGTGGTCGTCGGGCAGGTCGGTGTAGGCGTAGAGGGCGGCGGCAGCCACCTTGACGTCGGCGTCGGGGTCCCACTCGACCAGGGTCACCTCGGGCCGGGATGGGATCGGGCCGGCGTAGCCCTCGGCGCGGGATCGCATCCCTGCCGCCGTGTCGGCGAGGTAGCGGCTCCATGCCTCGCCGCGTTCCGGCAGGTCGACCCTCACCAGGAACGCCGGGATCAGCTTTCGGAGTTCGACGAGCATCCGGTCCGCGACGTGGCGGACCTCGGCGAGCGGGCTGGCTCGCATCCTTAGCAGCAGCATCTCGTATGCCTGCCCGGTTCCATAGATGCCGACATTCGACGACGTTGCCGCCGGCAGGAGCCCGCGCAGGTCGTCGCAGACCCTGGCCCGGATCGTCGACCGGTAGACGAAATCGGAGTCGCCCTCCGCCTGGGGGAACAGCGACTGGTAGTAGGCAGTGAGGCGAGCTGTGAGCGAGGCGTACAGATCGAATAGGTGCTCCATGGTGGCTTCGTACTCCGCGCCGACCGGGGAGGCTGCAACCTCCGGAGGGATCACATACCGATAGCGGTCACCCAGCCGCTGGTCATAGAACATGTAGCGCGTGCTCTGTTCGAGGTACGCGGCGAGGCGGCCCCACTCGAGCACCTTGGTAAGGATGTTGGAAGCCTGCTCGCATGCCAGGTGGACCCCGCCGAGTTGGGCCACCGAGTCGTCTCCGTACTGGGTGAAGACGCGGTTGTAGAGGTCCTCTGCCCGCTGCATCTTGACACCGTCGTCGTCTGCGGGGATGCGGTCGGCGATGGTGGCTATGCCCACCTCAGGCGGGTCGTAGAACTCGTCGAGGAACAGGCGGCGCACCGACTTCGACGACCGGCTGTAGCGGGCGAACAGAGCGCCCTTGACGACTTCGGGCAGGTTCACCAGACCGAAGACCGGCTCTGTCGTGTTTGTGAAGTACCGATCGAGGACGACGGTCTCTTCCGGTGTGAAGGCTTCGACGTGATACATCGGGGTGATCGGAGGGCTCTCGGTGGTCATGTCACACCCGTGTAATTTGGCGGCGCGCCGACGGTATCACCCGGTGAGGTGAGGGGGCAAGTGTGAGCCCCGTCGGCCTTCACCGGTCGCCCGTCACCCGGCACCCCAACGACAGGAGGCGGGCGGCGGGAGACGGCTGGTGCTAGATCCGCTCTACCAGATCGCCGAGTGCCTCCGGTGCGGTGAGGTACACGATCGCCGCCGATGCCACGAAGATGATTCCGGCGAGCCATCGGGTGTAAATGCCCCGGGTGCGCGTGATCAGCGCCACGGCCAGGATTCCCATGACGGCTGGGAACACCACTTTGACGTCTCCGAGAGGTATGTCCTGTCCGCCCACGCTGGTGCGATCGCTTCCGAGCAGCTCGCGCAGGTCGAAGTCGATTCCGGCGATCTCGACGACGATGAGGGCGACAATGAGCACCGCCATCGCTCACGAAGCCCAACGCGTCGACGGCCCCTCCGTCCGATAGGCCTCGTATCCGACCGTTGGGACCAGGGACGCGATCGGCCAAGTCACCTCCTCGGTGAGGAGTCCGATCACGATGCCGATCGCGGCGAGAGCGGTCAGGCCGATGCAGATGGGCGTGGCGTAGGTCGTGGGCCGGGCCATGGTCGAGGTGTGCCTTTCGGTCGGGTTCGCGGAATATCAGCACAGATCACGAGGTGGCGTCGGTTCTGCCTCTCATCAGAGGCTCGGAAGGTTCGCCCGCGCTGGCTGCGCCCGGTTCTGCCATCTGCCATCTGCCATCTGCCTTGCTCCGTTACCGTGACGCCCTATGACGGCCATCCGCATCGTGATCGGTTTTGTGATCGGGGCGATCGTCTTGGTCGCCCTGGTGCCGATGTTCGTCCTGCTCGACCTCGCCGGCGGCGGGGACGGGCTCGGCCTCTGCTCGAACGGCCTCACCAGCTGCCATACCTCGTACTTCGACGGACCGGAGTTGCTCGGGATGCTGGTAGTGGTGCTGTTCCTGCTGCTCATGCTGCTGCGCGCCGCGTTCCATGTCCGCTCGCTGATCGAGCAGCGACGCGGTGAGGGCCCCGATCCCTCAGTGCGCGGGGGAGATCGCCTCGGCGGCCTCTAACGGCAGATCGTCGTCGGGACCGGTGCCGGCCAGGACCACGTAGATCCCGGCGAGGATCAGCAGCCCTCCGCTGACACCGCGCAGCCCGAGACGCTCGCCGAGAAAGATGGCTCCCGACAACGCGGCGAACGCCGGTTCGAGAGCGAGCACGATCGCGGTTCGCGACGGTCCGATGACCGTCTGGCTCCACACCTGCAAGTAGAACGCACCTGCGCTGACGAGCACGCCGGTGACTGCGATGGCCAGCCAGGCATCTCCGGCCGGAGTCGCGATCCCGTCGACGGCGAGCGACAGGCCAAGCCCGAGAGTTCCGGTCACGAGGAGTTGCACGGCGGTGAACGGGACGACGCGATGCCAGTGGGCGGTCCGCGCCAGGTAGACGATGTGGCCGGCGAATGCCGCGGCACATCCCACCGTGTAGGCGTCGCCGGCAGCGAGGCAGAAGTCGTCGACGACCGTGAGCACGGCGAATCCCGCGAACGCCAGCAGCGCCCCGCCGATGACGAGGCCGCGTGGTACCCGTCGTGCCACCCCCGCGGCGAACAGCGGCGTGAGCACCACGTACAGCCCTGTGATCAGTCCCGAGTTGGACGCGGAGGTGGATGTGAGGCCCTGGGTCTGCAATGCGTAGCCGCCAAACAGGAAGAGGCCGGCGATGGTGCCCTCCCGCCACAGTCGGGCACCGCGGGGCGCCCGGATGGCGATGAGGACGGCAGCGCCGAGCAGGAAGCGCCACCCGACGAACCGCAACGGCGGCACCACGGCGACGGCGTCCTTGACAACCACGAAGGTGGCGCCGAATAGCAGCGAGGCGGCGGCGAGGGCGGCGAAGGCGACAGCGGGGCGGCGCACGGGCGCCAGGAGGATAGGGCCGGGAACAGGGCGGCCTGGTCAGCCGATCGTCTGATCCGGAGGCGAGCCGGTTTGCTCACACCCCGAGTGAGAACGCGAAGGGCTCACGAATGGGAGCACCAGAGCCAGGGAAGTGAAGGCCGCATCGAGAAGGGCTACCGGCGGTGGAGGCGCGCGTCACTCGGCCGACACGCGCAGCGGGGTCATTGGGTGGGCTGCGGCTCGTCGCCGTCATCTGCGACGCGGTCGCTCGCCGACTCGGCGTCGAAGATGAGCGTGGACGGTCCGCGGTCGGCTTCGGGCTCGACGAACGCGGGAATCTCGAGCGAGTCGAAGAGGGGTTCCTCGAAGCTCTGGTCTGCGGGCGCCGGACCGCGTTCGGGTGTGCGCGTCGGCACTTGCTCGGGTTGCGGCTCAGGGGTTGCCGGGTTTGCGGCCGGTAGGGGAGAGACCGCAGTGCTCACCGCGCTGGCCGCTTGCTTGCGGCGGAGGCCGCTCCGCTTCTCTCGGGGCGCTGCGTCGGTCGTATCGCGCCGTGTGGGGTTGCCGCCGGTCGGGAGGCCCAGAAACGACCGGGTCAATCCGATGGCGATGCCGACGAGCGTGACGAACGTGCCGAAGACCAGCAGGCGCGCCCCGATGCCGACCGATCCGCCAAGGGTGTCGGCCATGACCGAGGCGTCGAGATGCTTGACGATCGCATAGGGAAACGCCGCCAGGCCGAGGATCAGCGATGCCCACGCCAGCGGGCGGGGCAGGGGTCGAGTGTGGTCGGGGATCAGGGTGATGAGAAAGATCGGGAGAAGCAACACCACGGCGGGCAGGGCGTCGGCCTGGAGCGCCGTCCGAGCGCCCGTGGGCGACGTCACGAACTCCAGACTGAGGGAAGCCATGGCGAGCAGCACCCCTACGTCGATGACGATGCGGGATGCGTGGAACGCGAGGGTTGTTGGTGCTGGGCGGCGTTGGGGTGGCACGTGGCCTCCGGGAGACCGGCGGGTGGTGGCGGAGGTTAGCGGTTGGCCGTCTCTGGCTCGCCGGACGCCGGCGCGAGACCCGGTTCGAGGGAGGCGATCGACACGAGAGCCTGATGGATCGCCGGGTCGTTCTCGTCCCGGCCGGTCATGGCCTGCGAGGGTACCGCCTCGGGGGCGGGGGGTACCATCCACCGCCCAATGCCGGCCGGTGCCCCTCCCCCTCCTCCAGATGCCGCCACGCGGCGACGGGCACGCACGATCCTCGCCAGGCTGGTGAAGCGGTACCCGGACATCGGGACGGCGCTCGACTACGACGACCCCTGGCAGTTGCTCGTCGCGACGGTGCTGAGCGCCCAGACGACCGACGAGAGTGTGAACAAGGTGACGCCGCAGGTGTTCGCGAGATGGCCGACGGCAGCCGATCTGGCAGATGCCGATCCCGAGGAGGTCGAGACGGTCATCTACTCGACGGGCTTCTATCGCCAGAAGACGAAGGCGATCATCTCCCTGAGCATCGACCTCGTCGAGCGATTTGGCGGAGAGGTGCCCGATGACCTCGGGCGCCTCGTGACGCTCCATGGGGTGGGTCGCAAAACGGCGAGCGTCGTGCTCGCCGAGGCCTGGGGCAAGCCGGCGATCGCTGTTGACACCCATGTGAAGCGGGTGGCGAAGCGGCTCGGGCTCACCAGCGAAACCGATCCGGTGAAAGTCGAACGCGATCTTCGGGAGATCTATCCCGAGGCGCGATGGCCGGGAATCTCGATGCGGGTGATCCAGTTCGGCCGGGACACCTGCACCGCGCGCAGCCCGAGCTGCTGGGACTGCCTCCTGCGGGACCTGTGCCCGTATCCCGACAAGACCCCGTCCCCTTCCGACGAGTGATCCTCCGGTCGCGGCACGACCGCGCCATCGCCGCCCTCGCCATCCCGGCGCTCGGGTCCCTCATCGCCGAGCCGGTGCTCAGCCTGGTCGACACCGCCTTCATAGGGCGGGTCGGTACCGACGAGCTCGGGGCTCTCGGCGTCTCGTCGGCGGTCTTCGCTCTGGCGTTCTTCCTGTTCAACTTCCTCGAGTACGGCACCACCACCGAGGTTGCTCGCGCGGTCGGCCGTGGCGACGTTCGGGCAGCGGGGAGGGCCACCATGACCTCCCTGGCGCTTGCCGCGGTCAGCGGGGTTGCGGTGTCCGTCCTGCTCGTCCTGTTCCGCGACCCGATCGCCGGGGGCCTTGGGGCCACCGGCGCGGTGCGGCAGGGGGCGGTCACCTACATCGGCATTCGGGCGCTGGCGGCTCCGGCGGTGCTCGTCGTGCGGGCCGGCCACGGCGCATACCGCGGATTCCAGGACACCCGAACCCCCCTTGTGGTCGCTCTCGGCCTCAATGTCGTGAACCTGGTGCTCGATCCGATCCTGATCTTCGGGCTCGATTGGGGGATCGCCGGTGCCGCCTGGGCGACAGTGACCGCGCAGTGGGTCGGCGCTGCCTGGTTCCTGGTGCTGCTGCGCAGGGGACGATCGGAGTTCGGCCTGGCCGGGGCGCGTCCCGTGCCGGGGGAGGTGCGGGCGTTTCTCCGGGTGGGGCGCGACCTGGCCATCCGCACCGGTGCGCTACTCACCACGTTCACGATCGCAACCGCGGTGGCCGCCCGGGTTTCGGGCGTCGCGGTGGCCGCCCACCAGGTGTTGTCGCAGGTGTTCCTATTCCTGGCGCTGGCGCTCGACGCCCTGGCGATCGCCGCTCAGGCTCTCGTGGCCAAGGTGCTGGGATCGGGCGATCGCGTGTCGGCGCGCGAACTGGCCGACCGGCTCGTTGTGCTCGGGACCGCGGTCGGCGCGGGGCTCCTGTTGGTGCTCGCTGCGCTCGGGCCGTTTCTCCCGGGCTGGTTCACATCGGAACCGGATGCCCGCCGCGCAATCTCGGACGTCTATCCGATCTTGGTGCTGCTCCAGCCGATGGCCGCGGTCGTATTCGTCTGGGATGGCGTGTTCATCGGGGCGGGCGACTTTGCGTTTCTCGCCGGGGCGATGTTGGCGGCATCGGCGGCCGCTGTGGCGCTGCTCCTCCTGGTGCTCCCGCTGGGTTGGGGGCTGGCGGGAGTGTGGTGGTCGCTGACTGCGCTGCTCGGGGCGCGGGCCGTCACGTTGGGATGGCGAAGGGTGGCTCGGGCGGGCCCGTTCTCTGCTCCGGCATCAGGTTGATCCCCCGCGTCTCCGGGAGCAGGAGCAACGACGACGCCGATGCGAGCAGGAAGGCCCCGAGTGCCGCGATGGTGACCGGGATCCCCCACGCGTCGACCACGAAGCGACCCGCGGCGAATCCCGTGAGACCACCGAGCACACTGGCGTTCACGATCCACGCCCCGGCCGTGGCGCGCAGGTCGGTGGGGAAGAGCTCGGATCGGTGCGATGCGAATGCGGGGCCGAACGCCGATCCGCCCATCGTCGAGAGGAAGATGCCCACGCCGATGAGCGGACCGCTGCCGGTGAAGTAGAAGGTGACGCCGCCGGTCACCCCGATCACGATGGCAACTGCCTGGGTGGGGCGGCGTCCCACCAGGTCGGCCATGCGACCCCCGGCGAGGAGCCCGATGGCGACCCCGGGCGCGCTGGTGAGGGCAAGGAGCAGGGATGCCGCCCCGGCCGACCAGTCGAGCGAGTTCTCCAGGCGGACCAGAGCCAGGTTGGCCGTCGGCGCGGTGAAGGCCGAGATGGCGAAGGCGAGCAGGGCCATCGGCCAGAATCGGGCGGCCTGGCCGCGACGAAACACGGCGGCCAGGGGCGGCCGCGTCGGGGCCTCCATGAACGCCCGCGACTCCGCCACCCGACGGATGAGAAACGGCAGTGCCAGGAGCGGAATCGCGCTGAGCGCGAACAGAACTCGCCAGTCCGAGCCACCCGCTCCCAGCGGCCGCACCAGCAGGCCCCAACCCGTCCCGAGCGAACCAAAGAGTGCGTACAGGGCGAGGGCGTACCCGCGGACCCGGGAGCCGACCTCCTCGGCGAGGACGACCAGGGCGAGGGAGCCGATGGTCACGGTGCCGATCCGGGCCAGTGCTTGGGTCGACGCGAAGGCGGGGGTTCCGGGAATGAGGGCCGTTGCCAGGTTGGCCGAGGTGAGGAGGGCGAACGCCAGGAGCAGGGGACGCCGACGGCCGCGGTGGTCGCCCCACCAGGAGAGGCCCAGCGCGAGGAGGGAGGCGGCCCGAATCATCGCCATCAGGTCGAAGACCTCGGCGTCGGAGAGCCCCAGATCGGTCTGCACGAACGGGAGTGCGTGGGTGACCACCGTCCCGGACCAACCCTGGGCAAACGCCACGATGGCGAACAAGCCGAGGATCGCCTTCTCTCGCCGCTCGATCCGGTCGGGCGGGCGCAAGGCCCGGGGCATCCGCACCGTCAGGCGATCTCGCTGCCGGGTGCCACCCGGCGGTCCGGGCGGAGGAGCACGACGCCGGCATCGGTCAGCACACCGAGGACGAGCACGTCGGAGCGGAAGCCGCCCACCCTGATCGGGTCAAGACCGGTCACCGCGATCACCTGGGTGCCCGCAAGGTCCTCGACGGCGTAGAGGTCGGTGATCCTGGCGGACGACTGCTTCTCCCCGAGATCGCCGAAGTCGATCCACAATCGATACGACGGGTCGCGGGCGCCATCGTTCGGTTCGGCGCGCACGATCGTCCCGGAGCGGACCACGAAATCGTGCCAATCACGGATGGTGGGCACCGGCGGGAGGTTAGGGGGTGAGCGAATAGGACGCTGGTTCCATCAGGTATCGGCTTGCCACAAGCCGATACCTGATCCCGGGGCGAGCCTATTCGCTCACCCCCTTAGACCGCGGGGCCGGCTGCCTGCGCTGCTCAGGTAGGCGGGGAACGGACCCGGTGCCGGTACCGTTTCCGGGCTGGACCTCGCGCCGGGAGGCATCGGTGGAGATCGGAAACGTAAACATCATCGTGGCCTTCCTTGCGGGCACGCTCTCGTTCCTCTCGCCGTGTGTGCTTCCGCTGCTCCCGGGCTATCTGTCGATGATGTCGGGGTACTCGGCGACCGACCTCGCCGAGGGGAGGGTGACGACGGGCCGGATGTTCCGGACCACGCTGCTTTTCGTCGCCGGCTTCACAGTCGTGTTCGTTGCGCTCGGCGCCACCGCCACCGCCCTCGGGTCGGTGCTCATCCGCAATCAGCGCACCCTGCTGGTCATTGCCGGATGGGTCGTGATCGGTATGGGCGCCCTCATCATCTTGTCCGCGTTGTGGAATCCGCGCCTGCTCATGCCGTTCATGCGGGAGCGTCGCGTCGAGGTGCGGCCATCCCGCCTGGGTCGTTGGGCGGCGCCGGTGATGGGTGCGGCGTTTGGCTTCGGATGGACCCCGTGCATCGGTCCCATCCTCGGCTCCATCTTCACGATCGCTGCCACCGAGGGGTCCGTGCCCCAGGGGATGTTCCTGCTCTTCGTCTACTCGATGGGCCTCGGAGTGCCCTTCGTCTTGGCGGGAATCGGAATCGGGAAGGCGTACGGCGCGCTCGGCTGGTTCAAGCGCCACTTCAAGGCGATCATTGTGATGTCGGGCATTCTGCTGGTCGGCTTCGGAGTCTTGATGGTCACCAACACTCTTCTCGAACTGAACATCTGGTTCCAGCGGATCCTGCCGGACTGGCTGGAGGGCGTGTGACCAGGGCGCGGCCGACCTCACACGGTGATGTGACCGGCGAGTACCTGGCTGCGCGCGGTGGCGCCGGCCTGGCGATCGGGTCGCACGACGTCGTGTGGGTTACTGGCGGCGATGCGGTTTCGTTCCTCGATGGGCAGTTGAGCCAGGACGTCGCCGCCATGGCGACAGGGGGCGTGGCGCGCTCGCTGCTGCTCGAACCCCGCGGCAAGCTGCGAGCTCTGCTCTGGGTGCTCCGCGGGGAAGATCGTGTCGGCCTGGTCGCCGACGCCGGCGTGGGCATCGTCGTTGCCGAACAGCTGGAACGGTTTCGCTTCCGGATCGACGCCGAGATCACCCTCGACGACCGCACGATCGCCGTCCTCTGGGGCCCGGCCTCTGTCGGGGTTCTGGCCGCCGCGGGCCTTGCGGCGGGTGAGGGCTGGACGGAGGCCGGCGGGATCCTTGTGGCCGCATTCAGTTTGGGCGTGCCCCGGTTTCTCGTCGCCGGCGAGGTCGACCTCGAGGCTGCCGGGGCGCGCCCGATCGGCGTCCTGGCCGAGACCGCGGTCCGGATCGAAGCGGGTGAGCCGGTTATGGGCGTCGATGTCGACGAGTCGACCATCCCCCAGGAGACCGGTCTGGTGCCGGAGGCGGTGTCGTTCACCAAGGGCTGCTATCTGGGCCAGGAATTGGTCGCCCGGATCGACTCGCGGGGCCGGGTGAATCGCCACCTCCGGGGGTTGGTGGTGCGCGAGACCGTACTGCCGCCGTCCGGCGCAGAGGTATTCCTCAACGCCGAGGTCGTGGGGCTGATCTCGTCCGTCGGGGAGTCACTGGAGCTGCGCGCCCCCGTTGCTCTGGCCACGGTTCGCCGGGAGGTGGAGCCCGGAACCGAGGTGGAGATACGCTGGGCCGGCGGGTCGGCAACGGCGGAGGTGCGGCAGCTCCCACTCGACGACTTCGACTGATTCATAGATCTCGAACATCCCGATCCGAAAGTCGACGCATGCAGCAACCGATGACGATGCGATGACCCGAGGGACGATCCTCCTCATAGAGGACGAGGAGGCGATAGCCGACCTGGTCCGGATGTACTTCGAACAGGAGGGCTTCCGGCTGGTCCACGCCCCCGACGGCGAACGCGGGCTCGACGCAGTGCGCGATCGAGATCCCCGCGTGGTTCTACTCGACCTGGGACTCCCCGGGATCGATGGCATCGAGGTGTGCCGCCGGATACGCGCGTCCTCCGACGTGCCGGTCATCATGCTCACCGCCCGCGACACCGAGATCGACAAGATCGTTGGGCTGGAGATCGGCGCCGACGACTATCTCACCAAGCCCTTCTCGCCGCGCGAGCTCGTGGCCCGGGTGCGCGCCGTGCTGCGTCGCGCCGAGGAGCCGCCGCGCGCCCCTTCCACCATCGAGGTGGCCGGCTTCGAGATCGACTCCGGCCGGCGGGAGGTGCGCCTGCCCTCAGGGGATGTGGAGCGCCCCACCGCCCGTGAGTTCGATCTCCTCTGGTACCTGGCGGAGAACCGGGGCCTCGTCCTCTCCCGCGCCCAGATCCTCGAAGGTGTCTGGGGCTACGACTATGTCGGCGAGACGCGCACGGTCGACGTCCACGTTCGCCAGCTCCGCAAGAAGCTCGACGGCATCCCGATCGAGACGGCCTGGGGTGTCGGGTACCGGATGGGGGAGGAGTGAGAGCGCGTTTCTCCCCCCGCAGGGGGGAGTACCCCGAAGGGGGGAGGGGGGTGTGCGGCGGTCCCACGCGGAGAGGTTGGGACTGTGTAGAGGGAACCGCGTGGCGGTCGCCGCAGACCCCCTCCGTCGCCAGCCTGCGGCTGGCGACATCTCCCCCTCCAGGGGAGGAAACGGCGGTCCGGGTATGAGGAAGCGCTTCTTCTGGGGGATGGTGGTGGTGGCGGTGGTGACGCTGGCCGTTGGCGGCGTGGCTGCCGCGGTGCTGGTCAACCGATCGCTCGAGGCCTCCGAGCGGCAGGAGTTCATCCGACAAGCCAGCGCCACCGCGCGGCTCGTGGAGGGGGAACTGTCGCGAACCTCCGATTCACCGGGGAGGAGCCTGGCTGCGGTGCTGGCGACTGTCGCCTCCATCGGGGGGCACGACTATGTGGAGGCAGCGATCGTCGGACCGCGGGGGACCGTGACAGTGCTCGGCGACCAAACGGTGCTCATCGATTTCGTGCCCGACCTGGCGGACCTCACAACAGCAGTCCACTTCGATGCCACCGTCGAGGGCAACGAGGTACTGGTCGTCGCCCAACCGTTCCAGATCGGAGATCGAGGGACCGTGGTCGTAGTGATCGGGACGACCCTGGAACTCGTGCCGTGGCGGCAGGTCGTCGCCCGGTTCGCTTGGGCTCTGGCGCTTGCGGTGCTTCTCGCCGCTCTCCTCGCTGGATGGTTTGCCTCGGCTGCCGGCCGCCGCCTGCAGGCCCTGCAGGATGCCTCGGAGGGGATTGCACGGGGAGACTTTGCGGCGCGGGTGCACCTCGACGGAAACGACGAGGTGGCAGCGGTGGCCCAGGCGTTCAACGAGATGGCCATGCAGCTCGACAAGGCTCGGCTTCGGGAGCGGGAGTTCCTGGTCTCGGTCGGGCACGACCTGCGCACGCCACTGACCACGATCCGAGGGTATGCCGAGGCAATCCAGGAGGGCCGGGTGTCGTCGGACGAGATGGCCCGCGTGGCCGAGGTGCTGGGTGCCGAGTCGACCCGGCTCGGGAGGCTGGTGGAGGACCTCATGCTTCTCGCCCGGATCGAGGCGCGTGAGTTCGGCCTGCGTCCCGAGCAGGTGGACCTGGCGGGGCATCTGAATGGCGTGGTCGCCGGTTTCCGTGAGCGCGCCGATGCAGCTCATGTCCGGCTCGCCGCGGACCTGGCGGATGTCGGGTCGGTCACCATCGACCCCGATCGGATCGCGCAGGTGGCGGGGAACCTTCTCGAGAATGCCCTGCGCTACACGCCTGAAACTGGCACGGTCCAGGTCACCCTGCGTTCCCATCCCGAGGGGTTGGCGGTCGAGGTGGCGGACACCGGCCCGGGCATGGAGCCGGGCGACGTGCCGCACATCTTCGAGCGCCTGTATGTCACGACCCGGTATCGGCCGGTTCGCCCCGAGGGCAGCGGCCTCGGCCTTGCGATTGTCGGCGAGTTGGTGGAGGCGATGGGAGGCCGCACCGAGGTAAAGACGGCACCTGGAAGCGGAACGATGATTCGCGTGGTGCTTCCGCGTATCTGAGCAGAGGGGAGTCAAGAATCAAGAGCCAAGACGCAAGACAAGAGCAACGCCCGATTCTTGACTCTTGATTCTTGACTCTTGAATCCCATCTCGCGCTGGGCGTTCCGGTCCCGCGGTAGCCTCCGTCGCGCATGACCGATTTTCTCCGGGTCGCCGGCGCTCAGATCGACCTTGTCGTCGGTGACATCGACGGCAACGCGGCGCGGATCGCCGAGGTTATGGCGTGGGCAGAGGAGGTCCAGGCGGACATCCTCCTGTTCCCCGAATTGGCCATGACGGGATACCCGCCAGAGGATCTACTGCTGCGCGAGGGATTCGTCGCGGCCAACATCGCCGAGCTGCGGTTCGTTGCCGGCAAGGCGGGCGCGACGACCTCGGTCATCGGTTTCGTCGATCGCTCCCGGGCCGACAACCGCGACGACGCCGGCCATAGCCGGGTGCACAACGCCGCCGCGCTCGTGGCCGAGGGCAAGGTGCGGGGGATCTACCACAAGTGCCTCCTCCCCAACTACGGAGTGTTCGACGAGGACCGCTACTTCGCCGTCGGTCAAAAGCCCGACGCCGTCTGGGAGGTGAATGGGGCCGTCGTCGGGGTGTCGGTGTGCGAGGACATCTGGGTGCCCGACGGGCCGCCCGCAGCGCAGGCCAGGGGAGGCGCTGACATCCTGCTCAACATCAACGGCTCTCCCTATCACCGCGGCAAGGGAGCCGAGCGCGAGCGGATGATCGCCGAACGCTCCCGCGCCTACGGGCTGCCCTTGGTGTATCTGAATGCCGTAGGCGGCCAGGACGAGTTGGTATTCGACGGGCAGAGCATGGTGTTCGCCGCCGGGGGAGAGCTCCTCTATCGGGCGCCCCAATTCGAGGAGGATCTGTTTTGGGTCGACGTGCCCTTGCCCGAGACCGGTCGATCCGACGCCGCCGCGCTGGCGATCACATCGGGGGACCTGCTCGAGGGCGAACCTGAGCCGCCTCCCGAGTCGCATCCTCCTCTGGGTGAGGACGAGGAGGTGTATCGGGCCCTGGTTGCCGGGCTGAGGGGTTATGTCCGGAAGAACGGTTTCGATTCCGTCGTCATCGCGCTCTCCGGGGGGATCGACTCTTCCCTGACCGCCGTCATCGCCGCCGACGCCCTGGGACCCGAGGCCGTGTGGGGGGTGACCATGCCGTCGCGCTATTCGTCCGAAGGGTCGGTGGCCGACTCCCGTGAGCTCGCTGAGAACCTGGGCATCCGTTTCGACGAGATCTCGATCGAACCGCCGTTCGAGGGCTTCCTCGAGGCCCTCTCGGGGGTGTTCCAGGAGACCGAGGAAGACGTCACCGAGGAGAACCTTCAGGCCAGGGTGCGGGGGGCGATCCTCATGGCGCTGTCGAACAAGTTCGGCGGGATGGTGGTCGCCACCGGGAACAAGTCGGAGATGTCGGTCGGATACGCCACGCTATATGGCGACATGGTCGGCGGATACGCGGTCCTGAAGGATGTCTACAAGACCCACCTGTATCGGATCGCACAGTGGCGCAACCGCGACGGGAAGGTCATACCCGAAGCGGTGCTCGAGAAGCCGCCGTCGGCCGAGCTCCGCCCAAACCAGGTCGACACCGACTCCCTTCCCCCCTACGAGGTGCTCGACCCGATTCTCATGCGCTACATCGAGGGCGACCAGACCGCCGACGAGATCGTCTCCTCCGGATTCGACCGTGCCCTGGTGGAGCAGATCAGTCGGATGGTGGACCGCAACGAGTACAAGCGCCGCCAAGCCCCTCCCGGAGTGAAGATCACCACGAAGGCCCTGGGGCGGGACAGAAGGCTCCCGATCACCAACAGATATCCGGGATCGTACCGGGAGGGGGATTCGAACCCCCACGGGCTTGCGCCCAGCGGATTTTGAGTCCGCCGCGTCTGCCATTCCGCCACCCCGGCGAGGTGCGAATGATACGAGAAGAAGATCTCAGATCTCAGATCTCAGATGTCAGCCACAACCGGCACCTGATTTCCGAGATCTGACATCTGATAGCTTCCCGGGATGGGGCGCACCGAGCGCAAGCTGTTCCGCATCAACGATGAGATCGCCCGCATCCGCGAGGAGATCCGGCTGACGGAGGAGGAGCTTCGCATCCACCAGCACCTCGACGACGACGCCCGGCGTGATGCCGCCGTCGGCGGCCCGATCGAGCGGGAGGACGCCAGGCTCACCTCCTCGGACGTGGAGCGCTTCTACGGCGTGATCGTCGCATTCCGCACCCGGATCGGCCGCCTCGAGAAAAGGCGCGCCGAGCTGCTGGCGAAGCTGGACTGAAGAAGATTCAAGAGCCAAGATCCAAGAGTCAAGACAAGATCTACTTTTCGCGCGCTCCTGCTTCTTGAATCTTGACTCTTGATTCTCGAGTCTCTGCTATGCCCCAGCAGATCGGACTCAACCCACCCCTACCATCCCCTCCGTGCCCACCCTTGCCCTGATCGACGGACACTCTCTCGCCTATCGCGCCTTCTACGCACTCCCGTCCGACCTCGCCACGCCCACCGGCCAGGTGACCAACGCGGTCTACGGATTCACCTCGATGATCATCAAGCTGCTCGGCGACGAGCATCCCGACGCCCTCGCCGTCGCCTGGGACACCCCGGCGGCAACGTTCCGTTCGGAGAAGTACACCGAGTACAAGGCGCAGCGCGATGCCGCGCCGGACCTCTTCCGCAGCCAGTTGCCGTTGATCCGGGAGGTGGCCGATGTCCTCTCGTTGGCGCAATTCGAGGCGCCGGGTTGGGAGGCGGACGACATCATCGCCACCATCGCCCGCCGGGCCGCCGACGAGGGATGGGAGGTGCTCATCGTCACCGGCGATCGCGACGCGTTCCAACTCATCGAGGGCCCGGTGCGCGTGTACTACACCCGCCGCGGGATCACCGACACGATCGTCGCCGACGCCGCCTATGTGGAGGAGCGCTACGGCGTGCGCCCCGACCAGTACGCCGACTACGCGGCCCTGCGCGGCGACACCTCCGACAACCTCCCCGGCGTCCCCGGTGTGGGTGAGAAGACCGCCGCGAAGCTGGTAGCCGGCTACGGCGACCTGGAGGGGATCTACGAGCATCTCGACGAGCAGACTCCCAAGCTGACCGAGAACCTCCAGTCCTCGCGGGAACAGGCCTTTCTCAATCGTGACCTGATCCGCCTGGTGTCAGACGTTCCCGTGGAGGTCGACCTCGAGGGGATGCGCCTCGCCCCTTGGGATCCACAAGAGGTTCGCCGCGTCTTCGACGGCCTGGCGTTCAGATCGCTGTGGCAGCGCCTGCTAGAGGTTGGCGGGGGAGGGGAGCCGGAGCCGGATGCGACCCTCGATGTCGAGGTCAGCACGGGCTCGGGTGCCGAGGCCATTGCTGCCTCCAGGGGAGCCATGCTGGCGATCGAGCCGGTCTGGGAGGGCGGTGATCTGATCGGCCTGGCGGTCGCCGGGGATGGTGACGAAGCCACATTTGTGCCCTTCGACCGCCTGGGTGACCTGGCCGGGGTCCTCGCTGATGCGGGCACCCCGAAGGCGTTCCACGACGCCAAACCGCTGGTTCGGGCCCTGCTCGAGGCCGACCTCGACCTGCGCGGACTCGCATTCGACACTGCTCTGGCGGCCTATGTCATCAACCCTGGTGCGGGCACGCAGCCGTTGAGCGACCTCGCCGGCCGGGTGCTTGCCCTCGAGATCGAACCAGAGACCGACTCCGCAAAGCGTGGCCCGCAGGGAACCCTCGACTTCGAAGCCTCAGGCCCCGACATCGGGTCGGCGGGCAGGCGCGCCGCCGCGGTGGCCCGTTTGGTGGGGCCGCTGACCGAGCAACTCGACGCCCGGGGTGGCCTGGCGCTCTTCAGGGAGG
>Ga0214471_10000675_pt1 | contig 27969 bp, 26 predicted proteins | sample RVTome_5_FD_207665 | JGI IMG/M metagenome (GOLD analysis project Ga0214471, IMG submission 207665) | Soil microbial communities from uranium-contaminated site in the Upper Colorado River Basin, Wyoming, United States - RVT142D155 | ecosystem: Environmental > Terrestrial > Soil > Contaminated >... | reverse complement strand
TCCCCAGGTATAGATCCGCAAGATTCAGGTTCGTGGCAAGGTCGCGGTGGTCGACTTTCAGGGCCAGCCGGAGCGTCGCGATCGCTTTTTCGGTGAAGCCCCGCTTCTCGTACCAGGCGATGACCTGACGGAGCGACGTCTTCGCCTGGTCCTTGCGGCCTACGCGGATGTAGACCGGGGCGATCCTTATGTGGACGTCGATATCCTGAGGATCCGCGGACAGGATCTTTTCGTACTCGCGGATGGCCTTCCGGATCCTGCGCTGCGAGCGGTACTTCTCCGCCTTGCGGAGAATCTCGCCGCGGTCATAGGAGGCGGTGGCGCCGGGGAGCTTCATTGCGCAGGTTTCCCGTGATCGTTATAGGGTCTGGTAGCCTTATCGGCAGGAGAAGGCTCCCGGTTCAGGGGAAAGTCCGGTTCTTGAGGGTCTTCCTCATCCTTCTCCGATATTACCGGATCTATCGTCCGGAGACGTTCGCCCGGTACGATCCCAAGCCTCCCGCAGGAGGGAAGAAAGCAGCCGATGCCGTGCCGCTCCCACCGACAGCGGAGCCGGCCGGCAACGTTCTTTCGACGACGCCCACGCCCGAAGACGTCCCGAGCGAACCGCCGACGCCGCCACCGTCCGCCGGAATGCAGGCCGGTCCAGGGCCTCCCTGGCCAGCCGGTCGATCGTCTCCGCCTGGTCTTCCTCCCCCCGGCACACGAGCACGACATCGCACCCGGCGGTTACGGCGAGGACCGCCGCCTCCCCGATGCCGTAACGATCCGCGATCGCCTTCATCTCCAATGCATCGGAGATGATCGTTCCCCGGAAACGCATCCGTTCCCGCAGCAGGTCGTGCAGGATCTTCCGTGACAGTGTGGCCGGCAGAGCGCGGTCGAGCGCCGTGTACATCACGTGCGCGGTCATGAGCGCCGGGATCGCCGAGCGCGCGGCGAGGCGGAAGGGGAGCAGTTCGCGCCGAAGGAGCGTCTGCCTTCCCGCCTGGATGACCGGCAGCTCTTCATGGGAGTCGGCGGACGTGTCGCCGTGCCCCGGGAAATGTTTTCCGACCGGCAGGATCCCCCGGGAGAGAGATCCCCTCGCGAAAGCGATTCCGAGAGCGGCCGCTACGGCCGGGTCATCGGAAAAGGCGCGGTCGCCGATCACCGGGTTTGCCGGGTTGCTGTCCACGTCGAGGACCGGCGCGAAGTTCATGTCGATCCCCACCGCCCGCAGCTCGGCGGCGGTCGCCGCGCCCACGCCCTCCGCCATGGCTTCGTTCCGGCAACAGAAGAGGGAGCAGGCGCGGGCCGGCGGAAACCAGGTGAACGGGGGTTCCTTGAACCGCGCCACGCGGCCTCCCTCCTGGTCGACGGCGATCAGCGGGAGGGGATTCCCCCGGCCGGCGGCGGATCGGATTTCGCGGCAAAGGGAGCGTACCTGGGCGGGGCTCTCGATGTTGCGGGCGTAGAGGACGACGCCGCCGACCTGCCCGCCGGCGAGCCATCGCAACGGCGAAGCAGGAAGCGACTTCCCGTCGAAGCCGACCCAGAGGGGGGAGGCGATGGTGTCTCCGTGCTTCATCGTCCGGAGAGTTTAGCATGTGCCTTGGGGTCGAGGGCGTCCCGCAATCCGTCCCCCAGGAAGTTGAACGCCATCACCGTGAGGAGGATCGCCGCCCCGGGGGCGGTCACAAGGTGCGGCGCGATGAAAAGGAAGTGTCTGCCCTCGCCGATCATCGATCCCCACGACGCCGCCGGCGGCGCGACGCCCAGCCCCAGGAAGGAGAGTCCCGCCTCCGCGACGATGGCGCGGGCGATCCCGAAGGTCGCCTCCACGAGGATCGGGGAGATCGCGTTGGGGAGGATGTGGCGCAGGAGCAGGCGCGCCGGGGAGCCGCCCACGGCCCGGGCCGATTCGACGAACTCCCTCGCTTTTACGGAGAAGACCTGCGCGCGGATCACCCGGGCGTACCCCACCCAACCGAGGACCGAAAGCGCGAACAGGACGTTTCCGAAGGAGGGACCGCGCACGGCGGCGATCCCGATGGCGAGCAGGATCCCCGGAAACGCCAACAGGACGTCGCAGGCGCCGGTGAAGATCCGGTCGACGGCGCCGCCGAGGAAGCCGGCAAGCGAACCGGCGGCCAGGCCGATGAGGAGCGAGATGCCGACCGTCCCCAATCCGACGGCGAGGGAGAGGCGTGCCCCGTGGATCACCCGGGAAAGAACGTCGCGTCCGAACTTGTCCTGCCCCAGCCAGTGGGAGGAGGATGGACCCGACAGCCCCTCGTCGAGCGTTTGTGCAAGCGGGTTGCCCGGAGCGATCACCGGCGCGAAGACGGCGGCGAGGAGGAACAGGGCAAGGAGAACCATCCCGACGGCGGCGCCCCGGTGCCGGCTCGTTCGGCGGATCAGGCCGAGGAGGCCGGATTCCTCATTCATAGCGGATCCTCGGGTCGAGACGGGCGCACAGAATGTCCGTCGCCAGGTTCACCGCCACGGTGGACAGGGCGATGACGAGGACACACCCCTGGACGAGGGGGTAGTCCCTCGCATCGATCGCCTGGATCAGCAGGCGGCCGATCCCGGGCCACGAGAAGATCGTTTCGGTGATGACGCTCCCGGCGAGGACCGCACCGAACGACAGCCCCAGCACCGTGACGACGGGGACGAGGGCGTTGCGCAGCGCGTGGCGGACGACGGCGGACCGGAACGGAAGGCCCCTCGCGATCGCGGCCGTCACGTACTCCTTCCGGAGTTCCTCCAGCAGCGTCGCGCGGATCATCCGCGTCAGCAGCGCCGCCATCCCCGTCCCGAGCGTGATCGCGGGCAGCACCAGCGGACGGCCCGCGCCGTACCCCGACACGGGGAGAAGCCCAAGCTGCACGGAGAAGAGGAGCACGAGCAACGGACCGAGGAGGAAGTTCGGGATGGACAGGGAGAGCATCGCCGCGAAGCCCGACAGGTAGTCCGCGGCCTTCCCGCGCCGCATCGCCGCCAGCACCCCGAGCGGCAGGGCGACGAAGACCGCCACGGTGATGGACGTCGCGGCGAGAAGGACGGTGGCGGGAATCCGGCGGGCGATCTCGCCGAGGACCGGCTCCCGGCTGCGGAACGACACCCCGAGGTCTCCGCGCGGGATCCCCGCGAGGAACGAGGCGTACTGCGAAAGGATCGGCCGGTCGAGATGGAGCTCCCGGCGCAGTTCCTCCTTCTGCGCGGGGACGGCGCTTTCCCCCAGCATGATCTCGACGGGATCCCCCGGAAGCAGGTGGATCAGCAGGAAGACGACGGTCACCACCCCGAATACCACGGGGAGGGTTCGCAGGAGGCGGCCGAGGAGGTATCTCCTCACCGCGGTCCTCCTGTCGAAGGAGCCACCGGATCCGGGACGATCCGCATCGCGCGTACGGGCGCGTAGCTTTCGTCCGGGGTGAGCCGGAAACCCGTCAGCCTGCGGTCCCGGACCAGCAGGTTCCGGCCCGCCCACATCGGGAACACCGGCAGGTCGCGCGCGAGGATACGCTGCACCCGCCGGTACATCGCCCGGCGTTTTTCCCTGGACGGCTCGAGCCTCGCAGACTCCGTCAGGCGATCCACCTCGACGTCGGAGTACCCCCCGCGGTTCGCGCCGTCGGGGGGACCGCTCCGTGAATGGAAGGCGTGGTGGAAGATGTCGGGGTCCGAGATCCCGACCCAGGTGAGACTGTAAATCTGGAAATTTCCCTTCTTGATGTCGGAGAAGAAGGTTCCCCACTCAAGGGATTGGATTTCAACGGCAATTCCTACCTGGCGGAGTTGCTCCTGGATCACGGTGGCGACGCGCCTGCGGACCTCGTTCTGCGACGTCTTGTACGTCAACCGGAGGCGGGGGAGAGGGCCGTCGCCGTCGGGGTCGGGGAACCCGGCGTCGTCGAGGAGCCGCCCTGCCCGCGCCGGATCGTACGGCGCCGCGGGAAGATCCGGATCGTGCGCCCATGACCCGGGGGGGAGGATCGAGGAGACGAGGTCGGCGCGCCCTTTCCAGATCGTCCGGACGATCGTCTCCCGGTCGATCGCGAGGGCGATCGCGCGCCGCACCCTTGCGTCGGACAGCGCCCGATCCCGGAGATGGAAGCCGAGATACGTGACGTTCCCCCCCGGGCCTTCCTCGACGACGAGCCGTCCGGACAGCGAAGCCGCCGGGAGCAGGTCGGGGTCGACCCCGTTGAGGGTGAAGTTCACGCTCCCCATCTTCAGCTCGAGGAAGCGCACGTTGCTGTCGGGGACGAACTTGACCGTCACCGACCGGATCGGTGGCGAACCGCCGTAATACCCGTCGAATGCCGACAGGACCGCCTCGCCGTCGGGGGAGAGGTCGTCGATCCTGTAGGGGCCCGCTCCCACGGGCGGCGCGTAGCCGCGCGCCGGACTTTCGGCGGGAACGATCCCGCGCACCATCGTGGAGAGGAACGGTGCGAACGGCTCGGAGAGGCGGAATACGACGGTCCGCGCGTCGGGGGTCCCGATCGCGGCCACGTGCCGATACAGCCCCCGGTGAGGGGACCGGTTCGCGGCGTCGAGGATCCACGCGAAGGTGTACCGCACGTCGGCGGAGGTGAGCGGGCGCCCGTCGTGGAACCGCAATCCCGGCCGAAGGTGGAATCTATACGTCAGGGGATCGGGCGATTCCCACCGTTGCGCGAGATCGGGGAGGGGTTCGCCGGCGGCGTCGCGGCTGACGAGGGAGGCGTGCGTCATCTGGAGGATCTGCTCGCCGTAGGCGTCGGTCGCCACCCGCGGGTCGACGTTCACGGGCGCCCCCGGCAGCGCGATCACCATCCGCCCCTCTTCGATCGGCAGCTTCTGCGCGCAACCCAACCCCGCAAGCAGTCCGATCGGGAGGAGAAACCAGGGGAGAAGGCGGTGCCGGACGATTTCCTCCAACGCCGCTTCCTCGATCCGGATCCGCTGCCGAAGGACGGCGAGGTTGGCGAGGGAGAAGAGGACGAGGGTCACGGGCGCGCGCATCAGGAGCGGGAGCAGCAGGAACTCCAGCACGATGACGAGGTAGTTCGGGTGGCGGAGGGACCGGTACGGGCCGGCCCGCACGAGGCGCGTGCCCGGGACGACCACGACCCGCGTGTTCCAGTACATCCCGAGCGAAGCGATCGCCCAGTACCGCAATGCGGTCACCACGGCCAGGGCGGCCAGGCATGTCCACGTTCGGATGTCCTCCGGGACTCGCCACGGGTAGGACTCCAGCGAAAGGGAGGCGAGGAAGAGAACGTGGAGGGACACCATCACTTTGTACGTATCGGGACGGACCTCCCTGCCGCCTCGCGAGAGCAGCCGCAGCCGGTTTCTCCGGCACAGCCAAAGCTCCGACAGGCGCTGTGCGGCAACGACCGGCGCCACCCAAGCGAGGGAGATCATCCTTCCAGGACTCCTTTCCATGATTTCCGCACAATCAATATATAATGGAGAAGGGGTGCCCCGGGATGAACATACGCGCAGTGCTGCTGCTGGCGACGCTGGCGGCGGTTTTTTCTCCTTCCTCCGCCGGGGAAGCGAAGGCGGATCCCCCCGCGTCGGCGACGATCCGGGGAGGATGCGACGTCGCTTTCCTCATCAGGTCCACCTTGCACGACATTCCCGGCTCCGCCCGTTGCCTGCCCTTTGCAGCGGTCCTTGCCCGCGACGCCGCCGGCAGGCAGGTCGTCCCGTCCGTGGAAGTGGAAGTGCCGGTGGAGGGGATGGACACGCGGAACCGGTCCCGCGACGGCCAGATGCGGGAGATGTTCCGGTCGGAGCGGTTTCCGCGAATCCACGCGGCGGCGCATAATGTGGATGTCGAACGGCTCCGGGCGGAAACCGGAAACGGCCGCAAGGGGATCGCCTCCATCGACCTGCTCCTTCGGATTCGGGACAGGGAACGAAAGGTGCGCGCCACGGCGAGCAACCTGAAGGAGGCCGGCGAACAGGTCACCTTCGACATCGAGTTCCCCGTGTCGCTCGGGGAATTCGATCTGAAAGCCCCCTCCGTTCTCGGATTCATCCGTGTCGGGGACAAGGTCACCGTCAAGGCAAACTTCACCCTGACCGTTTCCCGATCTCCTTGAGGCGCATCCTATTGTAAGGGACGGAGGCACCCGATGACCGCCTGGATCCACCGGATCGACACGCTGCTTCCCGATTTCTCCTTCGCCCAGGAGGCGGCGATGGTGAAGATGCAGGAATGGGCTCGCGACGACCGGGAGCGGCGCCTGGTACGCGCCGTTTACCGTCACTCGGGGATCGAGCGCCGCCACTCCGTCCTTCGAAACTACGATGGGGAAGGGGAGGGCGCATTCTTCCGGCCGGACGCCGGTGGAGCGCTTCGAGGCCCCGGGACCGCCGCCCGCAACGACATCTTTTCGACCGAGTCCCGCGCGATGTCGGTGGCGTTGGCCCGGAAGGTGATCGGAAACTGTCCCGGCGTCGCTCCCCCCGACGTGACGCACGTCGTGACCGTGTCGTGCACCGGGTTCTACAACCCCGGGCCCGACTACTACATCGTCCGCGAACTGGGGATGTCCGACGCCACGCAGCGGTACCACCTCGGCTTCATGGGGTGCTACGCCGCCTTCCCCGCCTTGCGGATGGCCGCCCAGTTCTGCGCGGCGGACCCGTCCGCCGTGGTCCTCGTGATGTGCCTCGAGCTGTGCAGCCTCCACATCCAGTTGAACGGATCGGAGGACAACCTGCTCGCGAACTCGCTCTTCGCCGACGGGGCGGGGGCTGCGATCGTATCCGCCCGGGAGCCGGATCCGGGAACGCCCGCATATCGGCTGGCCGGTTTCCGTTCCGCGCTGGTTTCCGCCGGCGAGCAGGACATGACGTGGAGGATCGGCGACCAGGGGTTCGACATCGCCCTGTCGAGCTACGTGCCGAAGCTGATCGGCTCGAACATCCGCGAGCTGGTCGGACCCGCACTCGCCGCCGGGGGTCTGTCCACGTCCGACATCGCCACGTGGGCGGTCCACCCCGGGGGGAAGTCGATCATCGACCAGGTGCAGAGGACCCTCGGACTTTCCGACGACCAGGTGAGCGCCTCCCGCGAAGTGCTGCGCCGGCGCGGAAACATGAGCAGCGCCACCATCCTCTTCGTCCTCGAGGAGATCCTCAAGCGTCCCGCAGGGAAAGAGAGGGAGAGGGTCTGCGCCGTCGCGTTCGGGCCGGGGTTGACCGTAGAGACGGCGACCATGGAAGCGATCTTCGCTCCGGATGCCGTCGGGGCAGCCGCGGCGTTCCCCCTCCCGGCAGGATGAGGCTCTCCGTCGCCACGAATTTCGACCCCGCGCTGGTCGATGCGCTCCGGGGGTTCCCGGTCGTCGAACTGTTCGGCAAGTTGCGGGAGGACGCAGTGGGCGGCGGGCGCGCTCCCTACCAGCTCGCGCCGGTGTCCCGGAAGGGGCTTGCCGCGCACGTGCGGTTTGCCCGGGCGGCGGGCATCTCCTTCAACTATCTCCTCAACGCGTCCTGCCTCGGCAACCGGGAGATCACGCGCGCCGGGCAGGCGGAGATCGAGAACCTCTGCGGCTGGCTTTGCGGCATCGGCGTGGAGACGGTCACCGTTTCCTCCCCGTTTCTCCTTCGAATCGTCAAGACGCGCTACCCGGAGCTCAAGGTCCGGATCTCCGTTTTCGCGGGCGTGGATCGCGTGCGCAAGGCGCGGATGTGGGAGGAGATGGGCGCGGACGGGATCGTCCTCGACAGCCTCCTCGTGAACCGGGAATTTTTCACGCTGGCCCGGATCCGCGAATCGGTGAAATGCGACCTCGAGCTGCTGGTGAACAACAACTGCCTCTACTCCTGCGCCCTCTCCCCGGCCCACATGAACGCCCTGGCCCATGCCGGCCAGAAATGGCACGGAAACCGCGGCTTCTTCATCGACGGCTGCTTCCTGCGGTGCACGGAGATGAAGCTGCGGGATCCCGTGAATTACATCCGCTCGGAGTGGATCCGCCCGGAAGACATCTCCGCGTACGAGGAAATGGGGTACGACCTGTTCAAGGTGACGGAGCGGGACCTTCCCACGCCGGTGATGGTCAACCGGGTCCGGGCCTACGCGGCGCGCCGGTACGACGGCAATCTCCTCGACCTGGTCCAGCCGTACGCCTTGCAGGGGGTGAGCGGGAGCGAACGGTACTACCGGAAGGGGATCGGGTGGCAGCGAAGGTTCCTCCTTCGACCGGGGCTGGTGAACCCCGCCCGGATGCTCCCGCTGAAGCGGCTGGCGGACATGCGGCACATGACCCGTCCGGTGACGGGTGCGCCTCCGGTGGTCGTCGACAACCGGGCGCTCGACGGCTTCATCGAAAGGTTCCGGGAGAAAGGGTGCCGCGACGTGGAGTGCGAGGCGTGCCGCTGGTGCCACGATTTCGCGGCGAAGGCGGTCCGGATCGATCCGGAGGAGAGCCGACGGGCGCTGGCGGCGTATGACGAGGTGTTCCGCTCCCTCGACGGCGGGGCGATGTGGCGGTACCTCCCGGGCGGGAACGGGGTCGGCGACCCGTGACCGTGCGATTCCGCCTCAAGGCGCGGGAGTGGCTCGACGTCCCGGAGCGGAAGCGGGTCTACAACGAACGCCACTTCGCCGTGGCGGCGTCGCGGTACGACCTGGCGACGCGCATGATGTCGCTCGGGCGGGACGCGGCGTGGAAGCGGGCGCTCATCGCGGCCTTGCCGGACTTCCCGGCCCCCGTTTGCGTCGATCTTGCGTGCGGCACCGGCGACGTGGCCTTCCTTCTCGCGGGACGCTACCCCGAAGGGGACGTCACAGGGCTGGATCTTTCCGCGCCGATGCTGGCGATCGCGCGGGAGCGGAACCGGTTCACGAACGTCCGGTTCGAGCGGGGCGACCTGTGCTGCCTCCCGTTTCCCGACGGTTCCGCCGATGTCGTTACCGGGAGCTACGCCCTTCGCAACGCTCCCGACCTTTGGAAAGCCGTCGCCGAGGTCCGCCGGGTGCTTTCCCCCGGCGGCGTGGCGGCGTTCCTCGACTTTTCGAATCCGGAGCGTTCCCTCCTCCGGTATTCGCAATACCTTCTTCTGCGGAGCTGGTGCGGCCTCTGGGGATTCCTCCTTCACGGGACGCCGGAAATCCACGGATATGTCGCGGAGAGCCTGCGGGAGTTCCCGGACCGGAACCGGTTGCGGGAAATCTTCCGGGAGAACCGGTTCGAGGTGTCGGCGGAACGCCGTTATTATCTCGGGATCACGGGATTGGTTCTCCTGCGTCCGGCATGACGTTTCCGTTGACTCGAAAACGTGGTAACTTTGAAAAATGGCGATTGAAATGGAGAATTCCGGAAGGCCCGCCGCAGCGGGCAAGTCTACCGGTTCCTACCGTCACGGTCTCGCCCGCCCCGCCTCCTACAAGATCGGCTATTCCCTCGGGAAGTGGCTTCCGAGAGCGGTTCTGTTCGCCCTCGCGGACCTCCTCGCCGACGCCACGCACTGGACGAATCCGGAACCGGCCCGGAATCTCCAGGCGAACTTGCGATCGGCCTTCCCACGATGGTCCGAGCGGGAAGTCGAAGAATTCTCAAAGAGGATTTTCCGGAACTTCGCCCGCAATCTGGTCGATTACGGACGATTCCCTACGATCACGGACGAAGCGCTGGATCGGTTGCTTCCCTCCGTCCAGAACCTCCACTTCATGGAAGAGTCCTTCGCAAAGGGAAAGGGGGTCATCCTCGTGACCGGCCACATCGGTAACTGGGAACTGGGCGCCCTGTTCTTCGGCCGGCACGGCTTCAAGATCAACGTCGTAACGATTCCCGAAGGGAGCGAGCGGATCGATTCGATCCGCGGAGCATATCGCACGCGCCAGAACATCCGCACGATTGTCGTCGACGGTTCCCCGTTCTCCTCCCTCGAGATCGTGGCGGCGCTCCGCAGGGGGGAGATCGTCGCCATGCTCGTGGACCGGTGGGAAGGCGCCGACGGCGTACCGGCGAAATTCTTCGGCGCGGATCGTCGTTTCCCCCGAGGCCCGTTCGTTCTTGGACGGGCGATGGGCGCCCCCATTCTCCCCGCGTTCATCGTCCGGGAGGGAAGCGTCTACCGGGGAGTCGTCGATCCCCCTTTTTTCGTGGAGGAGCCGGAGGATGAGCCCGGGGCGCGACGGGTGAGCGAGTCTCTCGAACGGATGGTTCGGGCCTGCCCGGACCAATGGTATGATTTCGCACCTCGTTGAGGATCATGGATTCGAGCAAGGAGACGAACGGATGGGGCCATTGAAGCGATCCTCGCCGGGGAATGCGGCTGGCGCGGAAGGGGAAGCGCGGTACTCTCTCGGAGGGGAGAAGGTCCTCCCCGTGCGGACGATCCTCCCGAAGAAAACGCGTTCCCTGTGCCCGGAGTGTCTTCAAACGGTCCCCGCCGGTCTGTACGAAGAGAAGGGGCGGGTGATGATGCGGAAGCGTTGCCCGGATCACGGCACGTTCACCGACGTCATCTTCTCGGACGTGGAGATGTACCTCCGCCTGGGGCAGTGGTATTTCGGGGACGGAGAGGGATTCGCGAACCCCATCGACGGCATGGGGAAGGAGTGCCCGAACCGTTGCGGCATCTGCGGGTCGCATTCGACGCACACCTCCCTCGCCAATATCGACCTCACCGCGCGCTGCAACCTGTCCTGTTCGGTCTGCTTCGCGGACGCCAACCGGAATTCGTTCGAACCGTCGTTCGAACAGGTGGTGGAGATGCTCCGCCGTTTTCGCGCCCAGCGTCCTGCGCCGGCATTCGCCGTCCAGTTCACGGGGGGCGAGCCTACGCTGCACCCGCGATTTCTCGATATCGTGGCCGAAGCGCGGAAAATGGGGTTTTCCCACCTCCAGGCGGCCACCAACGGCATTCGGTTCGCCGACCCTGAGTTCGCGCGCAGAGCGCGGGATGCCGGGCTCCATTACCTGTACCTGCAGATGGACGGGACGACCGACGACGTCTTCCTGAAGATCCGCGGGAAGGCGTTGCTGGACACCAAACTCCGGGTGATCGATTCCGCGCGGAAGGCCGGTCTCCGCGTCATCTTCGTCCCCACCATCGTGAAAGGGGTGAACGACCACCAGATCGGGGACCTCTGCCGCCTGGCCTTCGACCATCTCGACGTGCTGTCGGGGATTTCCTTTCAGCCGATGACGTTCACGGGGAGGTACCCCGAATCGGAGCGCGAGAAACTTCGATTCACCCTTTCGGACCTTTCCCGGGAGTTCAGCCGCCAGACCGGGCTCACCCACCCCCTGGAGGATTGGTTCCCCCTGAACGCCGCGGTTCCCCTGGTCCGATACGCGGGGGCCGTAACGGGGAACGTGGCGGTGAACCACGCGTGCCATCCCCATTGCGGGTTGATGACCCTGTTTTTCGTCGGCCGGAACCGCGAGGCCGTCCCGATCACGAGGTTCCTCGACCTCCGGGGACTTCTCGGAGAGGTGGAACGGCTGACGGGGAGCGCGAGGGCGAGCCGGGTCAAGAGCTTGTCGAAGATCCGCGCCCTCCAGGCTTTTTACCGGTTTTTCCGGGAGGACCGGGCTCCGGCCGGGTTGACGTTTCTCCGCTTTCTCAAGACCCTCGACGGGTTCGCCGAAAAGAAATACAGTTGGGACGGAAAGCACGAAGGGCACACATTTAAGACCTTCTATGTCCTCGGGATGCATTTCATGGATGCCTACAATTACGACCTCGAGCGCGTGTCGCGCTGCGGCGTTCATTATTCGGCCCGCGACGGAAGAATCTACCCGTTTTGCACCTACAACTCGGGACCCGTCCACCGTCATCGTATAGAGAATTCGATTGCGTCTTCTTGAGTTCGCGCGATCCCCATGGATCTCCCGCGGGACCCGGGACGCTACACTAAGGTGGATCGTTTCCGCCACGCTCCTTGCGCTGCTCCTTTCTCCTCGGCCGAACTTCGCGGAGGAAGCCGTCCCGGACGGCAAGAGGATCACGGGAGCGGAGAGGGACCGCTGGTTCGAGGAGATCCGCGATCGCCAGAAGGGGGTCACCGGCTGGAGCGCCGCGGTGGTGCAGCGGAAGCGGGACCCGCTCCTGAAGCACGAGGCGGTGTCCAGGGGGAAGTTGTCGTTCCGGAAGCCGGCCTCGCTTCGATGGGAAGTGGAGAGCCCCGAAAGAAGGATCGTGGTGATGGATGGCCGGACGGTGACCGCCTATTATCCGAAGAGAAAGGAGGCCGAGCGGAGGGACATGCAGGACGATTTCGCGGCCCGCGCCGCGCTGGGTTTTATCGAATCGGGGATCTCCGCTTCCCTCCCCGAACTGGAACGACGATTCCAGGTCGACCTTTTCCGGTCAGAGAACCAGGTGGTACTGCGGTTGACCCCGCGCTCGAAGATGCTGTCCCGCGTCATCGCATCGATCCGGGTCCACCAGGATCCTGTGGAGGGAGGGCCGCGTCGAATCGTGGTCGAGGGAGCCCGCGGGGATCGGACCGAGACGACGTTCTCCGGGGTGACACTCAACCCCGAATTTCCCCCGGACACCTTTTCCTTGCGGCTGGGACCCGAGGTCAGAGTCACGGAAACGGGGGGACCGGAACGGGACCGGATCGATTCGCCATGACGAGGTTTCTCCGGCTGCGTGCGAACGAAACCTCGCGGGCGATTCCGATCGCCTGAAGGGTTGATGGACCGCGGCGGCCCCGGGGAATGACCATGTCGAGCGCAATGCCGGCCGTCCTGCTCCTCGACGGCTTGTGGAACAAGACGGTGGCGGCGGTCCGCTCCCTCGGGAAGCGCGGTTACCGTGTCTCGGTGGGGGAGAGGACCCGGTTCGCGCCCGCCCTGTTTTCGAGATACTGCTCGCGTCGTTTTCTTCACCCGTCGCCGGCAACCTCCCCGGAGGCATTTCTCGATGCGCTCGAAAAGGAGGTGCGCGTCGGCGGACACGACGTCGTTCTCGCGATGGAATTCGGCACGCAGGTCCTGCTCGCCCGGAATCGGCACCTCCTCGGGGGGAGGACGCGTTTCCCCTTCGCATCCGCGGACCTCGCGATCCGGGTCCAGGACAAGGGAGAGCTCGCGACGTTCGCATCGGCCCACGGCGTCGAGTGTCCCGCCACGTTCCGTCCGGAAGAGCCGGGGGACGTTCACGCGATGGCTTCGCTTCTCCCATACCCCCTCCTCATCAAGCCCAGGCTTTCCTCCGGAGGGAGAGGGATCGTGCGGGTGGAAACCGCCTCGCAGCTCCGGAAAGAGTATCCGAACGTGCATGCCGTCCATCCGTCTCCGATCCTTCAGGAGTGCCTGCCCCCGGGAGGGGCCGCGCTGGGGGTGGCCGTTCTGATGAATTTTTCTTCCGAACCACGTGCAACGTTCGCCTACCGGCGCCTGCGGGAATACCCCGTCGGCGGGGGCCCCAGCACGCTCCGGGAGAGCGTGCTGGACGAGCCGCTTTGCAGGACGACGGAACGGCTCCTCTCGGCGCTCCAGTGGACCGGCGTCGCGATGGCGGAGTTCAAGGTCGACCCGAGGGACGGCAGGCCGAAGCTCCTCGAGGTGAATCCCCGATTCTGGGGATCGCTGCACCATGCGATCCTGTCGGGAGTCGATTTCCCGCACCTGTTGTGCCGGATGGCGATCGACGGGGATGTTCCTCCCCTGCGGGAGTACCGGGTAGGCGTTCGGAGTCGATCCCTGATCCACGGGGACCTGATGCATTTCGCGGGAAACCCGCGGCGGTTCCACCTCGACCCCGGCTTCCTCGATTTTTCGATCCCGGATGACCTGCTGTCGACGTCGGATCCGTGGCCCGTGGTGGGGCGGGTGGCAACCCTGATCCCCGCGTGCTACGACAGGGACCTGCGGAAAACGATGCTGGGCTAGGGGAATCGCTTCGCAAGCCGCGTCCGCGGGCACGGGATACGAAATCAGGAAACGGAGATGAGCGAAGGGCGATGACGTGCCGGAACGCGCTGACCGTGGACCTGGAAGACTGGTATCACATCTGCGGGACGGGCCAGGCCGGGGACGTCTCCACGTGGGACGCGTATGAAAGTCGCGTGGTCCGCAGCACGGCGAGGATCCTTTCCCTTCTCCGGGAACATGGGGTCCGCGCCACGTTTTTCGTCCTCGGCTACGTCGCCGAACGCGAACCGGGATTGATCGCCGGAATCGCGAAGGAGGGGCACGAGATCGCCACCCACGGACACTACCACCGAAGGGTGTTCGAAATGTCCGAGGAGGAGTTCGCGGAGGACGTCGATCGCTCCATCGACGCGATATCGTCCGCCGGCGGGGGCCGCGTGATCGGGTACCGCGCGCCGGAGTGGTCCATCCGGCCCCACACGATGTGGGCGCTCCGGATCCTGCGGCGGAAAGGGATCCGGTACGACTCCAGCATGGTCCCCTTGACGCGAATGGGGGACCGCTCCTTCCCGACCGCGCCCTGCCGGATCCCGACGGAGGACGGGGAGATCCTCGAGTTCCCCTTGACCACCGTCCGCTGCTTCGGGGAACATCTCCCCTTCACGGGTGGGCTGCCGTTGCGCCTCATGCCGTATTTCTACGTTCTTTCGAGGATCCGCCGGATGAACGCGGTGGGAGATGCGGCGATGGTGTACGTCCATCCGTGGGAATTCGACGCCGGGCAGCCGAGGATCGAACTTCCATGGAGCCGCAGGTTCATGCATTATTTCAACCTGCGCTCGACCCCAGGGAAGCTTTCGGGGCTGCTCGGCAACCTGCGATTCGCGCCCCTCCGCGAAGTGCTCGAGATCGGCCAGTAACGTGCGTGTGCCGCGATATGGGATCTCGCTGGCCGTTTCCGCGGCGGTGGCCGCGGGGGTTCTTTCCGCGCTTCTCCTCTTCGTGTTGTGGGCGGGATGGGCCGGGGCGGCCGGAATCCTGTCGGTTGTGGGGATCTTCCTCGCCTGGTTCTACAGGGGGAGGCGGCCCGACCTGGAGACGGGGAAGGAGAGAAAGTAGATGTACCCGATGAACGAAATCTTGCGCGGGATCCGTCCGGGAATGCCGGGGAGGCGGATGCTGCCGGAACTGCTTGCCCTCGTGGTCCGGGAAGGGGTGCTGGAGAGGTCCCGCGCTTTGTCCGTGTTCAACCTGGACGAACTTTGTGGATCGCTCCATAGGGAGCTCGGGTACGATTTTTCCCGCGGCAACCGGCGGCGGATGATCCGCCTGCTGATCGATCTTCTCGTTGATTGCGGGTGGATGGAACCGGCCCGATACGGCGACCGGTGGTCCTGTCGACTGCACGGGATACACCTGCCGGGGGAGAATCCGGCGGACGCCACGGAGGGTGACGGCCAGGTCGATTTCTTTCGCCGTTGTCTGCGCCTCGTCCCGGGTTACCTGCGGGGGGAGGAAGCGCCGATCGCCTTCGATGCCGAAAACCTGCACGTGTGGGAGGAGTTCCTCGGTTGCGACGAATTCCAGGCGTGCCGATCCGTCCTGCTCGACCGGATGGCTTCGATAGCCGGAGATTCCGCCTCCCTTCTGGACCTGTGCCACGGCCCCGGATGGGGAATAGAGAGGGCGATGGAGCGCTGGCCGGAGGCGCGGATCACAGCGATCGATTTCACGGACGCCTTCGCGGGGAGTGCGAAGGTCCGGGCGGATCGGGGCTACGCGCGGAACGCCGCCCGAGGTCGGGTGTCCGCTCCCGTCGAATGGTTCGGCCCATCCGACTGGAAAGGTTTCGGCCACCCGCTGCCGTTTCCCGAGGGCGCCTTCGATGCCGTCCTTTTCAGTTGCGGGGACTCGTACATCCGGCCAGACGCCCGGAACGCGGTCTACGCCGATTTACGACGCGTCCTCGCGCCGGGGGGAATACTGGGAATCCTGACCCGCGGATACCCCGATCCGGAACACCGCCACGTCCCCTCGTACTGGGTCCGCGTCACCGTGCTCATCCATGATTTCTCCGAGAGCGTGTGCGCGGGATGGCACGGATTCCACGACGTCGGAGAAAACCAGGAGATGTTCTCGCGACTCGGGTTCCGGGGCGCCTGGAGCCCGGGGGGCGCCATGAACCTCCTGGACTCCGCGCTTTGGATCCTGAAAAAGGGGTGAGACGCCGAACCCCGTAAGAGGCTATTTTTTCAGGAACGCTTTCCGGAACCCGGGATCCCCGACCATCGCCATGAAAGCGTCATCCACCAGCCGGTAGCTTCGCTTTTCCAGTTCCGCGGGATCCGCCGTCCCGGCCGGAGGCGTCTCCACCGTGAATTCCTTCTGGAACGTGGAATCCCCGGGCTTGATCAGGTTCGCGGTGAAGACGAATTTCTGATCGGAGACCGAGTTCAGGACGATCTGGAGTTCCGGCGCCGTCTCCGTTCCCGCCGTCCACGGATAAGCGAGAGCTCTCACGCCGATCCGGTTGAACGACTTGACGAAGCAGTCCCAGAAATACGTCTGGAGGGCCGGAGTCGCTTCATAGGCGTACTGGGAATCGGCGCTGTAGTAATCCCAGATGCTCGTGTTGGCGGCGTTGTTCGTCACGGAAGAGAAGTAAAGGGTTTTCCCCTTGTACGCGGACAGGTTCGCGGTTGCGAACGAGGGATTGTAGCTGGTCTGCTTGATGAAGACTTTCGTCCCCCCCCTGGGGCAGCCGGTCAATGCCAGGAAACAGGCGAACAGCAGGACGCCCTTGCAGACGATTCTTCCCATTCGGGTTTCCTCCTCCTCCGGAACCGCCGGCGGCAAGACCGGGCGAATCCCGCGGTTATTGGTGATGGATACTATACCACCGTGAGAAGCATGTAAGCCATGGAGAACCGGCCGCTTTCCGGGATCATGCAGAGGAGCCGTTCTCCCTTCCGAAGCCGGCCGGAGTGGAACAGCTCCTCGAGGATGATGAAGATCGAGGCCGAACCGGTGTTCCCTTTCGTCGCCAGGTTGGAGAACCACCGTACCGGCGGGATGGAAAACCCGATCCCTTCCATCCTCCGCCGGAGCGGTTCCAGGAAAAAGTCCGAGGAGTAGTGGGGAAGGAACCAGTCCACGTCGGCCGGGACGATCCCATGCCGGGCGATCACGCTCATCAGGGCGCGGTCGACGGCCATCTTGATGATCTCCCGGTTCAGGAGGCTCACGTCCTGCTGGACGAGAAAAGCGTCCGACGAGGCGGCCTCCCCCGGGGAATCGAAGGAGCGCCACCCGGTAAGGCTGCCGTCCGCGTTCTTCACAGCCCCGGAATACATGCAGGTTTCCAGTTCGTTGGCGTAGGAGAGATGGTCGATCCAGTCGATCCGGAGGGCAGGTTTCTCCTCCGGCGGGGTCCCGGAGAGAAAGGCCGCGCCCGCTCCGTCCGACAGCATCCAGCGAAGGAAATCGGCCTGGAAGGCCAGGATCGGCCGGGCCTCCAGCGCCGTTTCGCTCTCGGGCGGCACATTCCGGAACATCCCGGCCCTCAGGAATGTGGAGGCCAGTTCGGAACCGGTCGCGACCGCGTTCCGGACAAGTCCCAGGGCAACGTTCATGGCGGCGTATTTCAACGCGCCGATTCCCGAGAGGCAGATTCCGGCCGTTGTGACGACTTCGCAGGGGGCGCCGCCCAACTCGCCGTGCACCATCAACCCGTGTCCCGGAAGAAGCTGATCCGGTGAGGACGTCCCGCAGGCAAGGCACTCGATCTCCGCGGGGGTGAATCCCGCGTACGGTTTCAGGCGGCGTACCGCCTCGGCGGTGAGTTGGGCGTTCGTATGCGTGACGCGGCCGGTTGCCGGATCGATGGCGTAGTAGCGCTCCCGGATCCGGTTTTTCCGGAGGACAATGCTCCGGGTCCGGGAAGGCGCCCCGCCGATCCTCCCGAGAATGCTCTCCATGGACCGGTTGTCGACCGGCGCGTTCGGAAGAAACGCCGCCAGGTCGGTGATGTAAGCGTTCATCTTCGGGGCATACCTCAAAGTCTGGCGTTGGCGTGGAACGCCTTGACCAGTCCGGCATACCGCTCGTAGAACCGTTTTTCGCCCAGGAAGGTCGGGACAACCGCGTTCGTGAGCGTGTAGTAATCGAGATCGTGGAGGACGATCCGGTCCGACCAGGCGGCGTGAAGGGGGTGGCCTGGAAGGGGAGTGAGTACGGCGAGCAGGGGAAGGTCGATCTTCCGTTCTGTCACATACCGTTCGAGGGCGTCGAATCGCTCCTCGTCGTAGTCGGGGGACACGATGAAATCGCCCACGATGGAGACCCCCATCTCGTGGAGGATCGCGATGGCTTCGTCGTTCACGGCCACGCTTCCGGATTTGTTCAGGGAGGCGAGCGCGTCGTCCGTGATCTCCTCGAACCCGATGATCACGGAACGGAGCCCCGCCTCTTTCCAGCGGCGCAGCAGATCGGGGTGGAGGACCACGGTGTCGGATCGGACGTCGACCACGAAGTTTTTCCGGATGCCGGCTGAGAGGATCCCCTCCGCGAGGAGCGAAGCATGGCGCGGGTCGCCGAAGGTGTTCGCATCCACGAGACGGATTACCGGGATGTCGCCCAGCGCCCGGATGTCCGCGATCACCGTTTCGACGGTGTGGTTCAGGTACCGGCCGCCGGTGAGGGAGGAGATGCAGCAGAACGAGCATCGGTACGGACATCCGAACGCCGATGCCACGAAGCCGATCCGGAAGCCGAGCGAGGAGAGCGTGTAGCTGTCCCGATACCGGGCGACGAGATCGTAGCGGGGCGGACCGGTTTCCACAAGGTCGGCGGGGCCGAATTCCCTGGGGACGAAGGCGAGTCTGCCGCCGGAGTTCGTCCGGGCGACGCCGGGCAGGTTGCCGGCATCCCGGTCCGCCTCGATCGCCGCCGCCAGTTCGGCGAAACTGGCCTTGCCGAGGCCCACGACCACGTAATCGATGCAGGACCGGTTGAAGAAGTCCGGATCGCAACTGGCGTGGATTCCCCCCGTCACCACGGTGGCGCCGAGGTTTTCCTTGACCTCCTCCGCGAGACGCACCACCGTGTTCGCTTCGCAGGTGACCGCGGTGAAGCCGACCAGATCCGGCCCGAAGCCCGAGAGGGCGTCGTGGAACCCCCCCGGCTCCGCCTTCAGATCGAGGATCCGCACCTCGTGATCTTCCAGACCTCCCGCGAGCACTTCCAACGCGAGCGGCTCTCCCCGGAAGATCTGACGGATGGAGTCGATCCCGTAGCGCTCTTCGGGGATGCTTCGGCCGCAATTCGGCGGGTTGACCAGGAGGATCTTCATGGGAGCGACGCCACGCGGACCATCTCAGCTTCCCGCCGGCTGGGCGTCCGGGGATCGGTTCGCCCGCACGGATCGGACCGCAATATAGGTGAGCAAGGCTCCCGCGAAGCCGAGGATCGGACCGATGAGGAGGGATCCCAGCAGCCACTCCCACAGGCGGAGGTGGATCTCGTCGAGCAGAACGTGCCGATCGAATGCGAACAGAAAACGGCCGTGCAGGAGGAAATGACCGGCCTCCACGCATGCGAGGGGGACGAAGGGGGCGCAGCAGACGTTGCTGGCGGCCACCCCGGCCAGCTTGTTCAGGTGAAGGCGGTGGCTGACGTAGACGATCGTCGCGATCCCGAACGGGATGATCGGGAGCGCCCCGAGGAAGATCCCGACCCAGACGGCGGCAGCCAGCTCCCCCGCTCCGGAGTGCTCCCTGCTCAACCGCCGGAAAAAACGGACCGGATGAAGAATCTCCGTCGTTTTCGGGCTCGCCTCCTCCTTGGGCGATCGCCGGGGGTGGGGCCAGGGCAGGAGGGAACGGATCACCAGCCATGCGTGGAGGCAGGAGAGTCGCAGGTTGTCGAGGAACGGGTCAAAATGCGAAACCCGCTCCCCGGCGGGCGGGTAATGGACCGGAACCGGAACAGAGAGGAGCGGCAAGCCCGCCCAAGCCGCCCGAACCAGCACCTCCACTTCGAACGGGAAGCCCGAGGAGAGGAAACGGCCGGAGAGGAGGAAATCCACCGGATAGAGCCGATAGCCGCTCTGGCTGTCGGGAAGCGCGTGGCCGCATTCCAGCCGCACCCAGAAATTCGAAAAATCGCGGCCGAACACGCTCGAACGCGGGGCATTCGCGTCTTCCATCCGGCGGGCCCCGATGGCGACGGCCGGCCAGGACGCGGCGACGGTTTCCAAAAGGCGATGGGCGTCCGCCGGGTCGTGCTGGCCGTCGGCATCGATCGTCACGATCGCATCGTATCCCGACCGTTTCGCCAGCTCCGCCGCGGCGAGGATGGCGGCCCCTTTCCCCCGGTTCGACGGGAACCGGTGGCGGGCGACCGGAAGGTCGACCACCGTGTCGAGCCCGCCGTCCGTGCTGCCGTCATCGAAGACGAGGACGGGGAACCCTTCCGCCAGGCCGTTCAGCGTGACGGCGCGCAGCGTCGCGGCGTGATTGTAGACCGGGATGACGAGCAAGGTCTTCGGTAACGGCGTTCCCATGGAGCAATTGTACATCAGAGGTCGGCCGGGGTGCCCGGATCGATACGGCGTCGGGCCGCCACTTCCAGGAGGATGCCGCCGGATACCCAGGATTTCAGGAGGTGGGAGGTGACCCGGATCTCCTCGAACCCCGAAGCCGACAGCATGTCCTCGATTTCCCTCCGGCTGTGGGCTTTCAGCCACAACCCCTGCCGCATCGCGTTGCCGATCTGGGCGAAAAGACGGAACAGGGACCGGCGGGCGGTGATGAAATACAGGGTTCCTCCCGGTTCGATGTGATCCGCGAGGCGGGAAAAAAAGGCGCGCAATTCCGTCAGGTATTCGAGGGAGGAGAAGGCGCAGGCGACCGTATAGGATCCCTCGAGGTCCATCGTTTCCGCGTTTCCCTCGATCGTCCGGATGTTGCCGAGTCCTTCCCCGGCGGCTTTCCTTTTCAGTATCTCCAGCATGCTCGCGGAGATGTCGACGGCCGTCACTTCCCGGCAACGTCGCGCGATCGCCAGGGTGAAGATGCCGGTGCCGGCGCCGATCTCGAGCACCCGGTCCGACGGGGAAAAGAGAGACGGGAGCCGCGCTTCGAAGAGGGCGTATTCGGTCTTGCGGACGATCGAGACGGGGGAACAGAACTGCTCCCGGTCGTAGTCGGCCGCCAACCCGTCGTAAAAAAGCGCCGCCGGATGCATCTCGCCGGGTGATCCCACCCTTCGCATGACCTCTCTGCCGATCAGGCGGCCGAGGGGAACGATCTCCGGGCCCGTCTCCTTCAATCCCCGGAGCAGGGCGTCGAATTCGGCCATGAGGCGCTCCGTCCCGGCGTGTCGCGGCGCGACGTCGTGGAGCGCGACGATATCGCCCGGGGAGACCGCTTTCAGCACCTTTTCGGAGAGGCGCCCGATCCGCCGGTTCCCGATGTCGACGGCGCGGCAGCTGTAGTTGACGCAATACATTCCCTGCTCGAGGAGGACCCGCCAGAGGAGCGGATTCGTGATCCCGACGGGGGGGCGGAACGCCAGGGGGACGACGCCGAACCCGGCAAGCACGGACTGGGTCGACTCGATCTCCCTACGGAGTGTCCGCATCCCTTTCAGCGTCAGGAACGGAAAGTGGTGGTAGGAGTGGTTGCCGATCGCATGACCGCGGGACAGGATGTCCCGGATGATGGAGGGATGACGGGCTGCCCGCTCCCCCGTCACGAAGAACGTCGCCGAAACCGAGTGACGGTCGAGCAGGTCCAGGAGGAGGGGAGTGACCTCGGGGTCCGGCCCGTCGTCGAACGTGAGGGCCACGCCCTTCTCCCCCGGTTTCCCCCTGCCGATGATCGGGAGGAAGAAGCCGATGCGGGGCAGGAACGGCGCGATGACGCAGGCGAGGAGAAAGGCGAGCAACGGGAGCGGCGCCGAGCGGAGATCTACGAACAGGAGGATCACGTACAGATGGAACGCGGCGAACCCCGCGATGTGAGCCGGCGACAGGGGACAAATGATCCGCCGGTTCCCCGGGTGGCGCAACGGGACCCGCGACGGTTTCGGCGCCAGGGGGGTCACTCCCGATGGTTCTGGATGAATTCGGCCAGCGTTCGAAGGGATCGGAGCACCTTGCGGCTGGTCTCCTGGGAGTCGATCCGGATGTGGTATTTCCGCTGGACGGCCACGACGATCTCGACCGCATCGAGGGAGTCGAATCCGAAGGGAGACTCCGGCCCGATCAGGGGGGCGTCCGGCGACGGATCGGCGGGCGGCGATTCCGCGCACCGGCAGGTTTCGATGATCATCTCGACCAGTTCGCGTTCCAGTGCGGATAGCAAACGATTCTCCTCGGGATCGCGCCGTCTTCGCGCGCGATGTTCACTCGCCTTCGCTCCTTCTCCGAAGAGACCACCAGGCGACCGAAAGGGTTGCGAGCGAAAAGAGCGTCAATCGGGCCAGGTTCGGACCGACCGTCCACAGCGTGCCTTCCCGTACGAAGACGTCCTGGAAGGCGTTCAATCCCCACGCGAGCGGGGAGACGACGGAAACGGCCTGCATGGACCGGGGCATCACGTAGACCGGGATCATGACGCCTCCGAGGGCCGCCGCGATCACGATGGACACCGCGCCGAACACCGACGCCTGCTCGTAGCTCCTTGCCAAAACGCCGACCATTATGCCATAGCCGGTCGCCGCCAGGGCGGCGGAGAGAGCGACGATCCCGACGACCGGCCATTCGGGCCCCACGACCAGTCCCGACGTACCGAGCAGCGGCAAGGCGAACGAGCCGATCGCCACCATCAGGGCGAACTGCGCCGTGCAGACCAGGAGGTAGGCGATGACTTTCCCCGCCAGCAGACCCGCGAGGGATATCGGCATGGTCATCAGACGCCGGAGGGTCCCGGATTGCCGCTCGCGTATCAACGCGCCGGAGACGGGAACGACGATGAAGAACATTCCGAAGAGCGCCCATGCGGGAACGTTCTGCTGCGCCGCTGTCGGCCTCCTCGGCGATCGGCCGCCGGAATCCGGAGCCTCCCTCAAATTCAGCACGGGTTCGGTATCCAGCTCGAAGCGGAGGGGCGGTGCCTGCTTCGTGGCGTCGCCCCCGGGAGGGAGCGGGATCCCTCCCCCCATCCCCTGCCGCATCTTTCGTTCGATCGTATCGGACAGGGCGGCGCCCTTTTCCCGCAACTCGATCCCGAGCAGGACGCGCTGGAGAGAGTTGACGACGGCCGTCCGGAAGGCTCCCTGGACCGCGGGATCGAAATGGAGGATCACCCCCGGAACCGTGGCGGGAACGGCCGGCTTCGCCGGTTTCGAGGCCGGAACGAACGACTCCTCGGCCCTTCGCCGGACCTGTTCCCGGAGGGCGGCGCCGGTGCCGGGCGCGAGGAGGATGAAGAACCGGTATTCGCCGTCGACGACGGCTTTCCGGGCCGCCTGCTCGCTGATCTCGCGGTCCCCCTGTTTCCGGATCAGTTCCAGTCCTCCATCGATGCGAAGATGATTTTCGACCGCCCGCCCGAGGAAACCGTTGTCGAGATCGACCAGGAGGACACGGATCGGCGTCTCGCCCGTCGCCTGCATGACGTTGTCCTGCACCAGCGACACGATGAGCACGAGCGCCATCGGCATCACGAGGAGCACCAGGATGCCGGCCCGGTCCCTGCGGAGTTCGAGCAACTCTTTCCGGATGGTGGCGAGGAGGGTCGTCATTTCCGTCCCCGTGTCAATCGCGCAGATTCCTTCCCGTGAGACGCAGGAAGGATTCCTCGAGGTTGGAGCACCCGTCCATGCCGGCGATCAGGGATCGCGGGGACCCCTCGGCGATGATCTTTCCGCGGTCCATGATGGCCACCCGCCCGCACAGGTTCTCCGCTTCCTCCATGTAGTGTGTCGTGTATACGATCGTCGCGCCGTCGTCGCGGAGGGTCTTTAGGTTTTCGAGGATCAGGTTCCGGGACTGGGCGTCGATGCCGACCGTGGGCTCGTCGAGGAACAGGACGCGGGGGGAGTGCAGGATGGCGCCGGCGAGATTCGCCCGCCGCTTCATCCCGCCGGAAAAAGTGTCGATCCGGGTTCCGCCGCGATCGGACAGGCCGACCAGCGCGAGGCATTCCTCGATGCGCCTCCGGAGGACCCGCCCGGACAGTCCGTAAAGGCTGCCGAAGTAATGGAGATTTTCCCGGGCCGTGAGGCTCGGGTAAAGGGCGATCTCCTGGGGGGCCAGCCCGAACAGGCTTTGCAACCGGGCCGGGCTACGCTGCGTGTCCTGCGAGCAGAGGATCGCGCTGCCGCTGGTGGGCCGGAGCAGGGTGCAGAGGATGGAGATGACGGTCGTCTTCCCGGCGCCGTTCGGGCCCAGCAGGCCGAAGATTTCCCCTCGCCTCACGGCGAAGTCGATTCCGTCGACCGCGGGGGTCGTGGTTCCGCGATACACCTTCACCAGGCGTCGCACCTGAAGGATCTCATCCCCGGTTCCCGTTTCCGTCGCATCGCAACGGATGGGTTCCCTTCCGGTCGGGACGTTACCGTCGGACGGCATGCCGATCCCTCCGCATCAGCGCATCGAGCTCCCGGAAGAACCCATGTTCCGCGTCGGCGCATTCGCGCACGATCCGGACCAGTGCAGGGAAATCGTCGATTTCCTGGGGGCGTCCTTTGCAGAGGCGCGCTCCGGCGACCGCGAAATCCCGCCAATGGTCGCCGATGGCCGTCATCCGCCGCGAAAAATCGAGGAGACGGCGTTCGTCCAGGAATGCAGCGGCTTCCTGGAGGAACGCCGCGTAGATGAAGCGGAATCCTCCTCCCCCGGTACCCACTTCCTCCTGCATCCGGATGACGTTGCCCAGATAAAGAAGCGCTCTCCGGTCCCCCAGGCGGGAAGGCCACGATTCAACCCGCCCGGCCAGGTACCGAATCCCCCGGACGCCGATCAACGGGATCGGAATCCGTGTCATCAGGCGGCATACCTCCCGGATGGCCTCCCGGATGGCCGGAACCGGATCGACCGTCTTCGGGACGTTCGTCAGGAAGAACAGTTTTCCTTTCGGCGCCAACGGCCCCCTTGCGAAACGGGCCCGCTTCAGGTCGTCGGCGCCGCAGAGGACCGGTTCCTCGATCACGGGATCGCTGATCCGGTAGGAGTCGCCCTCTTTTCCGCAGACGACCAGGTTATGGGCGTTGAAGTGGAATCGCAGCGCGGGGGGGAAGTAGGGGAGCCAGTAGACGCCGGTCTGCGCCCCGACGGGAACGCCTTCGGCCAGGAGGCGATCGAGCTCCGCCATCCCGTTCTCCTCGTCCCGGAAGGTGCGGAACGTCACTCCGACGCCGAGACGCTTCGCCACCTGCCGGATGATCCGGCCCGGGGCGGACCGGAAGGTGGTCAACGGCAGATGGTTGATCCGGACGAAGGGGAGATAGGCGAAAAAAAGACCGCTGCCGATGCCGAACGCCATGGCCTCGGAGAGAGGTAGGCCGTGGTGGGTCAGCAGATTGGCAACGACGCCGCTCTCGCAATGCGCCGACTGCCGATGCGGGAAAGGAAGCGTCATGGACGATCTCCCGATGCCGCTATTTCGGCAAGCCGGCGGAAAGATCGCATTCGGGCGTTTTCATGAGTTCCTCCGGCGTGATCCGGAAAATGGCGGCGTATCGAACTGCGAGCTTGGCGGAAAGGCGCCGGAACGCCGCCGGTTTCATGTGTCGCCGCACCTGCCAGCGAAACAGCCCGGCGTAGCCGGCAAGCAATCCGGGGTCCATCTGGTGACGGGCCATGTGGTACGCGAGCGGGCTCAGCGCTCCGGCGCGGACCTTCGCGAGGACGGCGTCGACTTCCGCCTCGATGGACTCCCAGGCCATGTGGTTCGCGATGTTGGCGGGCTCCCATCCGGCGCTTGGGACCAGTATATACCGCCCGTCGTCGTCGACGGCGTAGCTGACTTCCTTCCATTCCCCGAAAAGACCCTGGTCTTGGGGAACGTCCTTTCTCCGCATCGGCGATACCTTCCCGTCTGCCCTAGTCGTCGCGCTCGACCATCCTGGAGGATTGAAGCGGTATCCAGGCGACCGCGAAGCCCGCGGAAACGTAGTAGTTGCGGCGAACCAGGGGACTGTCCTCGAACACGGCGCCGCGCAGCGTGTCGTAACGGGCATAGGCGCCGAACCACGCCTTCTCGAATCGGCGCGACAACGCGACGAGGAACTGCAGGCCGGCATAGCCGCCGTGCGCATCGAACGCAGGGCGATCCGGACGCGCGTCGCTTTCCGACACGCCGTAGAAATATCGATGCTGACGCCGCGTCGCGAAGAGCGGCCCGGCCAGCATGCCGAGTTGCCACGGCCGGCCGCCGATGCCGTCTGCATCGAAATTCAGGGTGGGCGAGAGACTCACACCGGCGTTTCGCGGATGCGACTCGACGGTGAACGCCGCCCGGACCGGCGTGCGCACGTCGATCTTGAAGCGGCGACTGTCGCTGCGCCACAAGTGGATATCCAGCGCCGGACCGAGTTCAACCATCGGCTTGAGATCGCTCATGCCTTCCCGCGCACGATTGTTCTCGCTGCGCACCGGCGGCGTTGCGCTCAGGCTGAGATTGAGCTCGGCCTCTCCCCGGTTCAACAGGGTAGAGCGAATGCCGGTCCGGTCAGCCTTGATCCACTCCAGGCGGTAAATGACGTAGGGAACGGGCAGGAGGTAGAGGCGGACCTCGTCCGAGCCGCGGTAGTCGGGCATCATCAAGCCTGCAACGCCTGCACCCAGCTCCCATTGCGGTACCGTACCTGCGGCGGCTTGTTGCGACCACGCCAGGAAGAGCGCCGCGCAAAGGATCAGGCCGCCGATGCGAGACAGTGTCTTCATCATTGCGAATCCACCCTGCCGACGCCCGCAGGGATCCGTTCCTCCATTGCGCATTCGCCGGTCGTACCAGGAAATTTCCCGAGCGTCGTCAATCCATACACCTCGTCTCCGGCGAGCGTGAGGCAGGCGATCCGGTCGGCGCCGACCGGATCGCCGCCGGCGGGAACCGTTGCGGGGAAGTCGAGGAAAACGCTGCCCGGGGAAGGAAATACCCGCCCCCCCTTGAGAATGAGCGCGGCCGCCGCCAGGTCGAAGGCCGGCCCGGCCGGCATGGACCCGTACAGGGGCGTGTAGCACGCGACGCGCGTATTTTTCGCCACGGACGCGTATCGTCGGCCCGACTCGCGGCAGCCGTCCGCCCCCAGGACCAGCAAGCCCGGTCCGGGAAAGGGACCGCCGGGAATCGGCGGGCCTCCCGTGGCCGATGCGTCCAGCGTGCAATACCCGCCCCGGGACGCGCCCTCCCGGGCGAGGAGCAGGAAGGCGGCCCCCTCCCCGGGGATCGATGTCTCCCTCTCCGTCCGCAACGGGGTCATGGGTGCGGCCGGACTCGCGTCCCGCGTCCGGTACCGGACGTAGCCGATCAGTTCGGACAGTTCGTCGACCGCTCCGAAGAGGACCCGTTGGACCCTTCCTTCCGCAAGCCAAAGGCGGGCGGTGGCGAGTGCGGAGGGAACCGACAGGTGAAAGTGGGTGACGGTGAGGCTTGGGCCCATGGCTCCCAGTTGAATGGAGATGTGGGCGGCCGCGGAGTTGTGCACCGAGTTGGCGAAATAGGTCGGCGACGCGCAGATGTCGCCGTCGTTTATGAACGACTTGAGGAACGCGTAGGTGATACCCGTCGCCCCATAGCCGCTGGCGATGATGATGCCCAGCCGGGATCTTTCCGCTTCGGGCAGTCCCGCGTCCGCCAGCGCAAGGTGACCGCCGAGGAGGCCGAGGCGGGAGAAGCGGTCGATCCTCCGCAATGTGCGAACGGGGATGAACTCTCCGAGACGGGATACGTCGGCCTGGAAGGCGGGGATCCGGACCGTTCCGGATCCCGTCGACAAGTCGAAGGTCCCGGGGGAGGAGGCGGCTTCGGTCAACGCCCGTGACAGATCGGAGATGCCGCAGCCGAACCCGCCGACCACTCCGATCCCCTCGATGATGATCCGTTCCGTTCCGCTCATGCCTTGCCGAGGACGACGACCGAGTTGTTCCCCCCGAATGCGAGCGATTCGGAGAGGGCGACGGTTCCCG